>Ga0194053_10000016_pt1 | contig 124708 bp, 102 predicted proteins | sample SepL228m_MetaG_FD_161684 | JGI IMG/M metagenome (GOLD analysis project Ga0194053, IMG submission 161684) | Anoxic zone freshwater microbial communities from boreal shield lake in IISD Experimental Lakes Area, Ontario, Canada - Sep2016-L227-8m | ecosystem: Environmental > Aquatic > Freshwater...
ACTGTCGAACCTCCTGCACCCTTGGCTGTATGCGGCATCCACGATTTCATGCCATCCCTCCCCCGAGGTGTGAAGGTGCAGGCCGAATTCCACGCAGGGGAAATCATGGATGAGCGTTGAAAAAACTTCGCCGACGGTCTCTTTTAATACAGGGACGGATACATTTGAAAGGGGAATGCTGCGTACTCCCATTTTCTGCACCTGCTCCACGGCAGATATCAGCAGTTCATGGTTCCATTCTTCCCCGTAAGGATTTCCGAATGCCATGGAAATATAAAGGATAAGGCTCTTGTTCTTTTGTGAACACAGCTGAAGCAGGTAATCGGTCATCCGCAGTGCACCATCGTATGTGGTATTCATGTTGCGACTGAGGAACCCGGGGGAAAAGGAGAAGGGATAGGAGATACAGCTGATCTCATCCCTGCAGGCCGCAAGGTCAGCCCCTTTTTTATTTACAACCAGCATCATGAGTTTCGACCTGCTTGTCGAAAAGTCAAGCCTGTCAAGCACCTCCATGCTGTCGCTCATTTGGGGAACGGCTTTCGGGGAAACGCTGCTGCCGACTTCAACAGTGTCGAAGCCAACTTTCAGCAAGGCATTGATATATTCCACCTTATGCTGAAAGGGTATAAAACGCTCCAGCCCCTGCATGCCTTCCCTCGGTGATTCGATAATCTTCATTGTTGTTTACTTACTTCCCTGTATCCCGCCATCCCGAATCCCGTTATCCGGGATCCTGTCATCCTCTCCCTGTCATATCCTTCGGTATCCTTCCGTTCCTGATCGCTTCGGATCTTAGCCGCCGTCCCACGATACGTTCGACCATGCTCCCGATCTCAAGCACTTTGTCAACGTCGAGCTGGGTGTCGATGCCCATCTCATCCATCATCACAACCATATCCTCGGTGGAAACAAGACCGGTGATATTAGGATCCCTGTAATAATAGCTTCCTGTGCCGCTCACGGGGACCCCGCTTACGAAATTCGCAGGCTGGCCCCCAATGCCGCCCATGGTCGATTCAAAGTTGACCATTCCCGCCTGCAGGGCGGCAAGTACATTAGCCAGGCCCCAGCCGCGGGTGGTATGGAAATGCACGATCTGCTTCTCGGGCCTCGGGATGGCATCAAGCAGCATGGAATAATATTTGTATACCCTGTCGGGGGAAGCGCTGCCGTCATGATCGGCATGTTCAACGTCGTTGGCTCCGATCTCAAACCATCGTTTTGCAAACTCAATGGCCTTGCTCATCTCGGTAGGCCCTTCGATGGGGCAACCCCAGATGGTGCTTACTGTGCCGTTCACCTTGAGGCCGGCTTCCCTTGCCAGCGGCACCCACTTCTCGGCCATAGCCCAGTATTCGGCCAGCGACAGGCCCGAATTCTTTTTATGATGTGACTCACTGGTAGATACCATCAGCAATATACGATTGGGTCCCCAGCCTTCTTTCCTGGCCTGTATAGCCCTTTCTATTGCTTTCTCGCGGATGGTGATAGCCGTGATTGAAACCGAGTCGATAAGATGCGCAACTTTCCTGCTGCTGCGGATACCCTTCAGCAGGATGTCGGAATCTTTGAATTGAGGCATCCCCTGAGGGTTCCCGAGATTGGTGAGTTCAATATGCTTGTACCCGGCCAGTATTAGCTGCTCTGCTACCCATAGCTTGGCTTCGGTAGGGATAAAGGTCTCTTCGTGCTGGAACCCGTCCCTTACCGTGATATCTCCCAATGTTACCTTTTTCGGATAATTCATGTCATTTAATGTTAATTTTCGTTATTATCAATTCGGGTTCTGGGTTCCAGTTCCCAGTTCCCAGTACCCAGTACCCAGTACCCAGTAATCCAGTTATCCAGTAATCCAGTAATCCAGTTATCCCGTATCCCGTATCCCTTATCCCTCATCCTTCTCCACATCCACCAGCGCCGTGCTGGTTTCAACCATCTGGTTCAGTTTTACATTTACTTTTCTGACAATGCCGTCTGAAGGAGCGCTTATCATGTTTTCCATTTTCATGGCTTCAATGATCAGCATTACTTTGCCTTTCTTCACTTCTTCACCTTCCTTTACATTGATCCTGGTTACTTTGCCTGGCATAGGGGAAGTAATATGGCCTCCCTCGAGGCCCAAAGCATCGAAAGATGAAGAAGAAACAGTTTCGGTCAGAAGATCGGCCCTGTGCAAGGAATACAGGAATCCCCCTGCATTCACCCAGGCATGGTCGCCCTTGTCCTCCGACACAAATACTACATGGTCATGCCCGTTGATGGTAAAGGCCATACGGTTATTTTTCCAGCTGTCGATATTGCAATGGTACTGCTCTCCCTGGATTTCAAATATGAAGATGTTCTTTCCCTCCCGGCTGATCCTGACTGCAATTTCCCTGTCGTCGGATTTCAATACTATTTTCATCAGGTTGCGCCAATAACCTATCTGCTGCCATACTCCCGCATGCCCGCTGCCGGCCGACAGTGAATTGGTAAGGCTTGCCATGAGGTAACCGGCAAGGGGGACATACAATGGGAACTTTTCTTTTTCCGCTTCCATCCCTGCTATCAGGCCCTGCAGATGCTCATCGCAGAACCTGGTGGAAATGGCATTGGAAACAAATGCCTCACTTTGCAGCAAGGTGATCAGGAAGGAAATGTTGGTCTTTATGCCGTGAATAATATAATCCTGCAATGCGCTTACCATGATCCTTGAAGCTTCTTCCCGGTTCTCCCCCCAAACCACGAGTTTGCTGATCATGGGGTCGAAAGAACTCTTGATCTCCATTCCTGCAACGATCCCTGTATCGATCCTGGTCCCGGGTATCCCCGGTTCTTTGTACAGGCTCATTTTCCCGGGAGAAGGCCGGAAGTTGTTCGAAGGATCCTCGGCATAGATCCTGCATTCAATGGCATGTCCTTTCTGCCTCACATCTTCCTGTTTTATCCTAATTGAATGACCCGCGGCAATCAGGATCTGTTCTTCAACGATGTCGATGCCAGTCACCATCTCGGTGACCGGATGCTCAACCTGGATGCGGGTATTCATCTCGAGGAAATAAAAATCAAGGTGCCTGTCGACCAGGAATTCAATCGTGCCTGCACTGGTGTAGCCTGCTTCTTTTCCTATCCTTACTGCAGCTGCGCACATTTTCCTGCGAACCTCGGGGCTGAGGGTGGGGGAGGGCGATTCTTCGATAATTTTCTGGTAACGCCTCTGTATCGAACATTCCCTCTCGAAAAGATGGATCACGTTCCCCTGCGTATCACCCAGGATCTGCACTTCAATATGCCTTGGCTCTTCTATGTATTTTTCAATGTAAACCGTTTCATCCCCGAAGTAGGCTTTGGCCTGCCTTGCAGTGCTTTCAAGGGCTTCTTCGAGTTCTGAGGCTTCATGTACAATGCGCATCCCTTTCCCGCCGCCACCTGCGGCCGCTTTCAGTAAAACGGGGAACCCTATTTTTGGCGCGCTTGCAATGAGTTCTTTCGCAGGGCCTGTAATACCCTGCGTTATGGGGATATTAATCTTTCTGGCGAAATTCCTGGCCTCTATCTTGTTCCCCATGATCTTCATTGCCCCTGCATCCGGACCGATGAAAATGATCCCCGCATCATGGCAGGCCTGCACAAACAGCGGGTTCTCGGCAAGAAAGCCATAACCGGGATGAATGGCCCCGGCCCCTGACTTCAATGCGACCTCAATGATCTTCGGAATATTAAGGTAGGTTTCACTGAGCTCCGAATGTCCTATACAGTAAGCTTCGTCGGCATGGCTCACATGCAGGGAATCGTGATCGATCTCAGAGTAAACCGCAACCGTATGTATCCCCATCCGTTTCGCCGTGCGGATTATGCGGCAGGCGATCTCGCCGCGGTTGGCGATCAGTATCTTGTGTATTTGTTTCATGGTTTCTTTTTCGTGATTCGCTCGAATCTTTGCAACGCGGCTACGGTTCTGTTATTTGCACTAATTGTTTATTTCAGTTGCGTGCTCATTTCGGCTTCGCCGGACGTTCACCTGATGCCGCTTTTGCAAAATGCTTCGCTAATCTTACATCATTTCTTCACCCATCGCGGTTTTCGTTTCTCAAGGAATGCATTCATCCCTTCCTGGCCTTCTTCCGACGCCCTGATCTCGGCGATCATCCGGGCTGTAAAGTCAATGGCTTCTTTCAAAGTCAGGCTGTTGGAGACCTGGTCGATAAGCCTTTTGCAATGGCTCATCGCGGCCGGACCGCTGCTTTTCAGCTGTTCAATGACAGCCTGCACAAATGCATCAAGTTCCGGGGCCGGGAGTGAACGGTTCACCAGACCATACTTTTCGGCTTCCTTTCCGGAAATTCTCCGTCCTGTCAGCATCAGTTCCCTGGAGCCGCATTCTCCGACCCTCTTGATCACGTAAGGGGAAATGCAGGCCGGGACAATTCCGATCTTAACTTCCGAAAGGGAAAACACCGCATCGTCGCTGCAATACGCCATATCGCAGGCCGAAAGCAAGCCGTTGGCGCCCCCCAGCACAGAACCATGCGCGATGGCAACTGTGGGTTTGGGGCAGCTGTAAATAGTATAAAAACACTCAGCCAGGTACAGGCTTTCCTGGTAGTTTTTCTCAAAGGAATTACCTGCCACGTCTTTCATCCAGTTCAGGTCAACCCCTGCACAGAAACTTTTTCCGTTTCCCCTGAGGATAATGCAGACCACATCGTCCCTGTGCTTTATCCCTGTAAACACATCGGTAAGCTCCTGCAGCATGGTTTCATTGAAGGCATTGTGTTTTTCGGGCCTGTTCAGGCGTATAGTGAGTACGCCATCCGCAGTAACAGTTTCAATCGTTTTGTAGTTGTTCATCTCTTAATGTTTTCGAACAATTTACCTTAATATCCGTCTTCCGATCCAGTCATCCAGTCATCCAGTCATCCAGTTATCCAGTTATCCAGTTATCCAGTCCTCCAGTTATCCAGTCCTCCAGTTATCCAGTCATCCAGTCATCCAGTTATCCAGTTATCCAGTTATCCAGTCCTCCAGTTATCCAGTTATCCAGTCCTCCAGCCATCCAGTCCTCCAGCCTACATCCTGAACACCCCGTATTCGGTCTTGTCGTATTTTTTATTCTGCGAGATGGCAATGGCCATGGCCAGCACTTTGCGGGTGTCGGCGGGGTCGATGATACCGTCGTCCCAAAGCCTTGCTGTGCTGTAGTATGCCGAGCCTTCATGCTCGTATTTCTGCAGTATGGTATCCAGCATCTTTTGTCTTTCGTCGGCGGACAGCGTTTTCCCCTGTGCGCGCAACTGGTCTTCTTTCACCGTGATCAGCACATTGGCCGCCTGTTCTCCCCCCATGACCGATATCTTCGAACTGGGGTACATCCAGAGGAACCTTGGTTCATAAGCCCTCCCTGCCATGGCGTAATTGCCGGCGCCGAAAGATCCCCCGAAGATCACCGTGAACTTGGGCACATTGGCATTCGCAACCGCATGGACGAACTTGGCCCCGTCACGGGCGATGCCGGCGCGCTCATATTGCCTGCCCACGATGAAGCCAGTGATGTTCTGCATAAACAGGAGAGGGATATTCCTTGAAGTACAAAGTTCCACGAAATGGGCCCCTTTTAATGCAGTCTCCCCGAACAGCACACCGTTATTGGCCAGTATGCCAACGGGAAATCCCATGAGGTGGGCAAATCCCGTGACCAGGGTGGGGGCATATCTTGCCTTGAACTCATGGAACAGGCTCCCGTCGACGATCCTCGCGATGATCTCCCTGGAATCAACCGGTTTCTTCAGGTCGAGAGGGAGTATGCCGTAAAGCTCATCCGCAGGATAAAAAGGTTCCTGTACCTCCTGCATCTGAAGTTCCTGGAACTCCTTCCTGCCAATGGATTCAAAAATATTCCTGCAGATCTGGATGGCATGTACATCGTTCATGGCCAAATGGTCGGCCACACCCGATATGCTGGTATGCACATCGGCGCCTCCAAGTTCCTCTGCGCTGACTTCTTCACCTGTCGCTGCTTTTACAAGGGGAGGACCGCCTATAAAAATGGTCCCCTGCTTCCTTACGATGATCGTCTCGTCGCTCATGGCAGGAACATAAGCCCCTCCTGCGGTGCATGAACCCATGACTACGGCGATCTGCGGAATTCCTTTAGCCGAAAGCCTGGCCTGGTTGAAAAAAAAACGGCCGAAATCGTATTTGTCGGGAAACACCTGGGCCTGCTCGGGCAGGAAAACACCTCCCGAATCAACAAGGTACACACAGGGAAGGCGGTTTTCCATCGCGATCTCCTGGGCACGCACATGCTTCTTGATGCTCTCCTTGATGTAAGTCCCGCCTTTGACGGTAGCATCGTTGGCTACTATCATGGTTTCCTTGCCGTGGATCACACCTATCCCCGTGATGATGCCGGCCGAAGGGAATTCATTATTGTAAAGTTCAAAAGCGGCAAGAGCCGATAATTCAAGGAATGGAGTATTCCTGTCGACCAGCAGGTCTATCCTTTCCCTGGCCAGCAATTTCCCCCTCTCCTTATGGCGTTTGACTGCCTGTTCGGGCCCGCCTTCCCTGACCTTTTCAAGCGTCTGGTTGTATGTGTTCAGGACCTTCAGGTATTCTTCCTTATTTTTTAAAAATTCAGGGGAAGACGTATCTATCTTACTTTCAATACGAAACATAAATCTATATTATCCGGCAACTAATTTAGAAACAATTTTAATAAAAAGAAATTATCTGGCATCAAAATCATCTAATTTTGCAAACAGGATGAATGAATTGGATCAAAATACCGTTTACGGTTCGCATTGGCAAAACCTGGTAACCGATGCCCGGCTTTCGGAAGGGAGACCCCTTCTTGAAAAAGCTATTTCATTTATTAACCTTGATGCTGTCAGGTCTGAATTCCCTTCCCTAATTGCAGCTTCCTGCGAGATCTCTTATATCCTGCTTTGCGAAATGGACCAGGATGCGGAGACCATGGTTGCCGTTATTCTAAAAGATCCCTTCGATAAAGGGAAACTCAGCCTTCAGCAGGTCATTGACCAGTACTCGCCCGGTGTCGGCACACTATTGATGGGGTTGCAGAAGATCGACCGCTTTGATACCCGCAAAGCCCATACGAACGTCGAGAATTTCATCAAGCTGCTGCTTACCAGCTCCGATGACATCCGGGTTATCCTGATCCGCATTGCCAAGAGACTGTATGCACTGAGGCATATTGAAGAAGCGCCTGAAATACAGCAGGCCGATATCCTGACTGAAGCCAATATGCTGTATCTCCCTATCACCCACCGCATCGGGCTGTACAGGCTGAAAACCGAATTCGAGGAGCGCATTATGCGGTATGCCAAACCTGATATATACAGCTTTATCGAGCAAAAACTGGCCGACACCCATGCCGACCGCGACAGGTTTACCCGCGATTTCATCCGTCCGATAGAAGAAACTTTAGCGGAACATGGCTTCAATTGCGAGATCAGGAGGCGAACTAAGTCGATCCCTTCCATCTACAGGAAAATGCAGGCCCAGAAAGTGGAGTTTGAGAAAGTGTATGACCTGTTCGCGATCAGGATAATTTTGAACGAGATTGTTGAAAGCGAGAAAGCCGACTGCTGGAAAATATATTCCCTGGTCACTGATATTTATACCCCGAATCCCCGCCGTTTGCGCGACTGGATATCTTTCCCCAAATCGACAGGGTACGAATCGCTGCATTCTACGGTTATCGGCCCTGAAGGGCGCTGGGTGGAGGTGCAGATACGTACAAGGCAGATGGACGAGATAGCCGAAAAAGGAGTTGCGGCACACTGGAAATACAAGGCAGGGGAAAAGGGGGGAGAGGAAACTGACCTCTTCACGGCTATCAGGGAGATGCTCGAATCACCGGTGAACAACCAGGGGGTTACAACAAACAAAGAAAAGCGGGCCCTGTATTCCGATGAGATCTTCATTTTTACTCCCAAGGGCGACCTGAAAAGGCTGAAAAACGGTTACACAGTGCTCGATTTTGCATTCGAAGTCCATACGACCATTGGCCATACCTGCACAGGGGCCATTGTAAACGGCAAAATTGTACCACTCAAGCATACCCTGAGGAACGGCGATACAGTCAAGATACTTACATCCAAAAACCAGAAACCGAATTCGGGCTGGCTGGAGTTCGTTCGCAGTCCGCGCAATATAGCCCGGGTCAAGCATGCGCTGAAAATGGAGCAGTACAAGGATGCCGACCTGGGAAAGGAGATCATCAAGAACAAGGTGCTTCAACTTGAGATGGAGTTCTCTGACCTGGTGATCCAGAAGCTTGTCGATGCATTTGAATGCGAGAATTACCTGGAACTTTACCAGAGGTTCGGGGAAGGTAAGCTTGATCCCCTGAAGATCAAGAAAATGCTGATGGAGCACAAACCGGCGGCCCCAGTTGCTGCGCGTACCACTGAAGAACTATTCCCCGAAACCATGTCAAAGGTGGTGGCAGGGGATAAGGAATTCCTGATCATTGATAACAGCCACGAATCCTATCACTACCAGTTTGCAAAATGCTGCAGTCCTGTCGCCGGAAATAAGATCTTTGCATTTGTCAGCGTTTACCAGGGCGTGAAGATTCACCGCACTGATTGCCCGAACTCCCGCCAGCTGATCATGCGCTATCCTTACAGGATACTGGAAGCCAGGTGGAAAGAAGGATTGCCAAAAGAAACTGTTTATCCTGCCAGGCCGGAAGTGAAAACACCGTCAAAGAATAGAGGAAAAAAATGAAACAGGAAGCGATTATACAGGTTAAGAATGTTCATAAATCCTTTAAATCGGTGCATGCCGTGAGAGGGATAGACCTGGAGATACTTCCTTCCCAGTTTATTGCCCTGCTGGGCCCGAACGGTGCAGGGAAAACCACTTTAGTTGAAATGATCGAAGGGATACAGAAGCCCGACAAGGGGGAGATCCTGATTACCGGGAAACCCTGGAAGGGAAACGAAAAGGAGTTACGCAGGATCATTGGCCTTTCACTTCAGGAAACACGTTTCATCGACAAGCTCAGGCTGTTCGAGACCCTCAGGCTGTTCGCAAGTTTTTTCGGTTTGGGTGCCGAGCGTTGCGAAGAGGTGATGAACCTGGTCGGGCTGGAAGAAAAGCGGCAGGCTTATGTGGTCAATCTTTCGGGCGGACAACGCCAGCGTCTGGCCCTGGGAGTGGCCCTGCTGAACAAACCGAGAATATTGTTGCTGGATGAGCCTACCACGGGGCTGGATCCCCAGGCAAGACGGGAAGTATGGATGATACTTAAGAAGCTGAAAGATGCCTCGGCCACTTCCCTTATACTCACCACGCATTATATGGAAGAAGCGGAGCAGTTGTGCGATTACATCGTGATCATGGACCACGGGACCATACTGAAAGAAGGGACTTTGCATGACCTGCTGGGGAAGTCATCCGCATACATAGAAGAAAAACAGGAATACAAGGGGCCGCCGAGGAACCTCGATGAATTGTTTATAGAACTGACAGGACGACATCTGAATGAATAAACTGAGAAACAGCCAGCTCTGGCAACTGATACTTGCGAATGCCCGCGAACTCCTGAGGGAACCTGCAGTGCTTTTCTGGGGCATTGGCTTCCCCATTCTCATGTCGCTCGGGCTGGGCGTGGCGTTCACAAAGAAGAAAGATGTGACGGTGACCATCGCCGTGATAGGCCGCAACCATCTTGTTCATGCGCCGGCCGACAGTGTTTCGGTGATACAGACTTTCCTGCTCAGGAACAGGGCTGAACTGAAAGTAGGCAAAGACGGCTCCATTTCACGTGAGCTTACGGTTCCTGACGAAAAGCTCGGAGGTACGAAATATATATTCAGCGACATGAGCTGGAAAAAGGCCATGGTGATGCTGAAACGGGGGAACCTTAACCTGGTGATGGATGAGTCGGGTTCACAAATTCAATACCACTTTGACCCTATGAACCCTGATGCGCAGCTGACTTACCTGAAGTTTTCAAAGCTGATGAAGGATCCTGACCTTATCATCAGGGAATCGGAGACGGAGATCAGGCCTCTTAATGTAACGGGGACCCGGTATATCGATTTCCTGGTGCCCGGGCTGATCTGCATGGGGGTTATGATGGCGTGCATGTGGGGGGTGAGTTATGATATCATTGAGAAACGTTCCAAAAAGCTTCTCCGCAGGATGATAGCGACCCCGATGAAACGTTCGAATTTCCTGGTGGCCCTGATCACCGTGAGGATTGCAATGAATTTTGTTGAATCCGGATTGCTTTTTCTCGTTGCATCACTTGTTTTCCATATTACCATACAGGGCAGCGTGCCCGCCCTGATCCTGTTTTTCCTTTCAGGGAATATTGCTTTTGCAGGGATCGCCGTGTTCCTGTCGTGCAATACCGCCAAGACCGAGATCGGCAACGGACTGATCAACCTGGTAAGTATGCCCATGATGGTGCTTTCGGGGATCTTCTTTTCCTATCATAATTTTCCCGGATGGAGTATCCCGGCAATTCAAAAATTTCCATTGACTATGATGGCCGACGGGGTCAGAAGCATTTTTATAGAAGGGGCAGGGTTTGGTGAGATCATGCTGCCTTCACTGATCATGCTTGTGATTGGTGTCACTTTCTTTACGGCAGGACTTAAGCTGTTTAAATGGCATTGATAGTTCATTGTATTCTTCGGGGGCTGGAAGCCAGTGAACAGAACTGACCACGGCATGCTGCCTGATAAATCGCCTGTCGTAATTCGTAAATCGCAAATCTTTTCTTACCTTTGCAGCCCTGTATTAATTCGGGATGTAGCGCAGTTGGCTAGCGCACCACGTTCGGGACGTGGGGGTCGGAAGTTCGAGTCTTCTCATCCCGACCAAATACAAAAAGAACACCTTGATATTCAGGGTGTTCTTTTTGTTATGAACCAATAATGAACCAAAAACGATAAAAATTGGTTAATTTTTACTCGTTTTCTGGTGTTTCGTTTCCCTTTTGTTTCTTTTCGGAATTTCTTTTCAGTTCAATCTTAAAAATTTCGTCTGGGAGTTCATTGACCTTGGTCAAAAGTTCACTTTCTATTGTAGGTGGAGGGGTGAGAGGTCTATTGACAAGTGGAGATAGGTGTCTATAAATTTCAACTAATGGTTGATTGTTTCTGATTTGAACTAATTTAACAAGGTGACTATCGGCGGTATTGTAAATCTTGGTTTTACTTCCAACCTTATCGAAAATTATCATTCCGTTTCTTCCTACCCTCCCAATCTTATCTTCTGTTACTTCCTGATTACCCGAAGAGATTAGACCTACTTCTATTCTAATTCTGGCTCGTTGGGTAGCGACTTCAGCATCTGTTTCTCTGTCAACCTCCGTATCTCTTTGAATGTTTGTCCAGAAATCGGTATTTTCTTGGAGACCGATGATACTCAATGCGGCACGGATAAAGACTTTTTCAAGGGACTTTCCAATTTTGGATTTTTCAGAACCCCGGATATTTAGGGTTGCGGCTCCCGAAATTAACATTAACCATGTATCATCAACATCCTCAAATCTCCCAATCTCGTTAAACTGGTCGGTTATATGGTTAATCAGGTCAGTCAAAACGGATGGAATTTCTTTTCTTGAAATCCCCAGATTTGTTGAGGTTTTTGAAGTTACCCCAATCAACCAATAGAGAAGTTGATTTTGTTCTTTACCTTTCTTTTTAAGGTTAAATAAATCAGTTACAACTTTCTCTTTCCATTCATTACCATACTCCACCTTGGCATTCTTTACTACATCTGAAATCCAGAGGTAGGTATAGAATAGTTTACTTTTTGTATTGTTTTCGGTTATTAACCTGTAATTTCTTCCCATTAATAGGTGATGGGTCAATATTCGAAGTGAGTTAGGGGAAAAGGCGTTCGATAACTTCACATTATCGTTTAACCATTTTTGATAGGTGTCAACTAAATAGTCCATATCATTCTTGTTGGAATTCTTCATGAATATCGTAATCCACTCTTGTTGTCTGTGGGATTAAATTTGAAAAAGTTTTTCTCATTAACTCAAAATATTTTGGTTGGTTGTCAACCAAAAGAAACCTTCTCCCCATTTCAACGGCTACACGACCACAAGTTCCTGACCCGGCGAACGGGTCTAAAATTAGGTCATCTTGGAACGAATAGTACCTAATAATTCTTCTTACAAGTTCTTCGGGGAATGTGGCAGGATGATGTTTGTTAGAACTTGGGTGTATCTTCCAAACATTTGTTACATCATATTCCCCAAGAATTTTTGACCCCTCAACCAATTCACTGTTATAATGGTTTCGAATATTCCAATCAATGAGTTTTTCAGTTCGTTTCCTGTAAACAAGTATATATTCGGTCACTGGAACTGGTTTATATTGGAGTGGGTTTCTATCGGCTCTAAACCTTCTACCCCTTCCTAAATTCCAACCGGCACCCTCTGGTTTTACCCAGATAATGTCATCTATAAAATCAAAACCTATCTGGGTTAGGATAGGATGGATATCGTATGGTAGCGCAATTCTTTGACTGGATGTACTCCGTGATGTTCTTTTAATCAAAACAGGGGAAATGTTGAGGATGAAAAACCTTCCTTCCGATAATACATTATGACATCGAACAAACACCTTTCGTAAAAAATCAAGATACTCCTGATAATCCAGATATTCGGAATACTCTGGTTTGGCATTATAATAGGGGGGACTGGTGAAAACCAGTTGAGCTGTATCAGGGGGGAAATCTTCCAAAACTTTAATGGCATCACCAAGTATAACATGGTTAGGTATTGGAGCGGGATAAAACAACTTTTTTGTGGAGGACTTATGTTTGTTTTTGGTTTTATGGTTCTTGAACTTGTTTACTCTGTCGGTTATAAGTTCCTTTTTAGTCACCTCAACAATATTTTCTCCCTCCCTGTCAAATCTTACCTCCCCAACAAGAAGTAGTTTGGAATTTTTGGTATGTAATGGTACTCTCCATCCATCCACCCTGTCATCATATTCAGGAAGTCCTGTTGTGAGAATTTTGGTAAACTTGGGGAATGTGGTACTTATCCACTCTAATGTCTTCTCTCTTACCTTATTGGTCGTACCTCTTTCGAACTTCATTCATTGGAATTTTGAATTGATAAAAGTATAAAAATTTGGGTCCCCTCCCCCTCAACATTGGATATTTATTTCTCTGTTGAGGTACGGGTCATTTTAGATTGTAATTCCTGTTTCCTTTTTTCTAATTTGGTCAGTAACAACTTATACTTTTGTCGTTTTAATTCTTCTTTCTGTCTTTTCAAATCTTCTTGTTTCCTCTGGAGAGTTTTAGATTGTGTTTCAAATTCTTCAAATGTTCTTATCATGGTTTGACTACTTATTTTTTGGTGGAGGTCCCCTTGTAATTTGGATCCGGCAGGAACCTTTTGTTCCTACCTCCACAGGATTATAAATCCCTATCCCGGTGTGGGTGGGTGGAGGGAACCCCCTAATAAGACCTCCCCCACCTTTTCACCATCCCTTATACTAACAGGGTACATAACTATATATAATTATTTTACAATGGATTAGTGTTGTTTCTTTTTCATTTGGTTGAGTTTATCCCAGACTTCAAGACCATATTTGTTAATCAGGATACTTCGTACCTCTGATAATGGTTTTTTGTGTCTTTGGAATTCTTTTGAGTTACTTTCTTTGTCCAGAAAATTTATATATTCCTTAATCTTTATACTACCACCCTTATTACGGGGTTTCTTCTTTTGTTCAATGAACTTCCCTTCATTTGATAACGGAATAATATCCACCTCCACCCCATCCTTATTTGTAAAACGAACTAATCTTTTATAGAATTGATTAAAGATTGTTTCTAAATAATCCTTGTTGTTGAGTGACATTATATTCAGGTCTGGGTATTCCTTCAATATCTTATCAAATAGTTTAACCTCCACTCGGAAAATGTTTTTACACCCGAAAACATTCTGGTGTGATTTTCTTATATACTCCTTGTTTTTGGTTTTATTAATTTCTCTTGTTTTGTCATATATAGAGATACAGGATTTGTGGGACTTTATACTTCCAATTTTAACATTGAAATCATCGGGTCCCGTTGACTGTACACTGACCTTGTTTTTATTTTTGAATGTTAATTCTGTATCGTAGTACCATTCCTTAAATTTACTGACCATGTCTTCGTCTGTATCGTGACTAATGTCCAACCTCTCTATTGTCAAATTTGTTAGTTTGAAACCATCTACAAGGGTTTTTATCATCTTGGTAATATCTGATACATAAAAAATGTGATTGTCCAACTGAAATCGTAAAATAGGGTCTGTTGAGGTGGGAACTTTCTTTATAAATACTTTTCCAATTTCTTCATAGTACCCATTAGAACCGTGTAATATTTGGAACCCATCTCCATAAGTTTCGGGATGTGTTGCCTTGGAATATTTCATTCTTTGTAATTGAAGACCATCAGAAATTTTATATATACTATCAGTACTGTAATCTTTGAAATTGAAATTAAGGGGGTGGGTTGGTGTTGAACGGAACTCTAACCAATCCACAAAATGAATATACATCTATCATGGGATTATTTTTTGAAACAGACAGGGAGAGAGGGATACTCTCCTTGTTTGTTTAGTTACATTCTTTAATAGTGAAAAATTCAGTTTTTTGAACTAAATCATCCAGTGAATAAAGAAGAGTGTTTTTGTGTCGTATTTTCTCCACCAGTAAATTGTTGACCAATCTAAAGAGGGTTGTCCTTTTCATTTTTGTTACCTCCAAGAGGGTGTGAAAATCCACATAGGTACTTTGATTAAACACATAATAAATCATAACTGGTACTTTTTTCTTCTATATATTAATTTTGGAATGGTTCATTCCAGAAAATCATTGAAAAAAATTATAATTCATGTACCTGTCAGGTTCATCGTGGTTTATAAAAGTGTTAAATAAAAAAAGAACAGTTTGAAAAATGACTGTCTCCTTATATTGATGAAATTTTGGGAAGTTTATTAATTCGGAAAAAAACATCCGGCAGGATAAGAGGGAACCGGCAGAAACTTGGTCACGCAGTGCAAGGTGGTGGAGGCTCCACCCGTTTAGAACCTGTTAACTGGGAATTCTGGACAAGTAGTACCGGCGTGACAGGGGGGAACCGGCAGAAACTTGGTCACGCCTGGAAAGAGTATCATTCTTTCTCTCCTGAAAAGAAAATGTCTTTATATTTTGGGTGTTTGTTAAAAAACACCTTCATATCATGGTATGGTATTTCTTTAATTTTCTTACTCTTTTGTCGGTGGTTTGGAAATTCACCTTTATCAAACCATTTCTTTACTGTGGAACGGTCAACTTTTAATCGGTGTGTAATTTCGGTGGAGGTGTAATACTTGTCATTTTCAAGAGAGGAACCAGAGGTTCTTTTTTCAGTATTCTGTATTTCATATCGGAACTCTAAAAGTCCGGTGTTTACCATTCCATCGAGTTTGTTCAATAACTTTTGGAATTTATCAATATCTTCAATAACAACATCGGGTCCTCCACTTTCTAAAAGTTGAGAGTACCCTTTTCTTAACCAGTTGATAATAATATCAACATTTAGGAGGTCTCTTTCAATTAATCCAACAATTCTATTGAGGTGATGTAATTCACCTTCTATTGACCGTTCATCATAAGTTCTTAACCGATTAAATGTTCCCATATGACATTATAATTGTAGTTTGTTTACAAATTTAAGATTATCATTCCCGTACTTATTAACATACTTCATAAGGGTATCCACCTTTTTGTGGGAGGTCATCCCCATCAGTGAACCAATCGGTACACCATTTATAATACAATTCGTGATGAATGTTCGTCTACTGGTATGACTACTGATAAGTTTCCATCTCGGACAACTTACTTTTTTTTCAAATTCCAGTTGGTAAACTGATTTTGTAACAATATTATCAAATTTACCTGTTTCTTTCATCAGGTCTTTCAGTAGTCGGTTAAAAACCTGATTACTGAAAATGTTGAGGTTGTAATTATATTTTTCAAGTATGGTCAACGCTGTATCGTTTAACGGTACAAGGTATTTTTCCTGTTGTTTCTTACTTTTCTGGGGTACTTTTTCGATTATGTTATTCCGAATATTGTCTTTTGTCAATGAAACAATATCACTATACCTCAACGATGTCATACATCCGAATAGGAAAATGTCACGAACCTTCCCTAAATTATCAGTTGAGGGTGTGAAAGTGTAGAGGTATTCAAGTTCTTCCCTTGTTAGAACCTCTGGGTCATTATCGTATCTCGAAACAGTATTAGGTTTTAACACTTCTTTTTCTATTCGGATACCTTTTTGGTTAACAAGATACCTGAAAAATGACCGAAGGACATCAAACCGTTTTCTAATAGTGTTATTATTTAGTTCCCCTTTGGTTTTTACTTTTTCTTCCCCGGCAGAGGTGGAATGTTTTTCAGCCAAGAAAATTTCATAGTCCCGAAGAAAGTCGGGTGTTAGGTCTTCCAGTGTCAATACGACCTTCTTAATAATCTGATAACTTATAAGTGAATTTTGACAGGACTTATAATCTTTCAATGAAGATTTTTTCATCCTCTTATTCTGGATGAATGTATAGTAATCGTCAAAATGGTCAAGTAATAGATTAGTATCTACACGAACTTCCTTTTTTAATTCATCTTTGATGTACTGGACAGTTGGTTTCCGGTTGTTCTTAATGAAATAATCCTGTATTATACTATCAATCCTTCCTTTTTGAACCAAAAGTTCCCGTTGGTGTTTTTTTTCATCTTTTGGAGTGATACCCGTTGAATACCTCAACTTATCACCCTGATAGGAATAGTAGATATGAAGAACTTTTCTAAAAACGATAATTTTACATTCCAGTTTTGTCGACTTTTTCATAAATTTTGTACTTTTGTCGGGTCTTTTTGTCTTTGTTTATTCAAAGATAACAAAAATGAACCAATAATGAACCAATAATCTCGTTTATTTTTCAACATTTTCGTTGAATTGTGATTTTTGGTTGACAAGTATCGTTCTGAAAGTATTGGTTTAGTTGAAAATACCAATGGGGTGTTGAAAGTTCGTTTTCTTATGTCGAATATTCTCATCCCGACCAAAACAAAGGGCGGTTCATTGGATCGCCCTTACCTATTGCCTCTTTAGCTCAGTTGGTAGAGCAGCTGATTCGTAATTAGCAGGTCGGGGGTTCAAGTCCCCTGAGAGGCTCCCTGAATCGTCGAAGCCCGCAATTTGCGGGCTTTTTTATTGCCATTTGTTACCCTCCATTAATATATCACTTCCCTTCAAACAAAGTGTATTATCATTCTTATTCTCCTTTGAGGGTAATCAATCCATGTTAGTTAAAAAAAATGTTGGGTAATTGTTAGTTTTATATTTTAGTATTATATTTGTTATTTAATTAACAATGCTTTCGAAATAAGCCAGTAAATGAAAACCATAAAAGGACATCGTTATGAAAAATAAATGCACAATTTGGATTTCCCGGCTCCTCCTGATGGGTTTATTTTATTTTGATCCATTTTCTTTTCAGGTAATTCAAGCGCAAAACAGCAAGGATAACGGGACCAATTTAGTCGAAATGGTTTTCGTAAAAGGGGGTACTTTTATAATGGGCGACAGTAGTAGTTATTTTATTTATAATAGAGAAAAGCCTCATTATGTGATACTTACCAGCTTCTATATTGGAAAATGCGAAATCACAGTGGGGCAATTTGAAGAATTTATCAATGAAACCGGGTTCCAGACCTATGCTGATAAGCATGGAGGCAGCTGGGTTATATATGGTGATGAACCTGAATTGAAAGGTGGTGTAAATTGGCGATGCGACGTTCGGGGGAACCCCAGATCTCAAAACGATTACAACCATCCGGTGATCCATATTAGCTGGAAAGATGCTGTTGCATATTGTGAGTGGCTCAGCCGGAAAACAGGTAAAAACTACCGCCTCCCTACCGAAGCTGAATGGGAGTATGCCGCAAAAGGGGGAATTAGCAGTAAAGGATATCCGTACGTAAGTGGTGGTATTTACCCACTGGAAGTGGGGTGGTGGGGTAACAACTCGGGTAATGAGACTCATCCTGTCGGACAAAAAAGACCTAATGAATTGGGCATATATGACATGAGTGGTAATGTAGAGGAATGGTGCAATGACTGGTATGATGAAAACTATTATAATAGAAGCCCATCTTCTGATCCGAAGGGCCCTGTTAATGGTAAAGAGCGAGTGGTACGAGGTGGATTTTGGGGTGGTGACTTAGTTATTATTAAAGATAGATGTTCCCGCCCACCTTCAGATAGATTTGGTGGCCTTGGTTTTCGAGTTGCCAGCAATGATCCTTTAATTGGATATTCAAATCAGTCTGAAAATAAATCCACCCTGAATCAGATTCCTTTAACGATTGAAAATTGTTCATGCAGCCAGCAGTACAAGCCAGAAAAGAAATGTGAAAATGCTGTGGATGGAAACGTTGAAACAGAGTGGATTGCCGGTGGTTTTGCCCCTCAGTGGATTAAATTGACATTAGAAGGTTCTCGTAATATTTATAAAATAAGCTGGGTAAACAACATGTCTCCGGAAGGTCAGGTAAACATGGATTTCAATTTTTATAATGAAGACGGCAATCTGATTTCAACAAAAAGTGATTCTTTTTATGCTAAAAATGGTCAGACTAATTCTGCGACTTTTACTGATTTGAAAAACATAAGGCAAATTAAAATAACCGTCACAAAATCACCTTCCTGGGTCAGCTTCAAAGAGATATATGTGTTTTAACAAAACAGTTTTAAATGAAAACAAACACCGAGTTTATGAACATCAGATCCTTATCCATCACAATTGCACTTATGTTTATTGCAATTGGTGTAAACGCTCAGTCTACCGCCTCTTATACAGATTCCCGGGATGGAAAAAGTTATAAAACCGTTAAAATCGGCAAGCAGGTTTGGATGGCCGAGAATCTCAGGTATAAATTTTCTGAGAGTACCATATGTGCCTCAATTGAATCTTATGGTTGTTATTATTCTTCTGAGGAGGCACTAAAAGCCTGCCCATCAGGATGGCATTTACCTTCCGATGCAGAATGGACCAAACTGACTAATTTTTTGGGAGGTGAAAAAGTCGCGGGTGGTAAAATGAAAGAAACAGGAATAACCAATTGGCAAGACCCAAATACAGGCGCAACCAATGAATCGGGTTTTACAGCTCTCCCGGCAGGTCAGAAAGGAGACCGCAAGTATGGTAGTGGTTTTGGGCAAGAAGGCGACTGGTGGAGTTCCACTAAATGTCATGATTATGATGGCTGTTATTTTATTCGATTTGTATATTATGAAGATAATAACGTGGAAAGGTCTTCTAAACATTCAGGCGTATCATGTTGCAAAATAAGTGTTCGCTGTTTGAAGGATAATTAACTAATCGAAAAACTGCAGGTATGAAAAGAATTTCAATTTTATCACTATTCTTATTTATATCCTTGTTTAGTAAAGCACAGGAAACCAGCTATTTTGTTGATGAAAGAGACCAGACAAAATATAAAACTGTGAAAATCGGTAATCAATGGTGGATGGCTGAGAATCTCCGGTGGAAATATGAAGATCCTGACCTTACTGGATACTTTTCACCCGAAGACACATGGGTCGAGTATGGTTCATGGTGTTATAATGATAAAGAAGCGAATTGTAAAAAATATGGGCGATTATATGGATGGACCATTGCAAAAAGGTATGCATGTCCTTCAGGCTGGCGTTTACCTACAGCCAAGGAATGGTCGGAATTATTTAATTCAGCAGGCGGGAAAACAAACGCACTGAACACATTAGAATCAAATAATTTCAATCTGCTTATGTCAGGATATGGATCATTTTCTTCTCGAAAATTTACAGGAGATGAACAGTTTGATTTCAGCCTCGCTTATAATATTTCAGATGTTGATATAGCAAAATATATTGGAAGCTGGTTGTGTTTGGATAAGGACGCACTTTTCTGGTCCTCAGATGTCTATAACGCACAAAATTATCAGTATTATTATGCCCACTTCAGAAAGAGTTCATTATTTACGGGTCTCTATTTTCTCGCTGATAATGCGCTCTCTGTAAGGTGTGTAAAAGAGGATAACACTCCTTCGGGTGAAAATTCAAATCCGTCTGGAAATAACCCATCGCAGAGTCAGACTCCTTTGCGCAATGATAATTTGGTTGACAGCAGGGATAACAAAACGTATAAAACAGTTATTATTGGAAACAAACTATGGATGGCTGAAAATTTGAATTATCAATCAGGCGGTTATGGCGTGTGCTATGATAATAAATCAGAGAATTGTCAGAAATATGGCACGCTATATTCATGGCAGGATGCACAAAAAGCATGCCCCGGTGGCTGGCACCTGCCTGATAAATCCGAGTTTGAGAGCCTGATGACTCAGATAAAAAATGACGGGTATGGATTATTCTCAAGTTTAATGAATGGAGGACATTCGGGTTTTAATGCACTTAATGGAGGCTGGCAAGCCGGGAGTGGATTTGCAGCCGCTGGAGAAAGGGCCACATTCTGGACGTCTACCGAAACCGGAACAAATTCCGCCTGGGTTATGGGGACGAATGGTAGTGAATCTAAAGTTGAGATGGTCAATACTGCAGCAAAGGTCTGTGGGTTTTCTGTCAGGTGTGTTAAGGATTAAAGTGTATTGGAATGTAATTTATGAATTAAATAATATAATAGCTTAAAATGAAAAAATTGTTAGTTGTAATCCTATACATTTCAGCAATCGTTTGTCCGGGAAATTTATTCGCTGAAAAGCTAAGACTGAAAGGTTATGGGCATGTTATTATTGAGGACGGAAAAATAAGTCTGACTATAAACGTTTATAATGGTTCTGGTCGAAGATCAAATAGCTTAAAAGTTCTGGTTTGGGCGACTAAAGTTCCATATCAGGATCAAATACATGGATGGATTTTATTTGAAGAAGAATTCGACCCATTAACTAATAAGGAAGAGATAAAAATTAACGAAATTACCCGTGATATAAAATCAAATTTTCCCTCTGGCTTTTTTTATATCACAGCTACTTTATACGAATACAAGAACGGGACCTATTATTGTGTGGACAAAAGAGAGTTCGGAAAGGGAGATTTCACAAGACAATCTGAGAAATCAAAAAAATCGAATGAGGATGACGATGAGGATGAATTGGTTCCTTTAACTATTAAAGATTGTTCATGCAGTAAGGAGTATAAACCAGAAAAAAAGTGTGCAAATGCAGTGGATGGAAATGTTGAAACAGAGTGGATTGCCGGTGGTTTCGCACCTCAGTGGATTAAATTGACATTACGCGATTCTCATAGTATTTCAAAAATAAGCTGGGTAAACAACATGTCGCCAGAAGGACAGGTGAGCATGGATTTCAGTTTTTACAATGAATATGGAAATTTGGTTTCAACAAAAACTGAAGCCTATTATGGGAAAAATGGCCAGACCAATTCAGCAACGTTTAGTGATTTAACCAATATAAGGCAAATAAAAGTAACCGTCACAAAATCACCTTCCTGGGTCAGCTTCAAAGAGATATATGTTTATTAATCAGGGGCATGGATTCTGATTTCCGATGAAAAAGATCCAAGAAACAAATTACTGTTTTTTTCTTTTTTTAGGGAAACTCCAATAGGAAGAAATCAAATGTATGGTACCAAATATTCCGACAAGAACGGCTAAAGCAGTTAATAAATCATACATGGGTCAATACGGGCATTTGAAGATGATGCAATTTAAATGTTTTTAAGTTAAAAACACTTTCATGAACCATCCTGATTTAATGTCAAAAGGGGCTGTCTCTGTATTCTGAGACAGCCCCTTCCTTCATTTCAAGGGGATAGATATGATGAGTTAAAGAAGTTCCTCGAATGATGCTTCGGTTGGATTTACCGGAGCAAGGACCCCGTTTTCACCTGACTTGCTGGGATCGATATCGGGGAAATCAGCTTCGCCTGGAGTTGAAGGGGCAAGGTCCTGAAGCAGTAAATTCAGATTATCAACATCTGAATCGCTAAAGTCAGCTTCAGCAGGAGTTACAGGTGCAAGTGTACCTGGTGCTGCCACACTTACAACGGCTAAATCATTGTCGCTGAAATCGGCTTCACCGGGGCATACAGGCGCTAATTCCTTCAGGTCTGACAAGATGAAAGCCGAAGCTTCCACTGTTGAACCTGAAGTCTCAATTGAATGGTATGAAAGCAGCCCGGGATTCATTGTTTGAGCTGAGCTGCCGTTTGCAAAGAGAAGACTGGACTGTAATCCTAAAAAGGTCACTATTATATAAAATGTAGTTTTCATTAGTTTTGATTTTTGGTTCTGTTGTTTCTTTGTCGTTTAAACTTGATTCGAACATAAGACGAACCCCTCAGGGTAATGTTACAGTCATTATGACATCATGGTTTCATTTAACAAAAATTTAACAAAACATTGAAAATTAAATAATTAAGATGCAAATTTAAACTTAATTTAGACTTGATAAATCAAAAAATCGATGAAATTCCATTAAAACACGACGAACGGGGGAAAAAAACCGACGAAATTTTAAGATGAAGAAAATGAGATGGTTACATGTGTGGTTCAACGATGTTTCCGTTGATCAGGTAGTTGCCCATGCATTGGGCGGTAAGGCAGGAATGAACAGGAAGTATCCCGAGCATATCGCCGGGGTTCAGCAAACCAAACACCTCTTTGCTCACTTTTATGACCCCATGCTCCTGGGAAAGAGCGCTGACATAGCAATCATCGAGAGGCTCTGACCAGCCCCCGGCTGAAAGGCTGCAGACTAAACCGAAAATGGTTTTTCCCTTATAAAAAACCGATTCTTTCGATAAATGACCAGCCCCTCCGTACACGACAATTTCATTTCTGGAGGGCTCTTTTGAGACTACCGGACAGGCCAGGCAAACAGCAATGCTGCCTGTCCCGCAACTTCCGATCACAGTTTGCATCACATCGTAAAAGACAAAATTTCCGGGCCGGATCTCATTCATGGTACCAAAATCTTCAAGAAGGCTACATGCCGGCGTATCGCCAACAGAAAGCATCAGGTCGCCGGGTCCGCTGTCAAACTGGTCTTTTAATGATTTGAGCTGGTAGAAGGCCTCCCTGCTTATCATTTCAATCTCGTCCCTCCCCCTGGCATTGTATGTATGACCGGTATGGGTAAGGAACCCATTGAACGTCAGCATCGAATGTTTCCGGCAGGTATTGATGATGCTTTCTATTTTTTCATTCTCGGTGGAACTCAGCCCCGTCCTGTGGTAACCGGTATCAATCTTAATAAATACCCCAAGGGGCCGGTGGGCCTCTTTCAATGCCTGCCCGAAACACTCAAGGGGTTCCGCCATCGTGACAAGTATATTCAGATCAGCCTTTCCTGAAAGTTCAACGATTTCATTCGATTCGCGGATGTTCAACGGGAATGCAACCGTGATATCTTCCCAGCCTTTATCTACAAAGTACCTGGCCATGGAAACACTGGCGACGGAAATTGCACTTACCCCTTCTTCCCTGAACCATTCCCCGACCAGTCCCGATTGATGGGTTTTAAAATGGGGCCTGAAATTTACCCCAAGCCTCCCGGCTTTCTCAGCCATCCAATGGATGTTGCTCCTGCAAATGGATTCATCCAGCAGCAATGTCGGTCGTTGTATGCTGTCAAGCCGGAGGTTCATGGTATTCTGGTCAAGGTGACTGGTGACTAGTTACTGGTGAATGTTAGATCTTTCTATTCACTGTTTACTGTTCACCAGTCACTATTCACTCTCTAAAGATAGTCTTTAAAATACTGGTACATCTTCGTATTGAGATGGATCCTGTCTTTCCCCCTCACATTATGCTCATGGCCGGGGTAAATAAAATAATCGACCTGCTTCCCTTCATCAACGCATTTTTTAATGAAGGATAAGCCGTTTTGCGGAATCACCGTGCCATCCTGGTAACCCTGAATGATCAACAGCTTGCCGCTCAGCTTCTTCACATAATTCAGCAGGGAGGCGTTTTTATACCCTTCGGGATTTGACTGAGGGGTATCCATGTATCGCTCACCGTACATCACTTCGTAATATTTCCAGTCAATGACGGGCCCCCCGCAAACAGCAACTTTAAACAGGCCGGGACTCCTCACCATCATCGAGATCGTCATGAACCCGCCGTAGGACCATCCGTTTATTCCTATTCTCGTGCTGTCGACCCAGGGCAGTGCTTTGAGATATTTTACCCCGCACATCTGGTCCTCCACTTCTGCATCGCCCAGGTGACGGAACACAGCCTGCTCAAACTCCCTGCCGCGTTCGGAGGTCCCCCTGTTATCGAGCGTGAAAACAACGTAACCCTGTTCGGCAAGGTAATTCAGGAACAGCCCTGCCCCGCCCAGCCAGCTGTCGGTGACCATTTGGGAATGTGGCCCACCGTATACATAAATAACCACCGGATAATGTTTTGTTGAATCGAAATCCGCAGGTTTTATCATCCTGCAATACAGATCGGTGTTCTCCTTGTTTTTAATCGTAAAGATGCTCGTTGCCCCGATCTTATAATCCTTAAGGGGATTTTCATCGCTGAGAAGTTCCTGCTTTACCGCTCCTTCTGCATCCAGCAACACAATTTTCCTTGCCAGGCCGGGGTTGGAGTATGAATCGATGAAGAAACTCCCGCTTGTATTCATCTTGATATTATGGCTGCCTGCAAATGAGGTTATCCCTTTCACCGTCCCTGATTTAAGGTCAACCGAACACAGTGACCTTCCGATAGGATTACCCTTATTGCACATGAAGAATACCGTTTCACCCTTTGCATCGGTACTAGTAAAGGACCCCACTTCCCAGGGGCCTTTTGTAAGCTGTTTGAGGAGTTTCCCCGAGGCTTCATAAAGGTAAAAATGATTGTAGCCGTCACGCCTGCTCAGCCAGAGAAAGCGGGAAGGGTCTTTGTTTATAAACACAGGGCCATTGAGGGGTTCCACGTACTTCGCATCGGTTTCCAGGAACAGGGTCCGCAGGAATTTTCCGGTGGAAGCCTGGTAGGATTTCATCCACATGCTGTCCTGCTCACGGTTCAGGATGGCTATATAAATAATTTCACCATCGGGGCTCCAGGTAATATTCGTCATGTATTTTGCCGTATCGGCCCCGGTTTCAAGTTCGATATGTTTGTTTGCACCAGGTGAATAAATGTGAATATTCACGCTATGGCTTTTCTGGCCTGCCATAGGATATTTTGTGCCATCGAGGACTGCAATTGGGTCGGTGATATCAACGGTGGGATAGCTGGCTACACCGGTTTCATTCATGTAGTAATAAGCAAGCTGATCACCGTCGGGTGACCAGAAAGTGCCCTTGCTGATCCCGAACTCATTCCTGTGGACCCTGTTGGATCCATAGGAAACATCGGGGTTCAAGGAGGTTTCAACCTTGTATTCCTTGCCTTTGACGCTGACAAACAAATCGTTCTTCTCAGTGTAGGCGGTATTGAAAGTTTTTGGCGCCACATCTGTATTTTGCGCATTTTCGGGCCAGGAATTGAGTTTTTGCAGTATGCCATCCGCAAGATTAAAACTAAAGAATTTGTTCTTTGAAATAAAACTGAACGCATTGGACTTATATACTGTGATGGAAGGAAAACGGGAGAGTGTATCTTCCTTCGCTTCCTTTAAGCCCTTGTTCAGGGCCGGAAGCCTGAGGATGGTGTCTTTTAATGTGTTATCGGGATAAGCTTTTACCAGGCAGTTTTTCGCTGTGAAAAACCAGTTGTTTTCATCGCCGTTCCATTGAAGCTGGGAGAGGTTTTTTGCAGTGAGCCCGGTGCCGAGAGTGGCTTCTTCCATGCTCATAAGTTTGGTCTGTGCAAAAAGAAGGCCCGGTAAGACCAGGCCTGAAAGAATGATGAATAATCGTTTCATGCCATTAAATCAGTTATAGATTGTAGGAGTTATTTCGCCTTTTAAGACCATGATTCCGTTTTGTGCGAGGGCTCTCATCTCATCTTCGCCGGGGTATATCTGGACCGGCGCCAGTTTATAAACCCTTTCCTGTATCCAGCTTACGAACATTTTATCGTATGCAACACCACCTGTGATAAGGATGGCATCGCATTCACATTTGAGCACGGTGTACATTTCACCAATGGTCTTGGCGATCTGGTAGGCCATGGCCTGGTAAATCAGTTTGGCCTGTTCATCCCCGGCTTTTACCCTTTGTTCGACTTCGGCTGCATTGTTGGTCCCCAGGTAGGCTACAAGTCCGCCTTCGCCGGTTACCATCTTTTTGATCTGTTTTATATCATATTCCCCGCTGAAACACATTTTAATAAGCTGGTTAACAGGAAGGGTCCCGCTGCGTTCGGGGCTGAATGGCCCTTCGCCGTCAACACCCTGGTTAACGTCGATGACTTTCCCTTTCTTATGTGCACCTACAGTCACGCCGCCCCCAAGATGGGCTACAATAAGATTTACATCCTCGTACCGTTTCTGGATGGCACGTGCATATTCCCTTGCTATTGCTTTCTGGTTCAGGGCATGGAAGATGGAAACCCTCTTAAAGAGTGGATGTCCTGCGATCCTGGCCAAAGGTTCAAGTTCATCAACAACCACGGGATCGGCAATATATGCTTTGGCCCCGGGAATGTTTTTGATAAGATCATTGGCAATAAGGCCTCCCAGGTTGCTGGCATGCTCGGTCTCGGAATGGATCAGGTCGTGGATCATGATTTCATTGACCTCGTACACCCCTGAAGGGATTGGCTTCAGCACGCCTCCGCGCCCGACCACAACCTTAACCTGTTCAAGGTTGATGCCGGCATCGGACATCTGCTGGAGGATGATGTTTTTGCGGAACTGGAACTGGTCGGAGATCTTTAGAAAAGGCGCCAGTTCTTCGGATGTGTGCTTGATGGTTTTCAGGAAGACCGCTTTGTCGTTCTGGAAAACCGCGATTTTAGTTGAGGTTGATCCCGGGTTGATAGCAATTACCCGGACATTGTCCATTTCCATACAGTTTGATTTTTTTCAGTCTCAGGCATTTTTCGTTTTAAAAACCGACCATGCCATAAGATAAGGGATGATCGTTAATGAGGCGGCTACTGAGATCCTTAGAATTATCATTTGAGGATATAATATCCAGAGCAATGTATAAGGAAAGACCAGCAGGAACAACAATGCGAAAAACCTGACCAGCATTGGATTTACGGTAAATAATTTTGCATATCCGGCATACACTCCGCCAAGCAGGGCGCCTTCCCTGGTCCTGTATATATCCCTTCCTGTGCGGAGGCCGATTACGCTTTTCCGGATGCTGTATATGAAATAAATGAGGAAGCCGATATACATCCATATCAGGAGCCGCAGCCAGGTATCCATGGGAAGCGATGCCATTTGGCCGATACAGAACAATGCTCCGAGGAGGGGTACCCAGGGGACAAAAGGTGTTTTGAAGGGCCTGGGGATATCGGGGCGTTTTTTCCTGAGGAAAATGATGCTGATACAAACAATAGTGAAGGCCAGCAGGGTTCCGATTGAGACCAGCTCACCCAGTATGCTTATAGGGAGGATCCCTGCCAGGATCATGGCAACCAATCCTGTAAGCATGGAACTGATGTAAGGGGTCTTGAATTTTTTATGCACCTTCGCAAAAACAGGGGGAAGCAGACCGTCCTTAGCCATGGTATAGAAGATCCTCGGCTGGCCCAGAAGCATCACGAGGATTACAGAACTCAGCCCGGCCAGGGCGGCGATCTTGATGATGGGCCTCAGCCAGAACATTTTGTCTCCCATGGAATCAACCCCAACGGCGACAGGATCAGGAACCAGCAGCCTGGGATAGGCTATGATCCCTGTGAGGACTATGGCAACGAGGATATATAGGATAGTAGATATTCCAAGGGATCCAAGGATCCCGATAGGCATGTGTTTCTGAGGATTTTTCGCTTCCTGGGCGGCAGTGGAGACTGCGTCGAACCCTATATAGGCAAAGAAGATCACACCCGCCGCTCGGAATATGCCCGACCAGCCGAAGTGCCCCCATTCACCTGTGTTTGGTGGTATGAATGGCTTCCAGTTGACAGCTTTCACGAAGAAAAAACCGATCACTACGAAGAGGATGATCACCCCGACTTTGGTGATGACCATGACATTGTTGAAACTGGCCGATTCCTTGATGCCAATGATAAGCAGCAGGGTCAGGATCCCGATAATGAACATTGCAGGGATATTCATTATGGCATGTGTCGTGGGAAGTGAGGCCACATCGACACCCTGTTTGGTCAGGAGGTTTAGCAGCTCTGTGGTTTTGGGGACCCAGCTTATTGGTCCGGGGGGATCAATAAGTGTGGTCCCTGAAGCTGCTGTGAACTGGACCGGGAGGCAGACCCCAAGGTCCTTGAGGAAGCTTACCATGTAGCCCGACCATCCCACCGAGACCGTAGATGCTGCGAAGAGGTATTCAAGGATAAGGTCCCAGCCAATGATCCAGGCAAGGAATTCCCCCAGGGTTGTATAGGCATAAGTATATGCACTTCCCGATATAGGGATCATGCTTGCAAACTCGGCATAACACAGCCCGGCGAATGCACAGGCTATGCCTGAAATGATAAATGAGATCACTATGGCTGGGCCGGCATATTGGGCTGCAGCCTGGCCTGTCAGGACAAAAATACCGGCTCCTATGATGCCACCAATGCCCAGCGTAGTCAGGTTTGTTGCAGTAAGGGCCTTTTTGAACCCCTGCTTGTTATCGGCCGCTTCGTCGAGAAGTTCCTGGATAGGTTTGATGGTAAACAGCTTACTGGCCATAGAATAGAATTAACGGATTTTTATCTGCATGGTCTGAGATAAAGCGTGAAATGCCGGCAGCCTTATATGGCAGCTGCCATGATGATGGATGCCTGCTTTGATTCTTCAGTGTCGGAACGGGATGTCAAAACAATCGGGGCGGCTGCTCCGAGCACAACAGCGGCAAGCTGTGCATTGGCTGAGAACCCCCAGGATTTGTATAACATATTGCCTGCTTCGATATCGGGAGCGATCAACAGATCGGCATCCCCGGCCACATCGCTCACAATGCCTTTATGCTTTGCACTTGCGGCGCTTACAGCGTTGTCATATGCGAGCGGGCCGTCGATGATGCAGTTTCTGATCTGCCCGCGCTGGTTCATCTTGGAAAGCAGGGCTGCGTCTATTGTTGCCTGCATGGCTTCGTTCACCATCTCCACGGCAGCAAGGATGGCGACTTTTGGGTTATTGTATCCCAGCTTGTTCATGAATTCGACTGCATTGTTTACGATTGCAATCTTGGTCTTGAAATCCGGGGCGGGAATCATGGCGGCATCGCTGAGACCGAGAAGTTTGTGGTATGTCGGTATCTCAAACAATGCAAAATGAGAGAGAACGTCGCCTTTGCGTAAACCATTCTCTTTGTCGAGGACGCCCCTGAGAAAGGTCGCGGTTGAAACAAAGCCTTTCATGAGGATGTCGGCCTGCTTTTCCCTGACCATGGTAACGGCTTTCCTGACAGCAAGTGCCTCAACATCTTCATTGATGATCCTCATCTTGCTTACGTCGAGGTTCAATTTGGCCGCAATGTCTTTTATTTTTTTCTCATTACCGATGAGAATAGCCTCAACGAGGCCCATTTTGTCAACGGCACAGATAGCTTCAAGGCAGTGTTCATCATGCGCAACAGCAACAGCTAATCTTTTCTTTCCTGAGTTCTTTGCTAATCCCTGCAGATCGGTGAGTTTTGTGAGTACGCCTTTTTTGGCTTCAGTTTGGGTAGTCATACAATGTTTCCTCCTAAAAATTTTGTTTTGTTATGGTATGTTTATCAGGCTTATCTGACATAGCAAACCTACGGCATTTTTGGCATTTGGACAAACTTTCCAAAAAAAAATCGTTTGAAAAAAATCCATATCTTTGCTTTACTGAAATAACATTCCACTTATGGAACTTCCCTTCGCAGAATCATACCGGATCAAAATGGTCGAGCCAATCCGCCGGACAACCAGGGCGGAACGCGAAAAATGGATAAAAGATGCAAAATATAACCTGTTCAACCTGAAAAGCGAATATGTTTTCGTGGACCTGCTCACCGATTCCGGAACAGGGGCAATGAGCGACAGGCAGTGGAGCGAGCTTATGCTTGGCGATGAAAGTTATGCAGGGGCTTCTTCCTTTTTCAAGTTCAAGAATGCCATCACAGAAATCACCGGCCTTGAATATGTTTTGCCTACCCACCAGGGGAGGGCGGCTGAGAACGTTTTATTCTCGGTTCTGATAAAAGAAGGAAATATTGTTCCGGGGAATTCTCATTTCGATACCACCAAGGGCCATATCGAATCCCGCAAGGCACGAGCCGTGGATTGTACGATAGATGAAGCTTTTGATACCACCCTTATACATCCTTTCAAAGGGAATGTTGACCTGGAAAAGCTGGAAAAGGTTATGAGGGAGAGTGCCGATAAGGTTCCGTTCATCATCCTCACCATCACCTGCAATTCTTCGGGAGGCCAGCCGGTTTCGATTGAAAATATGAAAGCGGTCAGGCAGATTGCCGATAAATACGGCAAGAAGGTCATTATGGATTCGGCAAGGTTTGCCGAGAATGCCTATTTCATCAAGCTCAGGGAAGAAGGTTACCACGATAAAACAATCAGGGAGATCGTAAGGGAGATGTTTTCCTATGCCGATGCCATTACAATGAGCGCCAAGAAGGATGCGATTGTGAACATCGGGGGTTTCATTGCCATGCGTGACAAGGAGCTTTACAAAAGTTCAAGCGTCTTTGAGATCATCTATGAAGGTTACCTTACATACGGGGGGCTCGCCGGACGCGACCTGAACGCTATTGCACAGGGTTTGTATGAGGGGACCGAGTTCGATTACCTTGAAACCAGGATACGCCAGGTTGAATACCTGGGAAATGTCCTGCTCGGGTATGGGATCCCTATTCAGCAACCAGTCGGCGGACATGCTATTTTCGTTGATGCAAAACGCTTCCTGCCGCATATCAGGAAAGAAGAATTTGTAGCCCAAACTCTTGCCGTACACCTGTTTGTTGAAGCAGGCGTAAGGGGGGTGGAAATAGGCGCATTGCTGGCCGACCGGGACCCGGTGACCCGCGAAAACAGGTACCCTGAGCTGGAACTGATGCGGCTCGCAATCCCCCGCAGGGTATATACCAATAACCATATGGACCTTGTTGCTGCCGGATTGAAAAATATCTGGGACAGGAGGAATACCATCAAAAGCGGGTTCAAAATTGTTCGCGAAGCCCCTATCATGAGGCATTTCACCGTTGAACTTGAGAAGATCTGAGGGTATGGAAACAGCCCGCAAGAACGCAAGGTACGGCAGGCTTTTCACCCAGCTACAGGAACTCCTGACCAAAACCCCCGACACTGATGCCAGGATGGCCACTATTGCCGCCCTGCTTCATAATAAAATGGAGTATTTTTACTGGACAGGGTTTTACATGCTGAACAAAGGCGACCTGATCGTCAGGACTTACCAGGGCCCCCTTGCATGCCAGGTCCTGAAGAAGCATACCGGAGTATGCTGGGCCGGGGTGGATGCGAAAAAGACTGTGATCGTGCCCGATGTCGATAAATTCCCGGGCCATATCGCCTGCGACTCTGCTTCAAGATCGGAAATAGTCGTCCCGCTTAAATTTTCAAACGGAAAAATTTGCGGAGTCCTGGACGTTGACAGCAAGGGCCTGAATTCATTTGATGCTGTCGACGCGGAATGGCTTGAAAAGATCGTTGCCCTAATTAACCCCGCCTGATGAATTTCATTGAACTTTTTCTGATTGCAGTCGGACTTTCAATGGACTGCTTCGCAGTTTCCTTAAGCTTTGGGGCTCAAAGAAAACTTCAGCGGAAAGATATTCTCAGGTTTTCATTTTTCTTCGCCCTCTTCCAGGCGGTGATGCCCTTATTAGGCTGGGTCATTGGTTCGGCAGCAAATGTTTTCCTCGCGAAAGTTGACCATTGGATTGCATTCGGGCTGCTTGCTTTAATTGGCCTCAGGATGATTTATGAGTCGTTCAAGGGGGAGGATGAAAAAAGGACCTTTGATATACGTGAATGGAAAACTCTGGTGGCCCTTTCTTTTGCAACAAGTATCGATGCCCTCGTAACCGGGGTCAGTTTCGGGTTCATTAAAGTGAATATGTTCCTGGCGGTGTTTACAATCGGGCTTGTCACTTTTCTGAATTCACTTATAGGTGCGTTTGTTGGTCAGCGGTCGATTCATATTTCACCCAGATGGGCGGAAATTACAGGGGGGCTTGTGCTTATTGCAATAGGCACGAAGATCGTCCTGGAACATCTTTCAATTATCTGATTCAGAATTAAATATAGGAAAATGTCAACAATCAGGATTACAAAGGAATTCAGGTTTGAGGCAGCACATGCCCTGGCAGGGTATGACGGCCCATGCAGGAATGTCCACGGACATTCATATGAACTGGCCGTTACGGTCTCAGGATCGCCCATAAGCGATACAAACTCTCCAAAGTACGGGATGGTCATGGATTTCGGTGACCTGAAATGCATGATCAAATCAAATATCGTTGACGTGTTTGACCATGCACTCATTTTACACTCCCTTTTTAAAGACAAGGGATCAATACCCGCAGGAGAGCCATTTACCAACGTGGTGTATGTCAGTTATCAGCCCACCAGCGAGAATATCCTCCTTGATATTGCAGGCCGGCTTCAGGAAATCCTTCCCAATGGGGTAAATCTTCACCATCTCGTATTGAGGGAGACTTCTTCATCCTGCGCCGAATGGTACGCAACAGACCAGGGCCGTTGAAATTTGCCTGGTTACCTTGGGATCAGGTGGATGTCAAAAGTGGGATCCTCGTTCTGAATCCTGATTACCATGGCTTCCCCGGAAGCTGAATCCTGGTTATAATAGGAAGGGATATAATTCCTCGTAATTTCAGAGCCGGCCAATGGATTGATACGGATCAGGTAATGGCCGTTGTCTATCCCGCTGAACTGATAAAAACCATTATTGTCAACCAATACCGACCTGATTAATTTCACCGTATCGAGGGGCTTCGCCTTATCGTAAACTTTAAACAGGTATGCAGTCCCCATGCAAATGCGTGCTTCCCCGGCATAGGCGTGACCCCGTATGCTGTGCTTGTTGGAATAGGAGAAAAAGATCATGATAAGAAGCAATACCATGGCAGCAGCGGCAAGCAAAGGAAAGAGGTTTCGGGAACGGTAAATTCCCGCAAAACCTTTTTTAAGGCCTTCCATGCTTCCTTTCTTCGTTTCCGGGGGATGCATCACGTCCTTTATCTTTCCCCAGGCATGTTCAGGCGGCGGGGGCTCGAATTCTGTAAATGCTTTCCTGTAATATTCTTCTATGGTATCCTTTTCCTGCATGCGTTTACAATATCCTGGTTAATATTTTTTTCAAAGAAGCTTTGGCTCTCCAGAGTTGTGATTTGGAGGTGTTCTCCGAGATGCCGAGCATTTCGCTGATCTCCTTGTGATTATATCCGTCAATGACAAACAGGTTAAAAACGGTTCTGTAACCGGTAGGAAGACCCTGGAGTATCCTCAGCAGTTCGTTATATGAAAGTTTGGACAAGGCATCTTCCTGAAAAGTTGCATCTATAGATTCAAATTTCAGGCTGACCTCATTCTGGAACTTGAGTTGTTGTGTATAATAGTTTATTGCTGTATTGACCATTATTCTCCGAATCCACCCGTCAATAGCTTCCTTTGAATGAAGTTGGGGAAGATTTTTAAAAACTTTAATGAACCCTTCCTGAAGAATATCTTCAGCCTCCATCCTGTTATGGGCATAACGGAGACATATTCCAAACATGAGTGAAGCATATGCCTTATAAAGGGCTTCCTGGCCTCGTGGATCGTTCAGTAAACATTGGTCTAATACCTCGGCCGAAACCTTCATAAAAGGATGTTGGATATAATAATTGGCAAGACGAAGATAAAAAAAATATGCTTGCATTAAAAAAAAGAAGCTGTTCCCCGGAAACAGCTTCTGACTGGCTTTGATACCTTGCAACCGCAGAACAACTGCTGGAGGAATTCAATATTTTATTATCTTTTCATTACAGATCCTGTCGCCCCCGGAAGTCCTGATAACCAGGATGTAAATGCCCGGAGATAATGAAGAAAGGTCGGAAAGCATAAGAAAGGATCCCGGGTTGAAATGGGACCGGGAATGAAGCAGGGGGACTGACTGGATTGAATAAACTGTGGTAAGCAGGTCCACCGGCCTGGTTATGGTAAGCGGAGTGTTTACTGCAGCTGATGAAGGATTGGGAAACGGGGTTCCTGCTGAAACATAAGCATATGCTGTGACTTCACTTATACCTGTAACAGTATGATCATAAATACCCAAAACGAGGGTATCAACAACAGGATTTTGCGCACTGATCCTTACCTGGCTGAACTTTGAAAACTTCCCTGTAGATTCGACGAAAAGCAGGTAATTCCCATATGGGATATCAGGGAAACTGAAATTCCCCGACGCATCGCTGAGTGTATAATTAATGATATTTTTAATAGAATCCAGCAGGAGCACCTCGCTGCGGAATAAGGTGAAGCTTGCCGAAGTCTGGACCTGGCGCTGCACCCTCCCTGAAATTCTTCCGCTACCAACCGTACTGTCATTAACCCTTTTAAGATAAATGTCAAAGTTGAAAATACTCGTATCTGAGACTCCCAGCAATGATGATTGTTGCCAGTATAACTGCCTGACGTAATAAACGGGCGCATATTTCAATGCATTCAAAGAACCGCCCGTAAGTGCAACTTTGACGATATAATCACCTGTAAGCAGGTGGGGGAAAGTATAGTACCCCAGGTATGTGAACGTTACAGTGTCGAATGGCACCACATGGTTGTTCAGGAGTTTGTAGAGGAAGGCAACCCCGGTATCGCCCGTACTTACGGGGTTATTTATCGGATGGTCCCCGGCAAATACATGACCGCCTATACTATAATACTTTGGGGGATCTATAATCCTGCAAGAAGAGTCAGAACAGGGAGCGCCTGATTTATCCCTGGCAATGGTAAGGCAGGCTTTGTGATGGACAGAGGTTGCATAAACGTGAACAGGGTTTCTCTCTGTTGATACCGCACCGTCGCCAAAATCCCATGACCAGTGGTCGGGGCTGCCGGTTGACAGGTCAAAGAACCTAAATGTGTTTGGAGTGACTGATGAAGAGTCAAGTTTTACAATAAATTCAGCAGAGCATTGTGGATTGAATGATTCACAGATAAAAAAGTTAATAATTATGCTGTATGAATGAATAGGCTGGGACTGGACATGAAATACGTTGTGGCAATCGTAAGTACTCACCGAAACTGTATCTCCCAGCCCCGGCAGGTTGTGGATGGTATCGGCATAATTCCCGTTTATATCGGTATATACCGTGAAGTTGTATCCTATATACGGCACATTTACAAATACACTGTGGTTCTTAACAGGATTGCCGGTTGAATCATTCAGTATCTGTCCGCTGACAATTACATTAATTGCTTTGATCTGGCTGTTTGACATTGTATTTGCCAGCGCAGGCATATCAACAGCGGCTGTAACACATACCAGGACGAGCAGTAGAAAGTATACTTTTATTACCTTCATTTTTTGTTGCTTTTTCTTCCGAACTGGTACTGAATGCCAATATCGAGGCCAAAAGCCTGGGTTGTGCGGTTCCCTGTTTCCGGCGATTGTGCCGGTGATGTAAGGAAATACTTGTAATAAGGATTGATTATCAGTCCCCAGTGTTTTGTAAACTGGTATTCTATTGTCAGCCTTGCCCATAGCTGCCAGTTGGTTGGCAGTCTTGAAGTTGAGTTATCGTCAAGCTTAATTAACCTGCCATTCGGGATGTTGATATCAGCCTGGGCTTTCTTTTCATTGATAAGGAAAGAAATTGCAGGGCCGGCTTCGATGCCAAGGCAGAGCCTGGGAGTCTCAAAAATCGTATAACCGAGCAACAGAGGGATCTGAAGGTAGGTGTAGCGGTTGCGGGTCCGGTCATCTGCAATATGGGTCACACTGTCATATAATGCGTGATTCCTTGTGACATAAATGATCCTGGAGGGATCGGAAGGATCGGGATAATATCCAATGACTTCCTTATAAAAACTAACACTGTCGTTACTGCGGTATTGTAACCTGTAACTTCCTTCATCAAAGGTGTATCCGAGCCCCAGGCCTGTGCGTATCGAAAACCTGGAGTAATGATAGGCGATCCCGGCATTGGCCCAGTAATTGAATTCACTTGTGCCGGTTCCGTTTGAACGGTATAATGCCATCTCGGGTGCAAGGCCGATGTCAGCCGAGAAGAATGAAGGAACGGGCATTTTTTCGCGGACATATTTAAATACTTCACCTGAACGGATGAAGCTGATGGTATCCAATGAGGGTGAAACGTCAAAAGTTGAGAAACCCAGGGGGTCGAGGGAGCTGATATCGGAATTGGCCGCTGCGGCTATTGTTTCACCGTTATTTTGTACAGGCTGGCTTGAAAATGGTTCTGAAACAGTAAGGGTTTTTTCAATTTTTGCGCTGGACGCTATCAGCGAGCCTCCTGACTGTTTTTGCCTGGCGGGAACGATAGTAGTTTGAATTGGTTTTACCTCCTTAATTTCTTGATGGGCAAGGGGTTTCGATGAGGCACTACCAGGTTCCGGCATAAGCTTTCCGGAAATATTTTGTTGGGTGGATGGGGGAACCGTTACCTTTTCAGGTACAACGCTGCTCACCATCGAAGTTGAAGCATTGCCGGAGAAAAATGCCCAATAAGAGAGCGTGGCGACGACGATAATGCTTCCCGCTGCAGACAGGATGGCCAGCTTGGAAACATTGATAAAATTAAAATGTTCCAATTCCCTGATCAGCAACTTCAAATTCAGGCTTTTCCAAACGCGGGGTGATGGAGTGAACTCCTGCTTCCCTATGGATTCCCTGAACAGGTCGTCAAGATTCTTTCCTGATCCGGAATTATTTGATGGTTGACTCATTTTATTTTAAGTTCTTTTTCAATCTGTTTTCTTCAATTTTATTCTTCAGCCATCTCCGGGCTTTGAATAATTGAGTTTTTGAAGTATTCTCCGATATGCCAAGCGCTTCCGCGATCTCTTTATGTCCGTAATCTTCAAAAATATGAAGGTTGAAAACCGTACGGTAACCCGAAGGGAGTTCCTGTATCAGTTTCAACAGTAATGCAGGGTTATATTCTTCAGGAAATTCGATGACCTCATTCATATCTATGATCTCTGTCTCCCTGATCTCATCAATCTTTTCATGACGCGCGATCTTATTTCTTTTATTAATGTAATTGATCGCATGATTGACCACAACCCGTTTGATCCAGCCGGTCAGTGAACCTTCTCCGCGGAAGGAGTGAATATTCTGAAAGACCTTGATAAAAGCTTCCTGTAAAATGTCTTCAGCTTCATCACGGTCCCTGCAGTAACGAATGCAAACACCAAGCATTAAAGGGGCAAATGTGTCAAATAACAATTTCTGCGCCTGGCGTTTACCTGCAATACAGTCCTTCACTATTTTCTCATCGATGACCATTGACAGGACTTGGTTTAAGACAATCCTTAATCCTCAGGGTTGCCTGTATGTCTGATTATCTATTTGACATTATGATACACTGCTATTCGATGCTTCCCCTGAATTTCTCAAAATTTCTTAAATAAAACTCCCGGCCTTTATTACTCATAATTCCATGCAGATGATAAATGAACAACTCATGAAAAATTTCAAAAGAATTGAGTTCGTCGGCCGAAAACAAATCATTATCAACTAGACTCTCTATCCTGAAGAGATGAAGCCTGGCGATCACTTCAGCATTAAGATCTTTTCGGTAAAGCCCGTCTTTCTTTCCCTTATTCATATTCTTAAGGGTATTCTCAAACATGCTCCTGCGCCTGACTTCCCTGATTTTCATGAAAAGATCAGGATAATACTTCCGGATGTCATAATCCATCGATGGATTATAATCCTGGATCATTTTCTTGATCGACTTGTATATTTCGAATAGTTCTTCAATGGCGTTCAATTTGAGATTCAGTATCTCATCAAACAACTTACAATTGCCTGAATGTTCTGTAAGGAGCACCTGGCTCACAAGGTCTTTTTTATCCTCGAAGTATTCGTATAAAGTTTTCTTGGAAATACACAGATGGCTTGCAACATCATCCATTGTCACACTTTTGATGCCGTAGCGGTGGTATAGCCTGCTTACCTGACCCAATATGCTTTGAACCTTGTCGCTCATAAGACAAAGATAAAAAATAATATCAGGGAAACTTTTTTTGGGTAAAAAGTTTCAGGCTGCTTTCAACTCTTAGTGCTGGTAGATATTTGATGCATTCCTGTAACCTGAAAGGTTTTTATACCAGTCAGGATAGGAAACCCCGTTGCTTGTAGCCCATTGGCCAAGATGAAGGTAAGTGAGGAGGATGTCGGCAGATTCCTTTGCATAATCAAAGTTCTCATAGATACTTATAGCCCATGGAAGGTTATTTGCGGTTTTGTAATATCTTCCCGACCCTGGAATACTCGTATCGTCGCCTGTTCCCAGGATTGCCGTGTTTGCAAGCGCAGTGGGGGCGAGATCGGGCAGGTGAACTTCCTTGCCGCGGTCCCTGTTGAGGATAATGAATGGATTGAAGCTGCCGATGTCGAGATCGGAAACGGAATAGGTATTCTGTGAGAACAACATTGTAATCCTGATAGTATCGGGGGGTAAATAGGGAAGGCCGATAACGGTATTGATCATGCCGTCAGCACTGTTTAATGCTTTAAAGTCATTGTCGGTAACAATGACGGTTGGTTTATTCTGCCCTGATTCCAGTCCGTTTGCAGCCAGTGTAATATAGTTGTCAAAGATGGAATACCCGCTTACTGTTATTGCTGAAGAAGGAATATTCCCATTGGCCAGCTGAAATCCAAAACCGCTGGGGAAAGAAGCCCCTGCAGCCCTCAGGATAAAAGTGCCATCGCATTCCACAATTTTGTTTTGTGCATTGGTGATGGTATTGAAGTGATAATTCACAACAAGGTCGTTAAAATCATAATCACCCTGGCTTGGCCAGAGGTCTTCAAACGCCAGGCTTCCGCTTCCGCTCGACGGGAATGGATTGTTATATGCTCTTGCAGGGTCATTCGGGTAATCATCATAACTGTTGGGAACGCCGTCACCATCACTGTCGCTGTTCAATGCATAGCTTACATCGGTATTATATAATGCTCCTGTAATCGTTCCGTTATAATGGCTGGCAGTTGCATCGGTTGCCGTGCTTCCGCTTCCTTCATTGAAATGCCAAAGGGCTTTGATACCGGTTTCACTTCCAGTCCATGGTGCCGACATGCTTGCATTGACCTGCTGGGGAGTAAGGGCAATGTTCCAGATACTCACTTCATCGATCAGGCCCTGGAAAAACTTCTGCCCGCCGTTATCTGATCCAATCGAGATATTCCTGGCGTTGTTGACCAGAACCGAACTTAAAGAGGCTGAATTTTTAAGAACGCCGTTCACATAAAGCGAAAGCGTGCTGCCGTCGTAGACACCTGCAAGGTGGTACCAGGTGTTCAGGGTGGGTTGTCCTGCCCCCCAATTGATCATGGTCGATGTAAAGTTCCCGGTGTAAATGCTGACCTGGAAACCTTTATATACATCCTGCCCCAGCCCGCAACCGTCCCAGTCTCCCTTCTGTAAAATCTTGACCGACTGCTGGCGTGTTGGTTTTACCCAGGCTTCAAATGAACACTTGTTGGGGAAATTCAGCCCGGAGGAAGCCGGTATTGAAATCCAGTCGGTAGTCCCGTTAAAATTCATGGAATAATTCACCGACTGGCTTTTTGTTGACGGGAAAGTAAAGTCGGTCAGGGGCCTGCTTACAGGCACAAGTATTGAGTTGATCATTACATTATTTTCAAATGTCGGCAAGGCCAGGGAAAAATCATAATCAGAAGCATTCACTGCAAAGAAAGCTTTCATATAAAGCCGACTTTCATCTCCGGATGAGATCCTGACGACACCGGCAGGGATATTATGCAAGCGGAATTGGATATTGTCGGAAGTATTCCAGGTGAACGTATTGCTTACTTTCAATGTCTTCATACCTGACTGTGGGATGTCATCAGATTTTTTATGACAGGAAGACATCAAAATCAAGGCAGCAAAACTGAACAAAATGAAATTTTTCATAATTTCTAAATAAGATCCAAAAGTACATCAACAAACAGCAGATTACAAGCTGTATTTCGCAAGTGTAGCAAATAATCCATTTTCCGTCGACAGCTTTTTTGAATATGTCATGGAAAAGCGGAAACGATTTCTCTATAGAAAGTTTTTAACTGCAGGAAATTTGATATCTTTGCAGTTTGAAGTAAAACCGGACTTTTATTACAAAAACCGATTTAAACAATACGTGATGAAGAAGATACTTTTGGTCAGCGGAATGATCATATTTTTGGTTTCCTGCGGAAGCAATTCAGGAAATAAACAGGCCAGGCTTGAGGAGCTGAAAAAGCAGAGAGACAAACTTACCACCGAGATTACCAAACTTGAAATTGAGATCAACCCTCAGGGAACCCAGCCTGCGACAATCGTGAAAACCATGGATGTGGTGAAGCGACAGTTTGAACATTACATAGAAGTCCAGGGCAGGATAGACGGGAATGAAAATATAGGGGTTGTCCCTCGCAACCAGGGAGGAGTTGTAACGAAGATATATGTAACCCAGGGTGACCATGTGATTGCAGGCCAGGTGCTTGCCGATATGGACAATGAAGTCCTCAAGCAAACCTTAAAGGAACTCCAGACTTCCCTCGATTATGCCACCGAAATGTACAACCGCCAGAAGAACCTCTGGGACCAGAAAATAGGTTCCGAGGCACAGTATCTCAGTGCGAAAAATACCAAGGAATCCATTGAAGGGAAAATGAATACCTTAAAGGACCAGCTTGACATGGCAAGAATAGTTTCGCCAATCGAAGGAACCGTTGAGGATATTCCTATTAAGGTCGGGCAGATGGCATCTCCTGCCTCAGCCCAGCCCTGTTTCAGGATCGTTAATTTTTCAAGGGCCAAGGCAGTCGCAGACGTCAGCGAAGCTTATTCCAACAAGATCAAGACAGGCGACCCGGTCAAGGTTTACCTCCCTGACCTGAATACGGAACTGAACGCCACTGTCAGTTTTTCAAGCAAATACATCAATCCCACCAACCGTACATTCACTGTCGAGGCAATGCTTCCCCCGGCATCGGGTTTGACTTTCAGGGCAAATATGATCGCCGTGGTAAGGATCAAGGATTACGATAATAAAAACAGCCTGGCAATCCCCCAGAATTACATACAGACTGCCAAAGATGAAGGGCATTTTGTTTTTATTGCCGAGGTAAATGGCGGAAAGACCTATGCAAGGAAACGCATTGTCACTCCGTTTATCACGTACAACGGACTTACCGAAGTTCTGGATGGCCTTAAGGAAGGGGATAAAGTGATCACCACCGGCTATAAAGACCTTTACGACGGTCAATTGATTTCCTTCTAAAGACCTGATTTACTATGAAGAAGCCAGAAAAACTGAAAGAATTTTTTGCCACCAGCTGGGCCATCGATAATAAGTCGAGCATTTATGTGCTTACTATTATCATCACCATGCTGGGGATACTGTCGTACATCAATATCCCAAAGGAGCAGTTCCCTGAGATCGTCATCCCTACAATCATCGTAAACACCGTATACCCGGGCACTTCTCCCGAAGACATGGAGAACCTGGTGACCAGGCCCATTGAAAAGGAATGCAAATCGATACAGAACGTTAAAAAGATCACCAGCAATTCGATCCAGGACTTCTCTTCGATCGTAGTGGAATTCACAACCAATATCCCGGTCTCCGAAGCAAAGCAGAGGGTCAGGGATGCCGTTGACAAGTCAAAATCGAAACTCCCGAACAACCTTCCGAATGATCCTGACATTGCTGAAGTTGACATTTCGGAGATCCCGATCATGAATATCAACCTCTCGGGGGATTATGACCTGCAGAGGCTTAAAAAATACGCCAAGGATGCCCAGGATAAAATAGAGACCCTTTCCGAGATCACACGCGTGGATATTGTAGGCGCGCTGGACCGCGAGATCCAGATAAATGTCGACATGTACAAAATGCAGGCTGCATCTGTTTCATTCAGGGATATCCAGAATGCAATTGCAGCTGAAAATGTTACTGTTTCGGCAGGCACTGTCACGAATTTCGGCCTGAAACGCACACTGAGGGTCACCGGGCAGTTCAAGTCGCCCGAGGAGATCAATGACATCATCCTTAAATCATCCAGCGGGGCTACAGTTTACATTAAAGATATTGCTGAAGTAAGGGATTCCTATAAAGAACAGGAAAGCTTTGCACGCTTTGAAGGCAAAAACGTGATCACCCTTAATGTCATTAAAAAGAGCGGTGCCAACCTCCTTAATGCCTCTGACAAGATCAAGGGCATTATTAAAGATATGCAGAAAACATCTTATCCCCCTGACCTGAAGGTAGAACTTACAGGCGAACAGTCGAGGTTCACCAGGAGCACCCTTGAAGAGCTTAACAACACCATCATCATCGGGTTCCTGCTGGTTACTTTGGTCCTGATGTTTTTTATGGGCCTTAACAATGCCTTCTTTGTGGCATTATCGGTGCCTCTCTCAATGTTCGTGGCTTACCTCGTAATGCCGGGGCTCGGATTCACCATGAACATGATCGTCATGTTCGGATTCATCTTCGCACTTGGTATTATCGTGGATGATGCCATTGTCGTGATCGAAAATACCCACCGTGTGCACCGGCACATTCCCGATATAAAATCGGCTGCAAAATATGCTGCCGGGGAAGTTTTCCTTCCGATACTGTCAGGTACATTGACCACACTCGCGCCGTTTTTCCCCCTGGTCTTCTGGCCGGGTATTGTAGGGAAATTCATGCACTACCTCCCGGTAACGCTGATCCTTACCCTTTTTGCCTCTCTTTTCGTGGCTTACATCATCAACCCGGTATTTGCTGTCACTTTCATGAAGCATGAATATGACGGGGAGGAATACAAGTTGAAAAAGAAGCCCTTCATGGTAAGCAGTGTGCTCCTTGCAGCCTTTGCCGTGTTGTTTTATATCGCCAGGGTTTTCACGATGGGGAATCTGCTGATGTTTGCCCTTATCCTTAACTTGGTATACAGGCTTTGGCTGAAAAATGCAATCATAAAGTTCCAGAGCGTATTATGGCCGTCAGTCCTTAATTTTTATGAAAGGCAGTTGAGGTTCTTCCTTAAAGGGCGTAATCCTTACTATCTCTTTGCAGGTGTGGTCGCACTCTTTATTTTTACCATGATGCTTTTCGGGTCGTTTAAACCCCAGGTGCTGTTCTTCCCGAACAATAACCCTGCAACTATCTTTATTTATATAAAAATGCCCGTGGGTACCGACCAGAAAGTAACCGATTCAGTAACCAGGATTGTCGAAGGCAGGGTCACCAAGGTGCTTGGCAAGGACAACCCGGTTGTTGAATCCATTATTGCCAACGTCGGGCTGGGTGCGGGCGAAAGTTTCTTTGACCGTTCTGTCTCGCCTGAAAGGGGCAAGGTTACAGTGAATTTCGTTGAAAGCAAGGACAGGCATGGCGTAAAGACCCTGGATTACATGGACCAGATCAGGGCCAATCTCCAGAATATCCCCGGGGTGACCCTTTCGGTTGAGAAGAATAAAATGGGACCTCCTACCGGCAAACCCATAAACATTGAGATTACAAGTGAGAACATAGAGGATCTTATCTCTGCTTCCAAGGACTTCCTCATATACCTGGATTCATTGCAGATCCCCGGCATCGACAGGCTGAGGTCAGATTTCGACGAAAGCAAACCCGAGATCGTTATGGATGTTGACCGCATCAGGGCCAACCGTGAAGGGCTCAGCGTTGGCCAGATCGGGATGGAACTCAGGACTGCCATTTATGGATACGAGGCATCCAAGTATAAGGAGGATGAAGATGAGTATCCCATCCAGGTAAGGTATTCCGAAACTCAGCGCAAGAATGTCAATAACCTCATCAATGCCAGGATCACTTATCGTGACATGACTTCCGGACAGTTAAGGCAGATCCCCATCTCGGCTGTTGTACAGGTAAATTACCGTGACACTTACGGCGGGATCAAGCGGAAAAACCTCAAACGGGTTATCACTCTTTCGTCGGATGTGACTTCGGGTCATACCGCGAATGAGGTCTTAGCCACCATTGGGGCCGCTTTGAAGACCTATAACCTTCCCAAAGGCGTTGAAGTAAACTTCACTGGTGAAAGGGAAGACCAGGCCGAAACCATGGACTTCCTTATCAATGCGATGATAATTGCCCTGGGGCTGATATTTTTTATCCTGATCACCCAGTTCGGAAGCCTGAGCAAGAGCCTTATTATTCTGAGCGAAGTAATCTTCAGTATCATCGGGGTATTTATCGGGATGGTCATCTTCCATATGCCTTTCGTCATTACTATGACCGGTATCGGAATTGTCGCGTTGGGAGGCATCGTTGTGAGGAACGGGATCTTGATCGTCGAATTTGCCGACGTATTAAAGGCCAGGGGGAATTCTTACCGCGAAGCTATTGTAGGCGCCGGGAAGACCAGGATAACACCCGTCATACTCACAGCTACCGCAACCATGCTTGGGCTGGTTCCTCTGGCAGTAGGGTTCAACATCAATTTCGTTACCCTGTTCTCTGAATTGAATCCCCATATCTGGGTCGGGGGCGACAACGTGACCTTCTGGGGCCCTCTCTCATGGACAATCATCTTCGGTTTAAGTTTTGCCACATTCCTTACCCTGATATTCGTACCAGCCCTGTTGCTGATCGATGCACAGGCCACCGTCAGGTGGAAACGTAAGAAGGATTTGAAAAGGATGAAGAAACTCAGGACTCGTTAACAGTTAACAGTGAATAGTTAATAGTCACTATTAACCAGTCACCAGTCGCTAGTCACCAGTCCCAAGTGACATTCACTATCTAAAATTGCTCCAGCAGTTTGTAAAGCCTTGTTTTCTGGCTGAGGACCATGAATATTGACTGCATATAGTTATTGTTTGCGGTCAGGAACTGGGAATACCGCTGGTTCAGGTCGGTGCTGGAAGAAATTCCCTGCCTGTATTTCGTCATGGTCTTGGTATAGATCTTTAAGGCAATATCAAATCCCTTTTTCTGGTTGAGATAAATGGCATAGGCATTGCTGAAATCCTTCCTGGCAGTTTCAACCTGGAGTTCAAGGCCGACCCTCATCTTTTCATCGGTAACTTTAGTTTTTTCAACATTAAGCCTGGCCTGGTCAACTGCGTATTTGCGGCTACCGCTGCTCCAGATTGGGACCTGGAGTGACAATCCCCAGTTCGTTGTCCTGTACCAGGGATACTTGTCGCTGAAAAACGCCCATGAATTCATTGAAGCGCTGGCCGCTATACCAAGGAAACCGGCAAGGGTCGGCTGGTAAGCGGTCTTGGAAAGCTTATACTGCATCAGTGTGAGATAATCGCTCTTCTTCAGCAACGTATAATCGATATTCCTCTGGTAGTCGAAAGGCAGGCCTACCAATGCATCCCTGTCGACCTGGGCCAGGAAGAAATCAAGATTGTTTGTAAGTACTAATTCCTGCTCGTCTTTGAGGCCGATAACGAATTTAAGACTGGCATAAGCCACGTTCCTTGCGCTTTTGGTATCGGTAAGCTGGGCTTCCAGGTTCGACCTGTTCAGGTCGGCCTGGTCCACATCGATGTCTTCAATAAGGCCCTGGGCCTGGGCTTTCCTTGCCTCATCCACCAGCCTGCTTACGACCACGTAAGTGGAATCCAGGATCTTGATCGCCTCGTCGGTGACCAGTAGCTGGTAATAAGCATTGGCAACCAGGTCGCGTACGTCGACTTTGTCCTTTAAATTCTTCTGCTTGGCTGTTTCCAGATAAGCCTTTGCCGTTTGCAATCCGACCAGGTACTGGCCGCTGTAAATGAGCTGATTCAGCTGAAGAGCCCCCTGTACATTGTACTCCACATATAAAGACATGGGGACATAATCAGGACCATTTTTAAATATGGCAGGATCCATCTGCTTCAGGAAATTAGGCATCAACATCGTCGGTACGCTCAGGTAATCCATATACGATGCAGTTCCGTTGATCTGCGGAAGTCCAATAGCAGTATTCTGTTTGACCATCTTCCCTGCAATCTTCACATCGGTGGCAGAATTCTTCAGGTCGTAATTGTTCTCATAAGCAAAATCCTGTGCCTGCTGAAGACTAAAGGATACGGTTTGTTTAACCTGGTTTTGAGCAGGGAGTAAAGTAGATTGAACAGTCAGCAACAGCAAAACACTACAAAACAGTTTATTGAAAAATGACCCCATGGTATAAACGAATTTTTTATAAGTTCAGATTGATTTTTTTTGCTTCGTAATAGGCCAGTCCCACTTCAGTGGCTATTCCGCGGATGAAGTTATCGATCATGACATCAAACAGTGTCCTGAATGAAAACTTCTCGGCGGGGAAGAACTCGGGATTATGAAGATCCATAAGCCTTCTGATATATAAGCGGGCTACCAGCTCAACGCTCAGATCGGTCCTGTACATGCCCTGGGTTATCCCTTTGGTGAGGTTTACCTGGATCTTCTGAAAAATGAACTCTATCCGCTCATCCATATGCTGATGATAGATCTCCGGATAGTATTTCTTCAGGTCAAATGTCATGGAGGGGCTTATATCCCTGAAATGTTCACCGAGTTCCTTGCTCACTGTCAGAAGGATGTCAATTGCATTAATGCCATCAAAATTATACTGGTCAAAAATAACCTCAAAATTCCGGCGCTCGAGTTCGAGAAGCTTTCCCACAAGTTCCTGCTTGCTCGAAACATACTCGTATAATTTCTTTTTTGATAAGCCCAGATCCCTGCAAATATCATCTATGGAGACAGACCTGACGCCGTATTTGTAAAAAAGTTCTCTTACCCTCTCAAGTATGTCTTTCAGCGCGTTATCCATCAGTAAGATCTGATTATTTATAAGATTATTTAGAATCTGCAAAGATAGGAAATTCCGGAATTCAGAAACAAAACACTTACAAAAAGTTTCTTCATCCCCAACCAAAGCAGCTATCACAACCTTAGCGGGTTCACCATGATTTAGTACATTTGAAGGAGAAAATTCAGGCAATGAAACAAATAATACTAATCTTTCTTTTGCTCCTGGCAGGGGTGCCCGGTTTTGCACAACAGGATTGGCAAACATGGTATGAACGCTCAGGAGGGACAGAAACTCCGAGGTACCAGCAAACAATTGATTTCTGCAAAAGGCTTGCTAAGGCTTCAGCCATGGTTCATTACACAGATTTTGGGAAAAGTGCCCAGGGCAGGGATTTGCCCCTGCTTATCATTGATAAAGACGGCCTCACCGATCCCTCTGCAATCAGGAAAAAAGGCCGCGTGATCCTGCTACTGCAGGCCTGCATCCATCCGGGAGAGAGCGAAGGAAAGGATGCCGGCCTTTTGCTGGTCAGAGATATCGTCATCGGTAATGTTGCAAATACGGTTCATAGAACTGCAGTTTACCAGCATAACACCAGCGATGCTGTATTGAAAAACCTTTTAGATGGTGTTTCCATTATTTTTATACCGATTTTTAATGTTGACGGTCATGAACGCTTTGGCCCGTACAACCGTATCAACCAGAACGGGCCCAAAGAGATGGGGTGGAGGGTGAATGCAAATAACCTGAACCTGAACCGGGATTATCTCAAAGCGGAAACTCCCGAGATGCAGGCCTGGCTGAAACTCTTTAACCGCTGGATGCCCGAATTATTCATTGACAGCCATACTACCGACGGCGCTGATTATCAGTACGTCATCACTTATCTTATGGAAGTATTCGGCGATATGGATGAGGGATTGACAAAATGGGCCGGTATGCATTTTATCCCTGAAATGAGAGATCACCTTATGGGCAGCGGGTTCCCTGCATTTCCTTATGTAAATTTCCGCAGGTGGCATGACCCTAAAAGCGGGCTCATCAGCAGTGTTGCACCCCCCATGCTTTCACAGGGTTATACGGCCCTGAGAAACCGGCCCGGCCTTCTCATCGAAACTCATATGCTGAAACCTTACGATAAGCGGGTGGAAGGGACTTACGAATGCATTAAAACCTGCCTCGAGATATTGCAGATAGAGGGAAAGCATTTACAGATGCTTGAACAGCAGGCTGACCGTTTCCTCGAATCAGCTGATTTTCTGAAAAAACCCTTTCCTCTCCAGTTTGAGACCAGCATGACCGACAGCATGATTATGGATTTCCTTGGGTTTGAGTATAAGGCGGTGAAAAGCGGGGTCAGCGGGGGTGAATGGATACAGTACAGCCATACCCCTGCAACCTTTAAAATTCCTTATTTCTCCTCTGCCAGTGCGGTTGTAAGCGTGAACCTGCCCCTGGCTTATATTATTCCCGTTGAATGGGAGGGGGTCATTGAAAGGCTGGTACTTCACAGAGCCGCCATACACCGGATCCCAAGGGATACGGTCATCAGCATACAGGCATATAAATTCAGGAACCCGAAATGGCAGCAGGCTCCTTATGAAGGCCACCATGCCCTCATTAATATTGAGTATGACGAGATCACCGAGACCCGGCTGGTCCCAAAAGGCTCGGCCATTGTATCTTTGAGCCAGCAATGCGGACGTATCATTCCTCATTTCCTTGAGCCTAAAGGAAATGGCTCAATGCTTTACTGGGGTTATTTTGATGCGGTTTTCGAGCAGAAAGAATATGCTGAGAATTATGTGCTGGAACAAATGGCATTAAAAATGATGAACGAAGACCCCTCACTCAGAAAGGAGTTTGAGACAAAGAAAGCTTCTGATACAACTTTTGCCAGATCGCCCCAGGACATACTTAACTGGTTTTACAAACAGTCGCCTTATGCCGACAGCCGTCAAAGGATATACCCTGTGGCAAAAATCAGCGACAGGAAGCTGCTGGATGCATTACTTGGGATGTAGGTTTAAATCACGAGAATCCTTTTCTCCCCGGGTATGATCCTTCCTATGACCCGGGCCATCCCCTCGGCGGCGAGGGCCGAACAGGCCCTGACTGCCTGTTCCTGAGGTAAGGCAACAAGCAGGCCTCCCGAGGTCTGGGCATCGGCCATCAGGATCTTAACCATTTCGGGGACCGATGGCCCGCAATTCAGCATCCCCCTGACGAATTCCAGGTTGTTTTTCGTGCCGCCGGGTATCATTCCGGCAACGGCATAATCCCAGGCCGAAGAAATCAGGGGAACTTTTTCCCAGCTGATCTCAGCAAGCAGTCCGCCAGCCGAGAGCATCTCCTTCAGGTGCCCGAGGAGCCCGAACCCGGTAACATCTGTGCAGGCGTGTACATCGAATTGCTTAAGGATCTCGGCTGGTCTTTTATTCAGCGCACACATGATCTTAATTGCCTCCTCTGCCGCTTCCCTGCCTGCATAACCTCTTTTGACCGCGGTGCTGATGATCCCCGTCCCCAGGGGTTTTGTCAGTATCAGTGCATCCCAGGCCCGGGGCGTTGAATTCTTCCAGATCTTTTTCGGATGTACCTCACCGCTTACAACCAGTCCGAACTTAGGTTCTTCATCCTCTATGCTGTGCCCCCCTATGATTGAAATACCCGCTTCAGCAACTTTTTCGGTGGCCCCGAGGATGATGCGCTGAAGCACTTCAAAAGGGATCTTCTTTTCAGGGAAGGCAACTATGCTCAGGGCAAAAAGAGGGGTGCCCCCCATCGCCCATATGTCGCTGAGAGCGTTGGCGGCTGCGATTGCCCCATAATAGTACGGGTCGTCAACAACCGGGGGTATGAAATCCACGGTCTGTACCAGGGCTTTCTCCTCGCTGAAAAGAAAAACGGCAGCATCATCAGAAGTTTCAGTCCCAACCAGTACATTTTTCCCCATCGGAGGAGGAATGTTTTTCAGGATCTTCTCAAGCGCCTGGGGCTTGATCTTGCAGGCGCATCCCAGGGCATGGGTATATTCGGTCAGCCGTATTTCTTTAATTGTGTCTGCGGATGAGTTTTCGGTTTCTTCTCCGCTGAAGGGTTTGCTCTCAATTGGAAAGCCTGTTTCTTCTTTAACCGCGGATGAGTTTTCGGTTTCATAAACCCCGGAGGGTATGCTTTCGGAAGTATAAGCTGTTGCTGGCTTTTTCAAGGGGTTCTGGAAACTGATACCTGAAATTCCCTTTCCTGCAATGATCTCCACCGCCCTGTCAATTTCTTCTGAAGTACTCATCCTGCCTGAAGAAAACCGTATTGTTCCCAGGGCATATTCGCGGGGCACATTCATGGCCAGCAGCACGGCCGAGATGGTTTCAAGCCCTGCATGGCAGGCCGCGCCTGCCGATGCAGCCAATCCTTTCCATTCATTCAGGAGGAACGAAGCATCCCGCTCCCTGAAACCCAGGCTAAGGGTGTTTGGCAGCCGGTGTTCTGGATGGCCGTTCAGCCTCACACCCGGCACAGCTCCGGCTATGCCCCGGTGCAGACGGTCACGAAGTGCAGAGTCTGCAATAGATGACCTCCCATCTGCTGACTGCAAACTGCCGGCTGCCGACTGCTGACTGCTGACTACTAAATCTGCTGCTTTTCCCAATCCTGCAATCCCCATGATATTCTCGGTGCCGGCCCTGATCCCCTGCTCATGATCGGCCCCGTGCATCATTTTCCGGAGGTTTATCCCTCTTCTGCAAAACAGGGCGCCAACACCTTTTGGGGCGTAAAATTTATGACCTGCTACCGATAACAGGTCCACATGCATCTTCAATACGTCAACGGGGATCTTCCCCACCGATTGGGCTGCATCACAATGAAACACGATGCCGTGATCCCTGCATATCCTGCCGATATCTTCAACCGGCTGGATCGTTCCCACCTCGTTATTGGCATGCATGATACTGGCAAGGATGGTGCCGGGGCGGATTGCTTTTTTAACATCATCGGGATTGACCATCCCATAGCCGTCGACTTGCAGAAAGCTGATCTCAAATCCCATCGTGCCCAGGAACCTGCATACCTCTGTAACCGCGGGGTGTTCCACTGCCGATGTGATGATATGCCGGCCCTTGCCGGAATGGGCAAAGGCAAATCCTTTCAGCGCCAGGTTGTTTGCTTCAGTGCCTCCGCCGGTGAAAATGATCTCATCAACATGAGAGTTAAGCATAATGGCCAGGGACTGCCTCGCATTCTCAACCGACTGCCTTGCGATTATCCCAAATTCATGGGAGCTTGACGGGTTCCCATAGATTTCGCCTAGGAATGGGAGTATGGCTTCCGCAACCCGCGGATCAACGGGGGTTGTTGCATTATAGTCAAGATAAACCGTCATCTTTGCTTTTCTTTAATACTGCCAATATTGCTTTTGCCTGGGCAGCAGGGGAGCTCCCCTTGAGCTTAAGGCTTATAATATCTTTGTTTGGCCTCTTTTCGATAGCTTTCCTGTAGGCTTTGTCATAATACTCAAGCACAGTACCCGCCACCCTCCTGAAGTCGCTTTCGCTGAGGGCCTTCATAGCCAGGTTGTAACGGTCGGCTCCGAGCCCCTCCCTGATCCTCGACAATGCATCCGCAAGGAGGTCCTTGTCATACCCTGCATATTCTGAAACCAGCCTGCTGATCCTTTGGTCCTTATTCAGAACAACTTCTATTAACCGGCCATTTGAGATCTGATCATAAACAGGAGGGGGGAGTGCAACTTTTCCTATGCTCCTGCTTTCATCTTCCATCCAGATACGCCTTCTGAAATCCATATCCGCCCAGATCCTGTAAAGATCGTTCTCAAACTGTTCGTTGCCCGGCTGGGGCCCCTGCCCCAGGGCGCCGAATACCGAACCTTTGTGGGACGCGAGATATTCAAGGTCAATTACCTGTTCCCCGAGCCCTGAAAGTTCCTTAAGTATGTCGGTCTTCCCGCAGCCGGTATACCCTCCCAGGACCACGATTTTCGCCTTGCGGCCAAAGGATTCACGGATGTAATGCCGGTAGGCTTTGTACCCCCCTTCCAGAAGGGTAACATGGTACCCTGCCCTCGAGAATACTTCCGACATCATTTCGCTTCGCATCCCGCCCCTCCAGCAGTATATAGCGACATTGTCTGAGCGGGCCTTTTTTTTCAGTTCATCCAGGTAATGAAAGACTTTTGGGAGCGCAATACCCAGGCCCTTCAGTATTGCCTGTTCACGGCCTTGCTTATGGTAGAGGGTCCCGATAAGCGTCCTTTCGTCATCCGCAAACAAAGAGATATTAACAGCTGCCGGAATATGCCCTGAAAGAAATTCCCCGGGGGAACGCACATCCACAAAACCGTGGGTTCTTTCAAGGTCAAGAAAAGTGCCTGTGTCAGTTTTTAATACCATGGTTTCAGGGAAGCCGGATTCGGTAGTACAAATCTACTATTTCAAACAGGATAAACCGTGATTATGCCTTAATTTCTGACAGCTTCCTGTTTTTTACGCATCCGGTTTCCGGATGGCTTGCTCCTGCAAAACAACAGGGGCATGGATTTTTTTTGTAATTTTGCAGTTCATTTATCCTGTTCTCGTATGAGCGATTTTATTCATCATGAATGCGGGATAGCCCTCGTGAGGCTTCTCAAACCGCTTGAATATTACCTTGCAAAATACGGAACCGCGTTCTATGGCTTGAACAAGCTGCATCTGCTCATGGAGAAACAGCATAACCGAGGCCAGGATGGGGCAGGGGTTGCAGCTGTAAAATTCGACCTTGAACCGGGGAACCGGTTTATCCACCGCCTGCGTTCCAATGCCGATTCACCTATCCAGGATATCTTCGGCAAGATCAATAAAAAGCTCAAGGATATTGAAGAAAGAAACCCCCAAAACCTCCTTGATGTCCAATGGCTGAAGCAGAATGTAGATTTTATGGGAGAGCTTTACCTGGGCCATCTTCGTTATGGCACGTTCGGAAAGAACTCCACGCTCAATTTACATCCTTTTGTGAGGGAAAATAACTGGCTCACCAAGAACCTGGTTGTAGCCGGAAATTTCAATCTCACCAATGTGGAAGAACTTTTTAACAAGCTTATCGATCTCGGCCAATACCCCATTGAAACTTCCGATACCATTACTATCCTGGAGAAGATCGGTCATTTCCTGGATGAAGAGAACGAAGAACTTTACAGGAAATTTAAGGAGCAGGGCTTTAAAAAGCGCGAAATCACTTTTGAGATTGCCAGGCAGCTGAACGTCCAGAAGATCCTAAGAAAATCAGCTAAATACTGGGACGGGGGATATGTCATTGCCGGGATGTTCGGCCATGGCGACGCTTTTGTTATGCGGGACCCTTCGGGTATCAGGCCTGCTTTTTACTACAGTAATGACGAGATTGTAGTGGTCACTTCAGAGCGGCCGGTTATTCAAACTGTTTTGAATGTAAGTATTGAAACGGTGAACGAACTGAAACCGGGGAATGCACTCATTATTAAGAAAGATGGCCGGGTCAGCGAAAAAGAGTTTACGAAGCCACTTGAGAAGAGATCCTGTTCATTCGAACGCATTTATTTCTCGCGGGGTACCGATAAGGATATTTACCGGGAGAGAAAGAAACTCGGGAAATTCCTGACGCCGGGCATCCTTAATGCGATAGGCCATGACCTCGAGAATACGGTCTTTTCATATATCCCCAACACCGCTATAGATGCCTATTACGGCCTGATTGAAGAGCTGGGGCAGTATTGCAACCGCATCAAAGCCGATCGCATCATCGGTGCGGGAAAGAAACTGAGCCGTGAAAAACTTGAGGAGATCCTGAAACTGCAGCCAAGGGCTGAAAAGGTAGCTGTGAAAGACCTTAAACTGAGGACTTTTATCACGCAGGATTCCCAGCGCGACGACCTTGCCGCCCACGTTTACGATGTGACCTGGGGGAGCATCCGTCCGGGCCAGGATAACCTTGTGGTGCTTGACGATTCAATTGTACGTGGAACCACGCTCAAGCAAAGCATAATAAGGATATTAAGCAGGCTTGGACCCAAAAAGATTGTCATTGCTTCATCAGCACCCCAGATAAGGTATCCCGACTGCTATGGCATCGATATGGCCAAGATCTCAGATTTCATTGCATTTAAAGCTGCCATTGCCCTGCTGAAAGAAACCCACCAGGAAGGGGTGATCAACTCGGTTTACAAAAAGGCCAGAGCCCAGCAGAACCTTCCTAAGGAAAAGATTGTGAATTATGTCAGGGAGATTTACGCTCCATTTACCCCTGAAGAAATAGCCGGTAAGGTTGCCGAGCTGGTAACTCCTCCTGCCTGCCCGTCGAGCGTGCAAATTGTTTACCAGACAATCGACGACCTTCACAAGGCCTGCCCCGGCCATACCGGAGACTGGTATTTTACGGGTGATTATCCCACACCCGGGGGAAACAGGGTATCGAACCAGGCGTTCCTTAATTATATTGAGGGGAAAAACGTAAGAGCGTATTAGGGGAAGACGAATAATGAATATTGAATATCGAATAACGAATTCAGCAGGATTCATGCAATTATTCGTTATTCGCTTTTAACTTTTCTCCTGAATCCTGCATGCGGCATCCTGATTCTCATCCGGCCGTTAATTTTTCTGTGATCTTCTTCGCTATTGCCTCAAACTCTTCCGGTGTGAACTTTATCTTAGGCTTGCGAAAATCCATATCGTAGATTGTTTTAAGCGGTATCAGGTGGATATGGGCATGAGGTACTTCCAACCCGATAACGGTGATGCCTATCCTCTGGCATTGTACAACCTTTTCAATGGCTTTGGCGACCTTCTTTGCGAAATTCCAGAGACCGGCATTGAGTTCATCGTCCACATCAAAGATGTAGTTAATTTCTTTCTTGGGGATCACCAGGGTATGGCCCTCCTGCAGGGGGTTGACGTCAAGGAAAGCAAGGAAATTTTCGTCTTCGGCAATTTTATAGCAGGGGATTTCCCCGTTTACGATACGTGTAAAGATGCTGGCCATATCATACGTTTTGTCTGGAGATCTCAATGATTTCGAAAGCAACGACACCGGCGGGAACCGTGATCTCCACTTTATCGCCAAGGATTTTACCCAGCAGGCCTTTTGCTATCGGTGAACTCACCGATAGTTTTCCGATCTTGATACTGGCCTCGTTTTCAGGAACCAGGGTGTAAGTGACAAGTGAGCCGTTGCTGGTATTCTTCAGTTTCACAGTAGAAAAAATAAGGACCTTGCTGTTATCCAGTTTCTTTTCATCAATCAGGCGGGCGTTGCTCAGGGTATCCTGGAGTTTGGATATTTTAAGTTCAAGCATGGATTGAGCTTCCTTGGCAGCAGCGTATTCGGCATTTTCCGAGAGGTCGCCTTTATCCCTTGCTTCAGCTATCTGCCTTGAAATGGAAGGTCTTTCCACCATGACTAACTGCTGCAGTTCGTCTCTGAGTTTCTGCAGGCCCTCAGGGGTATAGTATTTAATATCCGTCGACATAAGTTTCAGATTGAGATCATAATAAGGCAAAAGACCCTTACAAAAGGGTCCTTTGCGTGCTAAAGAATTTAAACGGGTTATTCGAAAAGACTAAAAATTAAGTTTTAAGCCCACACTATGAGTTCCTGCATATGGATTACTGCTGCGGTATGAATAATCGATGGCAATACCGCTTCCTTTTTCCTTATTGAAAGGAACAGATACGGTAAAGCCGGCGTTCAGGCCTGTGAATACTGTTCCGCGGTCCGACAGGTTTGAATTAAACATCCCGCCCTGGTAGGTATACCCTGCACGAATTGAGAAGTAATATTTAAGGGCATATTCAAGACCAAGAACAAACTGGTCTTTTGTAAATGAGTTGGATGTGAAGTTACCTGCCAGGGTGATCCTGTTAAGATCGTTGATGTTAAAATCATATGAAGCCCCGATTCTCAATGTAGCGGGAAGTTCATAGGAAGCCGACCTCTGTTCAACTGTGAAAAGGTCATTATCGTTTCCATGGGTGGGAATAATACCACGGAAAGCTAGACCATCACCGCGGAATTTCAGGTTGGAGCCGATGTTCTTAAGTGCCACACCAAACTTGACCTGTTGTTTTTCCCCTGTAGTATAAAGAACGCCTGCATCAATTGCAATGGCCATAGCGCTTGCATCGGCAATAGCTTCATTGACAAGTTTAATGTTCAATCCGCCATAGATGCTGTTTGAAAAGGCTTTTGCGTAAGAGAGGTTTATGTTAAGATAACTTGGTTTGAATGTGCCTAAACCGCCCTGTGGAGAGTTGGTGGTAGTGATCGTGATTTCACCAAAATTCATGGACATGAAAGCGGCGCTAAGGACTCCGCCACTTTTCCCGAGGGACTGGCTGAAACCAAAGGCCATCACATTAACCCCTGAACCGGATAACCAGTTAGTGTAGGAAAATATGATTTCGGTTCCTTTGGTAAAGGCAGTACCCGCGACATTGGTATACAATGCTTCAAGGCCCTGCGTACTTGAGGTCCCGACGGAGCCCCAGCCTGAACTTCTGGCCCAGGGGTTGATCAGTAATTCCGATGCACCGGCCTGCCCTGAACGGTCTTTATTACCGGCAGAGGCATGAAAGGTTGGCAGGACAACCAAACCGACGAAGAATATTGCAATCAGAAGTCTGTATATATTTTTCATAGTTCTGAATTTTTTTGTTGTTATCATCATCTCAAAAATTTTAACCGTTACAGTGAGTTCAAGTCAACAGGTCGCAACATCCCGAACCAGCGTATGGTCCGCTCGCCTAAGTCAGGAGATTTAACATGAATCAGGTAAACTCCGCCTGAAATAGGGATACCGGCAAAATTCTTGAGATCCCAATCAACAGAGGTTTTTGAATCTGTATTGATACCGAGAGTGGATGAACGTGGTTCTACAATACTGGATTTATCGACGTTAAACTGGCGGATCAGCGTGCCGCTGAGATCGAAAATCGTAACAGTGCATTTTGTCGGAAGATTGATAATCTTGATCCTGTTGTCCAGCTGATTACGCTCATAATCATCATATGCGTAATAAGGGTTGGGAACAACGTTGATCAGATCCATGTCACTGCTTGCTTTTTCAGCGTTATCCTTACTGGTTGCAATTGAAGCTGTATTGAACATGTAAATAGGGTAATTTCTGTTGAGAGTATCTGTGGATCCCGATGGAAGCGGCAGTGAGTAATACCTCTGATATGCCCTGTTCACGCGGATCTTTATTGTAACCTGGTTATCCAGCCAGGGAACTCCGTCCACAGAAAGGGGTAATGAGGTATAGATTGCCGTTGAAAAGACCAGTTTTTTATAGATCTCAAGGGATTGGGAGAACTCGGTTGCAATGAAAGCACCTGCGTCATAAGCCGGGAATGTTACTTCAAGGGGAGAAACACTGATATGCTTATGATTCATAATATAGATATAGTGCTGACCGCCGAAAACCGGGGTTCCTGAAGGGTTGAAGATGCGTGATGTTGGATTGAATATCATATCACTTCCATTGTCAGCACCAAGCCAGGAATTTTCACCGAAGACTATGTTCAGGCGTTCACCCGTTTCAATGTTGATGGCATATCCGGGGAACCAACTCATACCGATCGGGTTAATGTAGTTTGAATTTTCCTGAGGATTTGTACTGTTTATTCCTGCGATCCCGTTGACATTTACAGATGGGGCGTTTCTCATTGTAAAAGCCGGGGCATGGCCCTGTGAAAGAGCAGGGTCAGGGCAGAGTTCAACAACACAGCAGCGGGTCCATTTTGATTTATCAGGCGTGAAAACGATGTCGACGCTTGGGATATCGGTGAGCGAGCAATAATTCCGCTTCTGGTCAAGTGAATAAGCGGGGCCTACCCTGTTCGGGGTTTGTTCAGCCCCTGCAGTTAAAACATAGGGTGCCCAGGTAGCTCCCGGAGCGGTATTAAAAGTTTCTCCGTTGATAGTATAAGGAACACTGAGTGACTGAATCTTTCCAAGGCTCTTGTTCGGGTCCCAGGGACGCTTGTTCATGTCATAATCGTTATACTTGGCAAGGGCTGTGTTTGTGGTGAAATATGTTCCTGCCCTGATCCAGTTCCTTGGGTCGGCTGGTATATCATCATCCGGAACACCGCTGAGCCATCTCTTGCTGCTGTCGGCATACATGGCCGTGGGAGCCCACAGGAATCCGTTGGAGGCAGATACCCCGGAAGAATTGACTGAGTCACCGGGGTAGGGAACCTGGTTGATTGTCAGAGCGAAGCCCAGATCAATGAAAAGGGATTCATACGGGTAGATGGTTGTGGTATCGGAGCGGTATGATTTAAAATTCGTCAGGTCAATCGCTGTCCAATGACCGAACTTGATATTTCTGTTATAAAACGGGTTCCCGGTTGGTCCGGTCACCATAGAATCAAGTTTGACCATGTATTTTCCACTGGCTACATTCAGGGGGTCAATAACCTTTACTGCGATCGGTCCGTAACCCACCTTATACGTGGCTTTATATGCGATAGGATAGTCGGGGCTGCCATAAGTATTGTTTACTGAATCTGCAGGGGGTTTCATCATAATGGTATCGATTGTGCCCTGGGAAAGATCCAGGATCATACCACCGTTGCCCTGTCCCTGGATACGGGTGATCACAGGTCCTACGCCATACGTGGAATTAATAACGGTACCGACCGGAATATGGGGAATTGCAGTGTAGGATTTAAGGTTGTTACGTCCCCTGAGGTAAGGCTTTTTCTGCCCGTCGAGACCGGTTGGATCGTTGGGGTTATACTGTTTATAATTATTATATGCATAAGCAATGACCATGAAATAATATTGCTTGTGATTGATAAAAGTAGGATCCCCCTGTGAGAACAGATCGGTATTGAGTACGAAAGAATGCCTGATCCCTTCGTCGGTGCCGCTGACCATCACCTTGCCGGAATTTCCGCCGAGTAAGGGGTCGTATTGCCAGTCAACAAGGGTTGTAACACCATTCTTTATATCGCATTCTCCAACCTGCCTGGCCTTGGTGGCATCGTCGAGGTCTGCAGCAGATACGGTAGCATCCTTAAGCTGGAAGATCTGGTACCCTTCGAAATGATATAATGAGTCATAACGTTTTGTGGAAGTTGTCGGGGTCTGGATAGTGGGGTCGTATTCCTGGTATTTTTCCTGGTAGTTACTGCCAGGATCATTGGTCTTACGGTTGGTAAGATAAAGAATAAGTTCCTGGTTGAGTTCTTCAATTGTAAGGTCGGGTGCATTGGGCCCGTTAAGAACTGCAAAACAGTTGTCGAACAGGGTCTGGCATTTATCATCAACCTGGCGGAGAAGTTCGACCGACTCGAGATTTGTCCCTGAAATACTGCGTGCCCAGGGGATACCTACAGTGATATAGTTACAAGCCCCGGGGAGAAGGGTAAATTCACCGGCTGATTGCATGAAACGACGGTCTGATGGGTTATTGCCTGCGGTAGCTTCAGTCCAGGTACCGGGCTTGTTGGGTTCGAGACCGTTGGTTCCCCAGAGGCATGGGTCGGAATCGCCCGGGAACATGAAGTCGCAAACGGGGCCGTAGCCACCGCCGTTCAGCAGGTTACCGTTTCCGCCATAAACCATCTTTGTATTGTCAAGCCAGATACCTTTAAGGTAATTATAGTACTGGGGTGCATAGGCGGGATCAAGCATATAAGCCGGAACGCCTGAATTGTTATGGTAAACAAAACGGCGCATACCGAAACGTTCATTGTCGGGAATGCCATCCCCGAAATTGATACCGTTGATAGCTTCGGATTTAACAAGGACCGATCCTGAATATTCTCCGTGGGCTCCCCAGGTCATGTCGATAAGCTGGTTATTATAGGTAACCATATCGCATTTGTTGGGCATGTTTTTAAATGAAGGGCCTTTGATACCAGGGCCATTGAAAGAGGGGTTATCATAACCGTCGGCATCGAGATACGGGCCCTGGAAAAAGTCAACACCCACTGCGGGAGGATGGGCTCCGTAAGCTTCTACCTGTCCGGTCCCGTCGATGGGCTTGCCGTTGTAGCAATATCCAAGGCCGCGCATAACGTCGCAACCTACGTAATCGTCTCCGGCATAGCCAAGGTCGGGGTCAACCCATTGTGAAAAATAAGTACCTGAGAGGGTATAGGTGGAACGGTTGATAAGTTCGTAAGAGTAAAATGTCATATTATTGATTTCGTCGTTGGTTGCAAAGGCGAAATACTGGGCACGGATTTCCATACCAATCGGCGCGCCGTTTGTTTCAGAGTGATAGTTCCCCTTATCATTATATACGCTCCAGAGGGTCTGGTCGCCTTTGATGACCTGGTCAACCAGGATACCGGCTGTGTCGGAAGCTTCACCGTTGCGGATATGTGCTCTTTTCTGGCGTTCACCTGCTTTCAGCTTGTTGGGGCAAAGATCGTTGGCAATGTCATAATAGGGATAGTCACCCTGTGAAGGTGTATAGATGCCGTCGCCATTCTGGTCGAAGAATGGGGCGAGGTACAGTGATTGTCCTTTTGAAGGGTCACCGTTGCCGGGCCAGTTCTGAATGTTCTTGGGGATGGAATATTCAGGATAGGAGGTGGGGTCTTCGAACCATGCCAGGAATGCCGTGACATCTGCCCTGGTCATAGGATAAAGCTGGTCATATTTGGCACAGACGGCATCGGTTATTGATGCTGTGCCGTCAACGGTCAGCGGGCCGGGCCAGAAGTCATTATTGGTATGGGCAGAAGTAATCGTTGGCCCCTGACCATATTTATATGCAGCCAGTTTAAGGTTGTTGTTCATGTCGATACCCCCGATCCACAGGGAAAAAGAGAACATCGACATTTTCTTGGAGCCTTTAGGGACTTCATACTGGGCATTCTCGAGGAACCAACCGTTACCGTAAGAATAAATGAGAGTTCTTACGTTATTTATATCGAGGTATTTATAGGCAGAACCCGGTGTACAGCCGGCGGCTGCTTCTTTCAGTGGGGAGCTCTTGGGATGCAACACGGGTTGTTCACGTGCGATGAGTGCATTAGTAGCCAGTAAAAAGCTAAGTGCAATCACTGAAACTCGAAATATATTTTTCATGGTTATATTATTTGTTTTCATACGTCAATCTTTATCCTTTAATTTCTCGTCTTAGAAATTGAACATTAGACCAAGTCTGATAGTACGCGGGTTGCTATAATTATAAGGGCTTGTCATCTGAATAGTATACATATCCCTGTATGCTGTCGGGTCTACCTGCTGATTGATCACAGTCTGCCATTCAGGGGCTGTAAGGAATCCGTCATCTTTCGGTGATCCGGTAGCCGGGTAAACCACAGTAACATTCTTTGTGTTCAGGAGGTTGTTGATTTCAAGATAAACATCCAGGCTGCCTGTTTTTTTCTTGTTCAAAGCAAAATCAAACTCTTTGTCGAGACGGAGGTTCAGCAGGAACTGCCATGGAAGACGTGCACCGTTTACAGAACCCTGGATCGGGCCCATTGCGCCAAAAGGAAGGATCTTGCTTGATTTGGTATAGGGTGTACCCGAACCACCGGTAAGCGTAAGGTTACCTCCGAAATTTGAAAGAAACTGCACGGGCGGTTTCCCTTTCTTTTTACGGTTGATAACGGGGCCGTTATAATCTTTGCCCGTTCCCCAGCGGTAGTCAATACTGATATTGAACTGGTGGCGGCGGTCAAAACCAAGTGGATTCAAAGTACGCAGGTTGGGCTGGTCGGAACGGATAATACCGGAGGCCGCATCAGCATCTGAACCTGTACCGGTTGCAAACTGAAGTGTATAGTTGAAACGGATACGTGCGTTACCTGTGCGGCGGAGGTCATAGGTCAGGGTCAGACCTTTAACAGTTCCGAAGTCAATATTGTTGTAAGAGTAATATGTCTTGGGATATGCTCCTGATAAGCGGTACTGCTGGATCTGGTCGCGCATTTCACGGTAGAATGCACTCAGTTTAAGTGAAGAAGCATTGTTGATCTTCTGCTGGAAACCGATTTCATAATCGATGGTCTTCTCAGGTTTCAGGTTCGGGTTACGGATGGTACCGGTTGAGCCGGTTGTTGTAATGAACAGGTAGCGGATCGGGTCAACCTGGACCTGGCCCTGTGACGGACGCTGGGTTAAAATGTCGTAATGGGCATAGAACAATGCATCGTCGGAAATCGGGAATGAGAAAGAAATACGCGGCATTACGTTTGTTTGCGGAGAATACTGTTTGAATACTTCACCTGTTATGACCTGGTTACCCGGGTCAATCAGGTATGGTTTAACACCTGTGGGGTCAACAATGCGCGGGTCGCTGACAGGCGTGCCGTCCTTTGTGAACCAGTTATTGCCACTGCGGTATCCCGTGATATTGCCGGGATTGTACATGTCGTCGACATACACCACGTAGTCGCTTCCAATGCTGGTGGGCACAGAAATATCCTTTAAGGGTGTGCTTCCAAGTGAAGAAACCGTATAGGCAGGATAGAACAGGTATGGATCTTTTAAAACGCTCTGGTTTGCATCAAAACGGTCAACACGGATACCGATATTGAAGATCAGATCTTTGAACGCGAACTTATCCTGGATATATCCGGCCATGTATATAGGACGGTATGCGCCGATCGGACGGGTGAAATTACCGTTGGCATCTGTTGCTGTGAAGAAATCTTCAAAAGCAGGCTGGCCCGAAAGTTTATTCCCCATGTAATCATAACCGTAATATCCGACAAGGTTGCCGCCATTATTCAAAAGCTCATCGGCACTGAACATGTCTACCGAAAATATCGAAGAACCGGCAGTGGTCGTATGAAGCTGCATGTTTTGATCGTAGTAGCTGATCGAATTGTTTGCGAAGTTGTAAGAGTCAATGTCGATAAGGTCTGTTCCGTTGGTGGGCAGGCCGAGTTTTTTACGCAGGTTGATGTCAAAATTGGGTTGAGATAGCTGGTCATATTTACGGGAATAATTAATTGTATCCATAAACACTCCATCCCTGTATACCAGCTGGGGATTTGATTTGTCCAACTGTGAAAGCTGGAAGTTGGTCAGTCCTCTCATCAAAGGCCAGAGAGCTGTCCCTGTAAGGCCATATGCTCTTGCTGTCCTCTGCTGGTACTGGAGGCCTATCTGGATTTCATGGTTACCAAGGTCGGCTGCAAACGATGCATTAACAGCAATCTGGTCAGCGGTATTCTTGTTGTATCCTCCTGTACGGTCGCCTGTTGTAGCGAACATCCCGTAAGCTCCTGTGGGCTGCATCCCATTGATAAGTCCTCTTCCTGAAATAATATTTTCGATGTTATCATAATGGCCAGCAGGGTCAGTATAGAAGCCATAATACTGTGAAGTCCAGTCTGAAGATTCAGGGTTGATATCTGAAGGTTTATAAACCACAATGGTATCCCTGGTGTTGTTCATCAGGTGAGCCCATTTATGGGCAATACTGTCATAGGCAAGTTCAGCCGTATACTGGCGGATCTTATGGGTCTCAAAACTCCCCACGTACCCGTATTTAAAAATGTCTTTCTGCAGGGTGGGATCTTCGGTCTCGTTATAATTCCTGGTAAAGTCGGCCCCGATGGAATAATACATGTTCTTAACGAACGACTTGCTGTCCTGGGCCTGGAGGAACCTCTGGGTGAAGCGGCCGTTAACGCGCCAGGTATATCCCTGTGAGAGGGAATTGCCTTCCCAGTTTAATAGCGAGTTGTAAAAACTGGGGTTATGGGTGTTATAATATGCGAAAGTCCCTCCGAACGACAGGTTGATACTTCGTGATACCCTGAAATCAAGTTTACCGGAAATGTTCACATCATATCTCTTTGTGTTTAATGTGGATTTTGTTTGCTCATAATCATTAAACGTGAGGAATTCGTTATTATAGAAAACGCCCTGGGATTGACCATATTGACGTAATGGATTGGTTTTCAGATAAGACAGCATGTCGTTGTTCACTTTGTAGTTCGAATATGCTGCAGGGTTACCGTCTTTATTATAAATGAAGTCACCGGCAATGAAAAAGCCCATGATTGGCGTTTTTGTGCCTTTGACGGTATCTTTTTTGGAAAATACCGGGCCGGTAAAGTTCACGCCGAGACGGTTATAACCGAACGGATCCAGGTACTGGGAGGTCTGGAGGTCGATACCTCCGTTGAAATCTTTTGAAGGGCCTTTGGTTGTAACACTGATGATACCGCCGGTTGCATCCCCGTAAGCTGCGGGAGTACCGCCCAGGATAACTTCTACCTGTTCAATGGCCGACTGGGGAAGCGAGTTGCTTCCTGTTACGCGCATACCGTCGATATAGTATACGGTTCCGGCTGTACGGGCACCACGCATACTGGTGATATTACCATTGGCATCGGTTGTTACACCTCCCACGGTTGTTGCGACTGCTTCAGCCGAACGGTTGGCCATCTTGGCAATTTCATCGGATGTGACCGTCCCCCCCGAAGTTGTCTGGTCTTTGGAGATAAGGGGCACTTTATAGTCGACAACCTGGACTTCCTGAAGGTTTGTAGCTGTTTGCTCGAGTTCCAGATCCTGGAATGTGATCTTGTCAACAATGATCTGGATACCTTTCATCTGCATTGGCCTGTAACCAACATAGGATGCCTTAAGGTCAACTTTACCGCCGGGGATAGGCTTGATCAGATAGTTGCCGTCAAAGTCAGTTGTGGCACCGCCCACCTGGACACCTCCGAGTTCAATGATAATGTTGGCAAAAGGAATCGGTTCCTTTGTGGCCTTGTCAACAATTTTCCCCTTCAGGGTACCTGATCCGGTTTGTGAGAATACCAACAAGCTTGTTGTCAGTATGAACGCAAGAGTTAATAGTAAATTTCTTAACATACCATACAATTTTATGTTAGATTATGATGCGCTTGAAAAGGTGGTAAAAGTAATAATTATTTAAAATGAAATTCAAAATATTTCATAAGTCCCACAAATATATAACCATTCTAAATTAAATAAAAATTAACAAGATAAAATATTGAAGATCACGGCCGAAATTAAAATTTCCTATGGTAAAAATCCTATCATCGTTTAACCGGGGTAAGGGAACCTGATTCTTTCCTGCTGTCATGCATCATTGCCTTGGTATTCTTCGATTGTATCTTTTTATGGCGCTTTACTGCATCATGATATTCCTTCTCTGCTTTTTTCTGATTTCTTTCCCTCTCCTTATTGATTTTCTTCTGATTGACTTTATGCTCCTGCCCCTGAACCCCGGAAATTGAAAGGGCCAGTACCAATAAAATGAAAAACAAATACTTAGCCCTACCTAAATGCATGCTAAAGATGTTTTAAACCGTAATTCAGGAAAACCTTAGTACGAAAATACAAAATTCATTAAAACAATAGATTTAAAACCTAACATTTTTTTGCAGGCTGGAGGGAAAAATCATTCTCATGCAAGATTTGTCTTATTTTTGCGTTTGCTTATAAAACAATAATATGTTTTCATACAGACCCGTTAAAGCGGGCTTGGTTTTACTGTTGTTATTGCCCGCATTGATAATCTCCTGCGCCAAGAAGAGCGATGAACAGCAGCCCCAAATCCCATATGTGGTCGTTAATTTCGTTATAAACCCGAATTCGACCCAGTTTATTGAACTGAACCATATCGGAGGATACGTTCCTGTAACGGGGGGATACCGTGGAATAATCATTTATCGCAAGTCGGAGACAGAGTTCATGGCTTATGAAAGGGCCTGTGCGTACGATCCGACAGCTGACAGCGCCCAGGTAAGGATGGAGGTTTCGGGAGTTACCTGTTATTGCCCCAAATGCAAATCGAAATATATCATCCTTGACGGTTCCCCGTATCAAGGGCCATCGCACTGGGCATTAAAGCAATACCGCACAAATTACGACGGAACATATCTGTACGTGTCGAACTGATAGTCACATAACAGTGAACAGTGAACAGTGAATTATCACCAGTCACGAGTCACCAGTCACCAGTCTCCCTTCATTAGTACCTGTAGTGTTCGGGCTTATACGGACCGTCTTTGGGGACCCCAATGTATTCTGCCTGTTCGGTTGAGAGCCTTGTAAGTCTTACGCCAAGCTGTTCAAGATGCAGGCGGGCCACTTCCTCGTCAAGTTTCTTGGGTAAACGGTAAACGCCGACTTCGTAATTGTTTTTCCAGAGGTCGAGCTGGGCAAGCGTTTGGTTAGTGAAAGAGTTGGACATCACAAACGACGGATGCCCCGTGGCGCAACCAAGGTTTACAAGCCTGCCTTCGGCTAGAAGATAAATGCATTTGCCGTCGGGGTAGAGGTACTTGTCAACCTGGGGTTTAATATTCACAACCTTTATCCCAGGCCAGGTATTCAGTTGTTCAACCTGGATCTCATTATCGAAATGGCCTATATTGCAAACGATGGATTCATCTTTCATCCTTGAAAGATGGTCGGCTGTAATTACGTCTTTATTTCCTGTTGTTGTAACGTAAATGTTACCTTCCCCGAGGGCTTCTTCCACGGTTGACACCTCGAAACCTTCCATTGCAGCCTGGAGTGCGCAAATGGGGTCAATCTCGGTAACGATGACACGGGCACCATATGATTTCATTGAGCGTGCGCAGCCTTTGCCAACATCGCCATAACCAAGAACTACCACCACTTTACCTGCGATCATTACATCGGTGGCCCGCTTTATTCCGTCAGCCAGGGATTCGCGGCAACCGTAAAGGTTGTCGAATTTTGATTTGGTGACAGAATCATTTACGTTAATGGCCGGAACGAGAAGGGCGCCTTTGTCTTTCATCTGGTAAAGCCTGTGCACACCCGTCGTGGTTTCTTCGGAAACGCCTTTCCATTCTTTCACCACGTTGTGCCAATGCTGTTTGTCAAGGGCAAATACATCCTGCAACTGTTTCATAAAGGCCTTCTCTTCCTGGCTGCCGGCAGGTGCATTAAGTATTTCAGGCTTCTTTTCAGCTTCCAACCCCTTATGGATCATCAGGGTTGCATCGCCACCGTCATCCACGATAAGGTTTGGGCCCTTATTGCCTTCAAAGGTGAGGGCCTGGTAGGTGCACCACCAGTATTCTTCCAGGGATTCCCCTTTCCAGGCAAAGACAGGGATGCCTTTTGCGGCGATAGCTGCCGCGGCATGATCCTGGGTGGAAAAGATATTGCAGGAGGCCCAGCGAACATCCGCCCCCAGCTCAATAAGCGTTTCAATCAATACGGCTGTCTGAATGGTCATATGAAGCGAACCGCTGATCCTTGCGCCTTTCAATGGCTTTTCAGCTGAAAACTTTTTCCTGATCGACATCAGCCCCGGCATCTCTTTCTCGGCGATTTCTATTTCCTTACGTCCCCATTCAGCCAGGGCAATATCTGCGACTTTGAATTTTACATCCTTTTCCAACACCATGGTATATATAATTTTAAGTTTAAAATCGGGTTGCAAAGGTATGAAAATTTTGTCTGTAAAATACAATGTACAGGATACGAATCAGGTTCGGCCAGTCCGAAATGTTTACCTTTGCACCATGCCCCTGATTTTTGAAAAAATATTGCCCGCTTCAAGGCTGGGAGTCTGGAAAATCGTTGAACCGGAAGTTTCCCTTCGCGAGGCATCAAGGGCAGTACCTGAAGATCTAAAGGTGCTGGATTCCTATAAAAATGAATCCCGCCGGAAGCAATGGCTGGCCTGCAGGTCACTGATCGCAGAAATGCTGGGTGGTGAGAATGTAAAAGTGACTTACGATGAATACGGCAAGCCATCGCTGAATGGATTCCCCGGGCATATTTCATTCTCGCATACAAACGAATACGCGGCTGTACTTTTAAACGAAACCTGCCCTGCCGGCCTTGACATTGAAAAGCTGGGCCCGAGGATCCATAAAGTGGCGGAGCGTTTCCTTCAGCCTGATGAACTGGAATATGCACTGCAGTTAGCCGGGATGAAGGCGGAAGGCGGCAACGGTAATGTGACGCTGTCCGACAGGGAGAAAACCGGATCTCATCCGCATACAGAGATCCTTTATTTGTACTGGTGCGCAAAAGAGGCGTTATATAAATTTTATGGTAAACCATCCGTTGATTTAAAAAATGATATCCACATCGCCGCATTTGATTACTTTTGTACCGCACAAGCCACCTTTGCAGCAAGGGTCAAATTTCCAGAAGGTGCTAAAGATCATGAACTTCAATTCGAAAGAATAGGGGATCATATGCTTGTATATACTATTTCGAAACAAGGATGAAGACATTAGAAGCCGCGATCAAAGAAAGAGTGCTTGTACTGGATGGTGCTATGGGGACCATGGTCCAGAGATATAAGCTTGACGAAGCGGCATACCGTGGCGAGAGGTTCAGGGATTTTCCGCACCTGCTGAAAGGGAACAACGACCTCCTGGTGCTTACGCAGCCCCAGGTCATCAGGGAGATCCATGAGCAATACCTTGCTGCGGGGGCTGATATCATTGAAACGGATACATTTAACGGAACCAGTATTTCACAGGCCGATTATCACCTTGAGGAATACGTTTACGAAATCAATTTTGCTGCTGCAAGACTGGCAAAGGAAGCGGTTGTGAACTTCTCGGCTTCAGGTTCCGGCAAACAGCGCTGGGTTGCGGGTTCCATGGGGCCGACCAATAAAACGGCATCCCTGTCCCCTGATGTCCAGAACCCCGCTTTCAGGGCGGTATCTTTCGACCAGCTTTACGATGCGTACCGGGAACAGGCCAGGGGCCTGCTCGACGGAGGCGTTGACATGCTGATGGTTGAAACCATTTTTGACACTTTAAATGCGAAAGCTGCGCTGATTGCCGTTTTCGATGAAATAGGAACAAGGGGGCCGGAAGGAAAAGTCCCTGTTATTGCTTCCGGAACCATTACCGACCTTTCGGGAAGGACCCTCTCGGGCCAGACCCTTGAGGCCTTCATTTACTCCCTTTCCCATTTTGATCTGTTCGCCATCGGACTGAACTGTGCGCTGGGGGCAAAGGAACTCAGGCCTTATATTGAGGAACTGGCACTGAAATCGCCTTTCCCGGTGATCGCCTACCCCAATGCAGGGCTTCCAAACCAGTTTGGTGAATACGACCAGCCTCCCCGGGAGATGGCCGAATATATTAAGGACTTCCTCGACAACGGCTTTATTAATATGGTGGGCGGATGTTGCGGTACCACCCCCGAATATATTTCCCGCTTTGCAGAACTGGCGGCCAGGGCTATACCGAGGGTGGTTCCGCAGAGAAGGCACGAGCTTCATCTCAGCGGCCTCGAACCCCTTGTGGTCTTTGAAGGAAGCAACTTCATCAACATAGGGGAACGCACTAATGTAAGCGGTTCCAGAAAATTTGCCCGCCTGATCAGGGATGGGAATTATGAAGAAGCCATGAGTGTTGCGAGGCAGCAGGTGGAAAACGGAGCCCAGGTCATCGATATAAGTATGGATGAAGCCATGCTGGATGCCGAAAAGGCCATGGTGGGTTTCCTGAACATGATCGCCTCCGATCCCGACATTGCAAGGGTCCCGGTTATGATCGATTCATCGAAATGGTCGGTTTTGAAGAGCGGATTGAAGTGTGTCCAGGGAAAATGCATAGTGAATTCCATCAGCCTGAAAGAAGGTGAGGCTGCTTTTCTTGAACATGCAAAATATATAAGGAAATTCGGGGCAGCTGCAGTGGTCATGGCTTTTGATGAAGAAGGCCAGGCTACTTCCCTCGACAGGCGTATCGCTATTGCCGGCAGAGCCTACGAAATATTAACCGTGAAAGCGGGATTCAGGCCGGAGGATATTATCTTCGACCCCAATATCCTTACGGTAGCAACAGGAATCGACGAACATAACAACTATGGTGTAGATTTCCTAAATGCCACAAGATGGATCAAAGCCAATCTCCCTTATGCCAGTGTAAGCGGGGGGATCAGCAATCTTTCATTTTCCTTCAGGGGGAATGATTTCCTGAGGGAGGCCATGCATTCGGCCTTCCTCTATCACGCCATACAGGCCGGGCTGGATATGGGCATAGTAAATGCCGGGGCTTTGCCGGTATACGATGAAATCGACAAAGACCTTTTAAAACTTGTTGAGGATGTTATCCTGAACCGCAGGAAAGACGGCACTGAAAGGCTGCTTGCCTATGCCTCCACCATGGAGGATGGCCCCGGCAAGGAAAAGAAAATTGACGAATGGAGGGCTCTTCCTGTTCTCGAAAGGCTGCAGCACTGCCTCGTCAAGGGGATCACCGACTTTATTGAAACTGACCTTGAAGAAGCTTTGCCACTTTTTGACCAGACCCTGAAAATCATCGAGGGCCCGCTCATGGACGGCATGAATATAGTTGGGGACCTGTTCGGGAGCGGCAAAATGTTCCTTCCCCAGGTTGTCAAGAGCGCCAGGGTGATGAAAAAAGCAGTGGCCTACCTGACGCCAAGGATAGAAGCAGAGAAAAAAGCAGGTTCACAGCCCGCCAGGGCCAACGGTAAGGTGCTGATGGCAACGGTAAAAGGCGACGTTCACGATATAGGTAAAAACATTGTCGGGGTGATCCTTGCCTGCAATAATTACGAGGTCATCGACCTGGGCGTAATGGTGCCGTCCGACCGTATCATTGCCGCAGCCCTTGAACACAAGGTAGATGTCATTGGCCTGAGCGGGCTTATCACTCCTTCGCTCGAGGAAATGGTGCATGTTGCCAGGGAATTGAAACGTGAAAAACTTAAAATCCCCATTATCCTTGGGGGAGCCACCACTTCGGAAATACACACCGCAGTTAAAATAGAACCTGAATACCAGCATGGGGTGATCCATGTGAAGGATGCTTCGAAAGCCGTTGGGGTAGTGGCTAACCTGCTTTCGGACGAGAACCGGGGCAAATTTCTTGAAGGGGTGAAGGTGAAATACAGCGGGATGCGCTCCAGCTATGATAAGAAGGCTGACCACGCATACATTTCGCTTACCGAGGCAAGAAGGAACAAACTGAAGATCGACTGGAAAAATTTTACGGGGGCAAAACCTCAGATGGCCGGGAGCAAAGTATTCTATGATTATCCGCTGGATGAGCTGGTCCCATATATTGACTGGACTTTCTTCTTCCATGCCTGGAAACTCGGAGGAAAATATCCCCTGATTTTCAAGGATCCCGTGAAAGGGGTGGAAGCCAGGAAATTGTTTGATGATGCACAGAAATTGCTTGCCGACATCCTTGGGAAAAAGATGCTCATTGCCCGTGGGATCATTGGATTATACCCCTGTAATTCGGTAGGTGACGACATTGAAGTGTATACCGATGAACAGAGATCCAGGGTGCTTACCATGTTCAGGTTCCTGCGCAACCAGCAGAAAAAAGAAGACAATGCCCCTAACCTCTGCCTTTCCGATTTTATCGCACCCAGGGATTCGGGGGTTGTCGATTATATCGGAGGGTTTGCAGTGACAGCCGGGCTGGGAGTTGAAGAATGGGCTTCGGTGTTTGAACAGGACCTGGATGATTACAATGCGATCATGGTCAAGATCCTTGCCGACAGGCTTGCCGAGGCGTTTGCTGAAAATATGCACCGCCGCATCCGCCGGGAATTCTGGGGCTATGCCAAAGATGAGAACCTGGATGTTCATTCCATGATACGTGAGGAATACCAGGGCATCAGGCCTGCCCCGGGCTATCCCGCCTGCCCCGAACATTCCGAAAAAAAGGTGCTATTTGACCTGTTGTCGGCCGAAACCAAAGTAGATATCAAGCTGACCGAAAATTTTGCCATGTATCCTGCCGCTTCTGTTTCGGGCTTTTATTTTTCACACCCGCAATCCCAGTATTTTAATCTTGGAAAGATCAGCAGGGACCAGGTTGCCGACTATGCAAGGCGTAAAGGGCTGACCATCGAAAAGGCGGAAAAATTGCTTAATACCAACTTAAACTATTAAAGAATGCGTGTAATCGATATCATAAAACAGGCCGATAAAACCTTATTTTCATTCGAGCTGCTGCCCCCCCTCAGGGGCAACAGTATTGCAAGCATATACAAGGTGATTGACCCGCTGATGGATTTCAATCCTTCCTTTATCAACGTGACTTACCACCAGGAGGAAGTCGTTTATAAAAAACACCCCAGCGGCCTGCTCGAAAAAAAGACCATCCGGAAAAGGCCTGGAACTGTTGCAATTTCCGCAGCAATAAAAAATAAATACACCTCTGTGGAAGTCGTTCCCCATCTGATTTGCGGGGGGTTTTCCAAAGAAGAGACAGAATATGCCCTTATCGACTTTCATTACCTTGGGATAGATAATATTCTTGCGCTCAGAGGAGATGCCCCGAAAAATTTAAGGACCTTCCAGCCTGAGCAAAACGGGCATACCAACGCGAACGAACTGGTGAAACAGATAACCGAGATGAATCAGGGCAAGTTCCTGGATGATGAGATGCAGCATAAATTCTCAACCAACTTCTGCGTGGGAGTGGCGGGGTATCCCGAAAAGCACATCGAGGCACCCAATATGGCCACAGACCTTACCTACCTGAAGAAAAAAATTGATGCCGGCGCCGAATTCATCATTACGCAGATGTTCTTCGATAATAAAAAATATTTCAGTTTTGTTGATGCCTGCCGCAAGGAAGGGATCACCGTACCCATCATACCGGGGATGAAGCCCATATGCACCATGCGTGAACTGACCGCATTGCCCCAGATTTTTTATATCGACATACCTGAAAAACTGTCAAAGGAAGTTCAGAAATGCAGTTCAAACGATGATGTGTTCAAAGTGGGGATTGAATGGGGGATTGAACAGTCGAAAGAATTGCTCGACAATGGAGTTCCTGTTTTGCATTATTTCACCGTGGGTATCTCGGAAAATATACGACAGATAGCAAAAGCAATATTATAAGCTTTCTTCTATGGACCTGTTGAACAAATTAACCAAAGACGCTTCCAAAGGCAAAAAGAAATTTGCGGTTCTTGTTGATCCAGATAAATCAACAACCGCATCGCTTAAGAAACTGGCAGGGATCGCTTCAAAGGCAGGAGTAGATTATTTCTTTTTCGGAGGCAGCCTGCTGATGCACGGTAAGGGAGGTGCACAGATCAGTTATCTGCGCGATCATTCTGATATTCCCGTGATCCTGTTCCCGGGAAGCAGCCTGCAGGTATACCCGAATGCCCATGGGATCCTCCTGCTGTCGCTTATTTCGGGAAGGAACCCCGATATGCTTATTGGCAAGCATGTGGAATCAGCGGCCTTGCTCAGGGCCAGCAAACTTGAGATCCTCCCGACGGGCTATATGCTGATCGAAAGTGGAAAGCCAACCTCGGTTTCCTATATAAGCAATACCCAGCCAATCCCCGCCGACAAATCCGATATTGCAGTATGCACTGCCCTTGCAGGAGAAATGCTCGGGCTCAAACTGGTCTATATGGATGCCGGTTCAGGTGCCATTAATCCTGTTCCCGGCGAGATGATCCGACGGGTAAAAGAGAATATCTCCATCCCGCTTATTGTCGGAGGCGGGATCTCCGACACAGCTAAAGCAAAAACTGCATTGAAAGCAGGAGCCGATGTGATCGTTATCGGCAATGCAATTGAGAAAAATCCGAAACTGATTCCTGCTGTAAGTGAAATATTGAATTAGGCAGATTGCTTACATCGCTTTCATAATTGCATTTACAATATTCTGTGTCCCTTCAGCAATCTGGCTTATCGTGGCATCAAGCATGTAACAAGGCGTGGTGAACAGTTTGTGAACCGGGTCAATGACTACCTGCCCATGATCGGTCTGAACGTATTTGTTCCCTTTCTTTTCTATAAAACTGCCTGAAGCCGCATCCTGCCCGGTAGTTAGTTTGGCCCCCCTGAACAGTACGCCCAGGATCACAGGGGCTATACACATGGCGCCGATTGGTTTCCCCGCCTCATGCATGGCCCTGACTGCTTTCTCCACATCCGGGTTCACCTTTGCGTCATCACCCTCGTAAGCCCAGCTGCAAAGGTTTTTGGCAGCGCCAAATCCGCCCGGGAAAATTAAAAAATCAAACACTGAAGCTGAAAATCCGCTTAGTGGTTTGACATCGCCCCTGGTGATCCTCGCAGCTTCTGTAAGTACGTTGCGTTTTTCACCGGCCGGTTTCCCGTGAAGGTGATCAATCACATGGTATTGTTCAATATCGGGGGCAAAACATTGAAACGAGGCTCCGGCTTTGTCAATGGCCAGGAGGGTCAGCACCGCCTCGGTAATCTCCGCCCCGTCAAAAACTCCGCATCCTGCGAGGACAACAGCAAATTTTTTCATAATTCTCACGTTATATTTATACGGTTATTTTCCCATTGTAAAATTATTAAAATCAATGCCTGAAAACAAATTCACTTTACATTCTTACTTTTGTGCTTCCTAATAAAATTTTTTGCTGATGAAGAAAATTCAAATGGTCGACTTACGCAGTCAGTACCTGAACATGAAAGAAGAGGTTGACAAGGCGATCCATGAGGTCATTGACTCATGCGCTTTTATTAACGGGCCGTCGGTAACAGCCTTTCAGAAAGATCTTGAGAAGTATCTGGGGATCAGGAATGTTATTCCCTGCGCCAACGGCACCGATGCGCTCCAGGTCGCTATGATGGCCCTGGACCTGAAACCGGGCGATGAGGTCATTACGACTTCTTTTACTTTTATTGCCACTGCGGAAGTCATTGCCCTTCTCCGCCTGACGCCGGTCCTGGTGGATGTTGACCCTGATACCTTCAACATAGATCCGAAAGCCATAGAGCGTGCTATCACGCCTAAAACCAAAGCCATTGTCCCGGTCCATCTTTTCGGGCAGGCCGCACCCATGGAAGAAATCATGGAGATTGCATCCAGACATAAACTCTGCGTGATAGAAGACAACTGCCAGGCAATCGGAGCCGATTATATCTTCAGGGATGGCAGCCGCAGGAAGGCTGGTACCATCGGCCATATCGGCTGCACTTCGTTTTTCCCTTCAAAGAACCTGGGATGTTACGGGGACGGGGGAGCTATATTCACGAATGACGATGAGCTTGCAAAACAGCTCAGGGTAGTTGTTAACCATGGAATGGCTGTGCGTTACTACCATGACTGTGTAGGTGTGAATTCACGCCTCGACAGCATACAGGCGGCTATCCTGAAGGTCAAGCTTCAGTATCTTGACCAGTACGCGGCAAAACGCCGGGCTGCGGCTGATTTTTATGACAGGGCTTTTAAAGGCAATCCCAAACTGAAAACACCCGCCAGGTATGCCGGCTCAAATCATGTTTTTCACCAGTACACCCTGGTTACTAAGGATATTGACCGTGCCGCTTTGATTGCTCATTTGAATTCGAAAGACATACCGGCCATGATCTATTATCCTGTTCCTTTGCATCTTCAGAAAGCCTACCTTGATCCGAGGTATAAACCCGGAGATTTCCCGGTAACGGAGCATCTTTCCAATACCGTGTTTTCCCTGCCCATGCATACCGAACTGGATGAAGAACAACTGGAGCATATTACCTCATCGGTACTTGAATTTTTAAACTCCTGAAATGGAAAAAGAATTTTTTGCACATGAAACAGCCGTCATCGACGAAGGCTGCAAGATAGGAAAAGGATGCAAAATATGGCATTTCACGCATGTCATGAAAGATTGTGAGATAGGGGAGAATTGTAACCTGGGCCAGAACGTGGTAATCTCCCCACAGGTCACCCTGGGAAGAAATGTCAAGGTCCAGAATAATGTTTCAATTTATACCGGTGTGATCTGTGAGGATGACGTATTCCTTGGGCCATCCATGGTTTTCACCAATGTCATCAATCCGCGCTCCCATATCCTAAGAAGGGACCAGTACCAGCAAACCCTTGTGAAACGCGGCGCATCAATCGGGGCCAATGCCACCATTGTCTGCGGCCATACCATTGGCGAGTTTGCATTTATCGGGGCGGGGGCAGTAGTAACCAGGGATGTTCCTCCGTTTGCCCTGATTGTCGGAAACCCCGGCCGCCATGTGGGCTGGATGAGCGAATACGGGCACAGGCTTTCATTTGACGGGAAGGGATATGCAGTCTGCCCTGAAAGCAAAGAAAGATACCAGTTGATCGACGGGAAAGTAATTAACTTAGGAAAATGAAAATGACAGAACTAAACAGGCCTGTGAATTTTGCCCTGATCGGAGCCGCGGGATATATTGCTCCCAGGCATATGAAGGCAATCAAGGAAACCGGGAACAAGATCATATGTGCATTGGATCCGTATGACGGCGTGGGGATCATCGACAGTTATTTCCCGAATGCAGATTTTTTCATTGAACCGGAGCGGTTTGACCGTCACCTCGATAAGCTGAGGAGAATGGCCCTGGCAAAAAAAAGGCAGGAAGTCAACAAGGTGGATTATGTGAGCATCTGCTCGCCGAATTATATGCACGATTCACATATAAGGCTTGCCTTACGCAATGAAGCAAATGCCATTTGTGAAAAACCGATCGTTCTTAATCCGTGGAACCTTGACGCATTGAAGGAAATTGAAAAGGAAACCGGGAAAAAAGTATTTACCGTGCTTCAGTTAAGGCTGCACCATGCTATAATTGCCCTCCGTGAAAAAATCAGGAAGGGCCCGAAAAACAAGACATACAACCTTGACCTTACTTATATCACTTCCAGGGGAAACTGGTATTACCGTTCATGGAAAGGTGATATTTCAAAATCGGGAGGAATCGCAAGCAATATCGGGATTCACTTTTTTGATATGCTGACATGGATTTTCGGGGAAGTGAAATCAAATAAGGTACATGTAATGACTGAAAATAAAGCCGGTGGTTTTCTCGAGCTTGACAGGGCCAGGATCAGATGGTTCCTGAGCCTCGATTACAATGACATTCCCGACCAGGTAAGAAAAACAGGCAAGCGCACTTACAGGTTGCTGACTCTCGATGGGGAAGCAATTGAGTTCAGCGAGGGATTTACCGACCTTCACACCGATACATACAGGGATATCCTGTCGGGCAGGGGTTTTGGGCTGACCGACGCCAGGACCAGCATAAATATAGCGTTCCAGATTCGGAATGACAGCCCGATAGGACTAAAGGGTGATTATCATCCGTTCTTGAAAAGAACGTGACAGTGAATCGTGAGCCGTGAACCCGGTTGCGGATAGATTGTTAAGTAAACCTGATCAATATGAAAATTCTTGTTACTGGCGGAACCGGTTATATAGGCAGCCATACCGTTGTTGAATTACAGAACAAAGGCTATGAAGTGATCATAGTGGATGACCTTTCGAATTCTACCGCTGAGGTCCTTGGCAATATTGCAAAGATAACCGGGAAACAGCCTTTGTTTGAGCAGTTCGACCTGACGGATCCGTTAAAGACCGGGGCGTTCTTCAGAAAATACAAAGATCTGAAAGGGATCATTCATTTCGCCGCTTTCAAAGCTGTTGGAGAGTCGGTGGATTTTCCGCTGAAATATTATCACAACAATCTTGTTTCCCTTATAAATATTCTCCAGGGGATGATAGATAACAATATCCCTAATATCGTATTCTCTTCTTCCTGCACTGTTTACGGCCAGCCCGACAAGCTGCCGGTAAAGGAGGATGCCCCGATTCAGAAAGCATGGTCCCCATACGGAAATACCAAGCAGATATCGGAGGAGATTATACAGGATACAATTAATGTATCGGCGATACAGGGAATCCTGCTAAGGTATTTCAACCCCATCGGGGCCCACGAAACCGCGATCATCGGGGAACTTCCGCTCGGTGTTCCGAACAGCCTGATGCCCTATATAACGCAAACTGCCATTGGGAAAAGGCCTTTTCTGAGGGTTTGGGGAAGCGATTACGATACGCCTGATGGCACGGCCATAAGGGATTATCTGCATGTTACCGATCTGGCCAGGGCCCATGTCATTGCTGTTGAGAGGATGCTTGACGGGAAGATGAAGCAGAAAGCCGAGGTGTTCAATCTTGGCACAGGGAACGGCTTTTCGGTATTGCAGGTAATTGAATCTTTTGAACGCTCAACGGGGGTCAGGCTGAATTACCAGGTAATGGACCGCCGCCCGGGGGATATCGAAAAGGTTTGGGCCGACACGGAATATGCTAACAGGGAACTGGGCTGGAAAACCGAGAAGAGCCTGGATGAAATGACAGCTTCGGCCTGGAAGTGGGAAAAGGCGCTTGCAGAAAAGGATAAAAACTAAGTATATTTATTTATCTTTGAGATTCGAACTCTAAACATCCCAATGATGAAAACGATTTTGATAACAGGTGGAGCTGGTTTTATCGGTTCGCATGTAGTACGGCGTTTTGTCAGGAATTATCCGCAGTATAAAATTGTAAACCTTGACAAGCTTACATATGCGGGTAATCTTGCAAACCTTAAGGACATAGAGAAAGAACCGAACTACGAATTTGTCAGGGCCGACATTGTTGCCGCGGAGCTGATCAAGAAGATTTTCCAGAAATACCGCTTTGACGGGGTGATCCATCTGGCCGCTGAATCCCATGTTGACAGGTCCATTGCTAATCCCACCGAATTTATATTTACCAATATCGTTGGAACGGTCAACCTGTTAAATGCCGCAAGGGAGATCTGGGATAATATGGATGGAAAGCGGTTTTATCATATCTCAACAGATGAGGTTTACGGCTCACTGGGTGAGACCGGACTTTTCGTGGAGACCACTCCTTACGATCCCCGTAGCCCTTATTCGGCCTCGAAAGCAAGTTCCGACCATCTTGTAAGGGCTTACTTTCATACTTACAAACTGCCGATGGTCATATCGAATTGTTCCAACAATTACGGGCCCTTCCAGTTTCCTGAGAAGCTGATACCCCTCGTTATAAACAATATCAGGAATAATAAGCTGATCCCGGTTTACGGCAAAGGCGAGAACATTCGCGACTGGTTGTATGTGGAGGATCATGCTGAGGCCATTGACAGGATCTTCCATGCAGGGCAAAACGGGGAAACATACAATATCGGCGGGATCAATGAATGGAAAAACATTGACCTGCTGAAGCTTTTATGCAGTATCATGGATACCAAGCTTCGCCGTACTGCCGGTACTGCTGAACACCTGATAACCTATGTCAAGGACCGTGCGGGTCATGACCTGAGGTATGCGATAGACTCCTCAAAGCTTCAGGATGAACTGAAATGGAAACCAAGCACCAGGTTTGAAGAGGGTCTTGAGAAGACGGTCGACTGGTATCTTGCCAATGAAGAATGGATGAAGAATATAACTTCCGGCGACTACCAGAAGTATTATGACAACCAATATAATAAACGTTAAATAAAAGAGACATTGAAAAAAAAGTGTCCCACGTTTTCCGGGGCACTTTTTTTTTATGCTCCGGCGACAGTAACCTCTTTCCCGATCTTCGAGATCAGTCCCTGTAATACGTTTCCCGGGCCAACCTCAATGAAATGCGTGGCACCATCCTCAATCATCCTTTGTACCATCTGGGTCCAGAGTACAGGAGCGGTGAGCTGGGCGATCAGGTTTTCCTTAATCTTCAAGGGGTCAGTGACCCTTTGGGCGGTTGCGTTCTGGTAAATCGGGCAAAACGGTTCATGAAAAACAGTACTGTTGATGGCTTCGGCAAGTTCCACCCTGGCCGGTTCCATAAGGGGTGAATGAAAAGCTCCTCCCACTTTTAAAGGAAGTGCACGCCGTGCACCACCTGCTTTGAGTTTTTCACAGGCAATTTCAATTCCCTTCAAACTTCCGGAGATAACCAGCTGACCAGGGCTGTTATAATTTGCGGGAACGACTATTTCATCTATGGACCTGCAGATCTCTTCAACCTTAAGGTCGTCGAGCCCCAGTATAGCAGCCATCGTCGAAGGTTCTGTTTCGCAGGCTTTCTGCATAGCCTGCGCCCTGGCGAATACAAGCCTTAAACCATCCTCAAAGGACAGTACCTTGTTTGCAACAAGGGCGGAGAATTCCCCAAGGGAATGCCCGGCAACCATATCGGGTTTAAACGTATCGCCAAGCGTGGAAGCAAGGATTACCGAATGAAGGAAAATTGCAGGCTGGGTGACCCTGGTCTGCCTCAGGTCCTCATCGGTACCCGCAAACATCAGATCTGTGATACGAAAACCAAGTATTTCATTTGCTTTTTCAAAAAGTGCTCTGGCGGAATCAGATTTCTCGTAAAGATCTTTTCCCATTCCGACGAACTGGGCCCCCTGGCCGGGGAATACATATGCGGTCATACTATTCGTAAATTTATTTCCTGTTCCCTAAAAATCTCAGAAGAAACATGAAAAGGTTTATGAAATCGAGATATAAGGTAAGTGCTCCGAGAATACTCATTTTCCGGGCGTTCTCCTCGCCGAACTCACCTGCTCCTGCGCCAATCCTTTTCAGTCTCTGAACATCATAAGCCGTTAACCCTGTAAAGATCAAAACACCAAGAATACTGATAATGTAATCAAGAGAGCTGCTGTGCATAAAGAAATTTACAAGCATTGCCAATATGATCCCTATAAGAGCCATCATCAAAATGGACCCGAATTTTGTAAGATCGGTTTTTGTTGTATACCCGGTTACAGCCATGATGCCAAACATACCTGCCGTAACTATAAAGGTTTTAAAGATGGATGCTGAAGTGTAAACCAAAAGTATAAAACTCAGGCTCATACCCATAATCACTGAGAATGCGATGAATAATAAGGTCATGGCAAGGGCAGAAAATTTCTGGAACCCAAATGACATAAGCATTACAAACCCTATAGGAGCCAGGGTCACTATCCATCCGAGAGGCGATAACCCGCCGGTTTCTGTATTGATAAGCATCCTGATCGCTGATTCAGACGAGGCAAACCAATATGCCGTTCCTGCGGTTACGATCATGGCCAGTGTCATCCAGGTAAATACCTGCGACATAAACGTTTTTGCTATAATCCCGGCATCCGCCCCGGTAGCAGATCCGAAATAATTCCTGTTATTTTCTTCAAACATTGTTTTGTTCTCCTTTGATTTAGTTATTATCTGTTAATATTATGACTGGTGACTGGTGACCGGTGACTGTGTTCACTATTCACTAGTCACTGTTCCTCAGTGCAGCCTGGTGGATATCAAATGTAAGAACTCCGCCCTGGTCTTATCCCTCTCAAATGCACCAATGAAATCGGAAGTGGTGGTCACGGAATTCTGTTTCTGGATACCACGCATTGACATACACAAATGTTGTGCCTCAATTACAACTGCCACACCAAGGGGTTTAAGGGTTTTGTTTATAGCATCCTTTATTTGCATGGTCAGGCGTTCCTGAACCTGCAGCCTTCTTGCATAAATTTCAACAACTCTTGCAATTTTACTAAGACCCGTAATGTATTTATCGGGGATATAAGCCACATGCGCTTTCCCGATAAACGGGATCATATGATGTTCGCACATTGAATAAATCTCGATGTCCTTCACAATCACCATTTCACGATAATCTTCGCGGAACCTGGCCGACAGAAGGATCTCTTCAGGATCCAGATTATAACCCTGGTTCAGGAAAAGGATGGATTTCGCAACCCGTAAAGGGGTTTTAAGAAGCCCTTCACGTTCGGGGTTTTCACCGATCAGCCTTAAAATCTCCTTGTAGTGGTAACTTAATTTTTCAATTTTCGAAGGATCATAATCATCGGTTCTTTCGTAACTGAGCTTTTCTTCTGTCATGACAATCTGTCTTTATTTATTGCCGAAGTATTCAACAATATTATTCTCCGTTTCTTCCAGCCTTATGGAATGAAGGCATGATCCTTCGGACTTCACCGGGGGTTCAAGTGCATCCCAGATCCCTATTGCAAGATTTTCGGTGGATGCGAGTTTCCCCGTCATGAAGTCTACCTCCAGGTTAATGTTTTTATGGTCAAGCTTTTGCAATACGTTCTCGTCGATCAGGCGGCTAAGGACTTTAAGGTCCATTACAAAGCCCGTTTCAGGGTCCGGCTCACCCTTCACTGTGACCAAGAGAACATAATTGTGGCCATGCCAGAGGGGGTTGGAACATTTACCAAACACACGCAGGTTTTCTTCGTCGGAATATTCAGGGCGAAATAACCTGTGGGCCGAGTTAAAATGCTCTTTACGTGTTATATAAACCATTAAGGCCTAATTAATTTTTGCAAAGTTACAAATTATTTTTCTTCTTCTTCCTGAAGACGTCAAAGCGCATTCCGCCCCAGATCCGGAACTGGGAAACATCATAAAAGAACGACGAATTGCTCCAGGAGGCATCCAGGTCATTAAAACCTGTTATAACTGCCCCTCCGATGTACCACTTTTTGGAGTTAAAGCCCGCAGCAAACCTCAGCCCCAGCTGGAACACAAAATCTTCCCTTGAATAACGCTTTTCCTTTGCATAATAGGAATAAGTGAGCCAGGCAACGCCGGGGAAAACCGCGGCGCTTACATATGCATTTTTAAGGAAGACAAAGGTATATGCGTACCCCGGGGCAAGGCTGATGGAATAAAACCGGCCGCTGGCGACAATTTCGTCACTTGCAAGATGGTATTTGGATTTCAGTTCGCCGGGAATTATGCCTGTATCGGAAGAGACTTCGTAAAAGGAAAACCCCGGCCTCACCATGAATGAGCCTGCACTCCTCACCTGTCTTTCATTTTGAAGAAACGCAGCCCGAAGTGAAAACTTTTTACTGTTATATATCCAGTAACCATAAGCACCCAATGAAAAAAGGTTCATATTCGGCAAGGTGAAATAGAGGCCGTCAACAGGACGGACATTCCGGATGTAAAATCCCCTGAAATTCTGAATGAAGACTTCTGCTGCAACAGCCCTGCCGAAAGCGTTTATCCTCAGGTCGATCGATTTTGTTTTACCGTAGGTTGATTCGTCAAACTGGTAAAAAGGGTTGTTGATCGAAAGGCCTAAACCGAACCATTTATAAAATCCTGCAATACCAATCTTGATATTTGTATTTGGCTGAAAAACGATATTGTCAACTTCATTTGTGCTAACAATAAAGTAGGCATTCTGGTAGAGCAGGTAAAGCCTGGTGGTCAGCCATTCGGAATAATCCTCGATATAATTGGTGTCAACATTCGATTCCTGAAGGCTGTCTTTCTCCTGCCCGGAAGCCTGTATGGTTAAAGAAAGCATTAAAAACTGTACGATACATGCCTTTGTCAGGACCGTCGCTTTCATGAAGTTTTATTTCCTGCTGAGACCGGAGATTTAGTTAATCCTATGACCTGTATGACTTCAAACACAGTGTAGGCAATGTAAAGTATGAAAAAATTCAGCAGGAAAGGGACAGCATCTTTCCTGTTAAGAAAAGCATAGGTGATCATTATTGTTATAAACAAGAAAAGCTTCAGGGCCGTGGTGAGCATAAAAACAGACACAAACAGGTTGAATTTCTTCTCAAGTGACCTGCTGAGGATCATAAATGATAACAGGCTGGTAGCATAATAAAAGGCAAATAAAAAGGGGAGGGAAGGAGTAAACCATGAGGATGGAAGAATAAAGAAAAGGCCAAACGCCACTATCCCGGCTGCAAAAGTTAAGATCAGCAAACGTTTTGCATAGCTTATTACGACAGATCTCATAATTACTTTTTTTTAAGCAGGTCCCTGGTAACATAATAGATAGCCAGAAATACGGCTGCAATAGATAATAAGACGGTGAAAACCGGTTTGGTTTTAAGCCAGGTATCAAGTTTGAGCCCCCCGAAAGCGCCTGCAACGATGATCACCATCATCTGGATAGCCATGCCCGAATAACGCGCATACTGGTTCAGCCCCTTTTTCGGATCAGCCTGCAGATTCATTTGGAATTGGTTTCACCTCCGGGGAAGGCAGTACTTCCATTTTACATGTCCCTGAGAACTTGGCTCCCGGCTCAATAGCAAGTTTGCCGGTGGTTATATCTCCGCTGTATATTGCAGTTTCCTTAAGTGTGATCAATTCTGTGACCTTCACGGTAGCTTTTACCACACCGGAGAAATCAGCACTCTGGCAGATGATCTCACCTTCGATCCTCCCCGTTTGGCCAACAACAATCTTACCTTTACAGTGGATGTTCCCAATCAGGGTCCCATCAACCCTGAAATCACCGTTCACACTGATTTCACCTTTTACAACCGTGCCTGGTCCCATGATGTTGATTGACGGCATTTCGGGTTCTCTGTTTTTAGCCATTGCTTTGTTATTTTACGGTGTAATTTTTATCAAAAAATCTCTGATACTTTTTTATATCCTTATTTTTATAAAGCACCGGATAATTGGTAACGGATATTACAAAATCACTGTAGTCCCCGCTTGTTTCAAGCTTGGTAAAAATGTATTTACTGTCCCTTATGCTAAGAAGGTATTGCATCGCTTTCCCGGCATCATTAAAATTGCTCACAGAGATCATCTCTTCGTTATTTTCGAAAAGGAGGCTGTTCACTTCAAGGCCGTCGAGATCATGCATCTTGGAATTAAAATCCGCAATTTTAATTTTCAGGGCATTGACATCAATTTTGGAATTATTTACAATGATCACGTAAAAGTGAACCGCTGTTAAATCAATGGTATAAATACTTTCGGCTTCTTTGAGCACAGTCGCACTGGAATCAGCCGGATTTGCACCAGGTTTGCTTCCCGGTCCGCCATACATTGAAGCGAGAACTTCCCTTGCAAGGTTGCCCACCGGGCTTTTGGGATAATCCAGCGGGATCTTTGAAAGGGCCACTGTCATGGAATCTGCAACTTCAATTTTCCCAAGGGATAATGCACGCAGGTAGTCGAACCTGGGAAGAAGGGCGGTGTCGTTTTTGAATAAAGTGTGTGCTTCTGCAGCATTACTGATTACCATGTAGTATTGTTGGTTCTGGAAGGCCTTGTATGTTACCTCGTACAATTTGGAAGATTCGGATTTTTTAGAGGCCAGCTCCTTGAAATAGTTTGGATTGACCATCAGTTTAGCATAATCTGTTTCAGGATAAGCGGTCAGCAGAAGGCTACGGTAATAATCTGATTTTGTATCGTTCTTCAGGCCTTTATAAAGAGTATAAAGTTCATAATATGTTTGGGCTTTTCTTGGAAAATCAGGGTACCTGTGCAGAAGGGTTTCGAAACTTTCAATGGAATGACCGTAGTCATTAAGCCCGTCGAAATATATAAAACCTGATTTATAGTATGCATCCATGACCCTTTGATTCGATGCGTTGAGCCTGGCGGGGGTAAGCGGGATATCCTGGCTATAATATTTCCTGTCTTTGGGATTGGTTGACTTTGGTTCAGGCTTAAGAAGGCTATTCGTATCGCTACCCCCGTTAGGCATCTGCACAGTATCAGCAGGGGGTTCACCGGTGTTCATCGCAATCGCTTTATCGGTAAGGAACCAATTGTCTTCAAGCCTCCTTCTGCCCCATTTTTTACCAAAGGTGGAAAATCCGCTGGCCATGGTGGCGGCGTTATAAAAATACCAGCGACCCTGGGAAGATGTGGGATTGGTCTTTTCTTCCAGGGTTGCAAACAACTGGTTTTGAAGTTTTGTCTGCTCTTCCTGGGTTTTTTTAACCTCATTCGCTAAATAGTTGGCAATAAGCTTGTCGATGATCTTGAAACGTTGATCCTCAGTCATAGCTGCAAGTGCCTGCAAACTGTCTTCACGGCTTATCAGCTCTAACTGCTGAACCAGATCGGTAAGTGTTGCGGTTTTTTTCTTGATAGCTTTATAATTCGCGAAATCGACGGGCAGGAATTGCATGGTGCTGTCATAATAAGCCTGTGCCTTGGGATAATTGGGGTATGAAAAATAGATATCGGCAAGCTGGAGCGCCGAGATCGCCCTCTGGTAATTGTTGCTTTTGCTTGTGCTTACAGACTTTCCCAGGTAATCGATTGCGTGAACCGTGTCTTTGTCGGTAAGGGAGATCTGTGCAAGAGCATAATATATCTGATCCAGATAATCCTTGTTCTTTTCGTCCCTGAGCATTTTGTTCAGCTTTTTGACGATGAAATCCCGGTCGGTCGATTTACTGGTATAACACTGGGCCAGGTTTATCTTTGCATTGAATTCCATCTCATATGCTGTACTGTGCTTAAGTACCCTGGTATACATTTCTGCCGCCCTGTCAGGGTCTTCCTGTTTCTGATAAATCTGTCCAAGGATAAAATAGACCCTTGTCTTGATCTTTACACTGGGGTTAAGTTCAAGTGCCCTGTTGAGGTATGGAACGGCTGCATCATAGTTTCTTTGAAGGATAAAGGAATTCGCATAGGCCAGATTTGCCCCTTCTTCATATTTTGAAGGCGCCTCGCCTTTGTTGATTTTATTCAGCAGCATATCAAGCATTGGCTCCGCCCGGTTATAGTCGCCAATCTGAATATTTGACATCGCGAGCCAGTACATCGCATCATATTTAATGTCATTGTCATTATAGGTTTTGATTACGAACTCAAAGGTCCGCCTGGCCATAGGATAGTCTTTTTTGTAAAAGTAAGATATGCCGATAAGCATGTAGGAGTCATCAATCCATTTGCAGTATTCCTTATGATTGAAGAACATCGAATGCTTCTGAATCGTTTTAGAGGCCTTCTTGATCGCATTGTCGGCAAACTGTGCCGCCTTGTTCCCTGATTTATCGCCGAAATTGTAAACCGGCAGGACCAGGGAGAAATTATCTTTCATCTGTGCATCATAATCCTTAATGCCCTGACGCATCAGGTCCATTCCATTCCAGTAAACGTTATAATGTGCAGTAAGGTTATGATACGTGCGACGTGTCCAGGTGTTTTTCTTGGTGGAACATGCACTGAAAAAAAATGTGCCGGTGAGCAATAAGAAAATTCCGGCGAGGGCGTATTTCTTCGTCGAGATCAAATTCTTGGTAATTAATATAGGTATAACTACTAAACGGCAAATTTAGTATAATTTTACGATATTTGCAGCCGTTATAGGATGAGGATAATTGTACCGGGATGACCACAGAAAAGGGAGAAAAGAGAAAACAGAACTGGAAGGACAGGCTGAGGAATAAATACAGGCTGGTCTTCATGAACGATGAAACCCTGGAAGAACGCCTGACTTTCCGTCTTTCGCCTCTGAATGTATTTATTGCCCTGGGCACCCTTACGATCCTGCTTATTTTCCTGACTTCGATCCTGATAGCCTTCACGCCCCTGCGTGAATATATCCCGGGCTATTCCAGCGTCGGCCTTCAGAAGAAACTTTATGAATTAACCTTAAAAACTGATTCAATAGAGAGAGCCCTGGTACGCAAAAATCTCTATCTGCAGAATCTCAGGGATGTTATCAACGGCAAAGATCTTTCAGAGAACAAGCCGATCGCAAAGGATACCGTGAGAAAATACGGGGATATCCGACTTAAGAGGTCTGAAGATGATTCCCTTTTACGTGCTGATGTTGAAAGCAGGGCCAAATACAATTTGTACAAAGCAGAATCAGGTGAGCCTTCTGTATCCGGGAAGGGTTCAATAGGCGGTGTGCTCTTTTTTACACCAATAAAAGGAGTGATCACCAGCGGATTTGACATGGCAAATAATCATTTCGGTGTTGACATAGTGGCAAAACAGAACGAGGCCATTAAATCAGTTCTTGATGGTACTGTAATATTTGCCAACTGGACACTTGAAACCGGGTATGTTGTCGTGATACAGCATTCTCAAAATATAGTAAGCGTCTATAAGCATAACTCGGCCATTCTTACAAAAACCGGTGATTATGTGTATGCAGGTGAACCTATTGCAATTATAGGCGAGACCGGGGAATATTCAACCGGCCCTCATCTGCATTTTGAGCTCTGGTATGAAGGAAAGCCAGTTAACCCCAAAGATTATATATCCTTTTAAATGGGAACCAACACCTTGCCAAAAAAACGTATCGCTATTCTGGGTTCCACCGGTTCAATTGGCCGCCAAACGCTTGACGTCATAAAATCGAACCCCGGCCTGTTCGAGGTGGAAGTTTTGACCGCTCAGAATAATTGTGAGGTGCTGATAGCGCAGGCGCTGGAATTTGCTCCGAATTTTGTTGTGATAGGGAATCACGAATGCTATGCCAAAGTTGCAGAAGCCCTGGAACCCCTGCCAATCAAAGTGTTTTCGGGAGAGGACTCGATATCGCAGGTCATGGAAATGGACTCGATTGACCTGGTCCTCAGCGCACTCGTCGGATATGCCGGGCTCAGGCCTACCCTGAGAGCAATAGAGTATGGGAAAGATATTGCCCTTGCAAATAAGGAAACCCTTGTAATTGCAGGCGACCTGGTTACCCGGAAAGCACTTGAAATGAACGTTAGGATCCTTCCGGTAGATTCGGAGCATTCTGCTATTTTTCAATGCCTGATTGGCGAGAAGCCCGAAAGTGTTGAAAAGATTTATCTGACAGCTTCGGGAGGTCCTTTCAGAGGCAAGACCAGGGAGCATCTCCATTCGGTTACAAGGGAAGCTGCTTTAAACCACCCAAACTGGAAAATGGGCAATAAAATAACCGTGGATTCTGCTTCACTTATGAATAAAGGGCTTGAAGTCATCGAAGCCCGATGGTTGTTTGACCTGAAACCAGAACAAATCGACGTGATCATCCATCCACAGTCGATCATACATTCGATTGTCCAGTTTATCGACGGATCCATGAAAGCCCAGATGGGGCTGCCCGATATGCGGCTGCCGATCCTGTATGCACTTGGTTTCCCGGGAAGGCTTGCATCGGATCTTCCAAGGTTCAGTTTCCTGGATCATCCGCAGCTCAGCTTTGAGAAACCCGACAAGGAACTGTTCAGGAACCTTGCACTGGCTTACAGGGCGCTTGAAACGGGAGGGAATATGCCCTGCGTTTTAAATGCCGCCAATGAAGTAGCGGTGCAAGCGTTTCTAAACGAGAAACTGAAATTTCTTGAAATGACGGATGTAATTGAACATTGTTTGCAAACTGTATCTTTCATCAGCAGGCCTTCGTATGATGATTATGTTGCAACACACAAATATTCAATTGAGAAGGCCGATGAATTTATTGTAAACAAACAAAAACACAGAGGGAAAAATTAATGGAAATAGTTATAAAAGTTGTACAGCTTCTTCTCAGCCTTTCTATCCTGGTAATCGTGCATGAGTTAGGGCATTTTATTGCCGCCAAAGTGTTTAAAACCAGGGTTGAAAAGTTTTACCTTTTTTTCGATCCATGGTTTTCATTGTTCAAATACAAAAAGGGGGAAACTGAATATGGTATCGGATGGCTTCCCCTGGGAGGCTATGTGAAAATTTCGGGAATGATTGATGAGTCAATGGACACAGAGCAGATGAAACTGCCTCCCCAGCCCTGGGAATTCCGCTCAAAACCACCATGGCAGAGACTCATTATAATGCTGGGAGGGGTCACTGTGAACCTGATCCTTGCCATTGTCATCTATATTTTGATGCTGGTTGCCTGGGGCGAACAGTATTTGCCAACATCAGCCCTCAGGTACGGGATATCGGTTGATTCTACCGGTTACCAGATGGGCCTGAGGAATGGTGACAATATCATTTCCATTGACAACAAAGCCGTAGATGATTTTGCATCCATTCCCAAGACATTGGTTCTTGAGGAAGCCAAAACCATACAGGTGATGCGCGATGGGCAAAAGCTTAATATCGATATCCCTTCAAATTTCATCAGCAAGCTGATCAAATACAAATCAACTGATTTTATTTCGTTCAGGATACCCTTCATGGTTTCAAGCTTTACGGCAGGTGCACCTGCAAGCAAGGCCGGCATGCTGAAAAACGACCAGATCCTTGGCATTAACGACACCCTTCATCCGTATTTCAGCGAGTTCAGGAAAGCCCTCCAGTCCTATAAAAACAAGGAAGTGAGCGTGATGGTCCTCAGGGGAAAAGACACTCTGAAACTGAAAGTGAACGTTCCTTCCACAGGGCTCATAGGGGTGTATCCAAAACCCCCTTCAGAATTCCTGTCATTTAAAGAAAAATCCTACAATCTTTTTACTGCCATTCCCGCAGGCGTGGTTAAAGCGTTTGAAGGTGTAGGAAATTACATTAAATCGATCAAGTTGTTGTTCTCACAGGAAAAAGCATACGAGTCAGTCGGCGGTTTTATTGCCATAGGATCTATCTTCCCGTCGAGCTGGGACTGGCAGGCCTTCTGGCACCTTACTGCATTTTTATCCATCATGCTGGCAGTTTTAAATGTGCTGCCTATTCCCGCACTTGACGGCGGGCATGTCATGTTCCTCCTGTATGAGATCATTTTCAGGCGCAAACCCAGTGATAAATTCATTGAATATGCCCAGATTGTTGGTATGGTGCTGCTTTTTGCACTCCTTATTTTTGCTAACGGGAATGATATCCTGAAGCTGTTCAGGAAGTGAGGAATATCGAATATTGAACATTGAATTTCGAATGATCTTGAATTACCAGTATTAGCGTGGATCCGGTTCGAAGTATCCCGAATCTGCCGTTCAATATTCAATGTTCAATATTCGATATTCAATCCGCGACTTTCTCCTTCAGCGACTTAAAGCCTTCTCCGAGGATCTCTGAAGCATCGAGTACCGTAAGGAATGCCTTTGGGTCTATCTGCTGGATATATTCTTCGAGGATGATCAGTTCCCGCCTGCTTACCACGGTGAAGATGATCTTGCGGTCGGCCATATTGAACATTCCATGACCCTCAATAATAGTGCCCCCCCTGTTGAGGTTATTAATAATCTTGTCGCGGATCTCCTCATGTTTCTCGGAAATGATGAACAGGCTCTTTTCATAATTTATACCTTCCAGCACCCCGTCAATCACCTTTCCGGTAATAAAGATCACGATCCAGGAATACAGCGGGATCTTCCAGTCCCCAAAAACGAACAACCCTACAAGCACAATGACCGAATCGACCATGATCATCAGTTGTCCTATCGGCAGCTTTGTATATTTGGCGATAATCATCGCTACAATGTCGCTCCCCCCCGAGGTGGCCTTGGATCTGAACATAAGCCCCAGGCCGAGCCCGCAAAGCAATCCGCCAAAAATAGAGGAAAGCAGGGCATCGCCTTTCACCAGGGGTTCAAATCCCCAGACCCAGGTGAGGCTGTCGGTGAAAACAGCGGTCAGTGAGAACCCGAGGACTGTTTTAAACCCAAACCTGGGCCCAAGTATCTTCATCCCTATAACAGTCAAAGGGATATCAAAGCACAGGGCCATCAGACCCACCGGGGTCCCAAGGATCCAGTGCAGTACAATGGAGATCCCGTAAACGCCGCCCGGGACGATTTTATAGGGTGTAATGAACAAGACAAAGGCGGAAGCAAGGATAAATGAGCCAATGATAATAAGACTGTACGATAAAAACCATTTTTTCGTAAACGGCTTTTCCCTGATCAGAAATGAGGCCATGGAATTTAGGATTTATTGATTATAACTGAAAGAAAATTTGAGATTATAAAAACAAAGTTGACAAAAAGATCGTTGGTAACAAAATAAAAACTGACCCGTATAATAAACTTCAGGAACAGGAATAGTCAAACATTGAAAGTTTTTAATCATTATTGTCAGGGATCAATGGTTACAGGTTTGAAAAAAAACTGTACTTTTAACGCCTGAATTTAATGGCCATAACATACTTTAAGTTAATACAAGTTCCTAAATTGACTGGAAAACCTCTCAATAAGTGTATTGCTGTCGCATTACTGTGTTTATCTATGTTATGGGCAGTTGATGGAATTGGGCAGCAAACCAGTTTGATTACCAACTACATGTTCAACAATATGGTCTTCAACCCGGCTTATGCCGGTTTGAGCGGGGGGATTTCCATGACCGGGCTTATTCGCGAGCAATGGTTTGGATTTAAAGACAGTGACGGGAACAAGGTCGCGCCTGAGACCATGTTCCTTACCGTAGACGCGCCTATTCGTATACTTCACGGGGGGATTGGCGGGATGGTCTCGCAGGATAAAATCGGATTCTTTAAAAACACTGCGGTGAAAATCGGTTATGCTTATAAGACCGAACTTGGCCCGGGGATCTTTTCGGCCGGGTTACAGCTGGGGTTCCAGAATGGGAAATTCGATTATTCCCTGTTCAAGGCCGTAAGTGCCGATGACCCCCTGCTTCAGGCCAGCCAGTCAAAAAGCGATATGATATTCGATCTTGGTCTTGGCTTTTTTTACCGGGTACCCGACAAGTTTTATGTTGGTTTATCAGGGGATCAGCTCCTTCAGTCAAAGGGGAAAAATACCCAATACAGGCTTCAGCGGACTTATTATTTAACAGGGGGGTATCAATGGGATATCCCGAACCACCCGGCTTTTCAACTTCAGCCAAGTGCGATTGTTATGTTTGACGGCGCAGCCTTTCAATTCAGTATCAGCGGTCTTGTCTGGTACAACAACAAATTTTACGGCGGGCTTGCATATCGCTACCAGGATGCGGTTTCGGTTCTCGCAGGTCTCATGATAAAAGGCTTCAGGGTTGGATTAGCGTATGATATCGGCCTGTCTAAAATGATGAATTACAGCAACGGCAGTTTTGAGGTTATGCTGAATTATGTGCTGAAGATCGAAACAGAAAAATTAAGAAGGAGTTACCGTAACACAAGATTTTTGTAAATTAAATTACTAACTTTGCCGGCTTAATTGAAAATCCGGACAATAACATAATAAAGCTCAATAAGTAGCGTTTATTTTTATCAACCAACTGCCCGAAAAATGAAAAAACTGCTCGTGTTTTTAGTCCTGCTGGTCTTCCTTGGAAGCTGCAGCAACTCAGGAAACGGAGAATTGACCGGGGTTAAGGGAAGGAAAAGGTATTATCAACCTGATCCGTTCGGCATGGTTTACATCCCTATGGGTAGTTATACCATGGGAGTAGCCGACGAAGATGTTCCTTACGCCCAGCTCAACAATCCGCGTACAGTGTCGGTTGCGGCATTTTACATGGACCAGACGGAAATCACTAATAATGAGTATCGCCAATTCGTATATTGGGTGAGGGATTCCATTGCCCGCCGTATTCTGGGCGAGATCAAACCTGATCTTTATTTTATAGCAGAGAACAAGAAAACAGGTGAAACTTTTGATCCTCCTTACCTGAACTGGGAAACCAAGATCGAGTGGAATTCTGAACAGCAGGATGTCAGAGATGCCCTGAACCAGATGTATCTTCCTGAGAATGAGCGTTATTTCAGAGTCAAGGAGATTGATTCCCGCAAACTTTATTATGAATATTACTTTGTTGACCTTAAAGCTGCAGCACACAAGGAATGGGGAGGCCAGGCTGATCCCAAGGATGCCGGTCTTGCCAATCGCCCCCAGGGCATGAAAGACCGTTCTGTTTATGTGCGTAAAGAGGTTATTAACGTGTACCCCGATACACTTTGCTGGATAAGTGATTACGTTTATTCGTTCAATGATCCGTCAACTGAAAAATACTTCTGGCACCCGGCTTACGACAACTACCCGGTAGTGGGAGTCAACTGGAAACAGGCCAATGCTTTCTGCATCTGGCGTACCCAGTTGAAAAACAGTTTTCTTTATGGAAAGAAAGGGGAATCTTCCATCAGTGAATTCCGCCTGCCTACCGAAGCCGAATGGGAATGGGCTGCCAGGGGAGGCTATGATGGCAACTCCTATCCCTGGGGAGGCCCTTACACCCGTAACGACAAGGGGTGTTTCCTTGCCAACTTTAAACCCCTGAGAGGCAATTACATTGATGACGGTGGATTGCATACCGTTATTGTTGCCCATTATCCGGCCAATGAATTTGGCCTGTATGACATGGCGGGCAACGTTGCAGAATGGACCAGGAGCGCTTTCCATCCTTCTTCATACAATTTTACCTGGGATCTTAACCCCGATTATACATACAATGCCAAGGACAGCGATCCCTCAACCTTAAAACGCAAGGTGATACGCGGCGGTTCATGGAAAGATATCGCATATTACCTGCGAGTTTCCACCAGGGCATATGAGTTCCAGGATACTTCAAAGTGCTACATCGGGTTCCGCTGCGTCCAGGACTTCCTTGGTCGTCAGAAGGATGATAATCCCGCAAGAGCCTCCAAGGTTTATAACTAATAATGACAGTCAATCAACGTTCAAGCAATCTCAATTAAAAACCTTCTGAATTATGGGTCTTCTGAATTTTGTAAAATCTAAGCAGTACAAGCATTTCATGGCTAAACTGTACGGATGGGGTGCATCAGTTGTTATCATCGGTGCTTTGTTTAAGATCAATCATTATTGGGGCGCAGACTATATGCTGATCGTCGGGTTGGGAACAGAGTCCATCATTTTCTTTTTCTCGGCTTTTGAGCCACCCCACGTTGAACCTGACTGGAGCCTGGTGTATCCCCAGCTTGCCGGGATGTATCATGATACTGATTTCGATGCTTCACAGGCCCTTGCCTCAGGAGAAACCGTTTCTCAGGAACTTGACAAGATGCTTGCAAAAGCTAAAATCGGCCCGGAGCTCATTAACAGCCTTGGAGAAGGATTACGCACCCTCAGTGATACCACTTCAAAACTTGGCAAAATGTCGGATGCAGCTGTTACCAACGATCAGTTCGTGAACTCGGTAAAACAAGCAACCGACGGAGCTTCCAAGCTAAGCGATTCATACAAGAAGACTGCAGTTGTACTTGAACAAAGCGTAAATACTTCCCAGGACCAGCTTCAGCATATGCAATCGGCTGCAAAAAGCGCAGCCGGCTTATCCAGCGCCTATACCGAGGTTGCAAATACACTGAAAGAAGAGATCAGGGTGAACAAGGATATGACGACAAGTATTTCTGCCGCTACTCAGTCTGCCAATAAATTCATGGAAAAATACAATGAATCGGCCGAGTTGCTTGCAAAAACCGCTTCGACCCTGTCATCTTCCACCACTGAAAATGAAAATTACAATAAGCAGATGAACAGGGTTTCAAGTAACCTATCTGCTTTGAATGCTCTGTACGAGCTCCATCTCCAGGGATCCAATGAACAAATGGAAAATACCAATAAGTTCAATTCCATCCTTGGGAAATTCTCTGATAATCTTACCGATTCAGTAACCAACACGGCCAAGTACAAAGAAAATATTGCCCAGTTAAATAAAGTTGTTGAAAAACAAATGCAAACATCTGCCAGCCAGGTTGAAGCTTCTTCCCAGATGGAAGACAGCATGAAAAAATTCCTGGAGAATCTGAATGCATCGGTTACCCAGACAGCCAGGTTTAAAGACCAGGTGGATGCTCTGGCCAGCAATATTGCCTCATTAAACAAGGTATATGGCAGTATGCTGTCGGCTATGAACGTCTCAATAAAGTAATACTGGTAAGGTTTCAACAAACCGGATTATTCATCTGAAAACCAAAAATTAAATGGCTGGATATAAAGAGACACCGAGGCAAAAGATGATCGGGATGATGTATCTCGTACTTACGGCATTGCTCGCGCTGAATGTCTCGAAACAAATGCTTGATGCCTTCATTGTGGTGAATGAAACAATGGAGAATACCAATTCAAATTTTAATAAGAAATTGGATAACACTATAGCTAAGTTCAAGGTCCAGTACCAGATGAACCCGAATAAAGTAGGGCCATACTGGGATAGAGCCCAGAAGGCACGTCAGCTGTCAGAAAACATGGCTAATTATATCGACAGTCTGAAGTATGCGGTTATCTCGAGGACAGATGGGATCTCATATGCGGAGGCAAAAAAGATACGACTGTCAGATGTCGAAAATAAGGACAAGTACACCGAGCCTACCAACTTCTTCATCGGAAGTTCAAATGACGGTTCAAGCGGTGAAGCGAGGAAGCTGAAGGATAAAATAGAAGCCTACAAAAAAGGCATGATCGTCCTGCTGGATCCCAAATACCAGGGAACGATAAAACTTGGTCTCAAAACCGAAGGCCAGTTCAAAGATTCCTATAACAACTCCCAAAACTGGGAAATGCATAATTTCTTCCAGACGATACTTGCTGCCGCGGTCACCATTCTTAACCAGATCAAGGCCGATGTGTATAATGCCGAATTCGATGTCGTTAATAACCTTTATGCAGCAGTATCGGCAGAGGACTGGAAATTTGATGCTATACGTGCAAAGGTCATTCCTAAAAGCAACTACGTATTTATTGGAGAAGAATACCAGGCTGAGATCCTGGTTGCGGCTTATGACACCAAAGCCAAGCCGAATGTGCGTTATGTTCTTGGTGCAGATTCCCTCACACCGGGAAATTTTAAAAATGCCACGCCTATAACAGGTGAGAACGGCGTTGTCACTCTCAAACTCGGGGGGTCATCAGAAGGCCTGAAAAAATTTGCCGGGATCATTAAAATTGTAAGCCCCTTAGGCGATACCATGACTTTCCATTTCAAAGACGAGTTCATTGTTGCAAAACCGGCCCTTACTGTTTCCCCGTCCAAGATGAACGTATTTTATATCGGGGTTGACAACCCGGTCTCTATCACTGTCCCGGGAGGCCCTGAAAGGGTTACACCTACAATTTCCGTTGGTAATATCCGCCAGGAAGGGAAAGATTATATCGTTAGCGGACTCCCCCTGAATACCAGGGAAGCCGTGATCACGGTAACCGCTGTGTTCTCAGGGAAATCAAAGAATATGGGTTCTTATACAGCCCGTTTAAAGCGCGTACCCGATCCAATTGCGAGGATCGCCGGAAAAAACGAAGGTGTCATCTCGAAAAGTATTGTGCTTGCCAGCCCTTACCTTGTCCCCGAAATGCAGGTTGGATTTGATTTTGACCTGAAATACGTAGTTACATCCTACAACTTCGTTACCGATATAACCGGCGATATCCTTGAATACAAAGTCCAGGGGAACAGGCTCACACCTGAAATAGTGAGGCTGATCACCAATGCCAAAAAGAACAAACGCATCTGGTTCGAAAATATCACGGTAAAAGGACCTGACGGCGAGCGTACCATTCCTTCTATTAACTTGAAAATCAATTAATAAACTATATTCCGGCACATCATGAAAAGGATAGTTTTCATTGCATTTGTGGCAGTGCTTGTGACAGGGGTCAGGCTGACTTCCTATGCACAGGTTCTGGAAGCTCCCCCAAGGGATGGTGTTTATGACAGGACCGTTATTACCCAGGTTCAGCCGATACCTTATCCATACCTTAGGGAAGCTGATATCACCTGGACCAAGAGGGTCTGGAGAGTCATCGACATGCGTGAGAAGATGAACCAGCCCTTCTACTTCCCCGAAACTCCCCAGAACCAGTGGAAAAGCTTTATGCAGATCATTCTTGACGGTATGAAGGAAGGGACTATCCAGGCCTACTCCGCCGAAACCGACCTCTTCCTGGTGCCTTTAGCCCATAAAGACCTTATGGACCAGCTTGAGACCAAGCAAAAACTGCACCTGAAACGCCCTGACAATCCTGATATCGAATTTGACACGGTGATTTCCAAAATTTTCAATGCCTCCGACGTAAAGCAACTCAGGGTCAAGGAAGACTGGTATTTCGACAAGCAAAGATCGGTTCTTGAAGTGCGTATCCTTGGAATCTGCCCCATGACGGAGAGCTTTGCCGAAGACGGATCATCCCGTGGTTACAAACCCCTGTTCTGGATCTATTTCCCCGATTGCCGCAACCTGTTCGCACGCAGTGAACAGTTCAACCTTAGAAATGGAGTTGCCGGCCGGCTTACTTACGATGATGTTTTCATGAAACGGATTTTCTCAAGCTATGTATATAAGGAGGAGAATGTTTATGACCGTCAGATCAGCGACTATGCAACTGGCGTTGACGCCTTGCTTGAATCAGAAAGGGCTAAAAACAAGATCCTCGAGTTTGAATCAAGCCTCTGGGAATACTAATACCTGAACGAATTTTTTTTTTGATTTTCTGCCCCGGTTTTCCGGGGCAGTTTTTTTTTACCCAGGACTGCGGATTTCGTTCTGCCGGGTATCAGATATTTGATTATTTTTAGCAAGTTAATTGTCTGTCGTTTTGGTTGCACTCAAACCATTTCTCGAGACTTCGATAGAATACCTGAAAGGTGTTGGCCCGGCGAGGGCCGAAGCCTTACGGTCAGAATTGCAGATAGAGGTTTTCGGAGACCTCCTGACCCATTTCCCCTTCCGTTATGTTGACCGGTCAAAGATGTACCTCATTAAGGATATCAGGGATGAGAATACGTTTATACAACTCAGGGCCCGTGTCATCAAAACAAAGACTATAGGCCCTCCAAGGTTCCAGAGGTTGGTAGTCACAGTTGAAGATGAAAGCGGGCAGGTAGACCTGGTGTGGTTCCAGGGAGTAAAATGGCTGGTTGATAAAATAGCCAATGGCCAGGAATGGATCATTTTCGGGAAGCCCCAGTTGTTCAATGGCCAATGGAATATGCCGCATCCCGACATAGAACCTCCTGAAACAGAACCCCTGCCCATCAGCAGGATCATCCAGCCGATATACAGTTCAACTGAGAAACTAAAGTCAAAAGGGCTGGATTATAAAGGAATAGGGAAACTCGTCAAGACACTGCTCCTGCATGAGAAGTTTTATATCCCCGAAAACCTGACCAGGGATATTCTTGAAAGACTCAGGCTGATCCAACGCCAGGATGCCTTCCTGAACATTCATTTCCCCCAAAGTCCTGAATTGCTCTCGAAAGCCCAGGCCAGGCTGAAGTTCGAAGAACTTTTCTTCATCCAGCTCAGGCTGCTCAAACAAAGGATTTCACGCTTGCAGAAAAACGAAGGGCATGTATTTGCCACGGTGGGCAATTACCTCAATGATTTTTATCATAATTACCTGACATTCGAACTGACCAATGCACAAAAAAAAGTGATCAGGGAGATCAGGGCCGACCTGGGATCGGGAAAACAAATGAACCGGCTTTTACAGGGGGATGTTGGAAGCGGCAAAACGATGGTGGCCCTTATGTGCATGCTCATTGCCCTGGATAACAAATACCAGTCCTGCCTGATGGCTCCGACTGAAATCCTGGCAAATCAGCATTTCAGCAATATCTCCAGAATGCTTTCAGGGCTTAATGTCAACATACGTCTGCTTACAGGTTCCACAAAACAGGCTGAACGCAATGTAACCCTTGGACTTCTTGAAAGCGGGGAAGTGTCATTTCTTATCGGAACCCACGCCTTGCTTGAAGACAAGGTACAGTTCAATAACCTAGGCCTTGTTGTGATTGACGAGCAGCACAGGTTCGGGGTTGCACAGAGAGCTGCTTTATGGGAAAAAAACCAGAGAACGCCTCATATCCTGGTCATGACGGCTACTCCCATTCCAAGAACCCTGGCCATGACATTATACGGTGACCTGGATTCATCAGTTATCGATGAACTTCCGCCAGGCAGGAAACCCATCATCACAAAGCATGTTTACGATCGGGATCACTTTAAGGTCTATAATCTGCTTAAACAGAAAATCCGTGAAGGCAACCAGGTATATATTGTTTATCCCCTTATCGAAGAATCAGAGAGCCTGGATCTGAAGAACCTGACTGAAGGTTTCCAAACTGTGGTAAAGGAATTCCCTCAGCCTGAGTTCAGGGTAGGCATGGTCCACGGCAGGATGAAACAACAGCAGAAGGATGCCGAAATGAAACGTTTCCTGGAAAAGGAGACGCAGATCCTGGTTTCTACGACAGTGATAGAGGTGGGCGTTGACATCCCGGAGGCCTCCATCATGGTGATTGAGAATGCCGACCGCTTTGGCCTTTCCCAGCTTCACCAGCTAAGGGGAAGGGTAGGCAGGGGCAGTGCACAGTCTTATTGTATTCTCATGACCCCTGAGGAACTGGGAAATGATGCACGAATAAGGATAAAGACCATGCTTAAGACAACCGACGGTTTTGAAATTGCCGAAACAGACCTTCGTTTGAGAGGCCCTGGTGATTTGCAGGGGACCCAGCAAAGCGGTATTCTGAACCTGCGTGTTGCAGATATAATACAGGACGAGAAGATTCTGAAATTTGCCAGGAATGTGGCATCCGATATACTGAATGACGACCCCGAACTCAGGCTTGAAAAAAATGCCATTTTGGCAAAACACATAAGCCATATGGATGAGCATCAGCAAAATTGGGGGCTGATTTCATAGTTTTCTGATCAATAATTCCTACCTTTGCTCCTTAAAACAAGGCTGACAGTATGAAAATTTCCTATAACTGGTTGAGGCAATATATTAAGACAGACCTGCCGCCTGAAAAATTGGCAGAGCTGCTTACAGGTTGTGGTCTCGAAGTTGAAGGCACGGAGGAGTTTTATAGTGTGAAAGGAGGCCTTAAAGGAGTCGTTATCGGCGAAGTGCTGAGCTGCGAAAAACACCCTAACTCTGATCATCTTTCCCTCACGACGGTTAACACGGGCCATGGTGATCCTTTAAAGATTGTTTGCGGCGCCCCTAATGTTGCTGCCGGGCAGAAAGTTGCAGTAGCCGTTACAGGCACCACCCTTTACTTTAATGATAAGGAACTTACCCTTCAGAAGACAAAAATTCGCGGAGAGGTCTCCGAAGGAATGATCTGCGCTGAGGATGAACTTGGCCTGGGAAATGACCATGCGGGGATCATGGTTTTGGCTCCCGGGGCTGAAGTCGGAACACCTGCCTCTGAATATTTCGGAATAGAACATGACTGGGTTTTCACTATAGGCCTTACTCCTAACCGTGCAGATGCCGCGTCCCATATAGGGGTTGCCAGGGACATAGCTGCAGTTATTAATAATTTTGGCCGTTCAGAACCACTTGGTTCAGGCAGGGCCCGGATTTGCCTGCCGGATGTATCTGCATTCAGGCAGGACAACGACAAGCTTGTCATAGGGGTTACAGTTGAAGACCCTTCAGCCTGTCCCAGGTACACAGGCCTTACCATTACAGGGATAACAGTAAAAGATTCCCCTTCATGGCTTAAAAACAGGCTGCTTGCCATTGGTTTACGGCCGATCAACAATATCGTCGATATCACGAATTATATCCTCATGGAACTCGGCCAGCCTCTGCATGCATTTGATGCCAAGCAGATCGCCGGGAACCAGGTCATAGTTAAAAAATATCCGGGTGGAACAAAGTTTACGACCCTTGACGAAGTTGAGCGTGAGCTTGGAAGCGATGACCTGATGATTTGCAGCAAGACTGAGCCTATGTGCATTGCCGGTGTATTCGGGGGGGCAGGATCAGGTGTGAGTTCCGGAACCACCTCCGTTTTCCTCGAAAGCGCCTATTTCGACCCTGTTCACGTTCGGAAAACTGCGCGGTATCACGGGCTTTCAACAGATGCATCCTTCCGTTTCGAAAGGGGTGCCGATTATAATATTACAGTTTATGCCATACAAAGGGCTGCCCTTTTAATAACGGAGATTGCGGGAGGGGAGATTTCTTCTCCCGTCATTGATGTTTATCCCAGGCCAATCAGGCCTGCAACAGTGCTTCTTCCCTGGTTCAACCTTGACCGCCTGATCGGGAAATCCCTGAACAGGCAGGTTGTAAGCGATATTCTTACCGATATCGGGATGCTGGTAACACCTTATCCGCAGTCAGGTAATGAAGGCCTTGAAATAGTTGTGCCCTCATATAAAGTTGATGTTACCCGCGATGTCGATGTGATTGAAGAAGTGCTGCGGATCTATGGATATAATAATGTGGAAATACTGCCTGAAGTCAGGTCTTCCATGTCGTTCACAAAAAAACCTGATCCCGACAAGATAAGGAATATAGTGAGCGATTATCTTTCGGCAAATGGTTTCAATGAGATCATGAACAACTCCCTGAGCCGTTCGATGTTTTATGAACACGCGCCTGATTTCCCTGCCGGACGGTGTGTGAGGATCCTGAATCCTATCAGCAGGGATCTCGATGTGATGAGGCAGAACCTTATGTTCGGCTGCCTCGAAAGCCTGCTTTACAACATGAACCGCAAGTCGGCCGACCTGAAATTCTACGAATTCGGGACAGTATACCAGCTTGCCGAAGGAACCGGCGACCCTGTTAAAGGTTATCATGAGGAAAGTCATTTTGCTGTTGCGATAACAGGAAAATCTGCTGCCGAAAACTGGAATTCAGGTTCTGGAATTGTAAACTGGTTTGAGTTATCGGGTTACCTCCGGGCGATATTCCTTAAACTGGGAATAGAGCCCCTGGCAGGAATTACCGTAAAAAGCATCAATCACAAGACCCTCTTGGGCAATACCTTTTCCAGCGGAATGAACTTTTACTTTAACGATAAACTAATCGGTTCGGCCGGGTTGTTGTCGAAAAGTGTCCTTAAGGCATTTGATATAAGGCAGGATGTGTACTATGCGGAATTCAACTGGAATGTACTTCTCGCCCAGATACCTGTGAAAGAAACCCGGTACCGCGAACTTCCAAAATTCCCTGAAGTACGTCGTGATCTGGCACTTCTTCTTGATGAATCAGTAAAATTTGAAGATGTTGAACGCCTGGCTTACCAGACTGAAAAGAAACTCCTGAAACAAGTCGGACTGTTTGATGTTTATGAAGGGGAGAAGCTGGGAGAAGGAAAGAAATCATACGCGGTAAGTTTCATTCTGAGGGATGACGAAAAGACCCTTACCGATAAAGAAATTGATAAATGCATGGACAGGCTGATGAGTGCTTTCGGTACTAACCTTAAAGCACAGGTACGTTAACCATTCCTGGCAGAACCAAGTAAAATTAAAGCTTTGGCAATAAAAGAGAAACTGAATTATTCGGTAAGCCCTACCGGCGAAAAATTTCCTCTTCCTTTGATGAAGGACTATAGCAAAGAATTCCAGAGGCTGGAACAGCTTGTGATTAAAGCCCGGAAGGAAAAGAAAGAAATCGTTGTTGTCATGGGTATCGGTTTTGTCGGATCCGTGATGGCTGCTACTGTGGCGGATACAAAAGACAAGAAAGGTAAGTACAGCAAATTTGTAATAGGTTGTGACCTGCCAAGCCCCAGGAGCTATTGGAAGATTGCAAAGATGAACAAGGGATTGTCGCCTGTCAAGGCCGAAGATCCCGAGGTTGAGGTTCTCATTGACCGCTGTGTCAATAAAAACAAAACCCTTGTTGCAACCTGGAACAATGAATGTCTCAGGCTTGCCGACTGTGTTGTGGTTGATGTACAGTGTGATTTTGTCAAGAAGGAGCTGGGCAATATGCGCTCGGGCGACACCGATATGGCTGCGCTGGAAGACACCATGAGGACCATCGGCGAGAAGATCAACCCCGATTGCCTTGTCCTGATAGAGACCACCGTTGCCCCCGGTACCACTGAATTCGTCGCCTGGCCCATCATGAAACAGGAGTTTCATAAGCGGGGCCTTAAAGACACTCCTTTGCTTGCGCACAGTTTCGAGCGCGTCATGCCGGGCAAACATTATGTTGCTTCGGTAAGGGAATACTGGAGGGTTTGTTCGGGATGCGAGGAAGTCGCACGCAAAAGGGTCGAGAAATTCCTTCATGAGGTGCTGAACACCAAGGATTACCCGTTAACCGTAATGGACCGTCCGATTGAATCGGAAACGACCAAGATAGTCGAGAATTCATACCGTGCCACCATTCTTGCTTACCTGCATGAATGGAGCCTGTTTGCAGAACGCAACGGCGTGGACCTGATCAAGGTTGTAAAAGCGATCAAGATGAGGCCTACGCATAGCAACATCATATTCCCCGGGCCGGGTGTGGGCGGTTACTGCCTTCCTAAGGACGGCGGACTTGGTTACTGGGCATACAAGCACATCCTGGGTTTTGAGGACGGCGATAAGGTATTCAAGATTACCCCTACAGCGATTGATATCAATGATACTCGGGCCCTGCACGTGGCAGAGCTCACCCGCGATGCCCTCAGGAACATGGGACGTTACATTGCAGGATCCCAGGTGCTCCTCTGCGGAGCTTCCTATCGCCAGGATGTTGGTGATACACGTTACAGCGGCAGCGAGATGGTTGTGCGGAAGCTTGCCGAGATGGGTGCCGAGATCAAAGTACACGATCCTTACGTTGACCATTGGTACGAACTGGAAGACCAGGACTCATACCCTTCACCGGGAAGTTCCTGGAAAAGGTTCTTCCGCAACCAGGAAGGCCTTAAAAATGCAGTTGTTTCCAAGGATATTAAGAAATCGCTGAAAGGGGTGGATGCATTAATACTTGCTGTCCCCCATACCCATTACCTGAGCCTCAGCCCTGATGATATTGTAAAATGGGCAGGCGGGCCTATAGCAGTTGTGGATGCTTTCGGGATCCTTGATGATGTCAAAATACGCCGCTATTTCGAACTTGGTTGTGAAGTCAAAGCACTGGGCCGCGGTCACCTGGCAAGACTAAAGAGAGAAGTGAGGAAATGATTTACGAATTGTGTTCGGCTTCGCCAATCATAATTCGTAATCGTAAATAGAATAAAGTATGGATGTTCATATGATCAAGCAGCGTTTCGGTATCATCGGGAATTCCCCGTTGCTTGACAGGGCAATTGACATTGCCCGGCAGGTGGCTGCGACTGATATAACAGTGCTGATCTCCGGTGAAAGCGGGACGGGTAAGGAATTTTTTCCAAAGATCATTCATCAGCTAAGTGCCCGTAAGCACGGCTCCTATATCGCAGTAAATTGCGGGGCTATTCCTGAAGGCACTATAGATTCAGAGCTTTTCGGGCATGAGAAAGGATCTTTTACAGGTGCACATGAGGCCCGTAAAGGTTACTTCGAGGTGGTCAACGGAGGTACAATATTCCTGGATGAGGTTGCCGAGTTGCCCCTCGGCACCCAGGTAAGGTTGCTGCGTGTTCTTGAGAGCGGTGAGTTTATTCGGGTTGGTTCATCAAAAGTGCTGAAGACGAATGCCCGCGTTGTAGCCGCAACAAATGTAAATATCCCCGACGCTGTTGCCGGGGGTAAGTTCAGGCAGGACCTGTATTACCGCCTGAATACCGTGCCTATTTTTGTACCTGCGCTCAGGGACAGGCAGGAAGACATTTATCTGCTGTTCAGGAAATTTGCATCTGATGCAGCAGAGAAATACAGGATGCCCGCCATACAACTGGACGAAGATTCACAGAAGATCTTAACTGCTTACCGCTGGCCCGGCAATATCAGGCAATTGAAAAACCTGGCCGAGCAGATCTCCATTATTGAGAAGACAAGGATCATTGATGCGCCCACCTTGACAAAATACATGCCGCTGGCTCATTCAAGTGACCTTCCTGTGCTTTACAAGGGGCAGGATGCTGCAAATTTCTCGGAAAGGGATCTGCTTTACAAGGTTCTTTTCGATATGAAGAAAGATATGAACGACCTGAAACAACTGGTCATGAATCTTCTTCATCATGAACAGGAAATCGGGAATTCCCAATCGGAAAATTATCAGCTGATAAAGAAATTGTATCAGGATTTCGGCGAGGTCAAGGAACAGTCCCATCCGATCATTGTGCAGTCCGACGACCGGTCTATGCCTGAAACAGAGACCGTACAGGAGCCTGAGGAAGTTGAGGAATCCCTTTCCCTCGAGAAAAAAGAAAAGGATTATATCAGGAAGGCGCTTGAAAAATACAAAGGCAGGAGAAAAGAGGCTGCAAGAGAACTTGGTATTTCTGAAAGGACATTATACAGGAAGATCAAGGATTACAACCTTGAGTAACGCTCAAAAACAGTATGGGCATGGATAAACAGGGAATTGTTGCAAGCAAAATGATCAGGGTCGGGAGAACTTGTTTTTTCCTGCTGATGGCTCTCCTGGCATTACTGCCGCAGACCTCATGCAAGGTCAGCTATTCGTTCACGGGAGCTTCAATCTCTCCCGACGTCAAAACTGTCGATGTCCCATTCATGGTCAATTCTGCTTCTCTTGTTGTCCCTACATTAAGCAGAGCCCTGACCAATGCATTGCGTGACTACCTGACTTCCCAGACCAGCCTCCAGATGGTTGACAGGAACGGGGACCTGGAACTAACAGGAAATATTACAGGATACGGTGTAACCCCGGTCGCTATCCAGGGGAATGAAACTGCTGCCATGAACCGCCTGACCATTACTGTAAATATTAAATTCATCAATAAGAAAAATCCGAAACAGAATTTTGAAACTTCGTTTTCAAGGTACCAGGATTACCCTGTCGCTGACTTATCCACTGTTCAGGATCGCCTTGATGCCGTGATCATTGATCAGCTGGTCCAGGACATATTTAACAAATCGGTAGTCAACTGGTAATCCGGGATTCAGGCATATATTTGTACTATGAACCGTCAGCAATTTTCGGAATTTGTCAAAGATCCCCTGGCTCTTGGTGAAGGGAGTATCACCGAGCTTGAAAATCTTCTCAAACAATATCCTTATTGCCAGTCTGCACAGGTTCTTTATACCATTAACCTGCAAAAGCAAAACCATGCTGCCTACCAGGCGCAGCTTAAGAGGGCTGTTGCCTATGCCGGTGACCGGAAGAAATTAAAGGAGCTTCTTGAAGTAAAGAATCCTTCCACTGCTGCTGTCCCGGCTGTTATTGCAGCGGAACCTCAGGTTGAGCCGGTTACACAGACCCCCATCCCTGAACCTGTTTATCCTTCTGCGCCAGAAACTGTTTATCCTTCAATCCCTGAACCTGTTTATCCTTCAACGCCCGATGAATTAAGGCCTCAGCCCGATACCGGCATACCGGCTCCATCATCAACCGGTTTAACCAACGTTGAATCCTTACCGGTTTCCTCCTTTCAATCAATTAATCAGGAGCAAACGACCGGGCCCGGGCTTGAAACTGCCGCTGCCGATAAATCAGTACCTGCAGAACCCCGTCAGGAAATTTATATCGAAGATTCGGTGATCAGTTCCGAGGAGCTGGCCCTTGCATCTCCCCCGGCCCCGGCCGGGCCCTTGCCAACAGCAGGATTTGGTCCTGCTCATCATCCTGTTGCAAAGCCATCGGAAGTCCGTCAGGAAAAACTAAATCAGGACGATCTGCTGGCTATCGTGCGTAAAAGGCTGGCCGAGATCAATGATGAAAAACAGGCCAAAGGGCGTGAACATGTCTCGGCTGCCCCAGTGACCCATCCTGACAGGGGGGAACCGGTATTAAGGCCTGCAAGTGACTTCAGCAGATCAAAAGATGAACTGATCGAGAAATTTATCAAAGAGGAACCTAAGATATCAAGGCCTAAAAAAGAGTTCTTTAATCCGACCTTAATTTCTCAACGATCCAACATGGATGAGGAAGACATTGTGAGCGAAACACTTGCTTTGTTATACGCCAGGCAAGGCAATATGCAGAAAGCCATCCACATTTATGAGAAATTATCCTTGCGATTCTCCGAAAAAAGTCGTTACTTTGCGGCCCAAATTGAAAATATCAAAGGAAATACGCAGCAGGCCCCTTAGCCGTGTTGTTGATCCTGAAAGCATTAATAATTATTCAAAAATCGAATTATGGGTGTTTACGTTGTTATCTCAGTCCTTATTCTTATCACTTCGGCATTGATGGTCCTGGTTGTGCTGGTCCAGAATTCAAAAGGCGGCGGACTTGCATCAAATTTTGCATCTTCAAATCAATACATGGGAGTAAGAAAAACAGCCGACTTCCTTGAAAAAACTACATGGACTCTTGCAGTAGTATTACTTGTGCTCAGTTTGTTCTCGATCTTCTCCATCCCTAAGAACCAGGGAACCACCCCGGTCCAGGAAAGTGAAATAAAGAAACAGATAGACCAGTCGAAGACATCTCCTGTAAAAGACTTCCAGCCAAATCCTGCAGGTGGCCAGGCAGCTCCGGCAGAAAAGAAAAAATAGGGAAGTCCCTGTTTCGGAAAATTGAAATATGAAAGCTGTTTCCTTGAAGGGGAACAGCTTTTTTTATCCCTTAATGTCAGAATGTCAGAAAATGTGTCATGCCGGCCCTCCATTAGGAAATTTTGCTGAAAAATTGTCTCTATTTTTTTAATTAACCCCTTTGGCATGGTTTCTGACTATTAATAATAACAATCAAGTGAATTCATAATGTTTAACTTTTAATAGTTTAAAAATGGCAAAAGTAAAGATTAAACCTCTGGCAGACCGGGTTCTGGTTGAACCAGCACAGGCAGAAGAAAAGACTGCAGGTGGGATTATTATTCCTGACACTGCAAAAGAGAAACCACAGAAAGGTACCGTAGTGGCTGTAGGCCCCGGAAAAAAAGACGAACCCATGACAGTTAAAGTTGGTGATCTTGTTCTTTACGGAAAGTATTCCGGGACAGAGATTACAATTGATGGCGGTAACTATCTCATCATGCGCGAATCCGATATCGTCGCTGTTATCTGACCCTCAGTGACATTCATGAAACATTCACATTGAAACCCTTAAAACAAAATTAGAAATGGCAAAGGATATAATTTTTAATATTAAAGCAAGAGAGTCCCTGAAGAAAGGTGTTGACGAACTCTCTAATGCAGTGAAGGTGACCCTTGGCCCCAAAGGCCGTAATGTCATCATTGAAAAATCATACGGTTCGCCTGTTGTTACCAAAGACGGAGTTACCGTTGCAAAAGAAATTGAACTGAAGGATGCTATCGAGAACGTTGGTGCACAGATGGTGAAGGAAGTTGCTTCCAAGACCAGCGACCTGGCAGGTGATGGTACAACCACAGCCACTGTTCTTGCACAGTCGATTTTCACAACCGGTCTTAAGAATGTTACTGCAGGAGCAAATCCGATGGATCTGAAACGCGGTATTGACAAGGCTGTTGTTGAAGTCATCAAATCTTTGAAAGCTCAGACCAAACAGGTTGGCGACACCATGGAGAAAATCCAGCAGGTGGCCACCGTTTCGGCCAATAACGATACCTTCATAGGTAAAATGATTGCCGAAGCAATGGAGAAAGTTAAGAAAGAAGGCGTTATCACCATTGAAGAAGCCAAAGGCATTGAAACAACTGTAAAAGTTGTTGAAGGCATGCAGTTCGACCGCGGTTATATCAGCCCGTATTTTGTAACTGATACCGAGAAGATGGAAGTTGTTTATGACAACCCCTACATTCTTATCTATGACAAGAAAATTTCTGTAATGAAGGACCTGCTTCCGGTACTTGAAAAAGCTGTTCAGACCGGCCGCCCTCTCATTATCATTGCCGAGGATATGGAAGGTGAAGCGCTTGCCACACTCGTTGTGAACAAGATCCGCGGAACACTGAAAGTAGCTGCCATCAAGGCTCCGGGCTTCGGTGACCGCCGTAAGGAAATGCTTGAAGATATTGCCATTCTGACCGGCGGTACAGTGATCAGCGAAGAAAAAGGCTATAAGCTTGAAGATACAACTTTGCAGTACCTTGGCCAGGCCGAGAAGATGACTATCGATAAGGAAAACACGACCATTATCAACGGACAAGGCAAGAAAGCCGACATCCAGGGCAGGATAGGCCAGATCAAATCACAGATCGAAAAGACTACCAGCGATTATGACCGCGAAAAACTGCAGGAACGCCTTGCAAAATTATCAGGTGGTGTTGCCGTAATCTACGCAGGTGCCGCTTCCGAAGTTGAAATGAAAGAGAAAAAAGACCGTTTTGATGACGCTCTGCATGCAACCCGTGCCGCTATTGAAGAAGGTATTATACCCGGCGGTGGTGTAGCTTTCATACGTGCAATCAAAGCCCTTGAAAAGCTGAAAGGTTCAAACGAAGATGAGAACACCGGTATACAGATTATCAGGCGTGCTCTTGAGGAACCTCTGCGCCAGATAGTTGAAAATGCAGGTCTCGAAGGTTCTGTTATCGTTCAGAAAGTTAAGGAAGGCAAAGATGATTTTGGTTTTAACGCCAATACCGAGGAATATGAAAACCTGTTCCAGGCCGGCGTTATTGATCCTACCAAGGTTGCCCGCGTTGCCCTTGAAAATGCCGCATCGATCGCCAGCATGCTGCTGACCACCGAATGTGTCATTGTTACTCATAAGGAAGAAAAGGCCCCTTCCATGCCCCCGATGAACCCGGGAATGGGTGGAATGGGTGATATGTACTAATAATCACAATTGTTTGTTCAAAAAAACCCTGCAACCGCAGGGTTTTTTTATTGGTGTTTTCGTAGTTTTGAGAAAACAAACAGATTGATTAAAAATTCCCGACCATGAAAATACCTGTTTCCGCCTTTACAATCCTTGCCTGTCTTTGTTTTAACACTGTTATCGCACAGACTTCATCGGCCGTTTTGCCCATCGACCCGGATACCAAAAAGATCACCTACCGGGATATTGTTACTCAGGAAGGTAACCCCGGATATCTTTACGACAAGGCAATACAGTGGTTCAATTATTATTATCTGAGCCCTGCCTCGGTTTTTCGGTCCAGGACAGGGTCAACGGGAAAATTGAAGGCCTGGGACGCTTGCGGCTTTGTAATGTTGACGCTAAAACCGGATCAAGAACCGATGGGTCAATGGTCACTTACCTGATCAAGCTGGAGTTCAAGGATAACCGTTTCCGCTATACTCTTACCGATTTCAGTCTCAAGCTGGCTTCCCGATTCCCGATTGAAAAGTGGATGAACAAAGAAGATCCTGCATACAATCCTAACTGGGATTCATATCTCTTCCAGGTTGACACTACCATGCAAAGACTGGTTTCCACCCTGAAAGAGAAAATGAAACCAACCGTAGTCAAGAAAGATGAGTGGTAAGCCAGTTCCTGACATCCGTGATCTTACTGCCGGGGATATCGGTTCTTTCCTTTCAGGTCATAATGAAAAGCCTTTCAGGGGCAAGCAGGTGTTTGAGTGGCTCTGGAAAAAGCAGGCTGCTTCATTCGATGAAATGACCGACATACCGAAATCCTGCAGGGAACTTTTAAAAATCAACTTCTCTTTCCATAAAGCGATCCTGGCAAAAACCCAGGAAAGCAAAGATGGTACTGTTAAGACCGGGTTCTCACTCCATGACGGATCAATGGTTGAGGGTGTATTGATCCCTTCAGGCGGAAGATATACGGCCTGCGTTTCTTCACAGGTTGGCTGCCCTCTCGGCTGTGTTTTCTGTGCTACGGGAAAAAATGGGTTTATAAGGAACCTGAGTGCAGGCGAGATCTTTGACCAGGCGGCTTTTCTCAATAAGCTTGCATTTGAAAAAACCAAAAGTCCGGCCGGCCTTTCAAATATCGTTTACATGGGAATGGGGGAGCCCATGCTCAATTATGAAAATGTGAAAAGATCAGTAGAAATGGTCACTTCTGCGGATGGCATGGGGATGTCGTCACAGCGGATTACCATTTCAAGCCTTGGCATCCCTAAAATGATTCGTCAAATGGCTGATGATGAATTTAAATGCCATTTTGCACTTTCCCTGCATGGAGCAAATGATGAAAAACGCAACCGCCTTGTCCCCTTTAACAGGAAGCACCCTCTAGAAGAACTATTGACAGCCCTGAAGTATTATTATAAAAAAACCGGGAAACGGTTCACGATTGAATACATTCTTTTTAAGGATATCAATGATTCAATCGCTGATGCCAGGGAACTTGCGGCATTCTGCAGGAATTTTCCTGTTAAGGTCAACCTGCTTGAGTACAACGAAGTAGAAGGGACCCAGGTGTTCAGGTCAGCGCCTGAAAGGCTGCAGGCTTTTGCAGGCTTCCTCGAAAGTAAGAATATGGTTGTCAATATACGCAAAAGCAGGGGAAAAGACATTGATGCAGCCTGCGGTCAACTGTCGGGAAAAATAAACAGTGAAATGGTTTACGGCGAAGCCGTAATGAACACCAAAGAAATAAGCAATTCGTGAATAAATAGTGAATTATGAAAAACAAAGCATTCACGGTTTCCGGCAACATTGTAGATGTATGCGGGAAAAAAATTTTCAAAGGCAGCATCCTGGTTGAGAACGGAAGGATCAGCAGGATAACCGGAAACCCTGCTGCGGAAGATCAATACATTCTCCCGGGCCTGATCGATTCCCATATCCATATTGAGAGTTCCATGCTTATCCCATCTGAGTTTGCCAGGCTTGCCGTAGTTCATGGAACAGTTTCCACGGTTTCGGATCCGCATGAAATAGCCAATGTGCTGGGCGTGCCGGGCGTACGGTTCATGATCGGGAATGGGGCGAAAGTCCCCTTTAAATTTAATTTCGGAGTTTCTTCCTGCGTACCTGCCACATCGTTTGAGACTGCCGGTGCAAAGCTGGGGCTGGAAGAAATAGAGGAACTGTTATCGATGAAGGAAGTTAAGTACCTTTCCGAAATGATGAACTACCCGGGGGTATTATACGGCGATCCTGAAGTGACTGCAAAACTAAAACTGGCGGGAAAATACAATAAACCCGTTGATGGTCACGCCCCTGGTTTAAGAGGCGATGATGCAGCCAGGTACGCAGGGGCCGGAATTACTACCGATCATGAATGTTTTAGCAGGGAAGAAGCTCTCGATAAGATAAAACACGGGATGAAAATACTGATCCGTGAAGGCAGTGCCGCCAAGAATTTCGAGGCACTCTTCAGCCTGGTCGATGAATTTCCCGATATGGTGATGTTTTGCAGTGACGACAAGCATCCCGACGACCTCGCAGATGGGCACATCAACGAACTTGTAAAACGCTCTTTAGCAAAGGGCCTGGATGTTTTTAACGTATTAAGGGCGTGCACCTATAACCCCGTTATGCATTACAAGCTAGAGACCGGGCTGCTAAGGGAAGGCGATGCCGCGGATTTCATCATCACCGATAACCTTAAAGAGTTTAACGTACTAAATACCTGGGTTGACGGTGTAAAGGTTGCTGAATCGGGAAAAACTTTGATTCAAAGGGTTGTCGAAAGCCCTTTCAATAATTTCAACATAGGGCCGATTTCTGCAGAAAGTATAAGGATTAACCAGCAACCAGGCCGGATAAGGGTTCAGGAGGCATATGACGGGCAGTTAATAACAGGGGCCCTAAGGATTGAACCTAAACTTGAAAACGCTTGCCTGGTAAGCGATCCGGAAAGGGACATCCTCAAGCTTATTGTTAAAAACAGGTATTCGGAAACCCCTGCCGGCATAGGATTTATCAAAGGGCTTGGACTGAAAAGAGGCGCTGTTGCCTCATGTGTTGCGCATGACAGCCATAATATCGTTGCTTCGGGAACCGATGACGAATCGATCGTAAAGGCAGTAAATCTTATCATCAGGAACAAGGGAGGGATCTCTGTGGTCGACGGTGATTTTGAGGAAGTCCTGCCCTTACCGTTCGCAGGTATAATGACAGTTGAGGATGGGTATATTGTGGCAGATAAATACCGAAGCATGGACAAATTGGTCAAAGCCCTGGGGAGCCGGTTGCAGGCGCCATTTATGACTCTTTCCTTCATGGCTTTGCTTGTTATCCCGAATCTTAAACTCAGCGACCGGGGCCTTTTTGATGGTGAAAAATTTGCGTTTTCTCAGCTGTTTATAATTTAACAGAAAAAAACATGTACATATTTAGGAGCATGCAATATTCTTTTTATATTTGCTTTGAAATTTAAAACCCTGACTACCATGAAGAAGAAACCTGCACTCGACCTCCAGAAGCTGGAAACAGCCGCCAGTAAACTAAGAGCCATGGCTCATCCAATGCGTATTGCTATAATCGACCTTCTCACTGATAACAAGAAACTTACGGTGACCGAGATCTATGAGAACCTGAATATCGAACAGGCTTCGGCTTCCCATCACCTGAACATCCTTAAGAACAAAGGAATCCTTGACTCAAAAAGGGATGGTAAAATGATTTTTTATTCACTGAAAATTACCACTTTGACACAGGTGATTGACTGTATCAATCAATGTGTGCAGGCATAGTTTTCAGAAAACGGCGACAGGGCTCCATTTCTCTTCCACATCCCAGTTTGCCCTGATCTCAATTATTTTTTGAAGGTAAAACACTTCCTCGGGCTGAATTTTCTTCCTGAAGTTGCCTGTGTCCCACCGTCCATTATGATTCCGGTCATAGACGGCCTTAACCTTAAACTTCCCGGGGGCAAGGTATTCGAATTTCACTTTCCCGCTTACGCTGATTCTCTTTTCGCTTAACAGGACGTCATGATCACCAAGTAACTGGATAATATAATCCCCCGGATGTTTGGAAATGTCGAGGTCCAGGATGAGGTTCCCGAACTCCCTTGCCTGATGTGTTTTAAATTTGCTGATGATCGTATCATTGGCAAGCCCGTTGATCCCGGTAAAGACTGAATCGGGAATAAAGATGATATAGGTTTTATCTTCTTTCCACTTTGTTTCAATTAAAATATGCCGTTTGAGGCTGTCGGCAAAATATGCTTTCGGTTTTAGAGTATCCTTATCCTGTATAATCCTTATACGTTTAAAATCAGCAGATGCAAGGGGACACGAAAAAGTCAGGTTATAGTTGCCTGCAAACTGATTAAGGACCGAGGCTATGGTATTGTTGCTGACTCCGAGATAAACCTTTTTCTGTTCTTTTTTCTTTGAGGGCTTATCGTCTTTTGCGACCAATTCCAGTTTTAGGGTGTCAAGTACTTTATTTTCCTGGCAAACTCTGAGGATCAGTGAATCCAGATTGGGATTTAAGATCCACAAGTAGAGAGAATCTCTATGTTTTGAAAATTCCTTCAGGACCCAGGGTTTGGCAGTATCACAGTTCAGGGGTTTGAGACCTATTGACTTGGCTGGGAAACTGAAAGTAATAAGAACAAGGTCTTTTTTTATGACCCGGGATTTCTGAATCCTCTGAATGGAATCGATATCATCGAACAGAAACAGAAGATGGCTCGGAAAGCCCGGCTTTAACAAAGTGTCTTTTTTGGTTGTATCGTTTGCTGTTTTGGGTTTTGGCGCCCGGGCAACGGCCCCCGGCGGGGATTTGATTTTAATTGTATCGCCGCCAGTCTTTAAACTGTCTTTAAGGGCTGTCGCGGAATCTTTTCTGGGTATTGGGATATAATATGGCCTGACGAGGCTGTCGTTGAAAGCAACTTTCTCGGATGCCTGGTCGAAAATCAAGTTTCCATTCTGATCTGCAAGGGCAGTAAGCTTCATATCTGAGGCTTTCAGGTTGTGAAAAAGGAATTCCCCTTTTTCATTGGTCTTGGTAACATAATACGGCTTGACCTTAAAAGGAAGGGAGTCGAATGCAATGGTATCATAGACGTTTAAATAAAGCAAAGCAAAAAGGTCCTTCTGGGGGCTGAGATCGAAAGAATTGAATACCTTGCCCTGGAGGCTGAGTGAATCAATGTATGGACCGGTACTGAAAACATAAGAAAAACCAAGGAGATTGTTGTTTTCTGTAATATCAGAGATCGCTTTTCCAAAGTCAATGGAATATGTTGTATTTGCAGTCAGGGTGTCATCCAGCTTAATAATAAGACTTTTCCCCCTGATCCTTAAATCGGGAAGGGTTTTTAAAGGAGGGGAAACTGTGACTTCGGCAGCCTGGTTTTTCACTGCAATGAATTCATTGAAATCAATTCTGATGCTGTTATTATGAAAATTGGTTGCATGATAGGGCGGATCGAACTTTATTGCTTTTGGTGGTTTTGTATCCTTTGGGCCACCTTCAGGAGCAACAGGGTTTGCACAGTCCCATAAGAGGAAGCATACAGGCGAAACCAGGAAAAATAAGTAAATGCGTGAATATTTCATAAAAGGCATCAACGAAGGCTTTTCAGCTTCCAAAATTACCAATCGTTTTTGTATCATTTACGTTTTTTTTATTAATTTTGAAGTGGAATTTCCGATAGATCAGATTATTCATTGTTAATTTACAAACAATTACGGTATGTCAGGTCACAATAAATGGTCCACGATAAAGCGTAAAAAGGGAGCATTGGACGCGAAACGTTCAAAGATATTCTCGAAAATAATCAAGGATATTACTATTGCTGTCAAGGAAGGGGGACCTGATTCTGATGGAAATCCCAGGCTGCGACTGGCTATAGCCAACGCCAAAGGGGCTTCGATGCCCAAAGAAACAATACAAAGGGCAATCAACAAAGGCACCGAAAAAGATAGCGCCATCCTTCATGAAACAACGTATGAAGGCAAGGGCCCACACGGAATAGCAATATTCGTGGAAGCGACTACCGACAACCTTCAGAGGACGGTTTCCAACATCAGGGCCCATTTTAACAAGCATGGAGGGGAGCTTGGCACCAACGGATCCCTTGCATACCTCTTTGACCGCAAAGGTGTTTTTGAGATCCCGAAGGGAGAACTTGTCCAGGAAGAATTTGAGATGGAACTGATCGATGCAGGCGCCGAGGATATTTCTGTTGAGGAAGAAACCTTTTCAGTCACTACTGCAATGGAGGATTTCGGTTCCATGATGAAGAAACTTGAGGCGATGAAAATTGAACCTGAGAGCGCTTCGCTCGAAAGGATCCCTAAAACATATATCGCACTTGAAGAGGATTCAACTCGCAAAGCTCTTAAACTTATCGATATCCTCGAGGAAGATGAAGACGTTCAAAATGTCTTTCACAATCTTCAGATCAGCGATGAGATGGCCGACAAACTCGAATAATAAAAAAACCCGGTGTGAAACCGGGTTTTTTTATGCTTTTTAAGGCCTTCATACTTCACAGATATACTGGGTCAGGTTTATCCCCTTGTTCAGGTTTAGTTTCTTCCTTAACCTGATACGTGATATTTCAGTGCTTGGGGCGGTGATCTTCAGAATATGTGCAATTTCCTTGGTGTTCAGGTTCATCCTGAGCAAGGCGCATAACTTGTGGTCATTAGGAGTCAGCTGGGGATATAGTTTACGGAGACGATCGAAGAACCCGGGATGTATTTTCTCAAAATGCGCTTTGATCCTGTACCAGTCATTATCGAACTTGATATTGTCGTCAATAGTTTTCAGGACCTTGGCGATTTCATTTCTTGTGATGATCTTCTCATTCTTCAGAAGCCGGTTGATGTCTTTTTTTATCAGGCCGATGATCTTGTTCTTTTGGCTGATGAAGATTGATGAAGTTGCAAGTTCACGGTTGATCAGATCCAGTTCCATCTGGTGTTTTTGTTTCAGGAGCTGATTGACCTTCTGCTCAGCCCTGATCCTTTCCTGCAGCCTCTGGTTACGCTCTTTCTCAACTTTCTTGCGTTGTTCAATTTCATTCTTTAATTCTGAGATGATCCGTTCATTGGTGATTTCAAGATTTCTCTGGTAATTAGCTACTTCAATGGCTGCCCTGATCTGGTCAATCTCTACAGGTTTGAAAAGGTAGGCATAAGGTTTTAGTGAGAATGATTTTGAGAACACCTCGTTTTTATTCATCGAAGTTAAAAAGATGATCCCGCAGTTATAGTTCTCGGTAATTACCCTGGCGGCTTCAATCCCATCCATTTTTCCGGCCAGTTTAACATCCATGATCACAATATCCGGTTCTTTATGTTGTTCCTTAAGACCTGCAATGTTCTCGACCGCATTTTCACCCTTGGTGTCAATGCCTAGTATTTCATATCCGAGTTCAGATAATTTAGCCTTTAGATCGTGGGCAATAATCAACTCATCTTCAACAATATAAATGCTTATGGGAGCCATAATTTTATTATTTTGAGGTTAAAATTTGAAGTCAGCGTTATTAATAATATTATATGTATCGATGGCGATAACCAGTTCTTCATTTGTTGGCATTACCATGGCCAGGACTTTCGATCCGGGTTTGGTCAGAATCGCTTCCCTGCCCCGTATACCTTCATTGCGGTCGGGGTCAAATTCGACTCCGAGGAATTCCAGGTCGGAAAGTATTCTTTTGCGCGATCCATAGTCATTTTCACCTATTCCGCCGGTAAAAATAATAAGGTCGACACCTCCCATTGCGGCTGCATAGGCCCCGATATACTTTTTAACACGGTAAGCATACATGTCGAGGGCCAGCTGAGCCCGCTGAATGCCCTGGGCGGCAGCCATCTCAACATCACGCATATCATAGGATATTCCTGAAATGCCGCAAACACCGCTTTGTTTATTAAAGAGGTTGTTGGTATCCTTGATACTGAGGTTCTCTTTCTCGGCAATAAAAAGGAGTACGCCAACATCTACATCCCCTGTACGCGTACCCATCATAAGACCTTCAACTGGAGTAAACCCCATGGACGTATCAACAGATTTCCCACGGTTGATAGCAGTAACCGATGAACCGTTCCCCAGGTGACAGGTGATGATCCTGTTGGCGGAATAGTCCTTGCCAAGGTACCTGCATGCCTTTTTGGCAACGAATTTATGGGAAGTCCCGTGATAGCCATACCGGCGGATCCTGTATTTCTCATAATATTCATACGGCAGCGGGTACAGATAAGCATGCGAAGGCATGGTCTGGTGAAAGGAAGTGTCAAATGTGGCAACCTGGGGGACATCAGGCAGAATAGATTCCATAGACAAAATGCCTTTGAGATTTGCCGGGTTATGAAGAGGTGCAAGCTCAATGCATTTCTCTATTCCCTCTTTAACTTCGGCATCGATAAGGACACTGCTTTTAAATTTTTCGCCACCGTTGACAACCCTGTGGCCGACAGCTTCGATCTCATTGATCTCCTTTATTATGCCGTGATCGGGGTGCTTAAGTGTTTCAAGTATCAGATAAATCCCATCCTGGTGATCAGGCACCGGCCTTACAATCTTTACTTTCTCCTTACCGGTAACCTGGTGGGTAAGTTCTCCCTTTTCCAATCCTATTCGTTCGATTAATCCCTTTGCCAGGAGCTCAGCTTCAGAGCTGATGTCAAAAAGCCTGTATTTAATCGAAGAACTGCCGCAGTTCAATACCAGGATTTTCATGATTTCCGCAAGTTGTGTCCAGTTATTTTTAGTTTGATCTTCAAGATGGAAGCAGATAAAAAAATCACAATTGTTAGGTTATACAAACTTACAACTAAAATACATAATTCCAAATGGGGGATGAAAAAATAATTAAGGAAATTTTATGGTAAATGTTATAGGGTGATAAAATAAGATATTTTCCCGGGCCCGATAGGAAATCTCAATTAAGGTTGTATTTTTGAATTGAAAATCCCTCTGACAAAATCTCTTAATAATGGCTCTGATCAATTCGGTTATTTCATGGTTGATGAAACAGCGGATCCATCAGATAGAGCTGTTTATGAAATATCCTTTGGAAGTCCAGCAGGAGTTGCTTCGGAAGCTTTTACAAACTGCGAAAAGCACCGAGTGGGGCAAGCACTATGACTTTCGTTCAATCCAGACTTATGAAGAATTCAGCAGCCGCCTGCCCCTGAATGACTATGATTCCCTCAAACCATCAATAGAGCGTCTGAGACAGGGAGAGCAAAATATTCTCTGGCCTACCGAGATCAAATGTTTTGCCAAATCCTCGGGAACTACCAATGACAAGAGTAAATTCATACCGGTAAGCCAGGAAACGCTTGAGGAATGCCATTTTAAAGGAGGGAAGGATATGCTTTCGATATATTGCAATAACAATCCCGAAACAAATCTGTTTTCAGGTAAGGCTATTGCTATGGGAGGGACTCACCAGATCGTAGAGGTAAATAATGAATCATATTCCCAGGGAGACCTGTCGGCAATCCTGATCCAGCATTTGCCTGTATGGGTTGAGTATTTAAGGACTCCCGGCCTTTCGATCGCACTGATGGACGAATGGGAATCAAAAATTGAAAAAATGGCCAGTGCCACGGTCCAGCATGATGTCACCAATATTTCGGGAGTCCCATCCTGGACCCTGCTGTTGTTTAAAAAAGTGCTCGAAATTACCGGTAAGCAGAACCTGATGGAGGTATGGCCGAATTTTGAATTATACATACATGGAGGGGTGAATTTCGTACCCTATCAGGCCCAGTTCAGCAGGATACTGAATTCAGAGAAGGTCAACTACCTGGAGACCTACAATGCTTCTGAAGGGTTTTTCGGGATCCAGGACCGGAAAACCGCTAACGATATGCTCCTTATGCTGGATTACGGGATTTTCTATGAGTTTATACCCCAGGACGACAGCAATACGGATGTCTCGAAAGCCGTTTCCCTTAATGATGTCAAGCCCGGAGTAAATTATGCTATTGTCATCACCACGAATGCCGGCTTGTGGAGGTATATGCTGGGAGACACTGTCAGGTTTACTTCCATAAGGCCTTACCGGATCCAGATTACCGGCAGGACAAAAAGTTTCATCAATGCTTTCGGGGAAGAGCTGATTATTGACAATGCCGAAAAGGCCCTTTCCATTGCCTGCGGAAAATGCAATGCCCTCGTCAGTGAATTTACGGCAGCCCCGGTATATTACAGTGAGGAGAAAGGGGCACATGAATGGTTGATAGAATTTGAGAATCCCCCGGCCGACCTGGGTTTTTTTACTGAGACTCTTGATAATGCACTGAAATCGCTGAATTCCGACTATGAAGCAAAAAGATATCATGACCTCCTCCTGGGGCAGCCCCTGATCCGTGTGATGCCTAAGGGATCATTTTACCATTGGCTTAAAGTAAAAGGGAAACTGGGAGGTCAGAATAAAGTTCCGCGCCTGGCCAATGAAAGAAAATATGTGGAGGATCTCCTTGCCCTTACCTTCGGGAATAAATAGGGTAAGGCCAGCCTAAATTCACAATGAATTTGTTCAATTCATAAAATTCATGTAGGTTTGACAGTAAATTCAGATTTATGCATATTGCCGTAGCTGGAAACATTGGTTCAGGTAAAACCACCCTTACCGGGTTGCTGGCCAAAAATCTGAAATGGGAAGCACATTACGAGAACGTTGATACAAATCCATACCTGCATAGTTTTTATGAAGATATGCAGAGATGGTCGTTCAATCTTCAAGTCTATTTCCTGAACACCCGTTTCAGACATATTATTGAAATCAGGAAATCGGGCAGGACGGTTATACAGGACCGTACTATCTATGAAGATGCATATATTTTTGCACCTAATCTGCACTCGATGAACCTGATGAGTACCCGGGATTTCGAAAACTATAAAGCCCTGTTTGAACTAATCAGTTCTTTGATCAAGCCGCCCGATCTGGTCATCTACCTCAGGGCCAGCGTCCCCACCCTGGTAAGCCAGATTCAGAAACGAGGGAGGGAATATGAGAGTGCCATCCGCATAGATTATCTTAAGAACCTGAACGAAATGTATGAGGACTGGATGGAGAGTTACAAACTTTCAAAGATGCTCATTATAGATGTGGATAATTTGAAATTTAGTGAAAACACTGAGCAACTCGGTGCAGTCATCGATAAAGTGAATGCCGAACTCCATGGATTGTTTTAGATTCTTTTTCAGGTGAAAGTTCTTGGGATCATTCCGGCCAGGTATTCCTCCTCGAGATTCCCGGGCAAACCTCTGGTAGTCATTGACGGGAAAAGCATGATCAGGAGGGTCTGTGAGCAGGCAATGTCATGCAAGGGGCTTTCAGAAGTCATTGTTGCGACAGATGACAGCAGTATTGAAAACCATGTCAGGGGGTTTGGAGGCAGGGCTGTGATGACTTCCATACATCACAAAAGCGGAACTGAAAGGTGCAGTGAGGTTTATGAGAAGCTCATGCTGGGCTTCGCGGAATATGATGTTGTTATAAATATCCAGGGAGATGAGCCGTATATTCATCCCGGGCAGATTGAGCAGATCATCAGCAGTTTCGACTCAAACGAAACGATGATTGCCAGCCTGATGAAAAGGATCGTTTCTTCTGAGGAACTGTTCAACCCAAATGTCGTTAAAGTTCTTTCCGATATAAACGGAAAAGCCCTGTATTTCAGCCGGGCAGCAATCCCTTTTGTACGTGACCGCGAAACGGATACCTGGCTTGATTACTCTAATTTTTATAAACATATCGGGATCTACGGTTACAGGCCTGATGTTCTGATGCGGATCGTGAAATTGCCCCCTTCTCCGATCGAGGCCGCAGAATCCCTGGAACAGCTCCGCTGGATCGATAACGGTTATGAGATCACCCTCAGGGAAACAGGTTTTGAAAGCCTTGCCATTGACACCCCGGCCGACTTATTAAAACTTACTAACAGTCATTAAGGCTTAAACCCCCATTTACGTATCTTCGCGACAAGCATTTTTGACATTATGGATGTTCGGATCATTATTGCTCATTTACTTGAAGAACATGATTGTGTAATACTTCCCGGTTTCGGGGGATTTATCGGCAATTATGCCCCTGCGCGTATTGATCCCCAGAACCATACTTTTGTGCCTCCTTCAAAGAAAATCCTGTTTAATATAAACCTGAAGCAAAATGACGGCTTGTTATGCAACCGTCTTGTCACAGATGAAGGAGTAAGTTATGCTGATGCGATTGCTCTGGTAAACGAGCTCGTGACCAGTATAAGGCATCATCTCAAGAGCGGGAAATCGTTTATTTTCCCCGAGGTTGGCAGGCTTTTTGCCGGCAGGGAAGGCACATTGCAGTTTGAGCAGGAAAAAGCTTCAAATCTTCTTCCCGATGCTTTCGGCCTGCAAACCTTTGTATCGCCCCCTGTAAGCAGGAATTCTTATTCCGACAGGTTTGAAAAGGTTCTTGTGACGCAGCAAAGGGATGTATCTCCTGCCAGGCGCCAATTTCCATTGTCTTTAAAATGGGCTGCAATGCTGGCAATTCCTATCGGTGCTGCAGCGATCATCGGAATAACACAATATGACAAACTCAGGAACCCTTCGGTGAACAATGCAGGGATTCTCAGCTCTGTATTTTCAAGATTTTCAGCATCATCACTGGTTGAAAAAAAGGAGGCGCCCGCACGGGGACCTGAGATCAATTACGATTTCGGAGCCATCCCTTCCATGTTTAACGATCCTTCCGCCTCAGCTTCCACTATTACAAATTCTTCCTCCGATCCCGACATGGATCAGCTGGTCAATTCAGCCCGTGATGCGGCGAACCGGATCACTGATAACAACACGGTCACTAAAGGGCAGGAAAAAGACCAACTTAAAGTTCTTCCGGATGTTGAGGAAAAAACTTCCTCCCGGGTGGCATCCGCTGCATCAGGAGAGGATTCTGAAGGGATTAGTAAATCAGATAAATTCGCAATCATCATCGGGGCTTTTAAAATAAGGGAAAATGCAATGAATTGCGTGCAGGATGCCAACTCAAAAGGGTTGAATGCCGGCATTTATGATCGTTCGAGGACCGGGCTTTACCGCGTTGCCCTCACTACGACCAGCAAACAGAAAGAAGCAGAAAACCTTCTCAGTGATGCCAGGTCCAAAGGATTCTCAGGCGCCTGGCTGCTCGCCAAATAGTTTCAGCACGTGTCAAAAAAGAAGCTGATCCATTTCAAGGAAAATCTGTCTTTCCCATTTCTTTTTCAATGCAGGTATCACGAACTCAACACGCCTTTTCCTTTGCAGGGATGCTGGAATGAAAAGTTCTTCGCGAATTCCAATCCTATAGTCCTTGAACTGGGTTGCGGAAAAGGGGAATACACGGTTGGGCTTGCAAAGGCATATCCCGATAAAAATTTCATCGGCATAGACATCAAGGGTGCCCGTCTTTGGAGAGGTTGCAGGACCGTAAAGGATGAGAACCTCGGTAATGTTGCTTTTATACGCAGCCTGATCGATTATATTGAATATTTCTTTTCGGAGGGGGAAGTTTCAGAAATATGGATTACTTTTCCCGACCCCCAGCCAAACAAGGAAAGGCAGCGGCTAACTTCAACCCGGTTCCTTGAAAAATTTCAGAGAATAATGAAGCCCGGCGGGGTTATTTATCTTAAAACCGACAGCGCTGAATATTATGATTTTACATTAAGGACAATCAGTGAAAACGGGTTCCTGCTGGGATATAAAACCGATGACCTTTATCATTCGGGAACAAAAGAAGACGTTGTTAACTATCAGACATATTACGAGAACAGGTGGCTTGGAATGGGAAAGAAGATCTGCTACCTCAGGTTCAGCTTTATGAATACCAAATAACCGGCATATGAATAAAATTATAACCACAGTCCTGATCATTCTTACCGTTGCACCCTTATTGTTAAAAGCTGAGGAGGGCATGTGGCCTGCTCTTTTCCTTGGGCGGAAGATTGCCGAAATGCAGAAATTGGGACTTAAACTGGGGGCCGATGACATTTACAGCATCACAAATTCTTCATTGAAAGATGCTGTTGTTCAGTTTGGCAGCGGATGTACCGGTGTGCTGGTCTCAGAAACAGGATTGCTGCTTACCAATCATCATTGTGGTTTCGGTTACATACAAAAGCAAAGCAGTCTTGAACATGACTACCTGACCCATGGTTTCTGGGCCCTCTCAAGGGAAGAAGAACTCCCTAATCCCGGCCTTTCAGTCACTTTTTTGGTAAGGATGGAGGATGTAACAAACAAAGTTATGGAAGGAGTTTCGCCGGCGGTGTGCGAACAGGACCGCAATAAGGTTATTAAAAAAAATATTGAACAAATCGAGAAGGAAGCGATTAAAGGTACAGGTTTCGAGGCAAAGGTCAAGCCCTTCTATTACGGCAACCAGTATTTCCTCTATATCAGCGAAGTCTTTAAAGATGTCAGGCTGGTTGGTGCCCCGCCATCAGATATCGGCAGCTTTGGGGGCGATACCGATAACTGGGCCTGGCCGAGGCATACGGGAGATTTCTCTGTTTTCAGGATCTATGCCTCAAAGGAAAATAAACCTGCAGAATACTCTAAAGACAATGTTCCCTATAAACCAAAAAAATATCTTTCCGTTTCATTAAAGGGAGTGGAAAAAGGTGATTTTACGATGGTTTTCGGATTTCCGGGTACAACCAGGGAATATCTTACATCTTACGGCATCGATCTGATTGCATACAAGGAGAATCCTGTCAAAGTGAGTTTCAGGCAGAAGAGGCTGGATATTATTGAAGCTGCC
>Ga0194053_10000018_pt1 | contig 116752 bp, 87 predicted proteins | sample SepL228m_MetaG_FD_161684 | JGI IMG/M metagenome (GOLD analysis project Ga0194053, IMG submission 161684) | Anoxic zone freshwater microbial communities from boreal shield lake in IISD Experimental Lakes Area, Ontario, Canada - Sep2016-L227-8m | ecosystem: Environmental > Aquatic > Freshwater >...
ATGTCAATTCTATTATTTCCGATTAGATTTTGTTTACTCCATGAATTGCCCGGATCTGCAATTTCATTTTTCAATTTTATTATAACCCGGTCTGTCTTTCCGGAGTTTTGTCCGAAAGATGCAATGCTACTGAACAGTATGATTGCAAGCATGTAAATTTTTAATTTCATATGCTGATAATTTGAATGGATATTATTAAATTCTTTTGCTGATTCATGTTTTCACAATAGTGACAGGGTTAATCCGGATCCGGCGGGTCAGGTGTATCCGGGACATCAGGAGGTTCAGGTGTTTCGGGAACATCGACATTACCCTGGTCATTCTGGTCTTCAGTTACCCCCTGATCAGCCGGAACATCCTGATTTTCCTGTAGATTCTGATTTTCCACTGCATTTTGATCTTCCAGTGCATTCTGGGCATCATGAACGTTTGGATCATCAGCATCGTGGTCACTAAGGTCCTCCAGATTGTCAACGTAATTCATCTCATCAAGGCCTTCAACATCACTTACATTTTCAATCTCCTCCTGGTCCCAGCTTTCATAAATATTGGTTTCCTGGATGCTGACGGATGTATATTCACTGTAATACGAATAGGAGTTGTACCCGTAATAATTTCCGTAATATCCCCCATAATAAGGTGTATAGAATGAGGGGCCCCACCAGCCTCCCGAATACCACATCGCATCGAAGACGCTCATGGTGACCATGGCCATCGAAAAGCCTATGCTCCATCCTATCCAGGGATTATAATTCATTGCGAAGCCGAAAGTTGCAGGCCGGGGATAATAATTGGCTCCGTAAAAAGGGATATACGCATAGCCCGTTCCATAAACAACGGTAGGACCTGCCACATAACAACCTGTATAACCCGGTGTATAGCCTATGTAAACCACTTCGGGTTTTACATCATAAATTTTCACATACCTGACATTATATGCCGGGTCGTCGGGAGGTATTTTCTGAACTTCGGCGGGTACGGAGGTGGCGACTTCCCAGGGTCCCGAAGGACCTTTACCGGTAAACCATATGGCATTGTCGCATACGTAGTAAGTGTCTTTTAACAGCAATACCGTGCCGGAAGTGTTCATTCCGCGGGCCAGTTCGGTTCCTTTGATCATTTCAAATTTCGGATCGCCGTCCCACTTCACCTCGCATTTGGCTGTTTTACGGTTCACCGCCGCTGTTTTCGGGATTTGTGCATCCAGGACCGCCTTTTTTGCCACATCGGTGCCGGCTACACTCGCCAGTACGACATCTTTCTCAGAACCCTTGGGGATCTTTGCAAAATCGGCCGGAAGTTTATCGGGGGCAATATAAGCCCACCCGCCCGACAGGGCTTCGGTGCGATACCATCTTCCGGAAAGCAGTACATAATACTGGTTCTTGTCGATAGTCATGAAGATGTTGTTATCAGTGTTGGTCATGTATAGGAGTTGGGTCCCTTTAATCGGAGCGAACTGCGGTTCCCCTTCAGACTGGATCAGCTCGGAAGGCCTGGTTCTGACAACGATTTCCAGGGGGCTTGCCGTTCTGCCTTTTGCTGATTTCTTCTTGATTTGCTCTGCCGGCTTGCCTGATTTCACGGCCTCCTTCTTTTGTGCATCAAGGTAATGAAGCACCTGGGCTGATGGTTTTGGAACACTTGTCCACTGTGATTTTACAGGGTCCTGTGATGAATACCATAACTGGTCACCATGAAGGTAACAGCTATTCTCTCTTGTGTCGCGCAGAACCAGGTATGGGGTGTTTACGGCAATTTGCAGCCCTTCGCTGCCACTCTCTTTCCATATAGGATCACCATCGAAAAGGACCAGGAATGATGGCTGGTCCAGGAAGATGATCTCAGGCGGATCATTTTTCAGCTTCGGCCTGTCTGCTCCGGCGGCATGAGCTATTTCAGATGCTGACTTCAATTCCTCGAGGGAATACTCCATTTTCCATTTTGAAGCCTCTTTCTCAACCAGGCTGTCAAACCGCTTCACTTCTGCAGCATTAAGGGTGTCGATGCGCGGGAAACGCACATTGATCAGTTTCACCTGAGATACCGTACAAATCCCCTTTTCTTTATCGGTGACGAACGTTGCATCCATCCAGATTGCCCCGAAGGCTGGCGATTTGTTTGTTTTGGTTATGATGGAGATGGCCGCCCTGGAATATAAATGATCTCCCTTCGCTGAATCCGTTTGAGGCTGGTATACGATGAGCTTTGCCCAGTCGGTGCTGAACTTTCTGGGCCATGTATCCTGGGCTTGCGATGTAAAGGGCATGATAAACAGTGCAGCAGCAAGAAAAGTTACATTTTTAATTTTCATCTTGCTATTGATACCTTTATATTTCTCTGCTTATTCTTGTTGTCACTTACTGTTACGATATAGATCCCGGGAGCAAGTCCTGATAAATCGATGCTGTGTGGATCTGAGAACAGTATGGCTTCTGCCTCATGGAAAACAGTCCTGCCAATCAGGTTACTGACGGTGATTTCAGAAATTGTTCCTTCGGCTCCGGGATCCCTTAGATAAACTATCCCGGCTGAAGGATTTGGATAGACCATCAGCATGCCGGCCATTTCCTTGTCATCAACGCCCAGGGGATTTTTCTGGATCCCGATGATAGCGTCCATGGCGTCGGGAAATTTCAGTGAGGTATCGATCTTATAAAATGCGTTACCCTGGTTCATTCCCCATCCCCAGTTAAAATGAAAATAGTTGCTGCTGTTATACCCGTCGCAAATAAAACTATGGCCCGATGTGTCTTTCTTTGTATACTTCGAACCCGAGTAAAAGACAGGACGTTTGGCATCAATTTCATCTTTGAGAATCTTTATCCAATATTCGTACGTTGAATCTGAACGATCGACCGACCGGAGCATGGGATCATATCCGAAATATTTTTTCAGGGCATTCTCGGCGCAGGTATCATTGGGATCATGGTTGCGGGCCGCAGCACGGCCACTTGTTTCGCTCGAATCGTAGTGGATGTCAAAGGAAACCCCGCAATGATACATCAAAGTGGCAACAGCAGAAATTTCAGCCGAAGTACTGTCAGTCTCGAGGGAATTGGGCATGCTGTTCCACTGGTAGTTTGTATTTCCAAAATCCGCAGTCAATATACCGTATTTGCTCAGGTACGAATGCGTTCCCGTACCATGAGCAGGACAATTGTGATATTTCATGATCATGGCCATGGCCGTGGCAACACAGCCTGTCGCCGCCCGTTCTTTCTTGCCATCTACAACAGGGCACAAGTCATTGTAATGGGAGGATTGATTCCAGTATAGTTTTACAAGGTAATCATCCGCATCAGCACTCTTAAGGGAAGCCGGCAAAGCATCAGTAAGCAATCCCTCCCATTCAGCTTTGATTGCAGGAGCAGCCTTTAAATCTTTCGCAGCGACCTCCGTGATCTGCATTTCATAGCCTTCAAGCCACCATGAAAGATTTGCAGGAATATGTTTAGCGTTGAACGAAGATTCCCTGGAATAGGCCAGAATCGGGGAGACGGCATCATCGGCGGCAACAATCACAAAACCCGGCGGAGTTGAGAAATTGAAAATATAAAAAGCGGGCCGGGCATTTGACTTATCAGCCTGCTTTTGGCTGGCTGTGTAAACCAGTGACGGAACCGGAAGGGTTGTGAACTTATTCCGGTCGATGCGGCTGGCAAAGAAATTGCCTGCGACCGTTCTGGCTGTGTTTTCTTCAACCTGTTTTGCAAAGGTCAGCAATGATAATCCTGTCGAAATTAAAAAGAGAATAAAGAATCGTTTCATAAAAAATACTTTAATGTGAATTTTGATGAATTTCCGGCATTCCGTTTATGTTATTGATCATTTTTATTCATGGCCGGTTATCATGTTCCCTATTAACACAATATTAATACATGCATGGTTGGAATAAGGTAGCGTAAACTATGAAAATCGCCGGGATGAACTATGAAAATGAATCAGGGTTTTGTCAGGAACCAATAGGTGATAACCCTGAAACCAGCTTAACCTGCGTAAGGGTTTACACTAGGCATGGAAATAATTTTCGCCGCGGATCACAGTTCTGATAGCTTTTTCGAGTTCCTGTTTTCCGGAGGTCTTCATTACAAAACCCCTGGCGCCTGAATTTATCATTGCACTATAATATTCCTGCTCGTAATACATGCTGAACATCAGTATTTTCAAGCCCGGCGTGATAGCCAGTGCCAGCATTGTTGCCTTCAGTCCGTCCATAACAGGCATTTCAACATCCATCAGCACCAGATCGGGATTCTGAGTTTTAAGCAGGTCGAGAAATTCCTGGCCGTTTTCGGCTTCGGCAATTATCTCGCCTATCCCTTCTCCTTCAATGAGGAGTTTTATTCCTTCGCGAAACAGAACATGGTCGTCGACGATGATGATTTTCGGTTTAGTTGTCATTAAGCAGAAACTTTACCGGGAAGAAATGGAATTTTCTCCATTACGTATTTGTACGTTTTAACCGTAAACAAATTTAGCTTCAGAAAGTTTGAAAAGCTAGAGTGTAAACTCTGAAAATGGCGCCGGGAAGTCTATAAATGAATTAGGGTAAACCCTATGGCTGGGAGGATACTATATTTCGACAAGTTTGTTTTTAATAGCGAACAATATTAGGTTGACGGTATTTCTGGTTTCGGTCTTCTGCAGCAGTTTTGCCCGGTGAGCTTCAACTGTTTTAACTGACCTGCTGATCTTGTCGGCAATTTCAGTCACGGAATACCCTTCGCAGAGGTATCTCAGCACTTCCAGCTCTCGTTCTGAACATTCGATTCCCCCGGAAGATGTTAGAGTTGCTGCAGACTTTTGTTTACCGAAATCCAGGATTATTTTTCGCAATAACTCATTCGAAAAATAACTTTCACCATTAATAACAGTTTTGATTGCATTTTCAAGTTCCTTTTTACCGGCCGATTTCAGTACACAACCCATGGCACCGGTGTTGATCAGTTTTGTGTAGTCGTTGCTCATGTCTAGCATGGTGACCAGCAAGACCTTAAGGGCGGGCTTTAGGGCAAGTGCTTTTGCAGTCGCTTCAATCCCCCCCATGACAGGCATTTCAATGTCCATTAATACAAGATCCGGATCCAGCGGTTCGAGCATGTCAAGAAACACTTTGCCATTCGGGGCTTCGGCAATTACCACCCCCATGCCTTCCGTTTCGATCAGGAGTTTAATCCCTTCTCGGAAAAGCAGATGGTCATCAACCAGTATTATTTTTGTTGCGGAAGACATGGTTATTTTTTTTTTAAAATACCTGTTGAGAAAAAGTTTAGCCAAGCGGCATTTCAATAACAATTTCCAAGCCCTTACCCGGTGCGGTTTTTATTGTGATTACCCCCCTGATAAGAGTTAATCGTTGCTGAATATTCAACAGGCCCAGGCCGTCTTTCTTTTTTTCAACAAGGGCGAGGTCGAACCCAATCCCGTTATCAGTAAATGTGAAATTAATCTTGTTTTTTTCGCGTGAGTAAAAATAAGAAATATTTACATGGGTCGCCCCGGCATATTTTAAGGTGTTATTGATTAATTCGGTAGTGATCCGGTACAGGGTTGTTTCCCTTAAGCTGTTAAACCTGGCTTTGGTGTTGAAACTTAAGTTAATTAGGAGCTTCTGTGTGTCGTTGATACTTTTAATAAAGTTCAAAACAGCATCTACGTAACCATATTTTGTAAGAATTACAGAGCTTAAACCCTGTGAAACTTCACGTGTGGTCTGGATCGCCTTTTCAATGTTGTTGTTGCCTTTTTCAGTAATAAGTTTCTCTTTTGACGGATCATCAGTTTCTGCAAGCCACTGGAAATAAAGTTTGATGGTCGAAAGCAGGGGGCCAAGACTGTCGTGCAGTTCTCCGGCAAACCGGTTCCTTTCCCGTTCTTCTACTTCAACGGTTACATTAAACAGTTCACCTTCAATGTCGACTTTCTCTGTGATATCCCGGTTTGAAGCCCTGATGCCAAGGCAATTCCCTTCGCTATAGATCCTTCTGCAAAGATGGTCGATCCAACGGATTTTACCACTTTTGGTCACTACCCTGAAACTGACTTCCGGATTTGTCTCACGGGGTTCACAGCTATGCTCTTCTTTTTTATGCGCCTCCCAGAGTTCCTTATCATCATCGAAAACAATGTTATCAATTAATGCCGGATCCTTAACAAACTCTTCTATGGAATGGCCAGTTATTTTTTCAGCAGTAGGCGACATGTAGATGACCTTTCCGTCGAGATCCACCCAGTATTCCCAGTCATAGGTATAGTCAGCCACTGTTCTGTACTTTTCCTCACTTTTTTTCAATGCCGTATTGGACTGGGCCAACTCCAGCAAAGATTGTTTCAGCAGGGCCGCATCCCTGATAATTTTATGCTTATAGTTGAACAGGTCGAGAAAGACATTGATTTTGCTGACCAGAATACGATCGTTGAAAGGTTTAAGGATATAGTCGACAGCGCCGTTATCATACCCTCTGGAAATATCAGTTTCGGAAAGGTATCTGGCAGTGAGAAATATGATGGGGACATTGTAATTAAGCCTGGATTCATTGATCTTTAATGCGAGTTCATATCCGTTCATTCCCGGCATTTCAACATCGAGTATTGCAAGTGCCAGATCAATTCCATGTATCTTCTCAATCGCCATATGACCTGAAAGCGCCCGTATTACATTGGCTTTTATCTTCTTCTTACGGATAATAGCATCGAGGAGATCCAGATTATCTCCGGAATCGTCAACAATGAGCAGGTTAGGTAAATTGGTCATTTCAACAGACAATTAAATGTGCCCTATTCGATTTCAATATCATATTTATCCAGAAGACCAGCCAAACCCGCAAGTGAAAACTTCGCTTTTTTGATCCGGTTTATCTCAGGGTCAATTGAATAATTAAAGGATGACCTTAAATCTGCCTTTTCAAGGTTTGTGTGTGTGAATATCGCCCTTGTAAGGTCGCAGTTGTCAAAAACGGAGCCGCCCAGTTCTGATTCTGTAAAATCTGTTTCCCGGAGTGTGCATTTGGCAAAGCGGGTGTTTTTCAGTCTCTTTTTGAAAAAGGTTGTCAGGTTCAGGTTGCAACCGCTAAAGTCAGCTGAAAAAAGGAAATCATTGCAGTTTTCAAAACGCAGCCCCAGCAATTTGCAATCATTAAACCTTGCGCTCCTGAATGAAGTTTTGGTCAACCGGGCCAGGCTGAGGTCACAGCCTTTGAAAGTACATTCTGAAAATATCAGGCCCGACAAATCGGCATTTGAGAAATTGCAATTGTTAAAGATGCAGTTTTCATAATCACCTTGAGCGATTCCATTGGCTGAAAAATCTGCTTTTTCAAATCTCCTGTCAGTAAAATATTCCCTGGTCATACAGCTTTTTAATATTTTAAAGTACTGTGAACTGGCATCGCAGAGGAATCGGCCCTGTTGATCAGTCTTCAATGCTAGCAGTCACAACTTTTATTCCCGGGTTTCAAGAAACGCCAAAATTTTTATTGGTTCCCCGGTTTTACTTGTAAATGTATAAATGTTTTTTCAATTTTTTTGTTCCGCGGTTATTCAAATTACTCATGACAATTCTTTCAGGGGAGCCTCCATCGTATAACATGTTATTGGTTTATTATAAAAGATAAGCCGATTATGTGTCCTTTTATAGTAACCCATTTACCAGCTAAGGATGAGAACATGTTAAAAAAGCAGCAGACTATTTTTGCTGGCAGCTTTATTTACGTTTTGCAACAACTTAATAGCGTCATCAATTAGAAAACCTGCGATCGAATGGGTCGAAATCCCGGCAGGTACTTTTATATTGGGCAGCCCTGCCGGTGAAGAAGACAGTAAATCCAAAGAGATTCAGCATTCCGATACAGATATTTCCCCGATTATCGTCATTTAAACATCGGCTTCCGTTTGGTTTCCGGAGATTAAACAGAAACAGCAACTTTCTTATATGCGAGGACCGCATTAAAAGACTACCCGGGCCCTCTTAAATGCAATATGTTTTTTCATAAAATAATTTGTTCATAAATAGATGATAAAATTTTGATAACGTGTACTAATGAATTTTTAAACCATGTAGCTTTACTTCAACATTAAAAAAAGAAACCTTATGGCAAAATCAGTAAAAAAAGTTGTTAAGAAAGCCGCCGCCAAACCAGCAGTGAAGAAGGCAGTGGCAGCCAAGAAAACTGCGCCTAAAAAAGTAGTCAAGAAAGCCGCAGTCAAAGCAGCAGTTAAGGAAGCAGTCGTAGTAAAGAAAGCTGCTCCGAAAAAAGCAGTCAAGAAAGCTGTTGCAAAAAAAGCAGTCAAGAAAGCTGCTCCGAAAAAAGTAGTCAAGAAAGCTGCTCCGAAAAAAGTAGTCAAGAAAGCTACTTCAAAAAAGTAGGATAAGGACTGCTTTGCATAGAAAATAAGTCATTTATTGCAATATGATGAAATGCCCTTATCGATTGATTTGGGCATTTCATATTATTTAATAATCGGGTTGACGGGGCGGAGATTTCAACCTTGAAAAGTGCATTCTTTTCACATGCCGATGACGACTGAGTTATTTTCATTCAGCATAATGTGTAATTGGCTGCCGGTTATTTTATTCGGCCAGGGTTGAATTTCAATCCGCTTCTCCGAGGATTTTCTTTTTTCCGGAAGTAAATTCCTCTTCAGTAAGTATTCCCTTCTGCTTTAATTCAAACAGCTTTTCTATTTCCGCTGACACGTCCTTCTTAGACTGCGACTTTGTGCCGGATGATATTGCATTCGCCAATTCCAGGGCCTGGGACATGATCTGGGACTTTTTATACTCCTCTTGCATTTGCGTAATCGTGTCTTTAAGCTCTTTGGGTTTTTCTATGGTATGATATGAAGTTGAACCAACTTCTGCCGCAGTTTGAATCTGTACATCCCCAAACCCAAATATTCTTCCCCAGATTGACTGGCTGTATGTAACATTATTAATCTTATCCAATGGGCTTTCTTTGGAATTATGAGAGAACACCCCGTCCTCATCGATCACCCGTAAATTAGTAACAGCCCAAAGATTGTTGTTCCTTTGAACAATTTTATACCACAGGTAACACATCAGTGCTAATGGGATAAAATAACCATAGGAGCCTATTAAAGCACCGAGGATAGCTGCAACAATGACATATAATGAAGGCAATACCAATGTCAGCCAATGAGGTCTGATAAGTAGGACCACATTCTCATTATTCTTTAATTTTGTTCTCATAACATGTCATTTTCGATTACAGCACTTTCTTTATTTTCTCAATCTTCATGTGCCTTTCAAATGAGTAGGTCGAACTTGTCTTATCAAGAACCTCATAAATAATTAACGACCTCTCATACAATTTTTTCATTCTTAAGGAGTCGGAATGGCTTGTGGAAAGTTCTTCTGCAATAAGAAAAAGAATATCGGCAAGTTGCTCAAAGTGCTTATCGTTAAATTTTCTTACAGCAAGTAATGATGAGAGAAATGCTTCAGCCGGAATTAATGTCAGGCTGGTAATATCCAGGTCTAATTCGGTTTTTAATGCTTGGTCGGCTTCTTCAATTCCATCACTCATCCGCCCACTGGTTTTGATCCGAATCAAATCGGCAAGTAATTTTCCGAGCACTTTCCCAAGCTGTTCGATTTGCCTTTTTATATAGTCTTCCTGCTCCACTCTACATCCTTTTTTATGTATTGTAATTGGTATTCGCGTATTATCTTACAATCCCTTCCTTAAGGCGTACCGCAGCCTGATCTCTCGTTCTCGGCTCTTATCCGAAATGAAAACGATGGTTCTACCGTCATCCAGAAGGACCGGGAACTTATCAACCACCGAACCGGATGATAGTTTTGATTTTGGGATTGCATCCTGATGATGTGTGGAAACCGCCAACCTGTTGTCAACGGCGTCACCTTTACTTATATGCCGAACATTTTTCATTGGACCAAGTATTGATAGTTCGTATAAAATTACGGGTCAATCTTGGTTCCTTTTCTGTTAGTGCGGTTCGATTTATCAACAGTAAAAGGTGATAAGTATTTACATCAACTTTTATCAGAACAGAAAATCGATGCCTCTCATTTTTTCGGCACCTGCATTTTAGCTGAATCACCTCCCATGTGTTTCGGGCAGCATTTCATCATACTGTCATGTGAAGAGCATCCTGGTTTTTCGGAACACATTCCTTTGCCCATGCCTTTTGGACAGCAAAGACCATCATGCATTCCAAAGCCGCATTCTTTCATCATTCCAGGACCGCATACTTTTATCATCCCGGGGCCGCATTCTTTCATCATCCCGGGACCGCATTCTTTCATCATCATCTCATGCCGGCAATTGTGGTGACCACGGCATCCATGATGTGTCAACCTGCAAATGCCACCGGCAATAAAGCCAATGAAAAGGATAAATCCCACTACGATAAAGAACCACGAAATAAAAGCAAAGAATTTGCCGGGCGTGTCTTTGCGAAATTTCGCAAGCAACAATGTGCCTGCAAAAATAGATAGCAATGCGATGGCTAAAAGATGCATAATTCGAAGTATTAAGCCTGACTACTCTTTTTTCGGTTTTCGTCTTTCCCGTTTTGTTCGCAGTTCTTTATTAATGAAGAAGTTGTAAACTTGTACAAATATACAGTATTTCCTTCGCCCAGCATTTTTCTTTTTCGGAAGACGTTCAGGAATAATATTCACCACCCGGTAATTCAGAGTTTCTCTCCGGAGACAATCCTGTAGGTATGCTCTGCGATAACAAGTTCCTCGTTCGTGGGAATTGTCATCACTTTGACCCTTGAGCCTGGTTTGCTCAGCAGCATTTCTTTTCCCCTCACCCCTGCATTTTTTTGCGGGTCAAACTCCAATCCCATGTATTCCATTTCGGTGCAGCACAGTTCACGTGTAACGGGGTCGTTTTCACCAATTCCTCCGGTAAAAATCAGCAGATCAAGTCCGCCCAATACAGCCGTAAAGGAGCCGATATACTTTTTAATCCTGTAGCGAAACATATCCAGGCCAAGTATTGCCCTTGCATTTCCTGCTTCCGATTCTTTTTCGATCTCGCGCATGTCGGAAGAAACGCCTGTAATTCCAAGCATCCCGCTATGTTTGTTGATGAGGGTATTCGCCACGGCAATGTTCAATTCTTCTTTTTCCATGACGAATGTAAGCACCCCAAGATCCATGTCGCCCGAGCGGGTTCCCATGATAAGCCCCTCAACAGGTGTAAGCCCCATGGAAGTGTCAATGGATTTCCCATTTTTAATAGCGGCCATGGAAGCTCCGTTTCCAAGGTGGCAGGTGATTATTTTCATGGACTCCATGCTTACTCCCAGGATCTCGCATGCCCTTCTTGCCACATAGTAATGGCTTGTACCATGGAAGCCATAACGGCGAATGCCGTATTTTTTATAAAGAGAATAGGGAATGGCATACATATATGCGCGGGCGGGCATTGTCTGGTGAAAAGCCGTATCAAATACGGCCACCTGCGGCACTTCAGGCAGCAGATACTGCATCGCCTGAACCCCTTTAAGGTTTGCCGGGTTGTGAAGCGGCGCGAGGGGAATGCATGCCTTGAAATTTTTTATCGTTGCTTCGGTAATCAGGCTGCTCTCCTGGAAAAGCTCTCCTCCATGCACCATCCTGTGTCCCACGGCATCAATCTCAGAAAGTTTAGTGAGGCAGCCATGTTCTTTGCTGATAAGCACGCCAAGCAGATATTCGATCCCGATTTGATGATCAATAATTTCACCTTCAAGTTTTACAATGTCGCCGTTTTCTTTTTCGTGTTTTAAGAACGATCCCTTCAATCCTACTTTCTCAACAATCCCTTTGGCAAATAGCCTTTTATCAATGATATTGATGAGCTGGTATTTAATGGAAGAACTTCCGCAGTTTAATACTAGAATATTCATTTTAATTTTATTTTCTTAATGTGATTAACCCATCCTGGTAAGCAAGATCATCAATAATCTTTTCCCCGTTCTCATCATATTTGTAAAAACCGATCCCGTTGATCCTTCCGAACCGGTTTGCCCGTACCAGTTTTTTGATGATAGGAGATGCAACATAACGCGAGGATCCGAATTCCCTGTAAAGATTTTCCATCCAGCGAAGGACCTTATCCAGGCCAACCTTATCGGCAAACTCGAATGGCCCCAAAGGCATGTTAAAACTTGCGCTCATGGTAAGGTCAATATTGGCCATGGAGCTTACGCCTTCCATAAGCGTGGCGCATGCTTCATTAAGCAAGGCCGCAAAAAGCCTCACACTGACAAGGCCGGGAGATTCGGTAACCGGGATAAAGATCAGTTCAAGCAGATTTATGAATTTAATGACCTTTTCATAGGCCTCGTCTGAAGTATGCAGCCCCTTGGCAAGCTCCACGACATTTGACCCCGGTGCGGTGGTAGAGATATGAAGGCTTACGCAACGTTCTTTATGTTCGAGTTCAGAAGATAATTCAGTAACTGCGATGGTTGATGAATTTGTTGCGATTATGCATTCTTTCCTGACTTCTTTCTCGATGTTCAGGAAGACCTCTTTCCGCATTTCAAAACTTGACTGCCCCTGTTTTGATTTTATAGTTTCAATGACCAGTTCGCAATCGTGAAAATCCTTATATAAAACAGTGCCTGTAATCCTTGAAAGAATAGCAGTTTTTTCCCCCGGTGTAAGACCCCAGTGGTTTATTTCGTGATCCAGTTCCTTTTTAATTTCGTCGAATGAATTGGCAACTTTTTCTTTGCTTTGTTCCAGAAAAACCACCTCAATCCCGTGTTTAGAGGCGGTGATCGCCAATGCCTGTCCTACGCTTCCACAACCAACAATGCCTATCCTTGAGAAAAGGATCCTGGGTCGTGATTTTTTGCTGAGCCCGTATTTCTCTATGGGTTCTACTATCATTTCTGCCATAATATTATTGTCTGAAAAAATTGTTAATCCTCTGTAAGCTGATCCTGGTCGAATGTGATTTCTGCAGCCACACTGCAAAGATAGCAAGGTTATGGATTCATTGAAGGGTGAATGTCAGATGACCTTATATTTAAAAAATGTCGGGTTAACCGGATATTGACTATCTTTGCAAAACTTATTCCTCCCTTTATCCATCTAAACGACCACGGATAATCCCAGAAAATTTATTTTTAAGGAACTGTCGTTTTGTGCTAAATGGCAGTTTTGAATATCTTCTATCCCTCATCAACAGGCTGCTGTTGAGGGACAGATTATTTTTTGCAGCCTTTATTTAATACAATTATAATGTTATTTGAAAATTTGAATCTTATTGAACCCATCCTTGCGGCTGTTAAAGCTGAAGGATACACTGAGCCTACTCCGATACAGGAGAAGGCTATTCCTGTTTTACTCAATGGCCGGGACCTTATGGGTTGCGCCCAGACGGGTACAGGTAAAACCGCGGCATTTGCCATCCCCATACTACAATTATTATATGGAAAACAAAATTCCGCAGCCGGGAAACGACAAATCAAAGCCCTGATCATTACTCCCACCCGGGAACTTGCCATACAGATCAATGAAAGTTTTTCCGCTTACGGAAAAAACACGGCACTCAGGCATACCGTCATTTACGGAGGTGTTTCACAAGGCCCCCAAACAACCACTTTAAAAAACGGGGTGGATATCTTAATTGCGACTCCCGGAAGGCTTTTAGACCTTATGAACCAGGGGTTCGTAAACCTGCAGAACATCCGGTTTTTCGTTCTCGACGAAGCCGACAGGATGCTCGACATGGGGTTTATTCATGATGTAAAAAAGATCATTGCAAAACTGCCTTCACAGCGCCAGTCCCTTTTCTTCTCGGCCACAATGCCCCCGGAGATCCAGAAACTTGCAGGAACAATTCTCCAGAACCCTGTGAAGGTTGAAATAGCTCCTGTTGTCGCTACGGCCGATCTTATTAAGCAATCCCTGTTTTATGTCAGCAAGACCGACAAGAAATCCTTACTGATACACATTTTAAAAGACCAGTCCATCGAAACGGCGCTTGTGTTCACAAGGACCAAGCACGGTGCCGACAAAGTAAGCAGGGACCTTGTAAAAGCCGGGATCAAGGCCGTTGCCATTCACGGGAACAAATCCCAGGCAGCCAGGCAGAGCGCCCTTAAAAATTTCAAGAACCGTTCAACAAGGGTACTGGTTGCAACCGATATCGCGGCAAGGGGAATCGACGTGGAACAGCTCTCGCATGTGATCAACTACGAGATCCCCAATATTCCCGAGACTTATATACACCGCATCGGCCGCACGGGCCGGGCCGGGTTGAATGGAGTTGCCCTTTCTTTCTGCGATGCAGAGGAAAGAGCATACCTCAAGGATATTTATAAATTGTTGCCGAAGCCTATCACGGTTGTTGACAACCATCCTTTTGTAACGGGCAGGCCGGTTATTTCAAGCCATTCCGCACCGTTTAAACGGAATTAAGCCAGGTAACCGTATTTCCTGAGATCGCCGGGATCCCTAATGGTAAGGGATGCATAATCCGCAATCAGGTAAAGATCATCGGTAACATCCAGCAGATCGCGGTAAAGGTGATCAGTAATAATTATGCCCTTGCCGGACTTCTCATTTTTAATGACCTGCTTCAGCTTTTCCACATGCAACGGCATAATATAGGAGAAAGGCTCATCCAGCATCACAAATTCTGAAGGTGATTTGAGGATGACCCAGGTCTCGATCAAACGTTTATGACCAAAAGAATAATGGCCGAAAGGAAGGTTGGGTTCCCGGGCAAACTCAGGGAAATCATTCAGAAGTTCAGGAAGGCTGCAGCCGTAAAGTTCAAAAATGTTCTTCAGCCTGAGATATTTGGGTATGAAGCTGACCTGGGGCATGTACCTTATCTTTTCGGGATTCCTGAAAGGCCTGAAAACAGCTTTACCGTTGAATCTTACGTTTGAATACCGGGCTTGCAGTGTGCCGAAGATGATCCTGAGAAGACAGGATTTCCCGGAGCCGTTCCTGCCCAGTATCCCGCTGACTTTACCTGTTTCAAATCGCATGTAAATATCAGAAAGCACACGCTTTTCGCCGAATTCAAGATTCATGCTGTCCACCTCAAGCCAGTTCATCATCGTGAAACGAGGGTTAATTTTAAACAAAGGTTTGTCAGGAACAAGGCCGAAAAGAACAGCAGGTAATCGATCAGGAATACGGTTATCAATAATTCTCTTTTTCGCATCCCCAGGTTGGCATAAAAATACATCTCATGAGCTTTAAGCTTTATCAGGTACAGCAGCATAATCAGATTGGTGAATGTTTTTATCCAGAAAAAAGGGGCCGTAAACATCAGGATGCCGTAAAACTCTTTGTGATCCCTGATCTGGCTTTGGGAGATATAAAAAATGGCCAGGCATGAAAACAGGGTTACCAGTCCTGGCGGGACCCAGAAACCCCTGTAGAAAATGAGAATAGCTCGCAGCCGCCTTCTGAGCATAGGCGATTCAGATATGGTTTATTCAAATGTAAAGTTAAGGATTGGATTGGAAACGGCCCTTCGATTTTCAGCAAATTTCGAATGCGCAGAAATAGTAATTGTTTGCCGCCCCTATGAGTTCCATTTTTATGTAATAGCTGGAAGTGAAATTAATAAAGGCAAGGAATTCGTGCATGGGAACGTTGAACTGGTCGAAGAAAATGATATCGCCTTTTTGCAGGCAGGGTGCCAGGGAAGTCAGTACATAGAGTGTGGATGTGTACAGGTCGGCATCCATCATGATCACCTTGCGGCAGGATTTATCCAGGCTTTTCAAGTATGCCGGGAGGGTTTCCTGGAAAAGTCCTTTTTCAAACCCGCAGCGGCTGTCGTCAAGCTGGGGTAATTTTGAGTTGGTCGACATCGCCCCTTTCTGAAACCCGCCCCAGTCCTCAGGCAAGCCTTCAAAAGTATCGAAACCCGTGAACCGGGAACCGGGATCGGTATTATGTTTGACCCACCATTCGAAGGAATGCCCTCCCGATACCCCGAATTCCAGGTACAGGATTTTTTCGGTAAGCTGCTTTTTGTTTAGTACATATTCATAGAGCTTGTAACGTTTGAAGTAATCCCATTTCGGCGAGTAAAAGTCATTGAACTCAATCTTTTTTTTTGAAGAAATCCATTTGGAAACTTTCGAGAGGTATGCCAGGTTGAGCATTGCGCCGCTGAAGGGACCAAATACCCTGTGAAGTCCGAAGCGGATGAAATTCCATTTTGTTTTCCTGATCAGGTTCAGCTTTAAGCTCATTTCCAGCGGATTTGTTAGGATTGACAAACAAAAGTACTGAATTATTTTCATTTGGGCGGATAGGTTTTTCTTGTTTTCAATCCTCCTGCCACCTGGGGGTTCATAAAATTTTCTCAATAATTGTATGTACAAACAAATTTCCTTTATCTTTGCAGGGTCATGGAAAAAACCACCTCCTCTTTTTGCCAGTGTTTATATTACGCTTCCAACGCCCTGGCCAGGACCACCACCAGGATGGCCGAAGAAGAATTCGCATCGGTCGGACTTTCACCTTCCTATGCCTTCCTGCTTATGACTGTCGCAAAAAATAACGGGATACAGGTGGGTGAAATAAGTAAAGCACTTGAACTGACACCTTCAACGATCACCCGCCTGATCGATAAAATGGAAAAAAAAGGCCTTCTCAGGAGGAAATTCGAGGGCAAAACCACGGGTGTATTTATTACTGCCAAAGGCGAAAACCTGACCATCGATATAAAGAAATGCTGGTTAAACCTCTACCTGAGATTCTCAGAGATACTTGGCGAGGAAAATACAAAACAGCTTTCAGGTATGGTATACCAGGCTGTAAAGGACCTGGACAAAAAATAATTATAATCAAAAACCAATAACATGAAAAAAATCGGAATACTCGGATCAGGACTCGTCGGACAGACACTGGCCAACGGCTTCATAAAACACGGATATGAAGTGATGATAGGGACCAGCGACATAAGCAAGCTGGCGGAATGGAAATCAAAATCAGGAGCGAAAGCCCATACAGGAAGTTTTGCCGAAGCTACAGTGTTCGGTGAACTTATCGTCCTCGCCGTTAAAGGAGATGCTGCAGCTTCAGCCGTTGCCAAAGCAGGAGCCGACAACCTGGATGGGAAAACCATCATCGATGCCACTAACCCTATCGCAAATGCAGCTCCCGAAAACGGGGTGCTCAGGTTCTTCACCGATCTCAATGAATCGCTTATGGAAAAACTACAGAAGTCATTCCCTGGCGCCAATTTTGTGAAAGCCTTCAACAGCGTTGGAAATGCTTTCATGGTAAACCCGTCTTTCCCCGGAGGCAAACCGAGCATGTTCATCTGCGGAAATTCAGAACAGGCAAAAGCTGAAGTAAAAGTCATCCTTGATCAGTTCGGCTGGGAACCTGAAGATATGGGAATGGCCGAAGCAGCAAGGGCTATAGAGCCACTTTGCATGCTCTGGTGCATCCCGGGCCTTACCAAAAACAGCTGGGCCCATGCATTTAAACTTCTTAAAGCTTAATAATAAATCCATACAACAAATCGTAAATCTTAAATCATAAATTATATGAAGTCATATGTTATTATAGGCGCTACCGGAAATACAGGTAAGCCCATCACCCTCGGACTGCTCGAACAAGGGCATACCGTGCGCATAATTGCAAGAAATACCGCCAGGACGAAGGAACTCACCGATAAGGGAGCTGTCCTGTTCCAGGGCAACATAAGCGATTCTGAATTCCTGAAGAAGGCTTTTGAAGGCGCCGATGCACTCTACACCCTGGTCGCTATCGACCCCCAGTCTGTTGATTTTTATGCAACCCAGGTATCACAGGCTTCGGCTGTAGCTGAAGCCCTGAAGGCTTCAACCATCAAACATGTGGTTGCCCTCAGCAGTGTAGGCGCCCATTTATCATCAGGAGCCGGCGTCGTTCAGGGACTCCAGAAAATGGAAGAACTGTTCAACGGGATCCCCGGGATCAATATGCTTTACCTGCGCGCCGGCTATTTCCTCGAAAACGGATTGCAGATGGCAGGCATGGTGAAAATGCTTGGCCTCCTCGGTACTCCACTGAAGCCTGACCTTAAGATCCCAATGGTTGCAACAAAGGATATTGCCGCAGTCGCCCTGAGACACCTCCTGGCCCTTGATTTTACAGGAAAGAGCCATGAATATGTTCTCGGCGCCAGGGATTATACCTATGAAGAGATCGCTTCCATATATGGAAACGCCATTGATAAGCCCGGTTTGAGATACATCCAGTTCCCGTATGACGATGCAAAAAAAGCATTCATGATGATGGGCCTGGGAGAAAGCTTTACCGACCGTATGATCGAATTCACCAAAGCCCTGAACGAAGGACATGCTGGAGCAGCTCATCAGCGGACCGCCGAAAACACCACACCTACCACGGCAGAGGACTTCGCCCTGGTATTCCGTGATGTTTATGAGAATTCCTAAACCGTGATTCGTGAACCTGAATCCGGGGACCATGTTGAATGAGGTTGGAATTTCTCCGCTTTCGCGCTGACGAAAAACTGCTGAAACTCTTCGGTCTTCGCCTGAAATTCATATACCGGCCTTACAGGCCTTAAAACTAATGAATTTCTACGGCTCAGACCTCGACTTTCTTAACGCAGTTTTTCTAAGGCGCTCACCCGGAAAATTCCAACCTCCTGAAAATATGATATTACCAGTCGCGGTTCACGAATCACAGTTCACGAACCTTCCATTGGAGTTTTGCACGGAAAACCACCTGCCCGTTCACACGCCTGACGCCTTTTACAAGAGTAATTTCCGGCCCCTGGATCACAGGTCTGCCTGGGTCTTCGTGTATAAAACCCTGTCCGAAAATATCGACTTCATCCCCGAGTTTCGTTTCATGCAGGAACTCTATTGTAAAACTGCTTATAAAATTATGTTTATGGATCTGCGGGCGGATGGCATTAAGGATCCATTCCACATAACGGGTATTGTTCACATGCTCGTACATGTCGATCTCGGCGAACCTGGCCTTTTCGGTTGAAAGAAACTCCACCGGGCTTCTTATAACCACTTTTTCCGGTTGTTCCTGCATCACCGGCTCATTGCGGGTCATATGCAGGATCTCCCTGTCGACCACCGCCTGCTGGGGGCGCCGGCTCACCGGGTCCAGTATGAACCACTGTGAAGTGGCACATCCTATCCTTACCCCCAAAGCATCCAGTATCTCGAAATCGCGCATCGCAAAAAGCCCTTCCGTACCCCTGTGCCAGGTTTTAACAGAGATCTTATCGGTCCAGCCGGGATATTTGTCGAGTTTCACCACCAGGCGTACAATAGCCCATATGAATTCAAATTCATTGCCTTTCCTCAGCCCGAAATTCAGGTGGTCGGCATGATGCCAGGCCGTTTCCTGGAGGTAATTGCAAATGGCAGCAAGATTGGCCGATTTAGTGAGGTCGGTATCATACCAGCCCACCGAATACTGATCTGTCCATATGCTTTTCTTCTCTTCCATGGGCGCAAAATTAATGTTTACTTTTGTGGTACAATAAAAATTCAGTTTATGGAACTAAATCGAGAAACTGCTCTGGTACTGCTCCATCAATATGTAAAGAATGAAAAAATGATCGCCCATTGCCTGGCTTCGGAAGCTGTCCTGAGAGGCATCGCCCGCAAGCTGGGGAGAGATGAGGTAAAATGGGGGCTGGCCGGGCTGCTTCACGACCTGGATGTTGAAACAACCAATGCCGAAGCCGGCGTTCACGGAACACAAACCGAAGTGCTTCTGAAAGATTATGATGTAGCTCCTGATGTGCTGGATGCTATCAGGATGCATAACGAATACTCATCAGGAAAAGAGAGAAGCACCGAATTCCAGTTTGCCCTGGCTGCAGGAGAGACCATCACGGGGCTAATTTTCGCGACCACCTATGTTTATCCCGATAAAAAGCTGGCCGGCGTGAAACCGAAATCCGTAGTCAAAAGAATGAAGGAAAAAATGTTTGCAGCCTCGGTAAAACGCGAGAATATCCTCGAATGCGAAAAGATCGGTATCCCCATCGATGAATTTGCAGCCCTGGCGATCGAATCAATGTTGCCTGTAGCAGGCGAACTGGGACTGTAAACGTAATGAAATCCTGGCAGGTTAATCCTTTAGCTTCAGGAAATACAGCATGGTGCTGTTGCTGACACTCTTGCAAATCGACTCAATAAACGCTGTTCTTTTTGGGTCTGAACTGATCAACCCCCCTTTGACCATGAAAGCCTCATACTGTTTGTCAATAGCGCCCCAATAAGTAGCAAGCACACAGGCCGTGGCACTTAATCCGCAGAGATAAACCGTATCCACATTCATCTCCTTCAACATTTTGTCCAGATCGGTCTTTGTGAATGCACTAGGATAGTGCTTGATCACTTTCGGGTCGCTTTCTGAGACTTCCACGCTGGCGGGAAATTTGAACTCTTCGGAATTTTCTGAGGGGCCCTCTTCAAGGTCCTGGTGGTATATCCTGATCACCGGAAGTTTACAACGGTGAAATGTCATAACAACTTTTTTGATCACTTCAAGTGCGGTTGTTTTGTCTTGCTCCGACATATGCGGGAGGTAAGCATTCTGGATATCGATCACAAGCAGGGCCTGCCTGAGTTTTTCAGATGGCTTTACAGCTGCCTTTTCCTGTGCACGCATGGAACAGGGAAAGAGCATTAGACAGAAAAGAAACGGGAAAAACAGATTTTTCATGGCACAGGGGGTTTTGGTAATTCACTGACATAAATATAGGAAGCCTGCAGTTCCCTGCAAAATCAATTCGCCAATACGGCCCGGCACATCGCCCAGTAAAACAAATTTGCGGTTATTCGGAAAAGTATTTGTTGAATTTTTCGTCTATATGTTCATTGAACCAGCGGTCGATGACGGTCTTCCTGAACCTCCACTCTTTTCCCAGTTTAGCTGCGGGGATCTTCCCGTCCTGGGCCCAGGTATATATGGTCTGGGGCTTGACTTTCAGGTATTTTGCAACCTCTTCGAGGGTCATGATATCTTCCATGGACTATTTCGCGCTTTTACGTAAGAGTATAATTGTATCGGACGGAGCCGGGTTCATGGTGTTCTGGCGATCAACAGGCTGGGGCGGTTTCTCAACCGGTTTTGCCGGCGTAACGATCTGCTCCACCGAATACACGATGGCTGTATAAAAATTCCCCTCATACTTCCTGAACCATTTGAATTCCTCGTTCTTCTCACAAAGGAAAGGACGGAGGTTCCAGGCCAGCTGGATCCCAACGAAAGCAAGGATTATCACCCATATCCTGAAAACCGTAACGCCTATCTGCGGATAAATATTTTTCTGGTCGCAGGCATATTTCAGGGCATCCACCATCAGTTTCATGCCGAAAATTCCTGCGAAAATAAAGATCGCAACATGAAGCAGCTGCAGGAAATGATAGTTCCCTCCGGTGACCTGGAACACGATCACAATAGGTGCAAACGAAAGGGCGATTGTAGCAGTAAGCACTACCCCTCCAAGGACTATCATCATCATCTGCCTGAAGCTCATCTTTGAACCAAGCACCTGCTGGATTATGAAAAAAGACGGGAAACACAGTATTACTGTTGAAAGGAAAAGAATGATAACTTTAACGCCTGCAACCAGCGATTGTGTGAAACTGTGGTAGCTTCCCATAACCACCCCGTATAAAAAAGCGAAGAGGCAGATGATCAGGAGCTGAGTAAGGATCAGCCGGTTGGACTTTGTTTTCTGGATCTCGCCAAAAAAAGATTCCTTGTTCTGGAAGATCTGGAACACTTCCCTGATGTCGGTTGTGGATTTCATAGGCTTGTTGAGTTTGTGCAAGGACAAAGATAATACATTTATAAGCGTTTGTCAATGTTTTTTATTGTTTTCTATTGTTTGGTACTACAGATTAGATTCGGGATTGGTACATCCGCCTTCAATAATATTGGTAATTTTGCGGCCCTAAACCCAATCAATGCGCAAACTGTTAATAATAACCTTGTCCCTTTTACTGACGGGAATGATGAAGGTTTCCCATGCCCAGAGCCAGGATTCCGTCATGATCAGGAAAATGTATACCGAAGCCCTTACCAATCCGCTTGCATATAAAAGCCTCGATTATCTGTGCACAAAGATAGGCGGCAGGATTTGCGGCACAGCCAAAGCCGGGGAGGCAGTACAGTATGTGAAGAAGCTGCTGGAAGGCATGAAGCCCGATACGGTTTACCTCCAGCCGGTAATGGTAAAGCACTGGGAAAGGGGCAATAAGGAAACTGCACAAATGATGTCGAAGAAGAAAGGGAAAAAGGACCTTCATGTTTGTTCCCTCGGGACCTCGATAGGCACGGGAGATGCGGGGATCAAAGCCGGGGTGGTTGAAGTTCACAATTTCGACGAACTGAAGACCACCGGCCGAAAGGCAATTGAAGGGAAGATAGTTTTTTTCAACCGGGCCGCCGATGAATCACGCATCAACACCTTTGAATCCTATGGAGGAGCCGTCGACCAGCGCGCCAGGGGCGCCATGCAGGCGGCCCGATTCGGTGCCCTTGCCGTCATTGTGCGCTCGGCAACCACCGCCCACGACAACTTCCCGCATACCGGGGTCCAGCATTATGCCGATACCGTTAAGCCCATCCCGGCGATGTGCGTTAGCACCAATGATGCCGACCTGTTATCGTCCTGGCTTAAAGAAGATCCCTCCCTGAAACTGAACATGAACATGAATTGTATCAACCTTCCCGAAGTTCTGAGTGCCAATGTCATAGCCGAGATCAGGGGAAGCGAACACCCTGAAGAAGTCATCGTATTCGGGGGCCATCTCGATTCCTGGGATATTGGCGAAGGGGCGCATGACGACGGGGCCGGGATGATGCAGGGGCTCGAAGTCCTCAGGATATACAAAGCCCTTGGAATCAAACCCAAACATACCATCAGAGCCGTCGCCTTCATGGACGAGGAGATCGCCCAGAGAGGCGCAGCAGCCTATGCCGAAACGGCAAAGAAGAAAGGCGAAAAACATATAGCCGGTATCGAAGCCGACCGCGGGGGTGCAAGCCCCTGGGGCTTCTCCATCGATGCACCTGATCCGCAGTTAAATAAGATCAGGAGCTGGAAACCTGTGTTCTCTCCCTATAACCTCTGGTTCTTCGAAAAAGGAGGAAGCGGGGTCGATATCCATAACCTTAAAGAACAGGGAACCCCTCTGATCGGCCTTGTGACTGATCCCCAGCGTTACTTCGATTACCACCACAGCGGCAACGACACTTTCGACAAGGTCAATGTGCGTGAACTTGAGTTAGGCGCCGCAGCGATGGCCGGGCTGGTTTACCTGATCGATAATTACGGACTTTAAACACCGGTTGGCAGATCGGGCCGGCCGGGGCTTAAAGAAAAGGTCACAAAAAAGAACGATTATTTCGTTTGTTTGGCGGTTTTTCTAAGGATGTTGATGATCTTCCACTGCCCGTCGATCTTTGCCAGCTGGCAATAACTTGTTCCCGTCGGTACAATTAGTTCTGCAAAAGCCAGTCCGTCCATAAGGTCAAGCACATTGATGCTTATGTTCCATTTTCCCCTGTCGAGCTCCCCTGCTTTAGCCCTTGCAGCTTCCAGGATCCCGCTTGCCGCATCCCTGTTGATCATGGTTTTACCTGTTTGTTGCATTATAAGCGGTGTCGCTCGTTTATACTCCTGGTGAAGGACCTTCTCAACTCTCGTCACATCGGAGGTATATAATCCTTCTATGAAATCGCGCACAGCCTGTTCGACCAAAGGCTTGTCTTCTTCCCCTTTAAAGCCGGCCGGCACATTACGATTGGGCGAATCGGGGCCAAAGGTCCATAGCACATTCACAATTTTCCACTGCCCGTCGATTTTCACCATCTCAAGATAATCGTTGAAGCTGGCCGAAGTAAGCCTGGCACAGGCAAGGTTCTCATTGATTTTAAGCACCCTGACGCTGATCTTGCGGTTTGCTTCTTCAGTAAGCCCCAATTTTGCACGGCTTAGCTCGATCAATGAACTATAGGATGAATAGATCAGGAAGGTTTTCCCTGTCTGGGGCATGACCATAGGGCAAACCTTGTTGAGGTCGGGGTGGATCGCTTTCTCCATCCTTGCCGCATCTCCCGAATAAAACCCGTCACCGTAGTCAAGGGCCGTTGCAGTAACCGCTGCCGAATCGGCTTTCAGGTCAGGAGTGTTCTGGGCATAAAAAAGTGCAGGCAGTAATAATGCTGAAATGATCAGAATCGCTTTTTTCATAAAATCTGGTTTAATATTGATTGAGTGCTCTCATAACAAATATCAGGGATGGTACCTGGAAAGTTGAGTACAATTTATTGCGGGCTCCCTTGCGAAACATTGTAAACAAACAGGGAATTATCATGCCTTATGTATAATTTACCATCCCTGATCACCGGGTGTGAACAATGTTCCTTTCTACCTCCCGTCAACTGAAACGAACCGCGGTAAAGTAGCCTGGAAGAGGCAGGTTCAATCAGATCGATCCTCCCCTTGTCACTGTATGAGTAAATACAATTACCGGCAGCGATAAAAGTCTGGATGTTTGATTTTACTGAGTCATTGAAAATTTCATTTCCGTTCTTCCGGTCAATGCATACTATTTTCCTGTCACAGACACCGAAAATGCAGTCTCCCAGCATTACAACATGACCCTGTACCACATTCAACCGGGTATTCCTCCAGATTTCGGAACAGCTGTATCCGTCTTCGGAGATCTTTAACATAAAACTCCCCGATTTTCCCCCGTCAATTGCAAAAAGACATCCGTTGAAAAACAGGGGTGTGCTCGGGTGAAAGTTACCGGTAAGGCCGGCTGTCCAGGCAATCCTGCCATTTTCTGCATCCACTGAATATAAGCTTTTCCTTGTCTGGTTTATATAAAATTTCTTTCCTCCTCTTTCAATCAGGATAGGGGAACAATACACATTGGTATCTTGCAGGGATTCACTTTTCCAGATCAGGTCGCCTGTTTTCCGGTTCAGGGCAACAACCGTGGTTTCCAGGCCGGCGGGAGAACAAAATAATTTATCCCCGTCTGCGACCAGGTTATCACAATAGCCAAATTCGAGGCTCCTGGCTCCGTATTCCGACCTGATATCCTTTTGCCAGGCAATCTTTCCTTTTTCAAGGTCAAAACAATAGAGCATGCCTTCGCCGTTCAGCACATAACCTAAATCGATATAGATAAGAGGGCTTGACCTTGTTCCCGGCCAGTTAACGGTCCAGTCGTGTCCCAGCCTGCTTTTCCACAACAACTTCCCTTTTAAGTCGAAACAGAACAGGTAGCTGGTGCTGTCATTCATGCCCACCGTATATACATGATTTGCTGTCACTGCCGCCGATGAGTATCCCGATCCCAGGCTGTCATATTTCCATAGCAGGTTGGGGCCTCCGGCGGGCCAGGATGAGAGAAGATTTTTTTCAGGATAATTTCCATTCCGCTCCGGCCCTCTCCACTGGGCTATTTCTTCCTGGGCATAACTTTCAGAGATCAAAAGCAATACAAATGCGAGCAATATCAGTTTCTTCTTCATCCTGACTCAAATTAACATTATAAACAGCTTAGCAAATGTAGCCGTCGGATAAGGGAACGGAAAAAGTAATTGGTAACACTGACCCGTTCATCGATGAAACCGTATTATACTTCTGCAAGACATGCTTACCGGACTATTCTCTGAACTATATCGTCTGTTTAAGCCTTTTCACCGAAAACATTAGGGCAACAATGCGATGAGAAATACATTTGGAGAAATTCCGGAGCTTATGAACTATAAGAAGTACTTATGCATTGCCCTGCTCTCACTTACTATCCTCGCTACCGAACTCTTTTGGACAAGGCTTTTCTCGGCCGAATTTTATTACACCTTTGCTTTCCTGGTCCTTTCTCTGGCTGTCCTTGGATTAGGCCTGGGTGCCTTGTTTTTTAAACTGCTGCCTCGGATGAACCGGCCCGGTTTGCTGCCTGTATGGCTTAGTCTCACCGGGATGATGATCCTGGTTGCTGTTCCCATGGTTTTCAAACTGGACCTCGATTTTACGAAGTTGGTATCCAGCCGTATGATGATACTCAAACTGATCATTGCCATCATTCTTCTTGGATCAGGTTATTTCTTCGGAGGGATCTCTCTTGCTCACCTGCTAAAAAACAATTCTTCTCACATATCCCGTCTTTACATGTGGGATTTTATCGGGGCCTCTCTGGGTGTGATCTGCTTTATCCTTGTCATGAACGCTTTGGGTGCAGAAGCTACACTCCTGTTTTGTGCCTTCCCGGTTTTGCTTGCTTCTTTTATTCTCTCAACCTCCTGGATAAGGATCCTTCCTTCAATAATTTTACTGGGCGGATTGGTTGTTTCCTTTAAATCCGGCGAAATACCAGGGCAAAAGCGTGAAGAGCCCTCCCCCATAGTTTATAAGCACTGGGATGCCACCGCAAGGATTAAAATATACGAACGTGACAGCATAACCAGGGCGATAAACATCGACAATATCGCTAACACCCCGGTATACCGCTTTGATGGAAACTGGAATAAACCCGATTCCCTGAAATTCCAGTTCGGTATCGACGTCGGATACCTGATCAGGAAATTTCCGGAATGCCGTTTCCTTTCACTCGGTGCCGGCGGCGGGACCGATGTGCTGCAGGCCTTGCAGTGCAATGCAAAGGAGATACATGCCGTGGAAGTCATCCCTCACATAAACTACCTTATGAAAGAAGGGGAACTGAAAGATTTTTCCGGAAATATTTATAACGATCCCAGGGTCAAAGTAGTCACAGAAGATGCCAGGGCTTATATCAGGAAGTTTGAAAACCGTTTCGATATTATCTATTCGCTGAGTTCCAATTCCTGGGCTGCGTTTGCTTCTGGTTCCTTTGCCCTGGCCGAAAATTACATCTTTACAACGGAAGCATTCATGGATTACTGGAAAGCCTTATCCGCAAACGGGTTTTTATCAATAGAACACCAGTTTTATGCAACCCGGCTTGTGTCGGAAGTGATGGATGCGTTAACCCTGCTGAAAGTCCCTGATCCGAAATCTCATTTCGCTGTTTATAACCTGCCCGGGATGCGCAGGAAAATCCTGCTTGTTTCAAAACGGCCGCTCGACAGGGAAACCATTGAAAACGCATATGGCAAACTAAGGCCTGAGAATTATAAAGAGATCCATTTGTTATACCCTGCATCGGAGAATAATAAAAACAATATGTACAACCGCATAGTCCGGTTCGGATGGAGGACAATGGCAATAAATGCCAAAGTCGATATTTCCCCGTGTACCGATGACCGTCCGTTTATTGCCCAGCAGGGATTGCTCAGAAACATCAAATTATCGGGCCTGGACCAGATCCCATTGTATGAATTTACGGGATTTCCCTTAAGCCGGGTGATCATGCTCATCATTCTCATTGTCTGCGCTGTCCTTATCATCCCGCTTAACCTCCTGCCATACCTTTTTAAAGGAGAGAAATTAAAACTGCTTCCCTGGCTGTATTTCTTTTTTATCGGGATGGGCTATATGATCCTTGAAGTGATCCTGATACAGAAATATACATTGTTCATCGGATCTTCAATTTACAGTGTCGCTTTGGTCCTGATGATAATGCTTGTCTCAAGCGGCCTTGGCAGCCTTCATTCTGAAAAGTTTTCCCCGAATGTGGTCTTTATATTTATCGCCGTATGGCTGCTGGCAGATGTTTTTCTTTTCAGGCAACTATTTTATTTACTCGGTGATTGGAACCTGTTCCCGAGGATGTTCCTGAGCGCAATTCTGATCGCTCCATTAGGGTACTTTATGGGAATGCCTTTCCCCAGAGCAGCTGCAAAGATCAGCTCACAGGTCGACTGGGCCTTCGCAGTAACCGGAAGCGCTTCGGTTATAGGCTCGGTCGGAATCATTCTCATAGCCTCTTCATTCGGCTATTCCATTGCACTTCTTGCTGGAATGATTATGTATTTGATAGCATATCTCATATATATCTCCGGAATTGCAAAACATTAAACCATAAAATATGTATATTCTTAAAACTACTTCACCATGAAAAAAAAGGAATTATTTCACTTGTTGTCAAGGTTATCTCTCCTGACACTAATCTCCATTTTTTCTTTTGCTCTTCCGATGCAAAGCCAAACAGTAACTCATGGCTTCAAGCTTATCGAGAAAAGATTCGTCAAAGAAGTAAATGCTGAATGCTATTATTACGAGCATGTTAAAAGCGGGGCAAAGCTGTTTAAAATAGCAGCAAACGATCCGAATAAAACGTTCGACATCTCTTTCAAGACGATTCCCGATTCCGACAACGGGGCTCCTCACATCCTGGAACATTCAGTCCTGAACGGGTCAACAAAGTTCCCTGTTAAAAGCCCGTTTGATGTATTAGCCAAAGGATCCCTTAAAACATTCATTAATGCTTTTACCAGTAAGGACTTTACTTCCTACCCGGTAGCAAGCATGAATGATAAGGACTATTTCAACCTGATGAATGTTTACCTCGATGCAGTGTTCCATCCCCTGCTCTATACTGATCCCCGAATTCTGAAACAGGAGGGATGGCATTACGACCTGGGCGGGAAAGATGATCCTATAACATACAAAGGAGTGGTTTACGGCGAAATGAGAGGTGTTTTTTCAAACCCGGAAGATGAGCTGAGCTACCAGATCTATAAAAACCTCTTCCCCGATAACGGGTATGGATTTGAATCGGGCGGTCTTCCTGCAGCAATTCCAACTCTTACCCAGGAAGCATTTGTCGCCTTCCACAAAAAATATTACCATCCCGAAAATTCTTATATTCTTCTATACGGAAATGCCGACCTCGATAAAGAACTTGAGTTTATAGACAGGGAATACCTTTCAACATTTACCCGCTCAGGTTTCAAACCAGCATTGCCTGACCAGAAACCCTTTAAAGCAATGAAGGATATCAGGGGTTATTACCCGGTGATGGATGGCGCAGATACTGCAAACCAGACATTCCTTTCACTGAGTCTTGTTGCAGGCTATAATACCGATGAATCCCTGACCACGGCACTGGGAATGATTACCGAACTGCTGGTTAACCAGGAAACAGCCCCGGTAAGGCTTGCACTGCAAAAGGCCGGGATCGGGCAGGATGTGAATGCTTCTGTCAGCAATTACCATCAGAATGTAATCCAGATCACTGTAAAGAATGCAAATGCCTCCGATAAAGCAAGGTTTATGGAAACAGTGATGAATACCATTCGTGATGTCAGTGTAAAAGGATTTGATAAAGGCGAAATCCAGGGTGTTATTAACCGTACCGAATTCAGGCTGCGTGAGGGTAGCGACGCCCAGAAAGGAATTTCATACATAAGCTGGATCGAACCAGGCTGGCTGTTTGCCGGCAATCCCTTCCAGGGGCTCGAATATGAAAAGCCATTGGCTGAGGTGAAAAAAGCCCTGACCGGCAATTATTTTGAATCCATTCTCAAAAAGTATTTCGTTGGCAATACCCATTCCGTGCTGCTGACACTGGTTCCCAAACCCGGTCTGGATAAGGTGAAGAATGCAAAAGTTGAGGAGCAGCTCAAAGCCTATAAGGCAGGCCTTAGCACCGACGCTGTTGCTTCGCTTGTAAAAGAAACCCAGGACCTGGTTGCTTTCCAGAAACGCCAGGACAGTAAGGAGGCCCTGGCATGCATTCCATTGCTGACACTAAAAGATATCGATCCAAAAGCAAGCTGGTATGGTGTTTCATCAAGCCAGGTGAGCGGCATTCCTGTATTGTTTCATGATGAATTCACCAATGGCATAATTTATACAACCCTGTATTTTGACATACGGACTGTTCCCCAGGAAATGATCCCGTGGGTTTCACTACTTTCCAACCTCCTGGGTTCTTTAAATACTAAAAATTATTCCTATGGTGAACTGAACAAAGCTATGAATATCAATACCGGGAACTTGTATACCACATTGAAATCCTATCTTGAAAACTCCGACGACAATAACCTCATCCCCAAGTTTGTCGTCGCGTCTTCAGCCATGAGTGACAAGCTGAAAAAAACATTTGAACTGACTTCCGAAATCCTTAATAGTACTGATTTTTCGGATACTTCACGATTAAAAACTTTGCTTGTAAGGCATCAATCCCAGCTGGAAGCTTCGAAAAAACAGGAAGGGGCGCAGGTGGCGGCAACCCGTTTACCCTCCTATTACAGCAATTCAGGGATGTTAAATGAACTAACTTCCGGGCTTGATTATTACTGGTTTGTTACAGACCTGACAAAGGGTTTTGAAAAGAATTCTGATAAAATAATTTCAAATCTGAAAAAAGCATCAGCTTTGCTTTTTGCAAAGGAAAACCTTCTTGCGGCAGCCACTTGCGGCACCAAAGAAATGGAAACTTTTAATAAAGAACTGTCCATCTTTTTGAAGACTTTACCCGGGTCTCAGGCTCCTGTCCAAACATGGTCTTTCAACTTTGAAAAAAAGAACGAAGGGATTCTAACCGCATCAAAAGTACAATACGTATATGAAGGGTATAATTATAAAAAACTGGGCTACGCCTGGGACGGCAAAATGAGGGTTCTCAATATTATCCTGTCAAGGGATTGGCTGAGACAGAGGATACGCGTTATGGGGGGCGCTTACGGGGCATCTTCCGGCATATCACCGTCAGGTTTGATGTATTTTTCCTCATATCGTGATCCGAACCTTAAAGAAACCTTCGATGTGTATAACTCTACGGTTGATTTCCTGAATAAATTTGAAGCAGACGAAACCTCCATGACAAGGTACATCCTTGGAACCATCTCTCAGCTGGACATGCCGCAAACCAATGTCCAGAAGGGTGAAACGGCGATGAATTACTATTTTACCAAACGAACTGCAAAGGAAATTCAGAAGGACAGGGATGACATCATTGCGACAAAATCAGCAGATATCAAAGGCTTTGCAAAAATGATCAATGATATGCTTCAGCAGAAAGCGGTCTGCGTATATGGGAATGCCGATAAAATCAATTCATCGAAAGACCTTTTCAAAAACCTGGTGAAGTTTGACTGACCAGGAATCGTTATTGAATGAGTAACATTAATCTGAATTTATGACAATCCTCCAACTATTCAAGAGGTCTTTGAAAGGCAAAACGACATCATTCCTGGTATTGATGTTCACGTTTCAATGCATTTCAATCTTTACATCGAATGCGCAACAAGTTCCTGATACTTCATTCAGGTTCAGCATACATCAACCTGCCTATTTAAAGGGAAAAGGCCCTGTGATCCTTATAGATGAGGCGCATCATAATTTTCATACCAGGACCGGAGGTTTTCTTCCTTTCGCAAGGCTGATGGAGCAGGACGGCTACCGGGTAAAAAGCCTCGACAAAAAGATAACCGGCGCTGAAGTACTGAAAGAATGCAACATACTGGTTATAGTCAATTCGCTTAATGTGGTCAACGTGGATAACTGGATCCTGCCCACTCCTTCTGCTTTTACCAATGAGGAAATTGAAATCATCAGACAATGGGTTGAAAACGGGGGCAGCTTGTTCCTGGTTGCCGACCATATGCCGTTTGCCGGAGCGGCTACGGATCTGGGCAAAGCATTCGGATTTGAGTTTATCAACGGGTTTGCAATGACAGGAGCAGGATTCTGGCCACCCTCTGTCTTTTCGCATCAAAACGGGACCTTACAGGATTCGCCGGTTACGAGGGGGCTTAAGGAGTATGAGAAAATTGATTCAGTAGTAACATTCACCGGCTCGGCGCTTAAAGTGCCCGAACATTCCATGAGGGTCCTGAGTTTCCTGGATGAAAACATCTCACTTCAACCCGATACCGCCTGGCGTTTTAATCCCACAACAAAGCAGCAAAAATTAATGGGCTGCCAGCAAGGCGCCATCCTGAGTTTTGGCAAAGGAAAAGTTGCCGTATTCGGAGAGGCAGCCATGTTCACGGCCCAGCTTGTAAACGGTAATTTCAGAGTCGGTTTCAATTCAGAACTGGCTCCTCAGAATGCCCAGTTTGCGTTGAACCTCATGCATTGGCTGGATGGAGCAACCGCTTACCAAGAAGTTATGCTTAATGAAAAACTAAAATTCCTGAAGCCGCTTATCGTAAACGGCTGGCTAGCCGATTATAAGTCCCCCGACGGCAAATCATCAACGAAAGTCATCCGCCGTTATGAATCCATATGGAATGGAGAGGTTGTGAAATTTTCAAATTCCAATACCGGATTGAAGTATTTCGAGGAAGGCTATTTTTACCTGGAGGACGGAACGGATAAAGCAATGTTCTTCTCCGTCAGCAACAGGGGAGGCGCAATGAAAGGGGAAGTCGGCTTTGAGGAAGGGAAGATTACCATAAAAGGGCAAACAACGATACGAAGTAAGACGTTTGATTATAAAAATACAATTGAGTTTTCTCCTGACGGCAGTATGACCGATAGTTGGTTTCAGGATGCTTCCGGTTCATGGAAATCCGGTCATGTTATTGAATTCAGTAAAACTAAATGAACAGAAATAACCATTAATACTAATATTTAATGCCAAACAACATGAAAAAAGCAATCTTCTTCTTACTCATTTCCCTTCTTTTGTTCTCTTTCAAAGATCCGGATGCAATCAAGTGGCATTCGTTGACTGAAGGACTTGAAATAGCCAGGCATGAGAATAAACCGATATTGATTTTTGTCTATGTCAACTGGTGTGACAAATGTCAGCGGATGGACAAAAAAGTGTTCACCAGCAAAGAAGTGATGCCGCTGATCAATGAAAATTTCATTGCGGTAAAAATTAACCCGGAGGTCGATTCCGTGTATTTCAAGAGTGACAAAGTTTTAAAACGGAAAGTCTTCCTGGGTGAAGTCACCCCTGGTCATTTAGCCATTTCTGTACCGTCGACCGTTTTTTACAGAGAAAAGGAGGATGAAAATGTCATCATGAACGGCGTGCAGGATCCTACGGAATTGAAAGAAAATATTGAAAAATTCCTGAAAAAATAATGAATCTCAAAAAAAGACTGTATCCGGTATTCTTTCTGATCGCATTATTTATTATAACCAATGTTGCTTCAGGGGTAAAAGAAATAAACCCGGTTCCCTTGCTTACTATAGAAGGACTTGGAAATGGGTACAGTACACCTGCTGTTACCTCCGACAGGATAGTTGTTACCGGTGAACGGGAAGGAAAAGGATATTTGTTTTCTTACGATTTCAATGGAACGTTGTTATGGAAAACAGAATATGGCAATGAATGGTCGGCAAATTACCCGGGATCAAGGGCATCACCCACCATCATTGACAGCATGATCTATACCTGTTCCGGCATGGGTGATATTGCCTGTTTTAACTCGAAAACCGGGCAAAAACAATGGGCTGTCAATATGATCCGTGACCTGCACGGCGTAAACGCAGTATTTGGCTATTCGACGCCGGTCGTTGTTGAGAGGGACAGGATTTACTGTCTTCCCGGAGGGCAGGATACAAATATTGCATGCCTGAACAGGTTTACTGGAAAGATCATCTGGAAATCAGCAGGAGACGGGGAAACTCCGGGATATACCGCTCCCCTGTTCATCCGTCACCATGAACGAAACCTGCTGGTGGCTTTTTCCGAGCTGGCCATGATTGGATTGGATGCAGGTACCGGTGAATTACTATGGACCTATGATTTATCAATAAAAGGTGATGCCCCCTGTAACAGTCCTTTCTATTCGGAAGGGTTCTTATACATGGTCGCCGGTGGTGGGAATGGCGCCGCTAAATTTGAACTATCACAAGACGGCACTCAGATAAAAAAAACCTGGTCCAATCTTGAATTCAATACCTACTTTGGCGGGTTTGTTATGATTGACAATTTCCTGTACGGATCTTCAAAAAGCAAGCCATTATGGATGAGCGTTGACGCACTGACAGGAAAAAATGTTGATTCCCTGCTCTTTAAAACAGGATCCATTGTACAGGCAGGTGAAGGCCTGGTGATCTACAGCCAGACCGGTGGTGTAGGCCTTGTAAGGATCAACCAGGGTAAAATGATCCTTGACAGATCATTTAAAATAAGCAGGGGGACCAAAGAGCATTTTTCTCATCCCCTCCTGGCAGGGGGAAGACTTTATATCAGGCATGGGGATGCCTTACTGGTGTATGATTATCAGCAACTGGCGAAACTATGATAATTCATTTCTTTTGAATATCCCTGGGATGGCCGGGTACCAGGAACTATTCCCCTCACTCCTCCCTGATGACTTCAGCGGGGTTGCGGCTTGCTGCGAACCAGCTTTTCCAGCTTACGGTCAGCAGGGCAATCCCTAGGGCAATAAGCCCTGCAAGAACAAAGAACCACCAGTCGAGTTTCGTTTTATAAGCAAAATTCTCAAGCCATTTATGCATTACAAACCATGCGATAGGTGTGGCCAGGAGAAAAGAAACACCAACCCATATTGCAAAGCCCTTATTGAGCATAACCATTATTTCAATAATCCTGGCTCCGTTGATCTTGCGTATGCCTATTTCCCTTGCCCTCCTTTCAATGAGGTAGGCCAGCAACCCGAATAAACCCAGGCATGAGATCAGAATGGCGATGAAGGTAAAGACGGATATCAGTTTTGCAAAAGCCTCATCATTCTTATATTGTCTTCCAACCCAGTCGTCATAAAAGTAATATTCCATAGGACTATAGGGGGCCATTTTTTTCCATGCCGCTTTGATGAAATCAAGAGTGCCTTCGATATTGCCGCCGTTCATCCTGATGGTCATATCAGGCAGGAAAGAGGTATTGAAATCTATTTCAACCGGAACGATCTTCTCATACAATGAGCTGGTATGGAAATCCTTTACAATGCCTATGATCTCATTGTTGCCGGCCTGTTTTCCCCTGTAATCATCCCATTTGTTTTCTCTCATGAAGGTTTCATTGACCAGGCATACATTTTTATCACCCGGCGAAAAGTTCCGGCCCTGAAGCAGGTTTATCCGAAAGGTGGGAATGAAAGAAGTGTCAACCGAAAGAAACCAGTATTTCCCGTCGGTGGCAGGCAGGCTGGCGGGGGTACCATAGGAAAGGGTGACATCGGCAATCCCCGGGCTTTTCAGCAATTCGTCCTTAAGTGCAAATGGTTTGATATCGGAAGGAATGGATAGGTGCAGCATGTTAGTTTTTTCAAACCCCAGGTCCTTGTGATTCACAAAATCCAGTTGCTTTTCAATGATCATGGCGGAAATGATGAGTGCAATGGCGATGGTAAACTGGAAGATGAAAAGGTTCCTGGGCAATAAGAGGACATGCCCTGATGCCAGGCTTTTTCCTTTGAAGAGTTCGGATGTCTTTACCCGTGATAGGTACATGGCGGGATAATACCCTGAAACCAGGCCAAGCACGACTGAAAAGAGCAGAACCCATAAGATCTGGGGGAATCTGAAAAACCATGAAACGTCAACCGTACTGTTGACCAGCCTTCCGAACTCAAGGGCCATGTATTTTGAAAGGAAAATCGAAAGGATAAATGCGATTGCTGACAAGCCCACCGATTCAAAGAGAAACTGTGCGGTAAGCGAACCACGTGTAGCCCCGGATACCTTTTTATACCCGATTTCCCTGCTGCGTGAGAAGGCTTTTATGGTGGTTAAATTGATATAGTTGATGCAGGCCAGAAGTATCAGCAGAAAGGCTAGCGAGATGAAAACGAAGAGCATGGTTTTATCACCGTGTTTGAAACTGTCGGTGCTGGTTTTACTGAAATAGAGGTCTGAATATGGCTGGAACTTCAGGTATGAAAAATATCCACCTCCTTTTTGCTCCCTCAGGGATTCCTTTTTCAGCCTGTTATCCATCAACGGAATATTGGCTTTTTCATGGATCAGCAGGTAGGTGTCGCACATATAACTTACTTTGTAAGTCCCTGTTTCCCGGCTGCTAATTGACATCATGCGGAAATGAAAAGACTTGCTCTCAAAGGAAACCAGGGCCTCGAACTGTATCCTGGAATCTGAAGGGGGGTCTTTGGTTACAGCTGTGACCGTCAAGAGGTTTTCGGCATTATCGAGTTTTGTCTTTATCACCTTCCCGAGCGGGTCCTCATTCCCGAAAAGTTTTATGGCAGTGCTTTCCGAAAGGACGATGGAATTGGGATCGGGTAATGGGTTTGCAGCATTTCCTTTGATGACCTGGAAGGAGAAGATCCTGAAAAAGGAGGGATCGGTGGATAACACCTGGTTCAGCCTGACCGCCCCTGGTTGACGGAGGATGTTGAATTCGATACGGTCGATTCGGCAAGCCTCTTTTACCTCCGGGAATCCTCCCATGATCCTTTCTGCCCAGTCCTGGGTCACTGAAGAGGAGGTTTCAGAAGAACTGATATTCATTACCAGGAAAATATTGCTGTATTCTTTGTGGAATTTATCGGTGCTGTATTCCTTTATCACATACCGGGTGATGACCAGGATAGTGGACATGCTGATTGCAAGCCCGAACACGATAATCAGGGTAAACAACAGGTTTTTCCTGTAATTTCTCAACGTGATTTTTACAATGTGTTTGAACATATCGTTGATTATGCAGGTTAAATTGTTCTATTCATTTCTCAGGGCATTGACGGGGTTTCCTGTGGAAATCCTGATGGTTTGCCAGCTGATCGCCAGTATGGCAACCGCCATCGACAGGAAGGCTGCAAGAAAAAAGATCCACCAGCTCAGGGCTGTCCTGTAAGCAAATCCCTCAAGCCAGCGGTTCAGGACAATCCATGCAACAGGACTTGCAATGAGCACCGCAATGGCTATCCATTTCAGGAAATCCGCATTCAGCATGAAAAGGATCTGGAGTGAGGATGCCCCGTTTGCCTTTCGGATGCCGATCTCCCTGGTTCGCCTTTCGCATGAATATACCGCCATCCCCAATATTCCAAGCATGGAGATGATGATTGCAAAGAATGAAAACACCAGCGTAAGGTTCCGCAAGCGGATCTCGTCACGGTATTTCTGCGACATCAGGTCATCGAAATAATTGTACGAAAAACTCCTGGAATCCCTGTTCTTCCTGTATGTCTCGCTGATGAATCTAATTGTTTCAGCTTTGTTTTTCCCTGAGATCCTGACATTCATGGTCATGATGTTTTGCGGATCGTTGGTCATGATAAGCGGCCCTATCCCATATTGCAGGGGACGGAAATGAAAGTCTTTTACAACGCCAACGATTACATATTCACCTATTTTTTGCCCGATGGGGTTTTCAAACCTGAGGGCTTTTTCGGCTGTTTCATTGATGACGACGGGGAAAGAAAAGCTGTTCCGGTTTTTGGATTTCCCAACGGTATCTTTTTCAATGGTTTTCCAGAAAGCTTCATAATTCATTTGCAGGAACTGTCCTTTGTTTACCTTCAGCCGGTATGTCTTTGCGAAATCCTCATCCACCCACAGCATGGAAGCCCTTAAACTGTCGATACGGTTCCCATGACTGACCGCAAAGATTTCCTGCCAGCCAAAATCAACCGGGGCATATGTTGTGGCTGAAACGCTCAGGATCTCGGGGTTCCGGAGCAGTTCATTTTTAAAGGTTTTGTTTTCATACCAAAGGCCTGTGGGGATAACCACGATGTTGTTCCTGTCGAATCCCAGGTCCTTCCCGTTGATGTAATTGAGCTGCTTTATGAAGACCGTCGCCGCGATTATGAAAAATGCAGCTATGCTGAACTGGAAAACAACCAGCAAGCTCGTAAATCCTTCTTTTGATCCTGTAGGGCTCCCACCCCTGAAAATATTCAGAGGTTTTAATGACGAAAGGTAGAGCGACGGATAAAGGCCCGCAAGGATCCCGGCCAGCATAGTTAACAAGAACAAGCTGCAGATGAATCCCGGGGAAAAACCGAGGCTGAGATCCTGTCCCGTAAATCCATTATACCAGGGAAGTATCAGCCAGACCAGGAAGAGGGCCAGCAGCGCGGCTCCCATTGTCTGCAGAATCGATTCAGCCATGAACTGCAAGGTGATCTCCTTCCGTTCAGCTCCGCATACTTTTTTAAGCCCGATCTCTGTCGAGCGTTCCGAAGACCTTGCAACCGACAACACCGAAAAATTCAGGGCTGCCATCAGGAGGATCAGGACAGCGAGGGAGGAAAATATTAAAACATACTTGTAACTGCTGATGTTTTTATCAAAGATGTACGTCGGGTAATGGGTATGAAGATGAATATCTGTCAGGAGTTGAAAGAGAAGTTTATCATGGAACCTGGAAATATGACTGGGAAAATTGGTGATCGCATCCAGGAATTTCGCATCCACAACTGCGTTTTCGGCAAGCCTGATGTACACGTGAACATATGCCTTGTCACCCCAGTCATTGGCAAGCCTGGCATAACGACTGCTCCTTTCAGGAAGGATATACCCGAAATCTATATGGCCCTGGCGCGGGATTCTGACTACGCCGCTTACCGTGTACACTTCTTTAGTGTATTTATCGCTGATGATGTTTTTGCCAAGTGCCGGTTTGTTTCCGAAAAGTTTTTTTGCAACATCCTCTGAAAGAACAATGTTGGATGGGTCTGCAAAGGCTTTCTCCGGGCTGCCTTCGATGAATTTAAATCCGCCGAAAACAGAAAAGAAATCATCGTTGGTGGTCATCCCGCGGGCTTCAATTTTTTCTCCTCCTTTTTCAACCGAGAGAGGAGAATCTTCGGAATCAAAGCTCAGGTAAGTTGCTTTTTCAATCTGGGGAAATGCAGCTTTCATGGCTTTGGCCAAAGGGCGGTAACAACCAGCTGATTTCACAATTTCGTCTCCCTCCCTTGCAAGGGTCAGCACCCTGTAGATCCTGTCATAAGCAGGATGGAATTTTTCGTAACTGAGTTCATTGATAACCCATAAATAAATCAGAAGACTGGCCATCACCCCTATTGTAAACCCCAGGAAGGTGATGAAGGAGTAAACAGGTTTTTTAACAAAATTCCGGATCAGTATTTTCAGTTTCCAGTTCATGTTTCCAATGTTTATTCTACGATCATCAGGATATCTTCCGAATTGGCCACAGAGGCGGCAAGTTTTAACAGTTCATTTTTTTTAGAGGCAGGGGCGGCAGATCGTTTGAACTGATCAGATTTCACCCTTTCTTTAAGTTCCTTTCCCTTAAGGGATATCAGAATTTCACCGTTGCTGCCTGTCATGTAGGAGGAAGGCCATACAGGTATTCCGCCGTCAATGTTATTCATAAGTATCTCCTCATCATAGTTATGCGGATCTCCTTTGACAATAAAAAGCTTACGGTTTGATTTTTCATATACGGCAAAGTATTGTTTCAATTGTTTGCTTTTCCTGGTATTGTAACAGTCGTAACTGTCTTTCGAAAAAGACAGGAACACAAAATTTCTTGTCTCGGCCCATGTTTCAGGAATGATTTTTCCGGAAAGATCGAAATCCGGATCCAGGCCTTCCTTTTTTAAAAGCTTGTGCTTTCCAAGGTTCAGAACATATACCGGTAACATCCGGTTCGGCGGTATTACCTGGAAAACGGTATCATTGAAAGCATTGCGGAAAAACAGTTTCCCCTTGTTTTCATATTGGATTCCCTGGTCCGTGCCCCGCATAACGGATTTTGAAAAAGTTTCCAGTTTTTCAAATTGCGTAAAGGTGGCCAGGGTATCTCCCTTCTTATCGAAGATGCCCATCATGTATTTTCCACCCGGCGTGAATTCACTGCCCAGTGGTTTGGCATAGGTGTTATGATCGAGTAAAATCGTTCCCGTTCCCTTATAAAAAAATTCATACCCTGCGCTGTACATCCCGTTTGCAGACCCTTTCGGCATTGAAGGTTTTTTGATACCCGGGTTGAGGTTAACTGCAATATCGCCAAGGGCCCTTACCTGACGGGGTTTTTCAGGATCAAAGTCAGTTTTAAGGCTGATTGGGACCTGGGAACAATCGTATTCCATGATGTATGACTGCCCGGTAAGTGAATTGCGGTATTTATAATAAAGCATATTACCCTGTGCCCAAACCGTATATCCTCCTCCAATGAATGTGTTATCCCCCCTTACAATAATCCCGGACTCCGTCACCTCGATCCCGGTAAATTCATTTTTCACAACAGTGCTCAGGTATTTTCCATCCCTTGTGTAGAGAAGGATCCCGGAAGGATTTACTGCGACAATGTTCTTATCCATCAGGTAATACTTGAACTTCATCGTCCTTGAAAAGCCGGTATCGGGAACTTTCTGCATCCGGATGTAGGTAATCTTTGAAGCGACATCCGATAGTTTAAACTCCTTTATATTGTCCAGGCTTCCGGCAATGTCTATCACCACCGGCGGTTTTGATGGGTCGGCTGAGCGCATCTCTTTGAAGCGGAAACCCGGCGGCAGTTTTTTAAGCGTATCCCCAAGCGGTTTTTCCCTCACTTCCCTTTCGGTCTCCTCTTTTTCCTGGAGAAGAATCTCTGCTGCTAATTTTTTTTCATCGGTTTTCAAGCGATTTCCGCTGCAGGCAGTAAGCAACATTATCAATATGTTGGTCAGCAAAATAAAAGGGTATCTGTTCACTGTTTATTGACTTAATGTGAATTAAGAGATCTTTTACTCATGTCTGATCGATTCAACCGGATTGCACGAAGCTGCCCTCCAGCTTTGTGAGGTAACGGTGATGCATACGATTAGAAATACCGTGAATCCGGCAGCCGCAAATATCCACCAGCTCAATCCGGTTTTATAAGCAAAGGCTTCCAGCCATTTTTGCATAATATAATATGCAACAGGGGTGGCAATGACAAATGCGATGGCTACCCACTTCATAAAATCTTTATTCAGCATAAGTATTACTTCCCATGTTCCGGCACCATTAATTTTACGGATACCGATTTCTTTTACCTTTCGCTGACAACCAAACAGGGACATGGCTAAAATGCCCATGCAGCAAATTACGATGGCACAACCCGCAAACAACGAAAAGGTTCTCTGGAATAAAATTTCTGATTTGTACATATTCTGAACTGCCTGATCGAAAAAGCTTACTTCGATCGGGAAAGAGGGGGAAAGACCTGATGCCAGATCATGTATCTCATGAATGGTTTGATGTAATGAATTAAAATTGCTGGTATGCAAGCTTGCCAGACAATAGGAAGCATCAGACCCGTTTTCAATGACCAGGGGGGAGACAGGTTCATTGACCGGTTTGTAGCGAAAATCTTTTACAACACCTGTAATTTCTACAAGACCGCCATCCATTCCCATTCCAACGAAAAATTTAACTCCTATGGGGTTGTCGATCTTATTCTCGCGAAGAAAGGTTTCATTCACGATAATTTTTCTTGCGTCGGTTTTAAGCATTTCAGAATAAAACCGTCCCATGGTAATTTGCAATCCTAACATTCCGGGAAAGGCGGGATCAGCATTAAACAGGTCAAAATTAAGTTCCTTTTTTTCTCCATTGACCGGGGTATTCATTCCCCAATGCGATATGGGTTTGCCCGGGTAATATTGTGTAAATGATATTTTTTCAACGATCGGTTTCTTTTGAAGCAATTGTTTCAGCACCTCTTTTTTTGCATTCAACTGGGGAGTTAGTTTTATTCCAATGATATTATCCTGGTTAAACCCCAGGTTGTTACTCCCAAAATTGACTTGCTTTTGCACAAGGACAGTAAAAGCCAATAATACAATGGCAATTACAAACTGAGCGGTAACGAGAACTCCACTGAATAGCTGATTCGCAGCAGGCGCCACCACGGTTTTTTTCAGGTTGTCGATAGCATTTGAGGCGGAAATCCGCATAGCGGGAATGATACTGAAAAGAATACTCAGAAAGAATACCCCGACAATTGAAATGATTAAAAAGCCCGGAGCGTAAATGAATTGAGGATTGAATCTGACACCCGTGTAGTTCTGAATAAACGGGTTGATGAGAATTACGATCATGATCGCAATAAAAAGAGCCATCAGGAACAAGAGGAAAGCCTCTGACAAGACATTGATGAGAATTGTTGACGGTTTTGCGCCCATGATCTTCATTACGCCTGTCTGCTTGATTTTGTCCAACCATTGTGAGGAGGAAATATTGATAAAATTGACAAGGGCAATCATCAGTACCAGAACGGCCACCAAAACGAGGATCATGATCTTCCGTTTATCCCCGTGACGAAGATACTTGTTGCCGAAAATGTCAAGTTTAGATAAATAAACCTGTTGTAACGGCATCAATTTTGCATTACTATAATCTTTTTGGAATTCTTTTGGGAAACAAGCCGTAATCTTTTTTGCTGTTTCATCAGGATTGGTCCCTTTTTTTAACAGTAAACATGTCTGGTAATTGCACCATCCCCATTCCTTAAACTCACCTTCATTGGAAAGTACAAGCTTGCGTGTTCTGACCGAAGAAATTGCGCTGAACGAAATACACGAATTTGCTTTGGGCTCTTCGATCACGGCCCTTACGGTAAGCAAGTGGGTATTGTTCATCTTCATGGTCTGGCCAACAGCAGGTTTGCGCCCAAAAAGCTTTTCAGAAAGAGACTTCGTAATCACCACCGACATGGGTTCTTTCAGGGCAGATTCAAGATTTCCTTCCACCGGGGTGTATGTGAATAGCTTGAAAAAATCTTCATCGGCAAACAGAATATCTGAAGTTACCGGATCATTATTTGCAGCCTGGAATACAGGAGCTTCCCAGGCATCGGCCATCCTTACAGTTGATTCCACACCCGGGACACTCATGTCGATATTCTCTTTGAGGAGTGCGGGTGTATAACTCCCTTTCTTCAAGTCAACATAAATATAGACCCTGTCTCCATTTTTATGGTAGTTATCGGTAGTTAGTTCACTGTATGAATAAACAGACAGAATTATGACCAGGGCAAGACTAACGGCCATGCCAACCAGGTTGATCAGGTTGGTAACTGGTTTTCGTTTGAAATTCCGGATAATGGTTGTAAGCAGATACTTCATTTTTTAATTTAATTTTCTCATTCATGCTTCAATGCTGTCACCGGGTTCTGGGTTGCAGCCTTCCATGCCTGCCAGGTGGTGGCGAGGATGGCGATGGCAAACACAAACAGGGCGCTGATTAAAAAATATCCCGGGTGCAAGTTGATGCGCTGCACATAGTCGGCAAGCCATCGGCTCATGACAATATAGCTTCCCGCTGAAGCAATGAGAATTGCAACGACCACAATAATCAGGATGTCCTTGAACAAAACCGCGATGATCCGGCTCACCGAACTCCCGTTCACCTTCCGGATCCCGATCTCCCTTGTACGGCGGGAGATCTTAAGAACCGTCAGGGCCAGCAAGCTGATCAGGCTGATGAAAACCACTTCGGTCCCTCCGATGAAAACCATTTCGGCAAGCCGGTTTTCCTTTCTGTACATCCCGTCAAAGATGTCCGCCAGCAAATGAGAGTTGAAAATATAATTTTCATCAAAGCGGCGGAAAACAGATTTAACCTGCATCAGTTGTGTTTCCGTCATGGGATTATTACTGCGGATGTATATGTTAGGAGTTCCCCAGAAACAGTTCGTGATAACAAGCGGGGCAATGGGTTCGCCCGGATTGCTCATGTAATAAAAATCCTTTACAATGCCAATAACTTCCGCCCGTTGATCCTTGTAAAGAATTGTTTGCCCTGCTTTGGGCTCTATCCCCAGGTACCTGGTCGCCGCTTCATTTAAAAGCACAGCCTGGCTGTCGGCCATGGACTGTCGAAAAAACCTCCCGTCGACCAGTTCAAATTGCATGAGCTCTCCAAAACCCGGTTTTTCGCGGTATTCATTGATGGCTTTGTTGCTGTTTTCCCCGTCGGCAAGGGTCCTTATGTACTGCCCGCTGCAGCCTCCGCCCATGAAGTGTTCCCCTCCGCAAACAGCAGTAACGAAAGGTAATTTCAGTAATTCCGTTTTGAGGCTTTCATATTTCCTTGTAAGGGGCATGCTGCAATCGCTGACCGTGATGACATTATTCTTATTGAACCCCATGGGTATTTCGTGCATGTGAGCGAGTTGCGAGAAGATAATGACGACACAGCTTATGAAAAAGGAGGCTACCGTAAACTGCACTAACACCGAGGCTCCAGAAAGCCAGTTGTTGTTTCCCGTGCTTGAAATTTTTCCCCTCAATCCCAATGCGTATTTCATCCTGGAGAGATAGAGTACTGGATAACCGGATGTAATTACAAGGAGCAAGGCCAGCAGCATAAAACAGGAAATGATGCCTCCCGCAGAAAACAAATCCGAAAGATCAACTTTCGACTGCAGCAAGGCCGAAAGAAATGGCATCGATTTATAGATGACCAGGAATGCTATTATGGCTGAGAATAGAAAAACAATGAGTGTTTCCATGAAAAACAGTTTGGCAATACTTGCCTTGGTGGCTCCGAACATGGTGCGGGTTGATATTTCGGTAATGCGTTTCTCTCCCTGGATGATAAACAGGTTAATATAGCTGAGCAATGCCGTGAGAAGGACAAACAAGGCGATCAATCCCACGATCAGCATCTGCTTCGTGCTCCCATGGGCCGGGAGATAGTCCTTTGCGACAGAATAAAGGTACAGATCGGTCAGAGGCTCAACCCCCGATTGCACCTTTGCGTAAAATGTCCTGGCCCAATCCTGCATAAGTGAATTATATGCATTGGCAATCTTAGCGCCTGCAGCTTTTGAATCAATATTCGGCTTAAGCAAGTAGTATGTTTGAAATTCGAGAGACGAAGAAAGCCAGTGCATATTGAGAGTTGAAAGGGAAACCAGGAGATCAAAGCTCAGGTGTGAGTTTTTCGGAATTTCATTTATTACCCCGCTAATCATAAGATGTTCTCCGTCAGCTTCAATTTCTTTTCCGATGCAGTTGGCCGTGTGGAACAGCTTTTGGGCAAGAGAAGTCGTGATCACTGCAGTTTTTTTCCCAAGCAGGGCTGTTTTGTCATCGCCTGCATTGAGGGTAAGTCCGAATACCTTGAAAAATTCAGGATCAGCATAGAACATCCTGATTTTTTGTATCTTGTTTTCTTTGTTCTGTACGGATGTTTGGCTAAATCCGTACAACTGAACGGCTGATTCAATTTCAGGGACTTTCCCGGGGAGCTGGGTATATGCCTTGCGCAGTGAGATGCCATAGACTTCGGTTCTCGTATTGTCTGTAACCTTGCAATACAGCCTTACAACCCTGTCGCTGGTTTTAAAATGCCTGTCATAACTCAGCTCATAGCGGAGGTATGTGAGTGTGAAGATCACGGTGGACAATGCCACTGCAAGCCCCGTCACGTTTGTAATAAGCATGACCGGGTTGCGTTTCAGTATCCTCAGGACAAATTTCAGATCATTCATGTTGGTCTTGTCTCTGGTATCTGGTTTTCAAAATGTCTATTCAGTTTTCAGCGTTTTCACCGGGTTTGCCGTTGCAGCCATGTACGACTGGAACCCGATGGTAATCATGGTTATCAGGTAGCTGATTAATCCTGTCAATGCAAAAATCCACCACGAAAAACTTATCCGGTATGCAAAACCCTGAAGCCATCTTGACATGACATACCAGGCAACCGGACTTGCAATTACAAATGCGATGCCTATCCATTTTATAAAACTAAGATTCAGCATCTGCATGATTTCCGCAACTGTTGCACCGTTGACTTTCCTTATCCCTATTTCTTTCGTGCGGCTTGTTATGATGAAAGAAGCCACTGCAAACAATCCCATGCAGGCAAGAACAATGGCCAGCACTGTAAAATATCCCATCAGGTGGAACCTTTTTTCATCGGATTGATAGAGCTGGTCCAGCTGAGTGTCCAACAAATGAAAATCAAATACCTGGTCGGGGTAAATGGTCTTACAGATCTCTGTTATTTTTTGGATAGTGTTTGATGCATTTGAAGGCTGCACTTTGACCATAAGCTCCCCGCATTCATTGAAATCAATCACAAAAACAGCAGGCTTTATCTTTTCATACAGGGATTCGAAATGAAAATCGCCGACAATTCCTACAATCTTCCTCTCAGACTTTGGCCAGTTGCATTTTATGTTCTGCCCGATTGGATCTCCCTGTATTCCCAGGCTTTTCACGGCAGCTTCATTCAAGATCAGGGCCTGGCTGGTATCTGTTTTATATGCATTTGAGAATAACCGGCCTTTTACAGCTTTGATGTTCAATGTGTTAAAATAATCGAAATGAACATGGACATAGGGAATCTGGGTAGCGGTTTTTTGTCCCTGGGGTTTGACCCCTCCCATATTGTTCAGGCCTTCTGAAGGGACACGACTGGCGGCCGAAACGCTGAGAACTGAAGCCTGGTCAAGAAGCGCCCGCTTCAGGGCCAGGTATTTTCCTTCATTCCCAAAGCTCCCAACCTGGGATACCAGCACAAATTCCTTGTCGAATCCCAGGTTTCCGTACTGCAGGAACCTTATCTGCCGGAACATTACTATTGAAATTGTTATCAGGGCAATTACGATAGTAAATTGGGCGCCAACCAGGATCTTCCTGAATTGAAATTTCTGCTCCCTTGTGTTTTTGGATGATTGAAACACCCTGATGGGATTATACGATGAGAGCACAAAAGCGGGATACCAGCCTGCGAGAACTCCCACGAGTAGAAGGATCCCGAGAATTCCCCAGATTGTTTTTGCGTCGATCAGTGCCAGGATTGACAGGTCTTTCCCTGAAAGCTCATTGAAAACAGGCAAACTAAGAACTACAAGAAGAAGTGACAGAATGAACGAGACAGCAACCATTACAAAAGATTCGAAAATATATTGTGCTGCGAGCTGTTTGCGTGACGCTCCGCAAGCTTTTCTCATACCGATTTCCACCACCCTTGTGGATGCACTGGCAGTAAACAGGTTGATATAATTGAAACAGGAAATAAGCAGGACCAGGAAAGCTATTGCTGAAAAAATCAGGACGTACAAAATGCTGTTCTGGGGCTGGATGTCAGTTTTAAAATGAGAAGAGTACAAATGGATGTCTTTCAGTTGTTGCAGGGAATATTCAGAAGGAAGATTATTCGGGTCTTTAACGGTTTTCATTAAGCTGTTGCATTTTGTCTCCACTACAGTTTTGGAGAAGTGGTCAGGGAACAGAAAATAGACCATGAAGTTCTGCCACCCCCAGTTGTCCATTCCTTCTTCTTTGTCGGTGCCTGAAAGGGTCAGGATCATGTCGAAACGGAAATGTGAATTTCCCGGCATGTCATCCATTACTCCTGTTATGGTGTAATTGGATTCGTTGTTCAATTTCAGTACCTTGCCTATCGGGTCTTCGTTTCCAAAATATTTATGCGCGGTTTTTTCAGAAATTACGACGGTTAATGGCAGAAGTAAAGCGTTTTCCGGGTTTCCCTGCCTTAACTTAAAAGAGAAAATATTGAAGAAAGCTGCATCGGTATATGCAACCCGGGTCTCTTTAAACCGCTTTTCTTTAAATCCGACTATTTCATTTGGCCGGGGTAAAATCCTGGTATAGCCTCTTATTTCCGGAATATTATCTGCCAGGTATTTCGCGGTCTGAGGAGATTGATAAGGGTGTTCAGGATTGCACAACCTGTAAATATTGTCTGCGTTTTTATTGAATCTGTCGAAACTCAACTCAATCCTGACGTATAATAAAAGCAGTATGCTGACCGCCAGCCCTATGGTCAGGCTCAGGATGCTTATAATAGAATAGGTTTTATTCCTGATAAGATGGGCGACAGCGGTTTTTAAATAACTTTTGATCATGGGGTGAATATTATTTCAGTTCAACCTTGTCATTATTGCCGAAGATGGTGTAATCCGATACTATGACCTGCTCTCCTGCTGCCAGCCCGTCCAGGACTTCATAATACTGGGGATTTTTCCTGCCTATCCTGATATTTCTCTTGACTGCGAACTGCCCGCTCTTATCCAGGACAAAAATCCATTGTCCGCCTGTCGCCTGGTAAAACCCTCCCTGGGGGATCTGTGTGGCTTCAACCGCCTGTCCCAGTTTCAATTTGATAAAATAAGACTGGCCAATCCTGATATTCTCAGGCAGCTTGCCCGTAAACACAAGGTCAATCTTAAACCTTCCGTTCCTGACTTCCGGGTAAACCTTCTTGATCTCGAGAGGAAGGGTGTCGTTCGGCCTTTCAATAAAAGCGCTAAGGCCTGTCCTGATGCGGTCGATGTAATGTTCATCCACGCTGGCTTCAATCTTGTATGAAGTCAGTATGTTGATCTGCCCTATCCTGAAACCCCGGGGAATGGACTGGCCGATCTCGACCATGAGGCTGCCAAGCTGTCCGTCGACAGGGGATTTCACGCTCAGGTAATCCTGCTGCTGCTTAACCAGGCTGAGGTTCAACTGCATGTTTTTAAGGTTCTCGCTGATCTGTTCTATCTGGAGTGACCTGAAGGAAGAATCCTGTTTCTGGCGAAGAAGAACAAGTTCCTGGGTTTTATCAGCAAGCTGGTATGCTTCATCCGATCGTAAAAATTCGTCCCTGGAGATCAGCTGATCCTTGTATAATTCCTTATTCTGTTCATAAGTCCTTTTTTTTGCAATCAGGTCAAAACGGGCATTCAGAACTTCCCTTTCCAGGGAATGTTTCTCTTGTTCCATACGGATCCTGACTTCCCTCAGGAAGTTCGATTTTTCGGCAAGCTGGGCTTCGCTGTTGAGGATATTCAGATTGATGTCATTGTTGCTGAGCCTGATGATGACATCACCTTTATGAAGCATACTTCCTTCTTCGAGGAGGATCTCTTCCACTTTCCCTCCTTCATAGGCATCGAGGAAAACCGTAGAGATGGGCGCTGCAATTCCGTCGTTCGTAATGTAATCGTTAAACAAGCCCCTGAATACGCCGGCTATAGTGATCTTTTCTTTTTCAACCCTGATGGTGCTGGTCCAGTCCCTGAAAATGAAGAAGAGGATAACCGCCAGCAGCAGGCCTCCGCCGATGATGTACTTCCAGTATTTCTTTTTGATCCATCGTTTTTCCACGATGACCCTGTCCATCCCCGTTGTGCTATTCAGATCCATGTCTCTTATAATTTACGATGTACGATTTCCGGTTCACGAGTCACGGTTCCCGGTTCACAGTTTCCCCGACAGCAGTGATCCTGTCATGAGGAACCTGATATATCTTTCTTTCAGAAGCACCTGCAAGCCAGTCCTGAGGACTTCTGTTTTTGCCCTTATCCATTTGTTTTTCTGGATGTAGAACTCGATGATATTGATAAGGCCCTTGTCCAGTTTCTTTTCCGCTGCCTGGTATGCTTTCAGGTTTTTAGCGAGCTGGCTCAGTGCTGATTCATATTCCGCGCGGGCAGCTCTCCATTCGGTGAGGGATTTTTCAACACCCATCATCAGTTTGTATGAAATATCATCAAACTGTACCTTGGCCTGCTGGTACCTCAGTTTGGATTTTGTGAGGGATGTGTTTTTCGAGAATTTTGAGAACAGCGGGATTTCCAGGCCAAGGCTCAGGTATTCGCTTGAGTTATTAGTTATCTGGTCGCTGAAAGGAATTATCCTGTTCAATGAGTCGCGGCTGGTTTGCATATACTGCGAATTCCAACCGGCATAAAACCCAAGCCTGGGAGAAAATGCGCCTTTGCTCACCTGGACCGCTTTTTTTGCTGCCATCAGGCTGTTTTTGGCATACATAATATCAGGCAGGGCATTGGAAGCGACATTATAAAGCTCCTTCATCGACAAAGTGTCAATGGAACCCTGGAAGATCGAAGGAACCAAAGTGTCGATGGTCAGGCTGTCGGTAGGCGGGAAATTCATCTGGTACTTCAGGCTTAGGCCGGCCTGGTCAAGCAGGTTGTATGACTGGACCAGCAAAAAACTATCGGAGGCAAGATTCGCTTCCGTTTCCAGGAGGTCGGTACCGGGCTTGCGTCCCAGCTCCACGAATTTTGTAGTATAATCCAGCTGGCTTCTCGAAAGCTTGTAATTCTCCAGCGCGATCTGGGAAAGTCCCTGCTGAAGCAAAACATTAAAATAACCGTTTATCACTGCAAAGGCAACCTCATTCCTGACCTGCTGCAGTTTATTCTTTTCCGCTTCGAAGTTCAGCTTCTGCATGGATATTGTGTTCATCTTCATAAATCCGTTGAAGATATCCAGTGAGGCTGAAAGGCCATAGTAATTATTATAAAATTTCACATCAATATATGAATTGGTAGTAGGATCGATGCTGCGGCCGAAATACTGGTTATAGGATGTCTGGAAGCCCAGTGAAGGATAGAGATCGTTCATGGACTGTTTGTAATCGGTTTTCCGGATTCTCACCCCCAGTTCCTGGTTGTGGACCGAGAAATTGTTATCCCAGGCAAAATTGATGCACTGGTCAAGGGTCCATGCCTTCTGGGCAAACAGGTACAGAGGGCTGAAGGCCGGGAGAAGGAGAAGCAGTATTATCCGGAACCGGTTCATACTGAGAGCGCCTGCATGCTTCGTGCAACTTCTTCTGAAACGATTTGTCCGTCGAACAAATTGACGACCCTGTGGGCAAAGGCCGCATCCCTTTGTGAATGGGTTACCATCACTATGGTCGTTCCCTGTTTATTAAGTTCGGAGAGCAGGTTCATCACCTCTATCCCGTTTTTGGAATCCAGGTTACCTGTCGGTTCGTCGGCAAGGATCAGTCCGGGAGCCGGAGCAACGGCGCGGGCAATTGCAACACGCTGCTGCTGCCCGCCCGACAATTGCTGGGGAAAATGCTTTTTACGGTGCCCGATTTTCATGCGCTCAAGGATTTCAGTGACCACCTGCTTCCTTTCAGCAGCAGATTTCTTCAGGTAGAGCAGGGGGAGCTCCACATTCTCAAACACATTCAGTTCGTCGATCAGGTTGAAACTCTGAAAAACAAACTGTATATTGCCTTTACGGTGATGGGTTCGCCTTCCTTCCCCGAATTTTGAAACATCGGTGCCGTTAAAAAAGTATTCTCCCTCACTTGGATTGTCGAGCATGCCAAGGATGTTCAGCAGGGTTGATTTTCCGCAACCCGAAGGCCCCATGATGGCAATGAATTCTCCCTGCTTCACTTCCATGCTGACGGAGTTGAGGGCGGTTGTCTCGATTTCATCGGTTTTGAACCTTTTTGTGAGATTGACTGTCTTGATCATTGTGGTATAGGTTAAATTTCTTTAATTATTTCAATATTCGTGCCAAATCAATTATATGTCTGATATACAAATACATAACTCATTTTGCAAAATTCATTTTGTAAACATATTGAACATTCGGGTGTAACTTTTCTGTACATTTATGATCATTACTATACATGAACCCATGATTATGGATCCAAAAATAAAAGAGGGGAACCTCCTGATCGTCGACGATAATAAGAGCGTTCTGAACGCTTTGAGGCTGTTCCTTAAATTCGATTTTCTCGAAGTTTCAACGATCTCAAATCCGAATTCACTGGTTCACGAGATTGAGACCCGCGATATCGACGTGGTGCTTCTCGACATGAACTTCAAGGCCGGTGAGAGTTCCGGGAATGAAGGGATGTACTGGCTGAAGGAGATAAAAAAACGGAAGCCGGATATCGAAGTTGTGATGTTCACTGCCTACGGCGACATAGAAACAGCGGTGAAAGCAACCCACCAGGGTGCGGCCGATTTCATCCTCAAACCCTGGGAGAATGAAAAGTTGCTTGCAACACTAAAGGCAGCCCTGAAACTGAGGAAATCAAACCTCACCGTAGGCAGCCTGAAGAGAAGGGAAAAGGATCTCATGGCTGAGATCAACAGGGATGAAAGGATGATCATCGGCGATTCACCTGCCATGAACAAGATCCTCGACCTTGTGAAAAAAGTTGCGAGTACCGATGCAAATATCATGATCACAGGGGAGAACGGGACCGGGAAGGAACTGATTGCAAAAGAGATCCACCGTTTGTCGGAGCGCTCGAACGAACTTCTCGTGACAGTTGACCTGGGTTCGGTTGCCGAGACCCTGTTCGAGAGTGAAATGTTCGGACATGCCAAAGGCTCATTTACAGATGCAAGGGAAGACCGGACCGGCAAGATAACGCTGGCAAACAAAGGCACACTCCTCCTTGACGAGATCGGCAACCTGCCGATGCATCTCCAGTCGAAGCTCCTGAACGTGCTGCAGAACCGGGTTGTGATCCCGGTGGGATCCAACAGGGAGATCCCCGTGGATATAAGGCTGATCTGCACAACCAATAAAAACCTGCTTCGGATGGTGCAGGAAAAGACGTTCAGGCAGGATCTTTTATACCGCATCAACACCATTCAGATAGAGCTTCCCCCCTTGAGGGAAAGGATTGGCGACATCGAGATCCTGGCGGGTTTTTTCATTGGAAAATACGGGTTGAAGTACAAGAAAAAATGCCTGGCACTGCAGCCCAAAGCGCTTGAAAGGCTTAGAAAATATCCCTGGCCGGGCAACATCAGGGAGCTGCAGCATACCATTGAAAAGGCTGTGATCCTTTGCAATGGAAGCGAAATAGGGCTGGAAGACCTGAACCTGAACCAGCACCTGCAGGTATTTTCCCAGGAAGCCATGACCCTTGAAGAGATGGAAAAAATGATGATTGCAAAGGAATTGAACAGCAACAGCCAGACCCTTGGCACAGTGGCGAAAAACCTGGGAATTTCACGGACTACCTTGTATAAAAAAATGCAGAAGTATGGCTTATAAACGCGTAACACTATCGGCCCTGGTAAGCACCGGGGTAATAGTCTCCTCCGTTTTCATCGCCGGGTATTTCACAGCCCTGAAGACAGATCCATGGTACCTGCTGTTTCTTTTGCCGGTTCCCATTGCCGCCTTTTCCATCATCAATACCTTCAACCAGTCGAACCGTCAGATTGCCTTTTTCTTTGATGCGATAAGGAATGAAGATTCATCACTGAAGTTTCCCGTTTCAATCAGGCAGAAGTCGCTCCGTCATCTTTATCAAAGCCTGAACCACCTGAATGAAAGGATCAACGAGATCAAGCTGCATAATGAATACCTTGAAAAATATTACCAGTCCTTCATCCAGCATGCCTCCACGGGGCTGATGGCAGTGAACCGGAATAATGAAGTGGAGATCATGAATGATAAGGCTTTTGAGTATGCAGGCATTCCATCCTTCACCCCTCTTCACCTGGTACCCCTCAGGAATCCAGAGCTTTTCCAGGTTCTCGCCACTATCAGTCCGGGCGAGGCGTTTACCTTTAAACGCCTGATGGGTGACACGCCGATAAACCTGGTTATCCGTTCTAGGGAGATACGGTTTGGCGAAAATGTCTCCAGGCTGATCTCCCTGCAGGATATCCGCCACGAACTCGATGAAAAGGAACTAGACTCCTGGCAAAAGCTGATCAGGGTGTTAACTCATGAGATCATGAACAGCATTGCCCCCATCGTTTCACTTACAGGCACCCTGAAAAAATTCTTCCCCAGGGACGGTCTTGCTTCAGCCTCCTCATCCGTTGATGCTGAAACCATTGAAAACCTGATCCAGGGGCTTGAAACCATTGAAGAAAGGGGTAACGGGCTGGTCAGTTTTGTAAACAGTTACCGTATACTGACTAAAATCCCGAAACCTGATTTTTCAGTCTTCCAGGTGGAAGAATGGCTGGAGCAGATAGGGCTTTTGCTTCATGAACAAATTGAAAAACAGGGAATTAACCTTGAAATAAAGATCGATCAGAGAGCCGGGGAGCTTACCGGCGACAAGAACCTGCTGACCCAGGTAGTGCTTAACATCCTGAAAAATGCCACAGAGGCGCTGGCTGAGATTCCCGAAAACAGGAAAATCAGGATTGTTGCCGACATTTCCAGGCAAAACCGCCCGGTAATCAGGATCAGCAACAACGGTCCGGTCATTTCGGAAGACGTTTTAGAAAAGATCTTCATCCCATTCTTTACAACCAGGGAGCAGGGTTCTGGCATAGGTTTGAGCCTGTCGCGGGAGATCCTCAGGTTGCACCACGGGTCCATCCATGCGGAATCAACCGAAGCTGCAACCAGTTTTATCATAACGTTGTAGGTGAAGGTTGTGATTTGAAAAAGCAGTGATCCCGGACAAAGATTTTTAACCCCGGATTCCAACTTTCATAAGAAACAGGTGTCTTTTAATTAAACAAATCGGAATTGGCGGCAATTATCCCCGACATAAACCAGGAACTGATCGGATTATGCATCCGGGGTGACCGCGTGGCCCAATACCGTTTGTACAAACAATATTCCCGTACCATGTACAACCTGTGCCTGAGAATGGTTTCGAACAGATCTGAAGCGGAAGACCTGCTGCAGGAGTCTTTTGTAAAGATGTTCAGGGAACTTCCCTCGTTTCGCGGGCAAAGCACGCTTGGAGCCTGGCTGAGGCGTATCGTCATCAACCAATGCCTCAACCATATCCGCAAACAAAAACCGGTATTTGTTGAGCTCTACCCCGGGGATGTTGCCGATGATCCCATACAGGATGCCGACTTTAATGATATCACTGCGGATGAGATCCACCAGGCTATCCTGAGACTTCCCGAAGGTGCAAGGGTTGTTTGCGTACTTCACCTGCTCGAAGGTTACCGTCATTCGGATATCTCAGGGATGCTTGGCATTTCGGAATCAACCTCGAAATCGCAATACAGGCGGGCGGTAAACCTGCTGCAGGATTATTTAATGAAGAAGGTGTATGAAAAGTAAGTTTGAAGAGTTTCTGGATGCAGGATGCAGGATGCAGGATGACGATTCCCCGCTCCCGGTTCCCGGTTCCCGATTCCCCGATACAGAAGTTCCCGACGATGAAAAGATCTGGAAGGGGATCTCGGCTGAACTGGGTAAGGCCCGGAGGCTGAGGATCAGCCTGCTCAGCGCCGCCGCCGTTTTACTCCTCCTGATCTCATCCGCAATCACCATTACATTAATAATAAAACAAAGAAAAGCTGACGATTCAGAGTATTCACTGCTGAATCTATCAAAACAGATAGGCCGGGAAGAGGTTTTTTTCCGCCTTACCGTTAATCAGAAGATTGATGAAGTAAAGAAATCAGGTGTAAAAGCCGATGATTATCATGAAATGATGGACCAGCTCCATCAGATCGACCTTCAATATGAAACCTATGTTACAGATCTTCATGAACTCGGAAACCAGCCGAAAATATTAAAAGGCATTATCCGCTGTTACGAAATGAAGATCCGTGTGATCGAAAAAACATTAAATGAAATTGCAAAGACCAAACAAAATGAAAATGAAAAACATATTCTTTAGCCTGCTGTTATTGGGATTTCTGGCAACCGGACTCCAGGTTTCAGCCAGTGAAATGAAAGAAAGAAAAGAAACCTATTCCTTCGAAAGGATCATTAAACCCGAGACCATGATCTGTTTCGAAAATAAGGTGGGGCCCCTGAAAGTTGAAACCTGGGAAAAGAATTCTGTAAAGGTCGATGTCAGCGTTTCGATAGACGGGGAAGAAGACCAGGTTCAGATGGTGCTGGAATATATTAAAAAAATGAATTTCAGCCAGGAAGGAGATAATGTAAGTTTCAAGACAAGGTTTTATAAAAGCATGTCGGGGATGATACCGGGAAAGTTTACCATTACTCTTCTTGATGGAAGCACTGCAAAACTGTATAAACTTGATCTCTCGTTTGTAATGACCATGCCGAAAGGCAACTCGCTTACACTTGCACAGGCATATGAAAACGTGACCCTGCCTGATCTGAACGGCAAGATCACATTGGATCTTTACGAAAGTAACCTGGTTGCGGGAAAGCTGCCAAACTGTCAGACACTTACAGCAAAATACGGGAAGGCAGAGATTGATTCGGTACAGAATATTATTCTGACTCTTTATGAGAACAAACTGGTACTGAGGCAAGCAGGCGATGTGACCCTGAATTCAAAATATTCTGAAACCGAGATCAGCAGCGCGGGAAAGATGAGCATCAACTCTTACGAAGATAAATTGCACATCCTCCGCCACGGAGTGCTGGGAGTGAAGGGGAAGTACACCACCTTTACCCTGGGTGATTTCACCAAAGGGGCTTTTGATCTTTATGAATGCACTTTGACTGCAGGGAACAGCGATGTTGTTGCGATGACTGCAAAATACTGCAATATCAAAATCATTTCCTGCAAGGGCGCAGCAATTACTTCGTATGAAAACAAATTCAGCTTTGACAAGGTGGGCGACCTTAAGGCCGGTTCGAGCTATAGCTCCTATACAATCACTCAGCTTGACGGCAGCCTTACGATGACAGGCAGCCAGGAAGACAAGGTGAGTGTGATGCAGGTGGGTAAGACATTTACAGGCATTGACCTGGTTTGCAAATACACTAATGTGGACCTGAAGTTTGAACCCGGAACGGCCTATAAACTCGATGCCGACCTTAAATACAGCAGCTTTGATTACCCTAAATCTTCGCTCAGGGAGATACGGTATCATAAGGAGGATGATATTTTCCAGTACCAGGGAGTGACCCAGGGGGGAGATGAAAATACAGTTCCCCTGGTGAAATTGCAGATGTATGAAGGGGGGATAAAGCTGAAATGATCAGGGGGAATGTTTAACTTTACATTCCCGAACCCTAATCCGTTTCATATGAAAAAGCTTTTTCTCATTACTGCACTGGCCGGAATCATGGCCTCATGCAACCAGCCTGCAAAACAACAAACTGCCGTAGTAATTACCGATTCGACAAAGACAGAGATTAATGTCGTTGATAAGGGCAATGTGGCTTTCGGGCAGTATTTCATTGACAAGACAATGCGGCTGGATTTCAATCACAGCGGCACCTCCAGGGAAGAACATTTTGCTATTGACCGCATTGTTTCCGACGGGGCATGGCCGGGAAGTAAATTTGTACTGATCGATAAGCTGGAACTCGGGCCTTACTTTTTCAAGGTAATCGATAATGCGACCAAAACTGTATTGTTTTCACGTGGTTTTGCCAGCATTTTCGGCGAATGGCAAAGCATTCCGGAGGCCGATAAAACCTGGGGTTCCTTCAATGAATCCATTCGTTTTCCCTGGCCTCTGAAACCGGTAACCGTGATCCTTGGGAAGCGCGATCCGCAGACCAATAAATTCAAGACTATATGGACTGCAGATGTCGATCCGGCGTCAAGAGAGGTGAACCCTGCAGATCTCCCTCACGCCAATGTGGTGGATGTGATCCAGGAAAACGGGCCTGCGTCTGAAAAGGTTGATATCGTAATCCTGGGCGACGGCTATACAAAGGCCGAGATGGGGAAGTTCAGGAATGACGCCAAAAAGCTTTCGGCTTTCATGATGGACCAGGAGCCGTACATCTCGCGGAAAAAAGACATAAACATACGGACCGTTGAAACCCCGTCGGAGGTCTCCGGAGTATGCAAACCCCATCCCGGGGTATTTAAGAGAAGCGCCCTGGGTGTGCAGTACGGCGCTTTTGATTCTGAGCGTTATGCCCTGACTTTCGACAATAAGACCGTGAGGAATGTGGCATCGCAGGTGCCATATGATTTCATGATCATCCTGGTGAACGAACGCACCTATGGAGGAGGAGGGATCTATAACCTCTATACCACGGTTTCGGTTGACAATAAATATGCTGAGTATATCATGGTGCATGAGTTTGGCCATCATATGGGCGGACTGGCCGATGAATACTACACATCCTCGGTATCATATGAGGCCCAGGATATCAAGCTCGAGCCCTGGGAGCCCAATGTTACCGCCCTGCTTGATAAAAACAACTTCAAGTGGAAAGACCTGGTTACACCGGGTACGCCGCTCCCGACACCCTGGAACAAGGAACCATTCGATAAATTCGGTTATGAAGTCCAAAAACAACGCGACAGCCTTCGCCACGCCAAAGTCCCGGAGGAAGTCATGGAAGCTTTGTTCATGAGGCAGTACAGGCAGGAGGATGAATATTTTTCAAAGGAAAAATACAAGGAATCGGTAGGCGCTTTTGAGGGCGCCGATTATACCCAGAAAGGTTTATTCCGTTCCCAGCTCGATTGTATCATGTTCACACGCCATATCCATTTCTGCAAGGTCTGCCAGAGAAGCCTGATCAATGTAATGGAGCAATATACGGCGAAGGGACCGGGGAAATAACTGGATTACTGGATAACTGGATAAGGAAGATATTCAGTTTTACTGTTTCGTTGCAGTGTAAGTTCCGTTTGTCGCAATAGGCGGGTTGCCTGAATAACCCACGAAATTGCCTACCAGTTTAAGCGTGTCGAGATGGTATACCCCGGCTATAGTGGATATATTCGGAGCCGTTCCGTCCAGGAAAATATAAAATGAAGTTCCCGCCATCTGGTAAAGTCCGCTGCTGCTGTACCTGATGATTGAAGCAGTATCCCCCGGCCCTGCTGAATATTTCAGGTTGACGTATGTAACGTAAAGATCCCCCCCGTTGTTGGCGACATCAACTTCGATGGGGATATTCTGGCTTGTTTTTCCTTTCCAGTTCCCGACCAGCTGTGGATAAGTGGGATCACTGACCTTTTTCTTGCAGGAAACAATAGCTGTTCCTCCCAAAGCCAGTGAGGCAATCAGAAGGATAAGGATGGATTTTTTCATATGATTTAAGTTGAAGGTTGACGGCAAAAAGGGATACAAGATAATAAAAATCATTTATTCAATCCCCGAAGGGGCATTTTAAGCCTGTAAAATTCACACATGAAAAATGCCATTTGGGCGATAAAATAGCGGGCCGCCCATGAGCTGTAATCATTTTAGCGATAGTCCACAGAATTATACGATGGTTTTGCCCGTGGCTATCGATCAGTTTTTGATCATGGGGTTGGCAGGAAGTATTTTTGTTTCAAGACCTCGTGAAGTGTTAAACTGTTGTTAAATAATATAATAGCCTGTAACATTCCCCGATAAAAACCGACTTATTGATTATATATTATATATGGAGGAACAAACCATGAAAACCAAAACCATTTCAAAATTCGTTTTAATTCTGATCACCCTTCTCTTTCTCGGGGGCTCGTCCTTTGCCGGGAAAACCATTAAAGACACCGCAGCTACCATCAGGGAAGCCATTCAGCAACAGGTCAAACATCCCGGCTATATCAAGGTCAGGGATAATCTCTGCTGCGCCGACATACTGTTCACAGTGACCAACGATGGCAAGCTGCTTGTCAAGCGCATCACTACTGATAACGAAGCCCTTAGAGACTATATTAAGGAAAAATTCAGCGAGATCAGTTTTTCAAAACTCGGAAGCCCCCTCAACCAGTATTACCGCATTAAACTTTCATTCCGCCTCATCTAAGGCATTTTACCGTTGAATTTTTCCTGATTGACAGAAAGCTGCTTTCTTTATGAAGGCAGCTTTTTTATTTCTGTCAGGGACTTTTATATATTTGCTGTTAGTTGATCACCCTAACAACTATTCCATGGAAACAAAAAAACTGAACATCCCGAAGCTTTTGCCTGTGCTGATGGCTTTTATCGTAATGAGCTTTGTCGACCTGGTTGGAATCGGTGTTGACCGTGTGAGCAAAGACATGAGCCTCAGCGCAACCCTCGGACAACTTATCCCTTCAGCCGCTTTTCTCTGGTTTTTACTGCTCTCGGTTCCGGTAGGGATCATGCAGGCGAGGATAGGCAAACGCATGATGCTGAACATCGGGATCCTTGTCACGGCCCTGGGGTTGCTGGTGCCTTATTTTATTTATTCCTTCTCGATGGTTTTATTTGGTTTTGCATTGTTAGGGATAGGGAATACCATTGTACAGGTTTCGGCAAATCCTTTGATCGTGGATGTTGTGCCTTCAAACCGGGTCTCAAGTTTCCTCAGTTTTTCACAGTTCATTAAAGCTATTGGCTCCATGATAGGCGCCCCGCTGGCAGGTTATTTCGCCCTGAAGTTCGGCGACTGGAAACTGCTGTTCCTTGTTTTTGGATTAGTTTCAATACTCACCGCGATATGGTTGGGGATGACCAGGGTGGATGAGCGCAAGGTGGAAAATATCAAAGTGACCTTCGGCTCGGCGTTCAGCCTGCTTGGCAATGGGTTTATTTTAATGATGGTGCTGGCGATCTTTGTGGTTGTGGGTGTTGACGTAGGATTCAATTCGAATTCCGGGCAATTTCTCATCAAGCATTTCGGGATCGAACAGACTGCCGCAGAATCGGGAAGAAGCGTTTACTTCTTCGGGCGTATGCTTGGGACCTTTGCCGGCGCAATAATGCTTACAAAATTCTCTCCACGTAAATTCCTGATGGGAACATCGTTTCTCGGCATCCTGGCCCTCATAGCCATCCTCGCCATCCCCTCGGTAGCCGCAGCCTGGGTGCTTGTATTCCTTATCGGGATGTTCGTCGCGAACATCTGGCCCCTTGTATTCTCCATAGCAGTTGAAAAATACCCTGACCGCAACAACGAAATCTCAGGCCTCATGATGAGCGCAATATCCGGCGGGGCCGTCATTCCCCTGCTCATGGGCTGGGTGACCGACATCAGCGGTGTGGTCGCAGGGATTTACATTCTGATAGCCTGCATGTTTTACCTGTTCGGGGTGGGGGTATATTCGTTGAAGAAATAAATCCGGATTTCGGATACATTACTTCGGCAAACGCCCGTCGGCCTGGCGCTCTATCATCCAGCCGGGGTACTCCTTGCCAAGTTCACTCACGTAATCGAGGCGGGACATCTCATCCGCAGTCAACATTAAGGTCGTGGAAGCGATATTCTCGCGAAGCTGGTCTTCTTTTTTCGCCCCGATAATGATGCTTGTGATCCCTTTTTTACGGAGCATCCAGGCGAGTGCGACGCGGGCAACCGCAACACCATGGGCCGAGGCAATTTCCTGCATCAGTTCGATGATTTCGTAAGCCTTTTCTTTGTTTACCGGCGGAAAGTCGAATTCGTCACGCCTGCTGTCCCCGGCTTTTTGGGTTTTCCTTGTAAACTTTCCCGAGAGGAAACCCCCGGCCAGCGGGCTCCAGGGCATGATGCCGAGGTTTTCCGACAAAGCCATCGGAACGATATCGCGTTCGATGTCACGGCCGGCGATGCTGTAATAATTCTGGAGGGCGACGAATTTGTTCCATCCCATCTTTTCCGCTATGGCATTGGCTTTGACCACCATCCATGCGGGATGGTTGCTGATGCCGAGGTAGCGCACCTTTCCCGACCTGACCACTTCCTCGAGCCCACGCATAGTTTCTTCGAGTCCGGTCACCGGGTCCACCCCGTGGATGTAAAGCAGGTCGATATGGCCGAGGCCCAGCCTTTGCAGGCTGTCATCCACGCTGTATTGTATGTGAAGCCTAGATAGTCCCACCTGGTTCACCCCTTCGCCCATGCGTCCCCTCACCTTGGTGGCGATGAAGACATCCTGACGGTTGGTTCCCAGGTCTTTCAGGGCTTTGCCAAGCATTATTTCAGAAAGGCCTTCTGAATAAACGTTTGCAGTATCAATGAAGTTGATCCCGCTTTCGAGGGCTATCCTGACAAGATTTGTGACTTCTTCCTGCGGCAGTTTCCCGATATTGGTCCAGAATCCTTTTCCTCCGAAAGTCATCGTGCCCAGGCAGAGTTCGGATACCAGGACTCCCGTATTTCCCAAGGTATTGTAACGCATAATTTTACTTTTTCTCTGCTGTTAATTTCTTCAGCACTTCTTCCTGCAAGGCTTTCGGAAGCGCCTGGTACTGGTAGAATTCCATTGCATAGTTTGCACGACCCGATGACACGTTCCGCAGCTGGTTTGAATAACCGAACATTTCCATCAGGGGAACAAATACATTGATCTTCTGGGATCCTTTGCGGTAACGCCGCATTCCTTCGATTTTCCCGCGGCGGCGGTTGAGATTGCCCACGATGTCGCCAATGTATTCGTCGGGGGTGTTCACTTCCACTTTCATGATGGGTTCGAGGAGGATTGGAGTGGATTTCATGAATCCCTGCTTGAAGCCGATGGCGGCACAGGTCTGGAAGGCCATATCCGAAGAGTCAACTGCATGGAAGCTTCCGTCGAGAAGGGTTACGCGGACATCAACAATGGGATACCCGGCAAGAATACCCCTGTCGAGGCTCTTTTCAAGCCCTTTTCTTACCGATGTGATAAATTCGGCAGGGATGGCCCCGCCTTTGATATGTTCCACAAACTCAAAACCTTTTCCAGGGTTAGGTTCAATGCGCAACACGGTATGTGCGAACTGGCCTTTGCCGCCGGTTTGCTTGACATGCCTGTAATTCGATTCCACTTCCTGGGTAATGGTTTCGCGGAAGGCAACGGAAGGTTCGCCAACAATGGCGTCGACCTTGAATTCGGTTTTGAGCCTGTCAACGATGATCTCGAGATGAAGCTCGCCCATCCCTGCGATCACGGTTTCTTCAGTTTCCTCGTCATACCTGACATTGAAAGAAGGGTCTTCGGTGGTAAGCTTATGAAGGGCTTCTCCAAGTTTTGACTGGTCGCCCCGCTTTGCAGGCGTTATTTTCAATTCAATTACTGAAGGCGGAACATGAATGTTTTCAAGCAGTAAACGATGTTCATCGCTGCAGAGCGTGTCGCCTGTCTTTGTAAGCTTGAGGCCGATAAGCGCCACGATATCCCCCGGGCCGGCTTCTGCAACTTCCTCCCTTTCCTTGGCATGGATCTTCATGATACGGCCGATGCGCTCATGCTTTTTCTTTGTGGCATTGAATACCTGCATCCCGCTTTTAAGAGTGCCTGAGAATACCCGGGTAAACGTTTGCTGTCCGACGTAAGGATCATGAATGAGTTTAAATGCAAGCGCCGAAAAAGGTTCCTTGGGTGAAGGATGGCAGGTGTGCAATTTTTCAGGGTCATCCAGGTCGGTACCAGTAACGGCTCCTTTATCGATGGGTGAAGGAAGATAATCGGTTACGGCGTCGAGGATCAGCTGAACACCTTTATTTTTATAAGCCGCACCGCAGAAAACAGGGGTGATGAGCAATTTTAGCGTGGCTTCGCGTGCAACACGTTTCAGAAGATCGGCAGGCACTTCTTTTTCTTCAAAGAACAGTTCCATGATCTCTTCGTTGAATTCGGCGACTTTTTCAACCACTTTTGCCCTTGCCTGTTCAACTTTCACTTTATATTCTTCCGGGATGGGGATCTCTATCCTCTCCATTTCCTCAAACCTGTAGGCTTTCCTCTCAATTACATCGACAATGCCTTCGAAATGCTCTTCATCTCCCATCTGGACCTGGAAAGGAAAAGCGTTGGCGTCGAGGTATTTGTTCATCTGCTCAACAACTGCGGGGAAATCGGCCCCCACCCTGTCCATCTTGTTGATGAACGCAATGCGGGGAACACGGTAGCGGTCGGCCTGGTTCCATACTGTTTCACTCTGGGGCTCAACGCCGCCTACAGCGCAAAACACAGCGATCATACCGTCAATAACACGGAGTGAACGTTCAACTTCAATAGTGAAGTCAACGTGGCCCGGGGTATCGATAAGGTTGATGGCATGGTTGTTCCAGGCACAGGAAATCGCAGCGGATGCAATGGTGATGCCTCGTTCCTGCTCCTGTTTCATGAAGTCCATGGTAGCCTGTCCGTCGTGAACTTCGCCCATTTTACGGGTTGTACCTGTAAGGAACAGTATACGTTCTGTAACTGTGGTCTTGCCTGCATCGATGTGAGCCGCAATCCCTATATTTCTAACTCTGTTTAATGCCATGATTTTCAAATTGGGGTGCAAAGGTACGAATTTTTTGAACATGTCGGGAAATCAATGAATAATGAGGTTGGGGACCGGGTGAAAAATTGTATATTTGACTTGCCTATCCGTTCCTCATGCAATTCACTGCCAAAACCCGTGAGATCATAAAGTTCCTTCTTATTACCATAGGGATTTATACCTTCCTGATTTTCATGTTTGCCATTTTGTATTACCAGACCGGAAGTATTGGTTTCTACAGGCCTATCCAGAGGGTATACGAGCCAATTGATTTTCAAAAAGCCATTTACTTCAGTATTGTTTCATTTCATACGATTGGATATGGCGACATTTACCCGTTGACTGCCTCCGGCAGGTATATCCTTATGACCGAAGCTTTTTCTTCCCTGTTTTTTACTTCGATCTTCTCGGGCTTCCTGGTTTATTTTGTGATCAGGAGGAGGGATGATATTTTCACCACCCGTTTTGTTTATATCCGCCTTCGCAAGGACAAGTGGTTCCTGTCAATACGGCTTGGGAATAAAGGCAGGACCCTCATCGACATGAAAGGCAAGTTTGAAGCATGGATTGTTGAGAACAACTCAAGGATAAGGATCTTCAGGCATGAAGAAGAAATGGCCGACATGGAAAGTATTTTATACTATGATATTTTCCTGGATGAACCCGAAACTTCCAATTTAAGGCAAGCACTTATAGATTCAATCAACGGGAAGATCCTTTTACATGTGAAATATGCATTCATAGGGAATGATATCAGCACCGGTGAACAGGTAGCCCATGCTGTGTATTATGATTCCTCCAAATTCAGGTTCGGCAGGATGTTCGACAATGTTTATTCCTGGGATGAGCACGGACGAAGGGTTAATTTCAGGTGGAAGAACTTCGAAAAGATCGAACCTCTCGAAGAGGATGACAGAATTGGGTTTATATCATAAGCCCATTCCTGTCCTTGCAATTCAGATGTTACAAAGAAAAAAATATTACCTTTGCTTAAAGCCCCGGGATGTTAGCTCAGCCGGTTCAGAGCGCGCGCCTCACACGCGCGAGGTCACTGGTTCGAATCCAGTACATCCCACAAGCAGGGTCAGGATATTTTACATCTTGACCTTCTTTTTTTCCCTCCCGGAATTTATTACCAACCCCGGCCAAACCCTATCTTTTTCAGATCCGGTTAATAACAATTTGATAAATAATACAAGATCAGTCGTATCCGGGCATTTTGTATATTTAAGTTTGTTTCAAATCGTATTTTGAATAAAAGAATCTGAATCATGAGATCCGTTCTGTCTTTCTTTTTCCTATTCCTGGCATTTTCTTTGAACTCCCTGTCAAATCCAGACCAGCAAAAGGGATCGGCAAAATTCCCGGATGGAAAAACACAGAAAAGTGCAAATTATACCTACACCATTATTCCGGCAGAAAATAAAACCTGGTGTTACGATATTTATATGGATAAAAAGTTGTTTATCCATCAGTCCAGCATCCCCGGGCTGCCCGGAAACGAAGGCTTTAAAACAAAAGCCGATGCGGAAAAAATAGCCAAACTTGTGATTGATAAAATTAAAAAGGGAGAAATGCCGCCAAGTATTACAATTGAAGAAATGAAGAAACTAAAAGTACTGTAACACAAAAAACATTCCTTATGAATAAGTTATATGTTCCTTTTATTTTCCTGGCTTTCTTTATCTTGGTTCATACTTCTACCTGTTCCCAGGCTCCCAATTCATGGGTCCAAAAACATGACCTAGGGCTGAACAGTTCAGGCATACCCAGTCCAACATCCAATGCCGTTAGCTTCAGTATAGGTACAAAAGGTTACCTGGGAACCGGCAATGATCTCATAAGTTACGGTACAAAAAATTTCTGGGAATACGATCCTTCCTCAGATACATGGACACAAAAAGCTGATTTCGGGGGAGCGGCAAGATCAAACGCCCTTGGTTTTAGTATCGGAAATAAAGGGTACTTAGGAACCGGTTATGACGGAAGTACTTTTTTTCGCGACTTCTGGGAATATGATCCATCCTCCAATACCTGGACTCAAATGGCCGATTTCGGGGGAACGGCAAGATCGGGTGCTGTTGGTTTTTCTATCGGGTCTAAAGGATATGTCGGAACGGGTTATGATGGAACTGTTATTCTCAGCGACTTTTGGGAATATGATCCTTCGGCTGATACCTGGATGCAAAAAGCTGATTTCGCGGGAACTGCGAGAATATATTCAATCGGTATCAGTTCCGGGGGAAAGGGATATGTGGGAACAGGATATAACGGCAGTAGTTTTTCACGCGACTTTTGGGAATATGATCCTTTGGCTGATAACTGGACGCAAAAAGCTGATTTCGGCGGAAGTGCGAGAGCCAATGTGGCTGGTTTTGCCATAAGCAGCAAAGTTTATATTGGAACAGGTATAAATACTTTGTTTGCAGCAACAAAAGATTTCTGGGAATTCGATCCTTCCACAAATTCCTGGACTCAAAAATCAGATGTTGGGGGATTGGCAAGATACAGTGCTTTTGGCTTTAGTATCGGGACCAGGGGATTCCTGGGAAGTGGTGAATATTTTTATAAAACGAAAGATGTCTGGGAATATGATCCTTCAACTGATGCCTGGACCCAAAAAGCCGGTTTCAATTCCTATAAAAGATCTTCAGCGGTTGGTTTAAAGTGCGGCACTAAAGGATATGTCGGAACCGGATATCAGGGTTATGGACCTTTCACAAATGATTTCTGGGAATTTGATCCTCTCACAAATACATGGTCACAAAAAGCTGATTTCGGGGGGACAGAAAGAGCAAACGCAGCCGGATTTAGCATTGGAAGTAGAGTGTTTATCGGGACAGGTTTTGATAATAATTTCAACAATACGAATGACTTTTGGGAATATGATCCTTTGACAGACGTATGGACCCAAAAAGCAGATTTCGGAGGAAGCATAAGGTATAATGCAGTCGGACTTAGCATTGGGGCCAAAGGATATTTAGGTTTGGGTTTTAACGGTAATTCGTTAAAAGATTTTTGGGAGTATGATCCCTCAGTAAATACCTGGGTGCAAAAAGCTGATTTCGGGGGCGCCGGGAGATATAATGCGGTCGGGTTCAGTATAGGGGCCAAAGGATATTTAGGGACGGGTAATAGCGGAAGTGGTTTACTGAACGACTTTTGGGAATATGATCCTTTAGCTGATACATGGTCACAAAAAGCTGATTTTAGCGGATCGGCGAGGTATTGCGCTGTTGGTTTTAGCATCGGAGCCAACGGGTTCATCGGTACAGGAAATGATAACAGTGGAAATACCAAAGATTTTTGGGAATATGTTCCTTCGGCAAATACCTGGATAAAAATTGCTGATCTCGGAGGAACAGCAAGGAACAATGCAGTTGGTTTCAGTATTGGAAATAAGGGTTATGTGGGAACCGGCACGGATTCTGAGCTATTAAAGGATTTTTGGGAATACACTCCCTGTGCTGTGCCTTCCGTTCCGGTCAATACTACACCGGTTTCAAATCTGACGATATGTGCAGGACATAGCACAATGCTCAGCGCAAGCGGCAGCGGAATCCTGGGCTGGTATGATTCTCCGTCAGGAGGCAGCTGGCTTGGAGGCGGACAGAATTTCACGACACCTGTGCTTTTCGGAAACACAATGTTCTTTGTTCAGGACAGTGTCTGTTTTGCCGGCAGTTCAAGAACCCCTGTCTTTGTATCAGTTAATCCTTCGCCATCGGCATACACCGGTCCGGATATTTCCATATGTCTTAATTCCAGCATACCTTTGGGGACTGACCCGGTTCCCGGAAACACATACCATTGGACTTCTTTCCCCGGTGTGTTCACTTCCAATCTGGCAAATCCGATAGTTACACCCCTGGTAACAACCAGGTATACACTAACTGAAACCATCAATGTTACAGGTTGTACAAACAGCAATAGTGTATTAGTAATTGTTAATTCCCGGCCTGCTGCTATTGCAGGTGCAAACAGGGCTGTTTGCCTGAATGCAACAACACAGCTTGGGGCTGCCCCCGTTGCCGGGAATACATATAGCTGGTCCTCTTTCCCTGGTGTTTTTACTTCCAACCTTGCAAATCCAATAGTTACACCCCTGGTAACAACCATTTATACTTTAACTGAAACGATCACTGCCACAGGATGCACAAATACCAACAGCGTACTTGTGACTGTTAATCCCTTACCCACTCCTTCCATCACGGGACCATCTTTATTATGTGCGGGGACAACGGGAAATGTATATTCAACCCAACCGGGGATGGCTGGTTACCAATGGAACATCTCATCAGGGGGAACCATTCTCTCCCCACCGGGAACTGCCTCTGCCACTATTCGCTGGGATTCGGCCGGGGTACAGTTTATTACTGTCAATTATGCCAATTCCTTCGGATGTTTCGCCCTGTCCCCGGCAGTTAAAAACATTACCATCAATCCTTTGCCCGTCCCTTCCATTACAGGACCCGGCAGCCTGTGTTTGAATGAAACAGGTACATATTCAACCGAAAGTGGCATGCATAACTATTCATGGGTTATATCCCCCGGGGGAAGCAATGTTTCGGGCACCGGAACCAATACCATTCATGTGACCTGGACCGGTTCCGGGCCGCGCACTGTTTCGGTGAATTACCTGAATGCAAACAACTGCACCGCTGCCTCTCCTTCCGTGTTCAATGTTATTGTATTCCCCCTGCCCGTTCCTTCCATCTCAGGGAATTCCTCCGCTTGTGAAAATTCAAGCGGGGAGATCTATTCAACTGAGAGCGGTATGAGTAATTACCTCTGGACTGTCTCCCCCGGGGGGACTATCATTTCGGGCCATACTTCCGATTCTGTCACTGTAAGCTGGGGTAACACCGGAACGGGAACACTTAGTGTCACCTACACTTCCCTAATGGGTTGTAACCCCCTGCTCCCGGCTTTTAAAACCATCACTGTCAATCCACGCCCTGTCCCAAGTATTTCCGGCAATAACATCGTTTGCATCAATTCAGGGCCTAAAGCCTATTTCACCGAGGCAAATCAACAAAATTATACCTGGAACATTTCACCAGGGGACACTATCCTTACAGGCTCCGGCACATCATCCGTAACTGTAAGGTGGAATACTGCCGGCAACCGCTTCATCTCTGTAACCTATTCCGATGCATCGGGATGCGAGGCTGCTGTTCCCGACTCTCTCATTGTAATTGCAACGCCTCTGCCTTCGGCTCCTTCAAATATTGCAGGGCCCGCCCTGCTCTGCACCCCTGCATTCTGGGAGGACTACTCCGTTTCACCCATTGGCGATGCCAGCGGGTATTACTGGACCCTTCCTGTCGGGGCGATGATCCAGGGCAGCTCAAACAGCGATGTCATCCACGTCACTTATCTGCCCGATGCCCAATCCGGAAATATTACGGTATACGGAACCAATGCATGCGGGAACGGGGCTTCTTCAAGCCTGTATGTCAAATTAAACCCGGTTCCGGCCCAGCCTGTCATCTCAATGATCCAGACCGATACCCTGCTCTCGAACGCACCATTTGGGAATCAATGGCATTATAATAACCAGCCTTTACCCGGCGATACCCTCGACCGTCTGTACGTTTCACTTTCCGGGAGCTACTATACCATTGTCACAATGGATAATTGCATCTCCGATACTTCGAATATCATCCATGCGGTGGCCGTCGGGATCAATGATCAACCGCCATTCACAGTTAATATTCATCCAAATCCCACAAACGGGAAACTCTTCCTTGATTTCACAAATCCAATTGAAAAAGACTTCAAGGTTTGCATGATAAATGAACTAGGTGCTAGCTTGTATGAAGCAGAAAAAAAAGTCCCTCGGGGCGAATCCGGTTGGGTCGTTGACCTTTCAGGCCTTTCCCCGGGAATTTTTCTGCTTACCATCCGGTCATCCGAAGGAATTGTAAAAAAGAAAATAATTAAAAACTAAAACGCATCAGATGCCGCGATCTTTTGTCATTGGCGACATTCATGGGAATTACAAGGCCCTTACGGAAATTTTTCGCAAAAGCGGTTTCGATTATGAAAAAGACTTCCTGGTAAGCCTTGGCGACCTGGTTGACAGGGGGCCCGAACCGGTGAAAGTTGTTGATGAATTAATGAAGGTCAGGAACCTTGTCTGTGTTCAGGGGAACCATGATTACTGGTGCATCGAATACCTGAAGACAGGAAAAAAAACGCCCGACTGGCTGTTCCAGGGAGGGCAGTTTACCATCAATGATTATGTGAAACATCCTGATGCGGGTTCCCGCCATCTGGATTTTTATTCTACCGCCCTGTTGTTTTATATTGATCAGAAGAACAGGCTTTTTGTTCATGCAGGGTTTGACCGTTTCAGGCCTTTCGAAAGTCAGAAAAGTGACCGGCTTACACTGCTGTGGGACCGCTCGCTTTACCGCGCTGCCATCGAGTACAAGGAGGAAGGAAAAGTGTTCGGGGAGTTCAGCGAGATCTTTATAGGTCATTCCCCCACCCAGCTGATCATGCAGGATAAACCCACCCGGCTGGCCAATCTCTGGATGATGGATACGGGTGCCGGACACCGTTGCCTGTTGAGCATGATGGACCTTGATTCGAAAGAATTCTGGCAGGTGAAATGTGATTTTTAACTGTTCACTGCGGGAAGGGTAAAAGCAAATATGCTGCCTTTTTCGGATGTAGTTTTAAGCCAGATCTTACCTCCCGTTTTTTCGATCATGTAACGGCATAACAGCAACCCCAGACCGTGGCCTTTTTCATTATCTGTACCATTTGTCGAAACCAGGCCATCCGTATCGGAGAAGAGTTTTTCTGAAATTTCTTTTGAAACACCAATCCCGTTGTCAGAAACCGTGATTACCTGGAACCCGTCTTTCAATTCACTCCTGATTTCAATATTTCCTTCCGGGTTCGTGAATTTCACAGCGTTTGAGATCAGGTTCCTTATAACCCCCTGGAGCATGATGCTGTCGGCAAATACGATGGCATCGGCAGATACCAGGTTGCGTATGCGTATCGATTTCCTTGAGGCGATGGCCATCATTACATTTACAACCGCCGAAACTTCACGATAAAGCTCAAGGTTCACAGGCTGAAAGGGCATGGTCCCGATTTGCAACCTCGACCAGGTAAGAAGGTTTTCAAGCAACTGAAAAGTTCCCTTTGATATCTGCTGCACCATCCTGGAATAATGCCTGATCTCAGGGATATTCTTATCCGCAGTCTCTTCAACAAGAAGATCAGCAAAACCAATCAGTGCGTTAAACGGGCTTCGCAGATCATGGGATAATATCGAGATGAACCGGTCCTTGCCTAAATTGATTTCTTTAAGTTCAAGGTTAAGCTTTTCAAGATCCTCTTCGGCTTTCTTCCGGGCCCTGATTTCTGCGATTGCAACCTTTGCATTTTTTCGTTGTTTAATGATGTATGCCAGGGATAACAAGATGAGCAGGAGCATAAGTATCCCGATGGTAATGAGAAAGGAAATGGTATAGGTGTTCCTTACCCTCAGTTCCCTTGCCTCATTTTCAGTCTCCCTGATCTTAAGCGCAAGACGGATTTCATTGAACCGGCTGTCGATCATTTGCGCCTGAAGGGTATTGGTTACAGCGCTGTACCTTGTAAGATATGATGCAACTGAATCATTCCGGTTGTTCAGGAGAAATACCTGCATCATGTTTTCATAACAGGTCTTTTTCATATTCAGGAGGTTCCCCGAATCGGCGATGCGTAAGGCTTCTCTGTATGATTCAAGGGCGTGGCCGTAGTCGCCTGATCTTAAATAGGATTGACCCGCCGCGATATATATGTCAGGCATTTTTAACTGCTCCAGGATGGTATCGCAGATTGATATGGCTTTGTAATAATTTTTAAGTGCTTCCGTATGTTTGTTTTCCAGGTCGCTCAGTTTACCCAGCTCAAAATATACATCCGCCATGGTAGTACTGAAGTCATGCCTTAAAAATATGTTGTCAGACGAAACGTAAAGAAGCGGGACAGACATTTCAAAATACTTCCGTGCTTCGGCAAGCTTTCCCATACCCAGGTTTGCTGAACCAATGTAATAATAGGAATGTCCTATAATTGCAAGGTTGTTGGTCTTTCTCCTTTGCTCAAGGGCTTTCTGAAAATACCATAAGGCCGAATCTTTCTGGTTAAGTTTTTGTTTGACCAGCCCGATATTATTTTCGGCAACAGCTATACCAAAATAATCCTTACAGCTGATAAACAGGGTTTCGGCTTTCCTGAAATATCCCTCGGCTATCATAAAATTTCCTGTCTGAAAATAACAGTTCCCTATGCCGATCATGAAATAATTAGACCTGTATTCCAGCTTGTTGTCGAGAAGGATCTGGTATGCCCTGAGGGAATATTCCATGGCCGTAAAATACAATTGGCGGTCCATATACACCCTGCATATCTCAAAATATGCCGCAGCGGCATAGTATGGTTCACCGGCTTTTACCGATTTATCATAGAAGTCGGTGTAATACTTAATGGCCAGGTCGGGATTCCTCTTCCTTTCGATCCTGCCTTTTGCAAAGACCTTTAACAATTCCTGCTGGGTCCTGTTTTCAGGGTGGAACTCCGTTTTTACCTCAGTCGCTACTGAATCGTTCCTGTTGCTCCCCGCAGAGAGGAAAGAAATGCCCGCAAAGACAAACGAAAGCATCAAAGGAAGCAGGAAAGAGCGGAAATCCCTAATCATAAATTTATTTTAAAAGCAAAGACCCGGCAGTGGATGGAAATTTGCATCCCCTGCCAGGCCTCTCCGGGCAAGCTAAGATATTAAATTCCCGGATTCTTTTGTTTTATCAATACATCCAATTTTGCGCTGAGTTTTGGTTGTTTGTATTGTTCCGCAGAAGCCTTAAGCCGGTTGAGGATCTCGACCGCAGTCTGTATATCTTCACTGAACACTGATTTGTCCGAAGCCGAAAACGAGGCATAATAATCAAGGTTCTGGCCCATGATATCAGCAATCCTGCCGCTGAGTTTTACTGCGGATGCTGTGTCGCCTGTCTTATAATACATGTCGACAAAAGGCAGGTTATACATATCATACACGAATTTAGGATCGGGGAATTTAGTCAGGTACTGGTCAATCATCGCCTTGCATTCCTTTTTCATTCCCTTGTCGAGAAGCATCTGGCCAACAAACAAGGCATCCATCTTCGGTCTCATTGAACTATTATAGCTTTCGGGATCAACATAGACCCTGGGATCATTGAGGTTGCCCCATTTGCATTTGTTCATCGCGATATTGTAAGAGCCGATTGCATCGATGCTTCCAAGCGAAGGGATGAAATTGCTCGAATCAGGTTTAATGGGCATGAACTTATATATCCAGCCTTCCATATAACAATATTGTTCGATGTCGAGGAAATTGCGGACTGAATTCGGGGCAGCAAAATATATGGGCCGCTTCCAATCATTGCTGGCAATCAGGTCAAGCGTCATGATATCATTCTTGTAAAGCAGGTTCGATTTGATATTGAACGTAATCGAATCCACTATTTTATCCTTGAAATATTCAGGAACAATACCGTATTTTAGGCAGTTTTCCTTATTTACGGTAATCTTAATCTTTTTGGCAGGAAAGAACTTGACCTTATCCCCGCTCTGCACGGTCACAAATGTTTGGGGATCACTGCTCCTGATGAAATCAATAAAGTCCTTCAGCTCTACGTAACCTTTGAACCCGACATCATAAAACATGACAATGTCGTTGGTCCCGGGTTGGTATTTTTCGACAGGGATGCTTAAGGGCACCGGATCGGATTCGTACATTTTTTTGTACAATTGTTCGATATACCACGCGCCTGAAGCAAGCTCCCTGTTGACAATCCTGACATCGGTTCTTACACCTTCCACTTCCTGGTTATACCAAAGGGGGAAGGTGTCATTGTCGCCATTGGTAATAAGTACCGCGTTTTTGTCACAGGAATTCAGGTAGTTTGCGGCAAAGTCCCTGGCGGCAAATTTCCCGCTGCGGTCATGGTCTTTCCAGTTTTGCTGGGCAACAATCACGGGAACTAAGAGGGTTGAAAATACCGTTACCAGAATCACCGGGAGAATTCCTTTAAGCTTTGTTTTTCGCTGGAGAAAATCAACCAGGGCAATAACGCCGAGGCCGATCCAGATAGAAAATGCCATGAAGGAGCCTGCGTATGAATAATCCCTTTCCCTGGGCTCAAAAGGCTTCTGGTTCAAATACAGGGTTATGGCCAGCCCGGTCATGAAGAAAAGCAGGATTACGATAATGCTGTTCCTGTAATCCTTTTTCAACTGGAAGAAAAACCCAATAAGCCCCAGTATCAGGGGCAGCATAAAGTATTTATGCGAAGCCCTAGCTTTTATACTGTCGGGGAGATCGCTTAAAGAATTCCCTATATGGTATTTATCGATGAAGGGGATCCCGGTAATCCAGTTGCCGTTCTTTATGCTTCCGAAGCTCTGGATATCATCCTGCCTTCCCGAGAAATTCCAGAGGAAATAACGCAGGTACATCCAGTTCAGCTGGTAGCTGATCATAAACTTGAGGTTTTCACCGAAAGTAGGTTTGTTGATGGTCTCTGTCTTGCCATCCTGACCTGTGATCTCCATGGGCACGCCGGGCCCTCCCCAGTTCTTAAAGAATTCGGAGCTGCCGGGCCTTTCCTGGTTCGTGCAGTACATTCGTGGCAAAATTGTCGTGAACCGGGGGTCATAAACAGGAATTGTACCTTTACGTTCATCAACAACCTGATACTTGCCCGTGGTGGTGTTTTTCTTGTAAATAGGGCTTCCGTCGGCATAAGAGATCACAGGGGCAGTATAATACTGACCATAAAGGAAGGGCCAGGTGCCGTATTGTTCACGGTTCAGGAATGATACCAGTGTAAGGGCATCCTTGGGTTTGTTCTCATTGATGGGAGTATCGGCATTGGCGCGGATCACCAGTGAAATAAACGCAGAATAACCGATCAGTAAAAAGGAAAGGGAAAGCAGTATGGTATTCACAACGGTTTTCCCTTTCTGCCTTGTATACCATAACCCCCAGACCAGCAGCCCGATGAACAACAGGAAATAAACAATGGTCCCCGAATTGAATGGCAGCCCAAACCCGTTTACAAATAAGAGTTCGAAATAACTTGCCAGTTTGGGGATCCAGGGGATTACGAAATACATCAGGGTGGCAACAAGTACAAATGAAATTCCCATGGCAATCACAATGCCCCATTTTGTTGGCTTGTATTTCCTGAAATAATAGACCATTGAAAGTGCAGGGATGGTAAGAAGGTTCAGGAGATGGACGCCGATTGACAGGCCGATCATGAACGAGACGAATATCAGCCAGCGGTAATGGTGTTTTTCATCAGCAACTTCTTCCCATTTAAAAATAGCCCACACAACTACCGAAGTACAGAAATACGACATTGCAAATACATTGGCCTCGACCGCCGAAAACCAGAATGAGTCGGTGAATGTGAAAGTCATGGAACCAATGAATCCGGCAGCCAGGACAGTCCACATCTTTTCTTTGGTCATCTCCTCACCATTAGAGACGACAAGCTTTTTCGCAATCATCGTAATGGTCCAGAAAAGGAACAGGATCACGAAAGCGCTGCTGAGGACCGAAATCATGTTGATCATCAATGCCACTTTGCTTGTGTCGCCGAAAGCAAAAAGTGAGAGCACACGGGCGGTGAGCTGGAAAGTGGGAGCCCCGGGGGGATGGCCGATCTGAAGTTTGTATGATGTGGCAATATGTTCGCCCGGATCCCACCAGCTTACAGTGGGCTCAACAGTTTTTATGTACACAATAGCGGCAATGGCAAAAACCACCCAGCCGGCAATTGTATTAAGCTTTCGGAACTGGTTCATAAATAACCTGGTGTTTTAATGAATTGTTGAAATTACCGGGCAAAAGTACAAAAAGAGAGTTGACGGCAGGATATTAAAACACAATATTAATGAGGACTTTATACCAAATACCTTATTTTTGCCCCATCAGCATTATTTCCCTTCCGGTGCCCAAAAAGTACTTTCCCCTGAAAATGTTATTTCTGCTTTTTATAATGCGGATGGCATGCTTCGTTGAACCGGCCGGTGCCCAGTTTATCCTGTCGGGCGATATTGACGGAAGGCTTTCAAATATGAACCTCCACAGGACCATTTCGGATTCGCTGAACAGCAAAACTTTGAATTTCTCAGGATTCGGGGAACTGGACCTTAAGTATGTGCATAGAAAATGGAATGCTTACGCATCTTTATTTGTAACCTACACTAAAGGATCGACCCTTTCTATGATCCGGCCTCCGGGTGAAATTAACTTTGGTTTTTATGAAGCCTGGTTCAGGTATTATTTTTCGAAATATTTTTCAATCCAGGCCGGAAGGATAGAAATCAGTTACGACGATCAGCGTTTTTTCGCAGCCCGGGACTTTAACGGATTGGTCACAAGCCATAATGCGATCATCGCCCATTACCTTGATCCCGATACCAGCCTGATAGCCGACCTGGGGTTTGCAGCGAATAAATTTGACCCGGGCGCCGGAATTTTCAGTACAAACCGTTCCGTCAACAGTTACAGGTACATGTCATATCTGTATGCTTATAAACGCTTATTCGACGAACAGCTCGCTCTCACTTTCACGAATATCTTCAATGCCGAGGATAATGGATATGACAAGACACTGCTCTATGGCCGGAACACCCTTGGTGGAAGCGGATGGCTTTCGCTTGATGACTGGGATTTCAACCTGGCCGGGTTTTACCAGTTCGGGCATGTGAACGACGGCCGTTTGCTGAGTGCCTGGTATGCGGCTTTATATGTAAGCTACCGTGCCACACCATGGCTGAACCTGATGCCTGCCTTTGAGCACATGAGCGGTGATAATTATTCTGATTCGGCAGAAAACAAATGGATGGTGCACGGGTTCAGCATGCTCTACGGGAACATGACCCGTTCATTCGGCAATGGAAGCGTCCTTACCAATGCCTACCGTATGAACCTTCACCCCGGACTTAACAACCTGTATTTTGTCGCAACCTTCGATATCACTCATAATTTCTGTGTTGAAGCCGCATATCACTGGTTCAGCCTGGCTCATCCGTATATCCATGAATTCAATCCCGACAGCTTCAGAATCGAAGTCGTTAAGGTCCCTAAGAGCTTTTTACACCAGGCTGAGATTACATTTACTTATTCACCGGTACACACACTTGAATTAACCCTCGATTACCAGCTCCTGTTCCCGGGCGCAGCAATGACAAATTTTAATGGATGGAACTTCAAACCCGGCATTCCGATTTCCGCCGCTTATATTGAAATGGAATGGACCCCGGTTTTTTTCCCGCGTAAAAAGAAACATTCACTCAAGCCTTATGCTCCCGTTCATGAACCTCTGGAAAAATAATGCAATCAAACTTAAAGCCCTGATAGTATTGTTAATAATCAGATGATATCTTAAAAGGAGCATCCATGTATTTTTTCTCAAAATCGCTATATTTGCCTTCCATGAAAAAGCGTATTGCCACAATCTCACTGTTGATTATCATTGCAATACCCCTGTTTTGCAGTGCCCAGAAACAGCCTGCTGCCAAAGCAAAGGCTAAGACCGTTCAGAATCCAAACGACAAACAGGGGAAAGACCAGATACCGCCGTTAAGGGAGCTCTGCATTTTAGAGTATAAAACAGATTTTTCTACGCTTGCCGATAAATACAAGGATGACCTCTTCCCTAAAAGCAATGCCAAAAGTGCTATTCATTTTTACCGTGGCATAAGTCTGCTTAAACAGGGAATGTACAATGAATCTATCCGTGACTTTAAAATAGCAAGACAGGATACGAATATCAACCGCAATATGTGCAACTTCTTCATTGCCCTGTCGTTCATGCAGCTGCATATGAAGGACAGCATCCTGAGCATCTGTGGCGCTACATTGAATGTTCCGGGCCTGGAATTAATGAAACCCGATTACTGGAACAATGCTGAATTCACTAAAGAAAGAGTTTTTATCTCCTATATTCTTGGAACCAACCAGGTTCTTAACAAACCCACCGATACTCTTCTCATCGATGCCCTGTATGGATTTTGTACAAGGGAGGAAAAATTCCTGGAAGCCTATTATAATTACGGGACTTATAGTTACAAACTTGGACGGTACAAGAAATCGATCGATATGCTCGTCAAAGTGCACGACCTGAAGACACCTGAAGACACCCTTATACTTCTGGACCTGGGTTATATGTACCGGCTTTCGGGTGACAACATCCAAGCTATGAAGTCATATAACCTGCTTCTCGGGGAAACCCGTTCATACATGGGGTACAATAACAGGGGCTGCCTCTATGCGTTTATGGAAAAATATGGAAAAGCTCTCTCGGACCTCTCTGCCGCTATCAGGAGAAATTCAAAGGGTCTCGATGCCTTATGCAACCGCGGGCTGGTCTACCTGAAAATGCTTGATTACAAAAAATCCGTTGCGGATTTCAATACAGTAGTCCAATTAAAACCCGATTACTCCGACGGTTATTATTACCGTGGTTTTGTCCTGAAAGCCACGGGGGACTATGCAAACTCGGTGAGTGATTTTACCCGGGCCCTGCAGCTGAAGAAGTAACAATGGGCTGTTAATAAAGTTCTTGAAACAGCTATTTTTCCCCTTTCTTATGCGAGTATCTTTACGCCAGATCTTAATCCAGCGGATATTCCATGCGTAAAAAAACTCCATTCCTAATCCTCCTCTTTTTACTGTTTCTAGGCTCCAGGGTGGAATCCCAGACTGTTGGAACTCTTGGTAAGCGGTTTATCGATAATTGGTCATTTAGTATCAGCGGGGGGCCAAATATTTTTTTCGGAGACATCAAGCAAAATAATTTTCTTCCCTCAACCAGCCCGATCAATGAGATTCGGTATGCCGGTACCTTGTCATTAAACCGGCAGCTGAGCCATGTCTTTATGCTGAGGGGACAGTTTCTCTGGGGCCAGTTAGCCGGTGAAAAAATTAAGTATAAAGACGGCAGCCCTTGTAACCAGTACTTCACAAGCACCCTTTTTGAATTAAACCTAAATGCAACCATTAACTTTTCCAATCTCCTGTTGAGGTATAACCCCAAACGGTTTTTCTTTGTTTATGGGACCATTGGCGCCGGCGCTGTGAATTGGATCACCAAGAAAAAGGACATCACTACCAATGCAATTATCGCAACTGACGGGAGCTGGGAAACCATTAACCCCCACCTGGTAATTCCCGCTGGACTTGGGGCATATTTCAGCATAAAAGATAAAGTGAACCTTGGGCTCGAATGGACACTCAGAAGCCTGGCCATCGACAGGCTTGATGCGACAGTAGGCGGATTTCCGTATGATTCATACAGCCTTTTGGCTTTCAATATTACGTATAACTTCAACAAACCTTCTGGCGATAAATTGAGCCCTGCCTCTCCCCAGAAACAGATCGGACCTCCTCCTCCACAACCGCTTCTCGCAGCTGAAATAGCAGCGGAAAAGCAAAAGGAACAGGCTGCAAAACAACAGGCTTCATACCCAAAACTTCCGCCACCCCAGCCTTCAAATGACACTGTTAAACCGAACCTGCCGGTCCTTATGCCCGACACAGCCTCACCTAAGGAGGAGGTCATGGAAGATACCAATGTCATGGTCGCTCCGCTCAAAGGCATCTCTTACAGGGTCCAGGTTTTCGCTTTTAAAGAAGATACTTATAGCGCAGAGCAAGTACGGGAGAAACTCAAGCTGAGCCAGACCGTTTCAAAAGAATTCTCCGGCGGCTGGCACCGTTATACCATAGGTTCGTTTACCAATCTTGCTGAAGCTAAAAAGCAGATGACAGAACTCCGCACTTCAAAAGAGATTCCGGATGCTTTTATCGCAAAATATGTTAACGGTAAAAGGGCTACACCTGCTCCCCCGCATACCATTAAACATTCAAAATATTCAAAAACATCCAAAGGGAAGATCTATTACCATAAACCTGTCCGCAAAAAGTAGGCAGCTTTTTCTTCTTTGATCCTATCACTTTTTCCTCTTTCCCGGATTAAGCTTAAAAATGCTTATGAAAGGAAAAATATTTTCAGGAGCAGTGGCATGCTTGCTACTGGCCTGGGCTTCTGTCAATTGTGAAGCCGCGGAAATAATAACTGTACAATCGGGCCCATGGACCAGTACCACAACCTGGGCGGGAGGTGCTGTCCCGGTCCAGAGCGACAATGTTATTGTGAAAACCGGTCATATTGTTACAATTCCCAGCAGCGGAACAAAATCCTGTACAAACCTTACTGTCGAAACAGGCGGAAAACTCTATGCGAATACCGGCGGCAGCCAAAGGTATGTTGATATTTACGGGAATATCATCTGCAACGGGATTGTTGGTAACGGCAATGTTTACGACGGGATCTCATTCAATATTGAAAGCAATAACTGCCTGATCAGCGGGTGCGGTTCTTTCGATGCATCAAGGATACGGAAAAACACCGGTCTCAATCCTTCGACTTCCCTCACTATTGCAATGAATGTAAACCTCAGGTATAATGGAACCGCAATCTTCAATAATAAATCAGCATCCAATTTCCACCTTATAATAAATGCGGGATGTACCCTGAATTGCCCCGGAAACTCGGGGAGTCCCGGAAATGTTTGTATCGACGGACCCAATGCCTCAAACGGTTCAAGCTACGGGGGCTCCATCACGGTGAACGGGATTCTTTCGGTTGGAGGGATCCTGTACCTCACCACCGACAATAATTCCGCCACGTACACTGTTTCCTTTACCATCAACAGCGGGGGCACTGTGAATGCAGCTTCCGTGATATGCACAAACAGCGGCAGCGCATGTCATACCACAACTGTCCATGACGGCGGGGTTCTCAACTTTACCTCCGGGAGCTGGGGGGCCATCGGGTTTACCAATAATTCCTACGATTTCTCACCTGCTTCAACTGTGGAATACTCGGGCAATGGCGATCAGGAGATTGGGAATCCCGCATCATACGGGCATCTTATCCTTAGCGGTTCGGGAGAGAAGACTGCAGGCACGGGCGAATTAACAATAAAAGGGGACCTGGGCATCCAAACCCCCTGCAACTTTATTATACCCCAAAACAGGGCTGTGACTTTACAGGGTAACCTTTATCTGGATACCGGGGATGGGCTGGTACTGAAAGCCGGCAGCAGCTCCGCTGCACCGGGCTCTTTCATCAACTATGGTTGCATAAGCGGCAGCGGAACAGTGAAAGCTGAAAAATTCATTTCACAGTACCTGACTTCAAATGATGCTAATTATCATTTAATTTCTTCACCTGCTTCGGCTCAAAACATCCAACCCGGATTCGTGGCCGATCCTCCCGACCACAGCACTGATTTTTACCGCTGGGATGAACCTCTTGCTCTCTGGATGAATTCAAAAACCGATTCAGGCAGCTGGAATACTTTTTTCCAGCCTGGTGACGACCGCAGGTTCCATCAGGGCACCGGGTATCTAGTGGCTTCGGCAACGGATGGAATTAAAGCTTTTTCAGGGTTCGTAACCAACTCCAACCTGGCTGTGCCGGTATCGTTCACTGCAGGTAACTACCCGGGGTACAATCTCGTTGGCAATCCATACACTTCAGCCTTAATTGCCGACATCCAGAACTGGGATAAAACCAATGTAAGGAATGCCGTTTGGGTTTGGGATCCCGCTTCAGGAAATTATAAAACCTGGAACGGGCTTGCAGGGACACTTACTGATGGGATTATTCCGGCAATGCAGGGATTTTTCATCAAAGCTTACGGACCTTTCCCTTCTCTTGTCATCCCGGCCTCGTCGAGGACCCATAGCACACAGCAGCCATATAAACTACATGGCAGTATGGGTCTGAGGCTCTCTCTCTCCGGTGGTTCCTATCGGGATGAAAGCGTTTTATATATCCCCAGTAGGCCGCCTGTAATTCCGGATTCCATGTTTAATGTTTCCAAAATCTATGGATTTCCTGATGCGCCCCAGTTGTATTTCGTCTTGAAATCAGGGATGTACTCGGTTATGCAGGATATTACCCCTGAAGGGTCCAAAACAATTCCCATTGGAATAAGAAAAGGGAAGTCGGATACCCTGACATTTCATTTCACAGGTATCGAAACTTTTTCAAACGAAGATGGGGCTTACCTGGAAGACAGGCTTGAAAACCACAACGTCAACCTCAGGGTGGATGACACCTATGTTTTCATAAGCCGCCATGCTTGTGAGAATGACAGGTTTTTCCTGCATTTCAATAATACCACCGGTAGCAGCATGCCAGATTCATCGAAAATGATCAGGTTGTTTTCAGAGAAAGGAGATTTAAGGATAACTGGGCTGGAAGATTTCATGGGTTGTGAGATGCTTTCCATCTATGATATGGAGGGAAGAATGGTATTGGAACAACTCATCCCACCGGGAATCAGCAGGGTCTCGCTTAATCTCGCCCCAGCATATTATATCGTACGCCTGGGCACAGGCCGGTCAACGGTTTCAAAGAAGCTATTCTTTTATAAATAACAAGGATATTATGAAAATAATGGTAAAGTTGATTGTTGTTGGATGCATATTAATGCTGGGAGTTGCAAAAACTGCATTAAGTGATGATCCGGGGCCCCCTCCTCCTCCATCAGAACATGGAATGGGCGGGAACCAGGGCCCGGCGGGTGCCCCTATAGATGGCGGTCTGGGCATCCTTCTGGGGATCGGGGCAGCATACGGGGGTAAAAAGTACCTGCAGTTAAAAAAGAGGAAAAATGAAATCAGTGTGGCGAACGAAAAAGGAGATGCGGATCCTGGTTTTACAAACAGTAATGTTGCCTGATCTCACTGATTTCCACATCGGTCAGTCCGTCGGGCTCCGATCCGTTACGGGCACAACTGAGGAATATACCAGCAGCCTTTGCAGCCAGATCCAGTTCATCAAAGGCTTCCGAAATTGTTTTCCCGATAGCCATGGCTCCATGCTTTTCCCAGATCACTACAGGGTTGTTCTCAAAACAACGGGCTGTCAGCGTCGCAATTTTTTCGGTACCCGGAATGGTGTAAGGAACAAACCCGTATCCCCTGGGCTGAAATATGACCGTTTCGGGATGCATTTTCCATAGTATCCCTGTCAGCGATTCGGCGGAGAGAAATTTCGGGTTATGCGTCAGGGCTATAAGTTCTGTTACATGGGAATGGACCAGTGCTTTCTCCGGGGCATTGGTCCTGCACAGCATCTCATGAATAGCAAGATGCGTGGGAAGTTCCGAGGTGGGCATGGGTTCTTTCTCTATTCGCTCAGGAGCAATGATATGATATGCCTTAGCCGAATCACTGATGTACACCAGGCATAATTCTTCCAAAGGATCCATGGCAAGATCCCTCATCCTCGAACCTGTTGCGGTGATAAGAAGGAGCTGCCGTTTAAGTCCTGCATATTCCCTTGGCAGGGGCAGAAAAGGATAAGTTGAAAATTTATCCAGGTCCTTTAACGAAAACAATGAAGTGATGTTTACCGAAATATTGCCGGCATTCCTCTCGGCCCATCTTCTGTCCCACAAAAATCCCGCGACCCTTGCGAGTTCTTCCGTAATGATTTTTATCTCTTTTTTCTGAAAAATACCCTGTGTGAAATTGATCAGCGGGTCAAGGTTCACTTTTAGATCAACATTGATTATTTTCTGTTTCATTACCTTTTATTTATTCCTCTTCCTGGTAAAAAAAGATTTAAGTAATCGTTTGCACTCCGGTTCTAATATCCCTCCTGCAATTGTCGTCTTTGGGTGCAAAAGCGGCTGCCCTGTCAGGGTGAATCCCCTTTTCTCATCCCTCGCCCCATAGGTTACCTTGCCGATCCGGGTCCAGAAAGAAGCCCCTGCACACATGACACAAGGTTCCAGGGTTACATACAAATTGCATTCATTCAGGTACTTGCCTCCGAGGAAATCAGCAGCCGAGGTGAATGCCTGCATCTCGGCATGGGCCGTGACATCATTCAGGGTTTCGGTCAGATTGTGTGCGCGGGCGATTATCCGTTTATCGCATACGATTACAGCCCCAACTGGAACTTCGTCTTTTTCAAACGCTTTCTGGGCTTCTTTTAGCGCTTCATTCATGAAGTACTCATCGGAAAACAAAGGATAGGATACCATTTTCATGAACCTGTCAATTCATCGTTTGCAAACAAGGATTGGCTTATGTTTTCCATTTCCCATGCATCCCTGAGAAAATAAGTCCCTATGCGTGTACGGCAAAGCTCCGTAAGATGCGCGCCGCAGCCTAGCAGAACGCCCAGGTCCCTGGCAATGGAACGTATGTATGTTCCTTTGCTGCAGCTAATCCTGAAGCAAAGATAAGGCAAATTTACCCGGGTAATCTCAAAACCACTTACATTGACAAGCCTGGGCGTGATTTCAACTTCCTGGTCGTTACGGGCATAATTATAAGCCCTTCGCCCTGCAATTTTCCTGGCGGAGAAAACAGGGGGCGCCTGCTCGTATGTTCCGCTCAGTTTTGCGACGGCCTCCATGATCTGCTCAACCGTTATATGTTCAAAGGGCAGCTCCTTGTCGATCTCCTTCTCCAGATCGAAAGAAGGAGTGGTCGCCCCAATTCGGAATACACCTGTATATTCTTTTTCAAGACCCTGGAACTCATCAATCCGTTTCGTGAACTTCCCTGTACATATGATAAGAAGGCCTGTAGCCAGGGGATCCAAAGTGCCTGCATGCCCGATTTTAATCTTCTTTATCTGCTGATGTGAACGGATAAGGGAACGGAGTTTTGCCACAACATCAAATGAAGTCCATCTGTAGGGCTTATTGATCAGGAGAACCTCTCCCTGTTCAAACTGAAGGCCCATAACTACAGGCTTAAACTATGACCGGTAAGGAGGAAAACAAGAAGAAGAAATCCTACGATTATACGATACCACCCAAAGAGTACGAATCCATGTTTGATGAGGAAGGAAATAAACCCTTTAATAGCAATTACAGCAACAATGAACGCTACGATATTTCCAAGGATTATCAAATTTATATTATGATGGTTCAACAATTCCGGGTTGTGCCTGTATGCGTCCCATAACCCTTTTGCAAAAGCTCCGGCCAAGGTGGGAACAGCCAGGAAAAAAGAGAACTCAGCGGCCATGGTCCTGTTAAGTTTCTGCTGCATGCCGCCCATGATGGTCGCAGCAGAACGGCTGAACCCCGGGAACACTACTGCGAGAAGCTGGAAAATGCCAATGATCAGCGAATTTTTATAGGTAATATCTTCTTCTTTTTCTATGGTCGGATTTTTAAACCATTTGTCGATAAAAAGAAGGATAAACCCGCCAAGGAACATGATAATCGTAATAAATAACGGGCTTTGGATCAGCTCTTCGATTCTTTTCTTCAGTAAAACACCAACGATCGCCGCCGGGATGAAAGCTACTAACAGTTTAAGGTAAAAATCGAAACTCTTGAAATTTAAAAATTTGCGCCAATAAAGCACCAGAACCGAAATGATCGCCCCGAACTGTACGGTTTCGATGAAAAGATTGGAAAATTCTTTATCAGTGATGTTCAGGATTGCACTTGTAAGCGCCATATGGCCTGTACTGGAAATGGGAAGAAACTCGGTAAGCCCTTCCACTATTGCCATGATAATGGCCTGTAAAACCGTCATTAATCTTTGGGTTTTTTCATGATAGCAAAGATCTCTATCACATAACCGGCAAGGATAAGGATAGGCGCAAGGGTAATGCGGCGGAAACTAAAAAGATCATAATTGAAGACCTTGGGGTCATCGGATCCGCCCCCAATCATCAACAGAAATCCTAATGCGATAAAAAACAGGCCGATCAGCATCAGGCGGTAATTTTCTTTTCCGAAAGCAAACTCGCCAAGCTTAGCTGCAGGTGCAGGTTTTGCTGCTTCTGCCGGCTTTTTTGAAGCAACTGGCTTTTTATTCTTGTCCATGAAATTCAATTTAGGCCCACAAAATTATGAAATTTTCTGACAATCAGGTATAGAGCAGGTCGGTTTTGATGCGGAGGTACTTCCTGACCGACATATAAGTGGAACTCCAGGAGATGCCTATTCCCAGAGCGATGATGAATATAACCAGTACAACCAGCCTGACCGGATCCTGTAATGCAAGCAATTCCGGCAACTGTTCAATGCTGAAATAAAGTGTCAATACGAGCATTCCTATTGCAAGCAGGGAACTTAGAATTCCGTTGGCAACAGCCTTTTCAAGAAACGGCCTGCGGATGAAGCTTTCGGTGGCCCCAACGAGTTGCATGCTGCGGATAAGGAAACGCTTGGAATATATTGCTAGCCGGATCGTATTATTGATCAGTACGATGGCAATGAAAAACATGATTGCCGAGAAACCCAGCAGCACAAGGCTGACTTTATTCAGGTTCTTATTGATCATGTCGATGAGGGATTTCTGGTAAAAAACTTCTTTCACCTCGGGCCTGGCAAGCAGTTTTTTTTCTATCCGGTTGATGCTGTCGGCATTGGTATAAGATGCTTTAAGCCTCAGGTCGATGCTATGCAGCAGAGGGTTGTATCCCAGGAAACCTATAAAGTCTTCCCCAAGATCCTCCTGCAACTGATCGGCAGCCCTTTCCTTCGGAATGTATTCAGAGGACTTTACATAGGGCTCCAGATCAAGCCTTTTTTTTAGTTCAAGGATCCCGGCTTCCCTCACCCCTTCCCTGATCATGATAGAAAAACCTATGTTTTCCTTGACATAATCTGATAATATGCTAGCATGAAGAAAAATAAGCCCGATGAGCCCCAGCAGAAAAAGGACAAGGGTCGTGCTGATCATGGTCGTTACATAGGAAGTGGCTATCCTTCTCTGAAAATACCGTTCTTCCTGGGGGAGCAAAGCCATATGATATCTTGCTTAAATCGCACTTTCTAAAAGCTTTGCGAATTTACAGAAAATTTATCTGGCCTTTCTTGTCAGTTTCTTTTTTATTTCCTTTTGTTCCTCAGTATTAAACCCGACTGAAGACTTCAGGCCGCTCAGAGTGCTTTTCCATATGTAATTAAAGAAGGCTTTTGTAGTATCCCTTTTAAAATAAATAATTCCTTTCCTTACTTTTCCATTCTGATCAGGGTTGTCGTCGGGCAAAAAAGCGTTGGCGGCATCGGTTAATAATTCATTCTTCAGTTTTATAAATGATCCCTTGGCAAACAAATTCAGCTCGATATACAAGTTACGGTAATTCAACTCGATGTTACCCACTGCAGTAGCATCATTAGCAGATACAAGGGATATATTTGCCCTGTTTAAGAATCCATGTGAGATCTTCGCAGGCACGAGTCTTGATAACATGGGATTGATCTCCTTCAGGTCAACCGAATCAATTGTGGCAAACCACCACATTGAATCTCTCGGGTTGACCAGGTCAAAACGGAAATGGCCCTGTACATGACCTTTGTCCATAAGGCGGGAATTGCCGTTTATAACCATGATCCTGTTTTTTTTCAGAACAGCAGTGTCGTTTGTAAGATTTGTGACAACGACGTTCATCCTGCTGAAAAAAACATGACCTGGTTCATTCCCGGTCTGTTCCTCATACCTTGCATATCCATTGTTGAATTTTACCGTATCTACCGTGAGGGTTAAGGGAATTTTTCTGATCAGGGTCTGAAATAAATATTTTTTATCAAGTTTGCGGCCCGCTACTCTTTTATCACGGTAAATTTCGGAATGCGGACTTGAAAACACCAGTGACCTTATATAAATAGATTTCTGTGAGATGAATTTCGCAAAATCCAGGTTGAGCGCTTCTATTTTCGGGATCGAAAGAGAGAAAATATCCGTTTGGTAGCCCAATACTTTATAGAACTCGGCCCTGCTGAAGTTGGGTATCAGTAACAATGAGTCGAGGATCAGTTTTTTCTTACCGGTACTCAGGCTTATTTTTGTAAATCCTGCTGAATAAAGACTATCCGTGAGAATAAAGTTCATCCCTTTTGCCGATAAGGAAATATCGGCTGCATTAAATAATGGAATTCCGGGAATCCCTTCCCGGTTCAGCGAATCCAACAGGAAATGCATAACTGATACCTGCAGGTCATCCACAGTATAATCTTTTACACTTTTATCTTCCCCGTGAAGATGAAGTCTTGCCCTGGCATTTTTAATCTGGATGCTGTCGATACTAAACGATCCGGTAGTTTCCACATAAGGAAGTGCGAGAGGGATTTTTCCCACCTGCTTATCTTTGCTGCTGTAAAATGAAACATCAAAATCGGGTTTTGTAACAACAATGCTTCCGATGATCCATTTCCTTTCAAACAATGCCTTGTCAAAATAAAAATCATTGATGCTTAACTTTGGAATTTTAGCCCTCACCAAAGTTTTTCCCCTGGAGTTTTTATTCAGATGCTTCAATGGTTCAATGCTTATATCATTTGCTTCTATATCCAGGGGATAGGAATTCAGGCTTATGTTTTTACATCGCACTTCGTATGCACTGTCCATGATTATCATCTTCAAAGGTGTGACCGACAGGCTGATGGAATCAAAACGCATGGAGCCGTTCATTTTTCCCCTCCCGGGTAACCTCAAACCAAGGTTCTGAATTGAAAAATCAATGTCTTTCAATTTAAAATAACTTGATTTTGTGCGTTCAAGCCCATCAAAAGCCAGGTCTCCTTTTAATATGACCAGTTTGCTTATATTTAAAAACCTGACCAGGTCCTGGGATACAGCAAGTCTATCATCTTCATTACCTGGTTTGAAAACTTCCGGGTCGCCTGCCTTAAGGTTAAGCTGCGGATTGTCGAGCATCACGAGGTTTGCCTGGAGCACTTTTTCCAGGAAAAGCTTTTTATGGTTCAATCCCTGGAGGAACAGGTTGTCAAGGGTGAATTTCAAAGAAACGTTCGATTTCCTGCGGGTTTCTGATGTCAGCGGTTCCATTGTCCGGATGAAAGAAATACTGTCTGACTCGATCAGTGAATCCTGTGTTGCGATATGCAGGCGGCTTATGTTAACCTGCCTGAGGCTGTCGGGGGAAGTATAGTTGAAAGACCTGAGGTCCAGGTCGAAATCTTTGCTGTAAAAATACCCCTGCTGGTTCATCCCGTGGGTGGAGTCAATCAAAAAATCGTACATCTTCAGGTTGAAGGAACCTGAACTGATTTTCTGGTCGGCATTTCCGGTATTCTGATGAAAGCCTAGGAATCCCCGGTTAACGATAATTGAATCACCTTTGATTGAGTTGAGATATTTTTTCAGCAGGTTATAGACTACATCTTCGTTTGATTGATCAAAGAAATCCTGGGGATGCCTGAACCTGGCGTCCTTCTTTACTGCAGGCTTGTATTTTGTATAATGAACATCGGGCGATTCGACAACAAGGTTGCTGAAAACCAGGTCTTGCTTATGAAACACCTTCAGCAGGTCGATGTTGTTAAATTTCAAATCTGGGAGCAAGACCGTAATCGTGTTTTTTATGTTCTCCTGGTTTTGCAGGTTCCTTTCCTTGTCGGAATAAAGCATTGCGTCTTCAATGTCAACAATTTTCTTTTGGGTGGATATATAAACATGTCCTGCATTCATTACATGGATCTGGTCTCTGAGCCTTAAAATTATTTCATGCAGGTTAAGGTCAATGTCTTTCGCATAGAAAATCCTGCTTTTCTGTTTATATGAAAGTGTATCAAGTTTGAAATCCGACACTTTGATATCCATTCTTGCCACCCTGAGTTCAGGGTTCCCTTCATTCAGATCCCTGAAGTATTCAAGTGATGCCTCGTGAATTAAAAAAGTGTCAATCTTCACCGATTTCAGTTTCCCTGCCATGATTGTGTACAGGTCGGCCTTATTGATAGGCTTTCGTTTCCGCCGGCGTTCCGGATCGAGCCTGGCAGCGACAGCCTCCTCGGAAGTGTTGTTGAAGATTTTAAGCCTTGCTAAATCCAGCTCTATTTTATTCAGGTGAACTTTCTTTTCAGTAAGAGCAGAATACAGGTTGATCCCCTCAATGTAAAAGTCGGGCAGGTCGATCTGGAAAAAAGTCCCTTGCCTCGCATGGCTTAATCTTCGAGAATTAAAATTCGGACGCAGTGACACGTTCTTTCCGTACAATCTGGACTTCATAAGGTTAAAGCCTATTTCCTCGGCTTGCAGGAAATACAGACTGTCGGTTAGACTATACCTGACATTATGTACTATAAAATCTATATCGCGGGAATAAAACACCCGTTGATGGTTGTAGTAACTGAAGGGGTTAATAGAGACATCGCGGAGAACAGCCGAAAATTCATACTGCCCGATCGATTGCTTTCCGGGGACGCCCTCCTTGTCAGAATTAAGTCTTGCCCTCTCAACGTAAATGGAATCTATATGAATTTCCTTGAAGATCTTTGAAGCAAGAGGATAAACATCTTCATATACATTTGTAAATCTCCCTTTTTTAGAAGTGAGTGTATCAGGAAAACCCATGAGAACAATTTCAGGCCTGACGATCAGCATTTCCCGCAACTGTATTGTCCTGTTGAGATATATTTGCCTGAAATTCAAACGGTGCAAAAACAATTCCTTGTATGAGATTTTGTACAGGGTCTTTTTCGCTTTCCCCTCCAGTTTAAGCTTATTATACAATGCCGTGTCGGGAGTAAGGCTGAAATCGAGAACCGATACATTTCTTGTAAATATATTGACCTTGATGTCTGAAAAATTTATGGTATAAAGCCCCTGGCTGGTTGCATACATCTTACGCTGCAACATCTCACGCAGGATTTTATTCCCGAAGAAATTGAATATTATGTAAACACTGATCACCATCAGTGCGAGCAGGAGGATTATGCCGGAAACAATGCGGATCAGTATTCGTAAAGGTCTTCTTTTTCTGCGCTTGCTTTCTTCTTCGGCCATTAGCTGATTTCCCCCTGAACTCCAAAAATAGAAATTTCCTGCATAATATCCTATTTCCTACCTTTGCTGGTTTACTTTACTGACGATCATGGAATACAACTTTCAGGAGATTGAGAAGAAATGGCAGAAATACTGGCTTGAGAATAAAACATTCCATACCGAAATTGAACCTGCAAAACCTAAGTTTTATGTGCTTGATATGTTTCCATACCCTTCCGGGGCAGGGCTGCATGTGGGGCATCCTCTGGGTTATATAGCATCCGACATCTATTCAAGATACAAGAGGCTGAAAGGCTTTAATGTTCTTCATCCCATGGGGTATGATGCTTACGGACTTCCTGCGGAGCAGTATGCCATTCAAACCGGCACACATCCCGCTGTGACCACTGAAAAAAATGTAGCCAGGTACCGCGAGCAAATGGACAAAATAGGGTTTTCATATGACTGGGACCGGGAAGTGAAAACCTGCGATCCTGATTATTACAAATGGACCCAGTGGACGTTCATCCGTTTATACAATCATTGGTACGACCTGGAAGCAGCCAGGTCTAGGCCGGTAGGCGACCTTACCGATATTTTTAAATCTTCAGGGAATGCAGATGTTCGCGCTGCCATGACCCCGAACTGGTACAATGATCTGTCAAAAAGAGACCCTGCTTTCAGCCAGGGCTGGAAAGGTGTTTTTACAGCCGCAGACTGGGCTTCCTATACAGAAAAACAGCAACAGGAGATCCTCATGAATTACAGGCTCGCTTATCTTTCTGAAGCCATGGTCAACTGGTGCCCCGAATTGGGAACTGTTCTTGCCAATGACGAAGTGGCCAACGGGTTTTCGGTGCGCGGAAACCACCCGGTAGAGCGGAAAATGATGAGGCAATGGTTTCTCCGCATTACAGCTTATGCCCAGCGGCTTCTCGACGGACTCGATAACATCGAATGGTCTGAATCCCTGAAAGATCAGCAGAAATACTGGATAGGCCGTTCGGAAGGAGCCGAGATCCATTTCCCGATACAGGATTCGGAACTTAAACTGAATATCTTCACCACCCGCCCCGATACCATATTCGGCTCCACATTTATGGTCCTTTCGCCCGAGCATGAGTATATTGAGAAGATCACCCCTGCTTCCCATATTGAAGCCGTCAGGGCCTATATTGGGGAAGTTAAAAACCGTTCGGAACGCGAACGCATGTCGGAAGTAAAAAAGATCAGCGGGGTGTTTACGGGAGCATTTTGCCTTAACCCTTTTAACGGAAAGCCAAGCCCAATCTGGGTTGCTGATTACGTACTTGCAGGTTACGGCACCGGGGCCATCATGGCGGTTCCCGCCCACGACAGCAGGGACTATGATTTTGCAAAACACTTTCGGTTGCCCATAACCGAAGTGGTTGCAGGGGGCGATATCTCCGAAAGCTCTTATGATGCCAAGGACGGTCTCATGATCAATTCAGACTTCATCAACGGGATGCAGGTGAAAGAAGCCATCAAAGCCGTCATCAAACGGGTGAATGAAATGGGAATAGGCAAAGGAATGGTGAATTTCAGGTTGCGCGACGCCATCTTCAGCCGGCAAAGATACTGGGGTGAGCCTTTCCCGGTGTATTTTAAAGACGGTATCCCCTATGTGCTCGATGATTCAGATCTGCCATTGGAACTCCCGCCCATAGATGCCTACCTCCCAACCGAAACAGGCGAACCTCCCCTGGCCAGGGCAAAAAACTGGAAAACAAAAGAGGGCTACCCTCTTGAAACAAACACCATGCCCGGTTTTGCAGGATCCAGCGGGTATTACCTCCGGTACATGGACCCACACAATTCCAAAGAATATTTTTCAAAAACAGCGGTGAACTACTGGCAGAATGTTGACCTGTATATCGGTGGAGATGAACACGCCACCGGCCACCTGATCTATTCGAGGTTTTGGAATAAATTCCTTTATGATACCGGCCTCACTGTTTGTGAGGAACCTTTTAAAAAGCTTGTCAACCAGGGAAAAATCCAGGGGCGCTCAAGCCTGGTATACCGCCTGAAAGGTTCAAATACCTTTGTTTCTCACAACCTGAAAGATCAGTATGAGCATATCGTGATGCATGTGGATGTGAGCCTGGTCAACAGCGACATTCTCGATATGCAGGGTTTCCGCAAATGGAGGCCCGATCTGGCTGATGCGGAATTCATCCTCGAAGATAATCAGTATGTCTGCGGATATGCCGTGGAAAAAATGTCGAAATCACTGTATAACGTTGTCAATCCCGACGAACTCATCGGGCATTACGGGGCCGATACGTTTCGGTTGTACGAGATGTTCCTCGGTCCGCTTGAACAGTCAAAACCCTGGGATACAAACGGCATTGAAGGTGTGTTCAGGTTCATCAGAAAATTCTGGAGGCTCTACCATGACGAGGAAAACCGTTTCAGGTTCAGCGATGGAGCTCCCGAAGCAGCCGAACTTCGTATTCTGCATAAAACAATAAAAAAGACCCAGGAAGACATAGAGCGTCTTTCATTCAATACCGCGGTGAGCACATTTATGATTTGCGTCAATGAACTGGGCGAGCTTAAATGCAGCAAGCGCGCTGTTTTGGAAGATCTCTTAATCCTGATTTCACCTTATGCCCCACACCTGGCCGAAGAACTCTGGCAGGCCTCCGGGCATAACGAAAGTATCATAAAGGCAAATTTCCCCTTGCTCAACGAAGAATACCTGGTCGAAAACACCTTTAAATACCCGGTTTCCTTCAATGGCAAAATGCGCTTCCTGCTGGAGCTTCCGGTTGAAATGCAGGCCGGGGAAGTTCAAAAAGCAGCGCTTGCCGCAGAAGAGTCTGCGAAATGGCTTGAAGGCAGGAACCCGAAAAAAATAATTGTGGTCCATAAGAAGATCATCAATGTAGTCGTTTAATATATAAAGCCTCCATGGCCCGAACTTTGCTTCGCTTATTTTTTCTCTTCGCAGTCACGTTCAACTGTTCGCTATTCAGTGTTCACCTGTTTGCACAGGATCTGAAGCTGGTAATTAACAAATCGTTTACTTACGGGGAAAAACTGACATTTACAGTTTATTACGATTCCTATATTACCGGAAAGGTAACCGCAGGTATGGGCAGCCTTGAAATCAGCAGCGAGGCGGTGGATGTTTCGGGAAGGAAAACCTACCATATTGTCGGGGAAGGAAAATCAAAAGGTGCCTTTAACCTGTTTTTCAAAGTCAACGACCGTTTCGAAAGCTGGGTTGACGAAGAATATCTTGTACCCTGGAAGTTCAAAAGGGATACCCGTGAAGGGGGCTACAACTATAAGGACGAGGTGAAGTTCAACCAGCTGACGGGATCGTATTCAAGCACCAGGGCAAACAAGAAAATGCCCGTGGGCACACACGATATTATTTCGGCCTATTTCCATGCGAGAAATTTCGATTTTTCAGCCCTGAAACCTGGTGATATCTATCCGATCAATTTCATTCTTGACGACTCTCTCTATCTTTCGGTGATCAAATTTATCGACAGGGAAGTTGTTACAACCGAACTCGGGACTTTCCACTGCCTTCACTTTAAGCCCATGGTCGTCACCGGCACTGTTTTCAGTCAGCCCTATCCCATGGACCTTTGGATCAGCGATGATAACAACCATATTCCTGTCCTCGCCAAATCGGCTGTGATCGTAGGTTCTGTGAAAATGGAACTGGTAAAATACAAGGGGTTGAAGAATCATGACTAGTGAATGGTGACTGGTGAACGCTGAATGATGTATAAACCATAGAAATTATGAGAAACCCGGCAGCAATTACAGCAGTGTTCTGCCTTATCTTATTATTGACTGCGGATGAAGTGGATGCGCAATTCGTAAAAGGTTCGGATATCGGATGGCTGCAGCAGATGGAAGCTACCGGTTATACCTTCTACGACAGCACGGGCACCCAAAAAGAATGCCTGCAGATATTGAAAGACCATGGGATCAATACAGTCCGGCTCAGGGTCTGGGTGGATCCATCAACGGATAAAGTAAACGGGCACTGCAGCAAGAAGGAAGTTGCCGTGATGGCTATTCGGGCAAAGAATATGGGAATGAGGATCATGATTGATTTTCACTATAGTGACTCCTGGGCCGATCCAGGCAAACAAACCAAGCCTGCAGCCTGGTCGGGCCATACGTTCAGCCAGCTGCTTGACGATGTTTATAATCATACATACGGGGTCCTTGATACATTGAAATCCCTCGGAGTAAAACCCGATTGGGCCCAGATAGGGAATGAGATACCGGGAGGCATGCTCTGGCCCGACGGGAGCACTTCGAACTGGCCCCAGCTTGCCCTGCTCCTGAATAAGGGATATGATGCTGTAAAGGCCGTCGACAATACAATTAAAGTTATCGTCCATCTCGACCAGGGCAATAATAACCCAAGGTTCAGGACTTTCTTCGATAATGCCAAAACGTATGCAGTGAGGTATGATATCATTGGCGCATCCTACTACCCCTACTGGCTTGGGACCGATTATACCGAAACCATAGACGAACTTGGCGGCAACCTCAACGATATGGCAGGCAGGTACGGCAAAGAAGTGATGGTGGTTGAGGTCGGCGGGGATTTTACGAAGGTGCAGAATACCTATGATATGCTGGTAGCTGTCCTGAACAAAGTCAAAACTGTTCCCAATGACAAAGGACTTGGGGTCATATACTGGGAGCCAGAAGGCGAAAAATCATGGAGCGGGTACCAGCTGAGTTGCTGGGGATCCGACAAAAAACCAACCGCTGCGCTTTATGCGTTCCTGGTTCACCTCACTGGCATTAACAACCAGGATAGTAAACCGGGAATTTTCATTTATCCCAATCCCTGTTTCGGCGGACTGCTTAATGTTGATTTAAACGGATTAACCGGTTCTTCCGAACTCAGGATCTTCGGAGATAATGGACTGCTGATGAAACAACTTACCCTGAAAGATCATAACAAAGCTGCCATAGATATCAACCTCAGGCCGGGAATATATATTATCAATGTGGATAATGAAGGTCGCGAAATCACCGGGAAACTGCTGGTAAATTAGCACCATTTCCGGCATACTCTTTGTTTCTTCTTTTCGTTTTTGTATTATTGACTAAAATTCGGATTATGAATACCCGCTCATTTTTTTTCGGGACGGCATTGTGTTTTATACTATTGTCCCCGGTAACTTTTGCACAGAAATCCATAAATAAGGGAACACCCTCCCCTTCCTGGCAAAAAGAATGGAAACAGGTTGACTCCCTTGCAGACCAAGGCCTGCCGAAATCGGCAATGGAAATTGTTGAGAAGATATACAGGTCTTCAAAATCGGGAAAAGACATCCCCCAGTTTATTAAAGCAGTCATTTATAAAATCAGGCTGAACAGCTTCTTCCGTGAAGATTTCCTCGTCGGGACCATACGCGACCTTGATGATGAAGTTAAAACAGCCGCAGGACCCTCTAAACAAATCCTGCAGTCGATTTCGGCTGAAGTGTATTCAAAGTACTACGAAAACAACCGGTATCGCTTCAGCGACAGGACCCGGCTCGCCGATGTGAAGCCCGACAGCCTGGCAACCTGGGACCAGAATACCCTGATGAAAGTAATTTACAATAACTACCTGGCTTCGCTTCAGGACGACAAGCTGCTGAAATCAATACCAATCACTGATTTCAAGGCAATTATCGAAATTCCCGGATCCGGGTTTACCGGTCAAACATCCCCTGGAAAAGATCTTGAAAAGGCAGTCATCTTCCGCCCCACCCTCTATGATTTCCTGGCCAACAGGGCGCTTGATTTTTTTATCTCTACCGATGGGCCCGTGATTAAACCGGCCCCCGGGTTCAAAATGAATAATGCTTTATATTTTTCCCCCACTGATGAATTCATCAAACTCTCCTTCCCTGCCAGCGATACTATGTCGCAGGTACTGCAGGCCATTAAAATATACCAGGATCTTGCTTTGTTTCACCAGAATGATAAAAATCCAACGGCTCTGATTGAGGCCGAACTTGCACGCCTGAAGTTTGTTAAAGACAAGGCCTGTGAGTGCAATGCCGACAGCCTGTACCTGGATGCCTTGAAAAAGTTTGAAAACAGGTTTAGTGAGTCTCCCGTTTCGGCTGGTATTTCCTTTGTGATTGCAGGATTTTACAGTGAGCAGGGAGGAGGCAAAGCAACCGATGCCCTGCATAGGTACGACATCAAAAAAGCCCTTGAAATCTGTGAAGCCGCAATTAAACGTTTCCCCGCCTCGGAAGGTGCGAAAAACTGCCGCATCCTGGCCGACAATATCCTTGGCAAGGAAACAGGAATTAAAAATGAAGCTGTCGTTTGCCCGGATAAACTTTCCCTTTCGCTGATCACCTATAAAAATATTAATAAACTGTTCCTGAGACTGTATAAAACCGGAAGGGAAGATTGGGAGTCGGTAAAGGAAAAAGTTAAAAAAGAAGAAATAATTGAATTCATCGAAAAACAGCCAATTATAGCAAGCTGGGATCAGCTTCTTCCCGATTTTGGTGATTACAGGAACCACAGCATTGAAACACTTCTCCCCCCTGCAGGCCCGGGCTTCTATGTTATCCTTGTTTGCCCGGATTCTTCGTTTTCGAAGTCTTCAAAACTGATCACTTATTCCGACTATGTGGTTTCTGCTCTTAATTACATCAGCAGGCAAAATAAGAACGGAAGTATCAGCCTGAACATTTTCAACCGCGAAAACGGTTTGCCGGCGGCTGGGATAAAAGCAGAAACCTGGGTGAGGAATTACAACTACGCGAACAGGCATTGGGAAACAAGTAAAATTAATGACTTAATTAGCGACAACGATGGTTTCGTTATAATTCCCGCTGTAGAAGCAGGGGCGAGAAACAATAACCTGTATTGTAGGCTGACCAAAGGCGATGATGTTCTGTTGACAACAAGCTTTTACCAGTATCCGGTTTCTCAGTTGCCTGAAAAATCTGTAAAGCAAACGACATTTTTTACCGACAGGGCTATTTACAGACCAGGCCAGACGATTTATTTTAAGGGAATAGTATTGGAGAAAAAAGGGGAGCATGTGAAGCTTCTCACCCGCGAATCAACCAGGGTCAATTTTACAGATGTCAACGGCCGTAAAATCTCGGAACAGAATTTCACGACCAATGATTTCGGGTCCTTTAACGGTTCCTTCATTGCTCCTGTTGATGTTATGCCGGGCCAGATGTATATTTCCAACGAATCGGGAAATATTGCAATCTCAGTTGAAGAATACAAACGCCCTACATTTGAAGTGAGTTTCTCCCCCCTGGAAGGCAATTATAAGCTGAACGAAACCATTACCGTTAAAGGAAATACCAAAGCCTACACGGGAAATGCCATCGGCCAGGCAAATATTTCTTACAGGGTGGTCAGGAATGTGCGCTTTCCATGGTGGGAAAGATGGTTTATGCCCTTCCCCTCATCCGCCGAAACCGAAATCGCAAATGGTATATTGAAAACAGCCCCCGACGGCTCATTCAGGATTTCATTTACCGCGGTGCCCGATTTCTCCGTTGCCAGGTCAAATAACCCTGTTTTTGATTTCAATATTACAGCTGACGTCACAGATATCAATGGTGAAACGCAATCCTCACAGCAATCGGTACAAGCAGGATACCGGTCCTTGTTGTTATCGGTGAATGCCCCCGAAAAAATAAATCCCTCTGCCGACAGCCTCTTAAAATTTAGTGCAACTAACCTGAACGGGAGGCCCACCCCGGTAAAGCTGGCAGTGAATGTTTCCAGGCTGGGTGTTCCCGACAGGGTTTTCCTTAAAAGAGGCTGGGATAAACCCGATACTTCCCTGCTAACCGAAAAAGCCTTCCATGAATCTTTTCCCTCTTTCAGTTACGGAAACGAAAATGACACTTCTTCCTGGAAACCAATGGAAACCATTGTGGATAAGATTATCGACCTGGCTGCAGATTCAGTCATCAATATTAAATCATATACTGATAATTCAGGGACCTCACAAGCCGTCAAATCTGGTCTTTATCAAATTTTATTGTCTGCGGATGACCCTTTCGGAGAAAAAGTAAGCGTGAAGCGCTATTTTACTGTGTATGACCCCGGGTCAACAGCACTCCCCGGCAGCCCCGTTAACTGGTTCGTACCCCTTAAAACAAAAGCAAAGCCAGGCGAAAATGCAGGTTTTCTTATCGGTTCAAAGGAAAAAGATGTTAAAGTGATGGTTGAGACCTGTATCGGCGATAGCCTTGTGTCGAGGAAATGGGTTACTGTTTCAAACTCCCAGGTGCAGATCGATGTACCTGTTTTGGAGAGTTACCGGGGAAATTTTTCGGTCAATTTCGTGTTTTCAAAACTCAACCGCATCTACCAGAATTACCAGCTGATTTCGGTTCCCTATGCCGACAATAAACTTAATATTGCGTTTGAGTCGTTTCGGAGCAAGATACTCCCCGGCGAAAAGGAACAATGGAAAATCCATATCAGCAATTCGGGAAACAAGCCTGTATCTGCCGAATTCCTGGCATCGATGTATGATGCCTCCCTCGATGCTTTCAGACCAAATACCTGGTCATTTGATCTTGGAGGGAAATTTTACGGAGCGAATCCCTGGAATACAGGCAACGGTTATTTTATCCGCAGTGGTTCTGCTGCCTCAGCAAAAACAAGGGGCAATTACGCCACACATGAGTATCCTGAACTGAACTGGTTTGGGTTAAATTATTTTGGCTCAAGGCCCTATCCCATGATGATCAAATCGGGGCGAACCGACCGCCAGGGGGTCATGGAGGAAAAATCAGGGATGGCCATGTCCATGAATGCGAATCCTGAAGCGCCCCCCCCTCCCGAAGACCTTAATGTATCCGGGATCAATGCAGGTGGCGGGGAGAGGCCAAAACAACCAGCAGAAAAATCGGGGTTCCAGCTGAGGAAGGATTTTCGTGAAACTGCTTTCTTCTATCCTGATCTTGTTACCGATTCGGCCGGAGGGCTGTCATTGAGCTTCACTGCACCCGAATCCCTTACACAATGGAAGTTCCAGGGTTTTGCACATACTTCAGGCCTGCTTTACGGCATGGTTGAGAAAGAACTTGTAACCCGAAAAGATTTAATGGTAATACCGAATTCACCGCGTTTTGTGAGGCAGGGCGACAACCTGGTCTTCGGTGCAAAAGTTGTGAATCTTTCCACCCAGGATATGAAGGCTTCGGTGCACATTGAGCTTTTCGACGGCATCACAATGAAATCCCTCGACAGCCTTATTTCGGGTCCCTCACGACAGGAAATCTCCATACCGCAGGGTGAAAGCACAGGTATTCTCTGGAATATCCTGATACCCGAAAACCCTTCGGTTTCATTGCTGCAATACCGTATTATAGCCGAATCAGGGGCATTCAGCGACGGCGAAGAAAAGATCATCCCGGTACTGCCGAACCGGATGATGGTTACCGAGACCCTGCCCTTGCCTGTTCGTGATAAAGGAGCATTTGATTTCAGCTTTGACAAACTCATAGCCTCATCCTCTGGTAATACACTTAAAAATTACCGCCTCACCCTTGAATTTGCTTCAAACCCTGCCTGGTATGCCGTTCAGGCCCTTCCCGCCCTTAATGAAAAAGAATTCGAAGACGCTTATTCCACATTCGGGGCTTTCTACTCAAACTGCATTGCCTCCCATATAATGAACTCTGACCCGAAGATCAAAGCTGTGTTTGAAAGCTGGAAACACCTTTCGCCGGATGCACTGCTTTCCGGCCTTGAGAAGAATTCCCAGCTGAAGTCCCTGCTGCTGCAGCAGACTCCCTGGGTTATGGAGGCAAAGACTGAAACTGAAAACCGCCGGAGACTCGGGATGTATTTTGATCCCGGCAACCTTCAAATGAACCTTGAGAAAAACCTGACGCGCCTGCAGAAACTCCAGACTCCCGGCGGAGGCTGGACATGGTTCGAAGGCATGCCCGAAAGCAGGTTTATGAGCCAGGATATTATAGGGGGGCTGGCCCGCCTTGACCACCTTGGAGCATCCCTTTCAGGAAACAACCTGGAAATGAAACAGATGATTAACAACGGCTTGCGTTTCATTGATGAGGAATTCGGGAAAAGTTATGAAGAGCTGAAAAGACGTAACCCCTCCCCTTTGAAAGACAACAATATTTCGGCCCTGGAAATTCAGTTCCTGTATGTTCGTTCATCTTTCCTGAAAAGCCAGCCGCTTTCACCAAAATTCCAGGAAGCCCTGAATTATTACCTCTCCCAGGCCGCGCAATACTGGACCAAAGAAGATCTTTCGTCCCAGGCTATGATTGCAACAGCTCTGGACCGTTTCGGGAAGAAAGATGTTTCGGCCCTCATTATGAAATCCCTTTCCGAAAGAGCTCTTCATTCAGTCGAAATGGGAATGTACTGGGCCCGGGAAGGAGGCTATTACTGGCACCAGGCTCCTGTTGAAACCCAGGCCCTGCTTATCGAAGCCTATGCGGAAGTGAGCAAAGATAACAACAGTGTCAACGAAATGAAGATCTGGCTTCTGAAGCAGAAACAAACCCATTCCTGGACAAGTTCCAGGGCCACAGTTGAGGCTTGCTACGCCTTGCTGGCCAGGGGAAGCGACCTGCTGTCGGCAGACCCGGGAATAAAGATCTCGCTTGGAAAACTTAAAATCGATCCGTCGAAGCTCCCCGATATCAGCCAGGAGGCCGGAACAGGGTACTTCCAGCTGAGCTGGAGTGGCGAGGAGATCATTCCCGAAATGGGAAAAGTGAAGGTAAGTAAGTCAACCGACGGACTGGCCTGGGGGGCCCTTTACTGGCAGTATTTTGAGAATATGGACAAAATCACCGTTGCTGCGACATCCCTGAAACTTGAGAAGAAACTTTTCCTTGAAAAAAACACCCCGTCGGGGCCGGTCCTTGTTGCGCTTAAGGACCAGTGCAGCCTTAAAACCGGGGATAAGCTGAAGGTGAGGATTGTTCTTTCGACAGACCGGGAACTGGAGTTTGTGCATATGCGTGACCAGAGGGCATCAGCCTTTGAACCGGGATCAGGGAACCGGGATCAGGAAACCGGGAGTACTTTATCGGGATACCGCTACCAGGATGGTCTTGGATATTACCAGAGCACAACCGATGCTTCAACTGATTTCTTCTTCGATTACATCCCCAGGGGAACTTATGTTTTCGAATATCCCCTGGTAGTGAATGCTGCGGGAGATTATTCCAACGGCATTACGACCATACAGTGCATGTATGCACCAGAGTTTTCGGCTCACAGCGAAGGGATAAGGGTTAGGGTCGAAAAATAAAGCAACATCACGAGAGCGAAGCGATCATCATGAACATCACGAATTTTCCTACCTTTGCAGCCCAAATTCAATACCTAGATTATGCTGCGAACGCATACCTGCGGAGAACTCCGCATTGAAAATTCTTCCCTTGTCGTGACCCTCTGCGGATGGGTGCAAAGGTCAAGGGAAATGGGCGGCCTCACTTTTATCGACCTCCGCGACCGGTACGGGATCACCCAGCTGGTGTTCAACATGGAGAAGAATCCTGTTCTTTGTGAAGAAGCCCGCAAACTTGGACGTGAGTTCGTGATAAAAGCAAAAGGGACAGTTGCCGAAAGAAGCAATAAAAACCCTAAAATGCCTACGGGCGACATCGAGATAAATGTTGAAGAACTCACTGTTCTCAACTCTTCCAAAATACCGCCTTTTACCATCGAAGACAATACCGACGGGGGCGAAGAACTCCGCATGAAATACCGTTACCTCGACCTCCGCAGGCAGTCGAACAGGAAGAACCTGGAATTAAGGCACAAGCTGTCTATCGAGACCAGGAACTACCTGAATTCCAAAGACTTCATCGACATTGAAACACCTTACCTGATCAAATCAACTCCCGAAGGCGCCAGGGATTTCGTGGTTCCTTCACGCATGAACCCGGGCCAGTTCTACGCATTGCCACAGTCCCCCCAAACATTCAAACAGCTATTGATGGTAGCCGGGTTCGACCGGTATTTCCAGATCGTGCGCTGTTTCAGGGACGAGGATCTTCGTGCCGACCGCCAGCCTGAGTTTACACAGATCGACTGCGAAATGTCGTTCGTGACACAGGAAGACATACTGAATACTTTTGAAGGACTCGCCAAACACCTGTTCAAATCGGTCCTCAATATGGATATGGTTGATTTTCCACGGATGTCGTATGACCAGGCCATGAAACTGTATGGTTGCGACAAGCCCGATCTGAGGTTCGGGATGACCTTTGTTGAACTCACCGGTCTTATGAAAGGCAAGGGGTTCAAGGTAGCTGACGAAGCCGGGCTTATTGCAGGTATCAGGGCGGAAGGCTGTGCCGAATACACCCGCAAACAGCTCGACGAGCTAACCGATTATGTAAAACGGCCACAGGTTGGCGCCACCGGACTGATGTATATTCGTTACGCTTCGGATGGTTCGGTGAAATCTTCTGTTGATAAATTTTATACTGCGGATGACCTGGCGGTTATCCTTAAAGAATTTGGAGCTGTACCCGGCGACCTGGTGCTGATCATGGCCGGGGCGGAAGAGAAAACACAGAAAGCACTATGCGAGCTGAGACTCGAGATGGGTCGCAGGCTCGGACTGATGAAAACCGGTGATTTCAAGCCCCTCTGGGTGACCGATTTCCCCCTGCTCGAATGGGACGGAGAAACAAACAGGTTTTATGCAAAACACCATCCTTTTACTTCACCCAAACCTGAAGATGTCCCATTGCTGGATACAGATCCGGCAAAGGTCAGGGCCAATGCCTACGACCTTGTCATCAACGGAACCGAAATAGGCGGAGGTTCCATCAGGATTCACAACAAAGACTTGCAGCACAGGATGTTCCAGGTGCTTGGATTCACCGAAGAAGATGCCGTCGCACAGTTTGGCTTTTTAATGAACGCCTTTGAATACGGTGCACCTCCCCACGGAGGCATAGCTTTTGGCTTCGACCGCTGGTCCACGATTTTTGGAGGCGGTGATTCAATACGCGATTTCATAGCCTTCCCAAAGAACAATTCGGGAAGGGATGTCATGATAGATTCACCATCAGCAATCAAAGAAGAACAGTTAAAAGAACTAAGTATAAAGTTAAATGTCTAAATGCTTATCCAGTAATCCAGTAATCGGCGCGAAGCGCCTGATCTGCAGCTACGCTGCGATTACTTGTTAACTGGATTTGCTTCCCCAAAATCGAAAAACCAACCATAATGAAACAGCTAATAAGTATAATTTTCGTCAGTGCAGTTATTGTGCTATCTTCCTGCGGCGGCAATGCGGAATTGAAAAAGGATGCTAAAAACATTGCAGTTGCAATGTGCAGGAATATTGAAACCATGAACAACCTCAAGGCAGTGAATCCCGGGGATTCCCTGAAGGTAATACAGTTGCGCGCCAAGGAAAAACAGGCTGAGGTGGAAATGACTGTCCTTTACCAGGAATTCAAAGCTAAATACAAGGATAAACTGTCGGACAAGAAGTTCAGCGAAGAGTTCGCAAAGGAACTTCGCAAAGCCATGCTTGACTGTCCTTATCTTTCAAAAGAAGACAGGGCCAGTTTCGAAAAAGATATAAACAAGTAGTTACAGGATACGGGATAACAGGATCATCAGGTAGCGATGAAGCACAAGCCCAACATCGAGATCACAGCTCCTGTAGGTACATGGGAGTCACTGCAGGCAGCAATACAGGCCGGTGCTGATTCTGTGTATTTCGGCATTGGCGTGCTGAACATGCGTGCCCGTTCATCTATAAATTTCAGCCGCCGTGACCTGGTTAAGATTTCACGCATCTGCCGTAAACACGGGCTGCGCACTTACTTAACACTTAACACCGTCATCTTCGACAATGAACTGAAGGAGATGAAAAAGATGGTCGACTCGGCCCTGAAAAACGGCATTGATGCGATTATAGCTTCCGACCATGCAGTGATACAGTATGCCCGTTCGGTGGGAATGGAAGTCCATATGTCGACCCAGACGAACATCACCAACCTGGAAGCAGTGAAATACTGGTCGCAGTTTTCAGGGACCATGGTGACCGCCCGTGAACTGAGCCTTAATCAGGTGGCGGCAATCCACCGTTCCATCATCCGCCGTAAAATCATAGGGCCGTCGGGAGAACTGGTTAAACTGGAAGTCTTTGCCCACGGGGCTTTGTGTATGGCGGTTTCGGGGAAATGCTATCTCAGCCTTGATCATTACAATGCTTCTGCCAACCGGGGCGCCTGTTACCAGACCTGCCGCAGGCCCTATAAAGTCACCGACTCCGATGGTGAGATCGAACTCCTGGTCGACAATGAATATATCATGTCGCCCAAAGACCTTTGTACAATCGGGTTCCTTGACAAGATAATCAATGCCGGGGTATCGTTGCTGAAGATCGAAGGCCGCGGCCGCAGCCCCGAGTATGTGAAAACCGTCGTCTCGTGTTATAGGGAAGCTGTGGATGCCGTTCTTGACGGGACCTACAGCGAGGAGAAGGTCGAGGGCTGGATTAACAGGCTTAAGACTGTTTACAACCGTGGTTTTTGGGAAGGGTATTACCTTGGCAGGAAAACTGGGGAATGGGCCGGGCAGCATGGTTCTGTTGCTACCACGACCAAAGAGTATGTTGGAAAGGTTACCAACTATTTTAAAAAACTGAAAGTCGCCGAGATCAAAATGGAATCAGGCAGGCTTTCAAAAGGCGACAGGATCTATATCCAGGGTCCCACAACCGGGGTTGTTGAATTTACAGTGCCCGGGATCCGGGTGGACCTGAACGAAGTAAAAACAACAGTGAAGGGGGAATTCTGTTCCGTCCCCATAGATATCATGCTTCGCCGGGCCGATAAAGTGTATAAGATAAATGTGACTGGTGACTAGTGAAAGTGAAGGTGACGGCAAACGTAATTATTCGCATTATTGTAAATTTTATTGGTGCTCATTTCGGCTTCGCCGAATGTAAATCTAAATCGTAAATTGAATTTCAATCTCCACACCCACACACGATGGTCAGACGGTTCTTCGGAACCGGACAGATATGTTGAGGAAGCTTTACGCCAGGGTTTTTCGGTATTGGGTTTCAGTGACCATTCTCCTGTTCCTTTCGAAAATTCTTTTGCCCTTAAGGAAAAGAACTTCCCGCTTTATTGCCGTGCAATCAGGGATCTGCAAAAGAAATACTCCTCTCTCTCATCCGCAGAAAAAACAATTGAAATCCTCCTGGGTATTGAGATCGATTTCATCCCCGGCCTGACCGCATCCTTTGAAGAACTGAGTGGGAAATATCATTTTGATTATACCATCGGCTCGGTTCACCTGGTGCGTGATGAAAACCATGAAGGGCTGTGGTTTATCGACGGCCCTGATATTTCCATTTATGATGATGGGATAAATGGCATCTTCGGAGGGGATGGCCGCAGGGCTGTAACTGCTTACTACAGGCAATTGCAGGAGATGGTATCAAAGCATAAACCCGGTATAATCGGGCACATGGATAAAGTAAAAATGTACAACCGCGGGCGGTATTTTTCGGAGACCGATCCATGGTACATCAGGCTTGTAGACGAAACCCTGGATCTGATCTCAGCCTCAGGGGCCGTAGTGGAAGTAAATACCCGTGGCTTATACAAGAAACGCTCCGAAACCTTTTTCCCGGGTCCCGATATCCTTAAGAAGATCCTTAAAATGAATATACCGGTAACAGTAAGTTCTGATGCACACAAACCGGAAGAGCTGTCGAACCTGTTTGAACAAGCCAGGTTCACCCTGAAAAGCCTTGGTTTCATTACGCAGCATGTGTTAACAGGCAAAGAATGGAAAGAAGATCCCTTATAGTAATCCTGTCGCTCGGGTTATGTTTTTCTTTACTGGCTTCATGTAAAAAGAAAGAAAGCAGCGTGTCGGGAAGCAGCCTGGGATCCTTTTCCTTTACGGCATCGGAACTGGCCATCATGCCCTACCCTACCGATGACACTTTGATCTTTAAGAGCACCGAAGGGGATTCCATCGTTTTCAAATACAGCGGCCGGAATTCGATGATGAAATCAGTTTATGAACATCCTCAAAACCCATCGGGATACCAAGGTAATTTTTATACCTGCGAGGTAAATTCTTCTGGCTTTGTTTCTGCAAATTCCGATTATATTTATTTTAACCTTCATTATTCGGATCCTTTCCTGGGATACCCGGGAACAAAGTATTTCAATATCGGCCTGACAACCGGCAGCAGCGGAAGCTGCGGCTTTTCAGCCGAGTTCCGTTTTGAGGCTGACACCCTGATAAGTTATGTGCCTGATTCCGCTTTTAAAGCGGGTGGTTATGTCAAAGCACTTTATAAAACCCTCGCTATCGGCCCCAGGGCATTTGAAAATGTTTATGAACTCGTGGGCCCTGCATTAACTGCCTATTGCCCCGTATTTTTTTCCAGGGTATATTACAGTATCAGCGGGGGTGTTGTCGGATTTGCACTGAATACGGGGAAAACCTGGTTCCTTATGCCAGGGAAAATAACACCCCCGGTCAATGCTGTAACCCCCCGGCCTTACTTTCCGGTTTATCCGTCCTCATACTGGATTTTTCAGACCGGGTCCGGCACATCGGTGAGCAGGACGGGCAACAACTACGTTAGTTTTAAGGGGATGACTTTAACCACATTTGACGGACTGGCAGTAAATCAGTATGCCAGGTTTGTCACTTACGGTGCGGTTGAAATCGGCTGGATCCCGGTTCTTTCTGAAACCCCCGGCGCGACCTGGGAAATGCCCCTGGGCAGCCCGGCATCAGATCCCTATACCCAGGTGTGGCAGGTCATGCAAAAGACTGTCGACAGTAACCATGATTCCATTATCATCCAGAGATATTATACCTATCATAAAGTTCCGCTGGTTAGAAATTCCCTCTATGTTTGGCAAACCTTTAAAAAGAACGTGGGGCTGGTGTTTGAATGCTGGGTCGACACGGCAACCAATGATACGGTTTACAGGAAAAAACTGATTGATTACCACATTAACCATTAGCTTTCGTATGAGCTTGAAAAAACAATTTGCATCTGAAGTACAGGATGCACTGAAAACAGGGGAAAAGCCTGGTATCCTTTCAGAAAAAGAGATTTCCCACCTGCCTGCAGTTGTTCAGAAATATTTACATTACACCGGATGCACAGGAAACGAAAAGGTGAAGAATGTGCATGTTGTTTTTGAAGGTGAAATGAAACTGGATGAAAAGCACGAATGGCTTGGCATTCATTCGGAACAGTACAACTTTTTTGAAAATCCTTCGCGTTTTTTCTTTATTACCACCCATATGAAAGGCATGCCGGTCACCGGTCTTCATGTATATAAATCGGCCAGTGCAACCATGGTCATCAAACTTGCCGGGATGATCACGGTTGCCGATGCAAGCGGGCCCAGGATGGACCAGGGTGAAACTGTCACCGTATTAAACGATATGTGCTTTATGGCGCCTGCATCCCTGATCAGTCCTGCAATTGCATGGGAAGTTATCGACGACCTGACTGTCAGGGCCACCTTTACCAATGCAGGGATAAGGGTTTCGGCAAAACTGTTTTTCGACGAAGATGGCCGGCTGGTCAATTTTATTTCTGATGACCGCTTCATGTCGAAGGACGGGAAAAGCTATGAAAGCCTGCCCTGGTCAACGCCGATAAGCGATTACAGGGAAATCAACGGCCGTTTGCTTCCAACCTATGGTGAAACCATCTGGCATTATCCCGACCGGGAGTTTTGCTACGGAAGGTTCAGGGTTAAGGAGTTAAGGTACAATGTAATAGAGATGAACCCCTGAGGGGGCGGTAAGACCAATTCATCCAATATAAGAGATCTGAAATCCGGTATCAGTAAGCCGGATTATTTTTCCCTGGCGATCCAGGCCTTCAACATAAATCGCCTTATCAGGCTTTACCGGGCAAACAAACTCACAGGCGCCGCAGCCATTGCACAGCTCCTCCCCGATCTTGGGGATTTTCAGGTCTCCCAGGTAAGCTTGCATTTCTATGGCTTTTGTGGGGCAGTGATCCGAACATTTTGCACAGTTTTTATGTTCCGAAACAACCACACTACGGTTCTTCTTAAAAGCCGCCAGTCCGATCCTTGTCTATTGCTTTTCTTGAAGTTCCAGGGGCAGGATTGCTCCGGAGGGGCATACCTCAAGGCAACGTACACAGTCATACCGGCAAAAAGCCTTTGAAAAATCGAGTTTCGGCTGGAAGATTCCCGAGGTTCCGTATTCAAAGAACGTGGGCTGTAAAACATGGGTCGGACAGTAAGAAACACACAACTGGCAGGCCGTGCAGTGGGACGTGTAATGCTTAAGACTGATGCTTCCCGGGGGCATCACGGGGATTGGGTCAATGGATGCCTTCAAGGAAGAAGGGAAACGGTATGGAATGATCAGGGCAGAAAGTGCGGCCGCCCCGCCGGCCGATTTACGCAGGAAACTGCGACGTGAGGCGTTTGCCGGCGGGGCGGCCTTGCCCTGTTTCCTACGATTATGATGCCCGTCCATGAACCCGGCAGATCCGACAGCCAGGGCCGTTGAGGCCTTAAAAACGATGGGACGAACTGCAGCCAGGTAATCCAGCGGAAAACAACTGAAGGCAGGGCTGGAACAATTCCTGTAAACAGCAGCAGTGTCGACAGCAGGAACACCATGGCGAAAAAATACCTGAGCGGTTTAAGAATGGCCGACTGCATCCGGGTGAATGATTTGTGCATAAAATTACTGATTTTCTGCTCCGGATTTAGTACTTTCGCTATACACTTGGACTTGCTTATGATCAGCCGCGAAACCATTGATAATATTATCTCAGCCGTAAGGATTGAAGAGGTTGTCGGTGATTTCATAAGCCTCAGGCGAAGGGGTGTGAACCTGATCGGCCTCTGCCCTTTTCACAACGAGAAAACCCCCTCCTTTACGGTTTCCGCAGCAAAAGGCATATATAAGTGTTTTGGCTGTGGAAAAGCCGGGAACGGAGTCGGTTTTATCATGGAGCATGAACACCTGACCTATCCCGAAGCCCTGAGGTACCTGGCCAAAAAATACCAGATCGAGATAGAAGAGGAGGAACAGACCCCCGAACAACTCCAGGAGATCAGCGAAAAGGAAAGCCTGTTCAACCTGAACGAGTTCGCAAGGAAATATTTTACCTCAGTACTGTTTAATACTGAAGAGGGCAAAGCCGTCGGGCTGGCTTACTTCAGGGAAAGGGACATCAGGGAAGACATCATACAGAAATTCCAGCTGGGCTTCAGCCCCGATAAATGGAACGCGCTTGCCGAACACGCCATACAGGAAGGGTATAAAAAGGAAATGCTTCTTAAAACAGGGCTGGCTACCGAAAAGGACGGCAAACTTTACGACCGCTTCCACTCCCGGGTGATCTTTCCCATACATTCGGCTTCGGGGCGAACTTTAGGCTTCGGGGGCCGTATCCTTTCATCCGAAAAGACCCATGCAAAATATGTCAATTCCCCAGAGTCGGATATTTACAATAAAAGCAAAACGCTTTATGGTATTTATTTTGCTCGGACTGCTATTGCTCAGAAAGACAACTGCTACCTGGTTGAAGGCTATACCGATGTGATCTCCCTTCACCAGGCGGGAATTGAAAATGTAGTGGCTTCTTCGGGCACCTCTCTTACAAGCGAACAGGTAAGGATGATACAGAGGTATACTTCGAATATCACGATATTGTACGATGGCGACCCGGCGGGCATCAAGGCTTCATTCCGTGGCATCGATATGGTTCTCGAACAGGGCATGAATGTTAGGATAGTGCTCTTCCCCGATAACGAAGATCCGGATTCCTACGCCCGTAAGCATCACCCGGCGGAAACCGAAAAATTCATTTCAGGCAACGCCCTTAACTTCATTAGTTTTAAGACCAGGCTGCTGCTGGAAGAAACAAAAAACGACCCGGTCAAAAAAGCAGGGCTGATTAAAGATATTGTTGCCTCCATTTCCCTGATTCCCGATGCCATCACGCGTACTCTTTTCATCAGGGAATGCGCCGATATGATGACAGTTCCTGAGCAGGTCCTCGTCAATGAGCTGAATAAACTCAGGAGGAACAGGCTTAACAAAGAAATCCACACACAGGGAGGGGATTATGATATCCCGGGCCCCCAGGCCATTGCACCCAGCCAGGCTGTTACCGAAGCCGATACCTCATCGGCCGAAAGCCAGGAAAAAGAGATCATGCGCTTACTCCTGCTTTATGGAACGGATGTGGTAAAGATCGATCAGACCGATGAAAATAACGACCCGGTGAAAGTTCCTGTAATGGTTGCCGATTATATGGTCCATGACATCTGCAGGGATGAACTTGAATTTGAGAACAAGGTCTATGCGGCTATATTTGAGGAATACAGGGCCGGACTGGATGCCGACCAGGTTCCCGAGCGATCACACTTCCTGGGGCACGAGGAAAAGGAAATCGCCTATGCTGCGGTCGATCTGATATTCACTCCTTACGAGCTCAGCCAAAACTGGTTGAAACATAATGTCATGATTGATATTGAAGAAGAGAAGCTGCTGGTCCGCCTCGATTATTCACTTCTTTCATTCAAAGCCCGGAAAATAGACCTGATCATCGCCGACCTGCAAAAGAAACTCCATGGGAATGACTCGGCCGAAGATGTGACAATCATCCAGACAAGGTTCAGGGACCTCAAGGCCAAAAGCATACAGATTCACCGCAAGCTGAACAGGATCGTGATCCGGTGACTGTTTACTTCACTAAAATCACCTCCCTTAGCCTTGGATTGTTCCAGCTATCCATCAATGCCTTGAAATCATTGTAATTCTCCGGGCCTACAACACGACTGGAGAGCCTGATCTTCCGGCTGATACTGAGTTTGCTCCCATCGGTCTTCAATTCGAAAAAATACCTTCCGGCCTTGTTGTTGATTTCAATTTTTGCTGGCGGGTTAAATAAAACACAACCCGCGGGCAAGGTTAAGGTATATTCATAATTTTCTTCCCCAGAACAGGGGATTTCGACATCCTGGCTGCGTTTTGCCGAAAGAGTTTTCATCCCCCAGCTTTCAATGCCCGCATTACAATATGGAATTGTAAAATAGGACCATGACGAATCTTTCCTGAACGGGGTTTCGTCCATTACCGTGTATGTCTGAAAAGATGTTTCGGGAGAACTCTGGCTTACCTTGATCTCCTTAAGGTCCGATTTGGAAATATTGCCGCCTGCAAATGTTTTCATTTTGTTTTTATCGCGGATGAGTCCGAGGAAAGGGTTAACCGCGCCTCCGGTTTCAAGGCTCAGCTCCCCTGTGAGTTTGGGATCCGAAGAAACAATGAACGTCCCGTTCATGGCAATGGAAAGCCTGGCCGAACCGGAATGTTCATACTCTGCTTTTTCACCTTGACCCAGTGCAACAAAAACTTTATCGGACAGCAATTTTCTTAAATCCTGCTGGTTGGTCCCTGTCACCGAAAGATACTGTGCGCCGGCATCCTTCAGATCGATGCGCACGGCAAAATCTTCAATATCGGAAAGTGTCCCCAGTTTTTCATCAAAGAATGGCTCGCGGATGATTGCAACCGGGTCGGCTTCAATACCCGCAGCCTCGATCAGGGCCGACATCAAAATGGCTTTTTCAGGCAGGGTGGCCCCCATGCTGTTCCACGACTCTTCGGCGGTGCGAAGGCGGTATCCTGAACACCGCATGGGAACAGGCCACAAGCGGATGTCTTTGATCACTTTTTCCTGGATCTTCAAAGCCAGGCTGAGCAGGTCGGGGTTTTCCTTTTTTAAAGCCAGGATCCCGGCTTTCATTGCATCGCTGATTTTCATGCCAAAGGCCGGCTGGTTTGTGAGGGATTCATAAACCATATTCCTGTTTCCTGATGTGCTGAAAAGCAAATGGGGATATGCTTCACCTGAGCCCCTCTGAAATTCTTCCTGCGAAACCGCCGTAACATCCTGAAGATGCCAGGTAAAAACCTGGAAGTTGTTTTCGGCGGACTTCCGGGGCTCCGGAGCCCCGCCGGGGAGTTTGTAAAATAATTTCCCGTTTTGAGGTATTCTTACTCTGACAGTGAGGTCTTTGACCGGTTCATTTTCGGCAAGAAGCTCGTTTCCCATCATTGCCGGGGCATTGCCTCCGGCAGTATGCAATGTATAATCAAGGTGTACAACAGCCCCCCTCTCAAGGCCGGTATGCGTGATCACCATTTCACGCAGGGCATTAAATGCAGGGGCATTGGCTGAAAAGGCAGGAAGGACCTCGTTGAAGGAATTGGCCGGAGCCTCCACCTTTTTACCATCCGCCATTACGGTAAAACAGTTGTTAATTACAAGTTTCTGGAAACCGGGACTGTAAATAATGAAGGTTTCCCCGTAAAGATTGTGAAATGACCTGTAGGTCAGCAGTTTTTGTTCTTTTAAATACCGGTAATCCATGCTTCCGTCGGCATTCAGGGTATATTCCTTTACAAGGGTAATGTATTCTGCATCAGAACCCGGGCCTGCAGCAGCGGCCTTCTGGTCCTGGGCAATGACAGCCTGCCCTGAGACTAAGGACAATACACATAAAAATGAAAGTATTTTTCTCATATTTAATGGATTACAATTCTATAACCACTGCTTTTTCCGAAAATTTGTTTTGAGCTTCAACACCGGCCCTGAATTCAGGCCAGTCGGAGGCTTCATATATCCTTTTACCAAAAACAGCTTTGGATGTAAATTCAAGAATATTCCCGTTCAGGGAGTACCCGGCTTTATAGCTGATGTAATTTCCCCCGGTACTGGTTGAGGCCGGAACCCTACCTGCCTTGCAGCCCGACGGCAGTTTTATCGTTTCATGTATGCTGACCTGCCTTGAACAACGGTCCTTAAAAGGATAATTCCTCTCTCCAGGATCAGTATCGAAAGCAAGCTGCCCCTGGAAAGCCTTGAATATTTCGGCAGCCGAAAGCGGGGTGAACAACAGGGTTTTTCCGCTTACTGCAGCAAAACCCGGTATGGTGAATTCTATGCTGATCTTTTCGTTGCTTTCCCTGTAATTCACAGGATCAGTATATTCGATTTTTGTTACAACGGCCTGGGGCCAAAGCTTGAGGATCTCTTTTTCCACGTTCTGATACCAAACCGGGGGAGGGGAATTTTTCAGGAGTCCTCTTATGGCAATGTCGCTCTGTCCTTCGGCCTGTATCCCGAAGCTGCCTTTCAGGCTGCCGTCGGCGAGCAACTCGGTGTTGCCCTCTATTTTAATGTAATGGTTTGCGGGATCTGAACCTGCAGTCGTTCCAAGATCGGCCCCTTCGGGGATACCCATCAGGTATTGCTGCTGTTGTTCAGCACTGGACCATAATTCCCTGATGAATGGCACCCAGGTAGGATCGAGCAGCTTGTATTTCCCGTTACGCAGCCTTACAACGCTGACACAATGGTTGAACTGATCGGCAGGAATGTAATCAATACGGGATCCGGCCATCGTCATTGCGGGATAAGATTCAAATCCTGCCGCTCTCAGCATGGTGATCAGCATACCGGCCTTGTCTTTGCAAACCCCGCAACGATCTGTAAAGGTCATGGATCCTTTATGAAGCGTAAAGCCTTCCCCGCAACCCATCGAGATACCCGAATACCTTATCTCATCGGCACACCAGTGGGTGAGGCTGGCAATGGAATCCAGTTCGTTTTTTGCCCCTTTCAGGATCTCGCCGACCTTGGCTTTGATCTCAGGGCTTGATTCAAAACTTCCAAAATCCTCATTTACCTTATAAAACCAAAGCGATTTCGTTTTCCAGTCGGGACTGGTTGAGAGTAATAATTTAGGGGCCACATCCGACAGGGCAACCATTTTTGGTTCGCTCTTCAATGGGATCATCTCTTTTTTCGAAAAAGTATATATCATTCTGTCTTTTTCCATCCAGGACGAAACCTGGGCTTCCCCGTTGTAGACCTGGAACTGCAGGGTTTTGGATTTCGGAATATCAAGCCGGTAAACTTTCTCTTTGACCGGATTATTATCATAGAAATCAACGATGTCGTAAAAATGGCCGCGCATGGGCGGGATGTATTTGTCGTCATCATCCTGCAATAAAGCATAGGTAAAGCCTTTTCTGAAAAGCACGACTTCAACGGCATCGCCCGGATCAAGCCTGCCAACCGCGATCATTTTTTCCCTTGCCCCCCAATAAATAGCCCGCGCGGGAGCAGGATAATCCATCACGTTTTTCAGATCTATACTTCTTATACTGCCGTCCTTTCTGTAAATAGTTACATTACGGAATTCAATATAGGCCGATAAGGGATCATACCCGTATTTGATCACGCTCAGGTCAAGCGCCCCCTGTGGATTCAGGACCTTTGAGAGGGTGTGAATAACGACATACGTCAGTCCGCTTTCCTGCATGTTCACTAAAGTGCTGTCGAACACAACCAGGCGGGCATCGTTTGGATATTTCACAGCGTCGCCCGATTTCGTGATAAGATCCTGGATGGGACCGGCATGGATATTCATGCCTAAAAATATCATTGAAATAATGATCAGGATGTTTCTCATGGTTTGTTGGAAAAAAATTATTAGCTCGGTTTTGATTTAAGTATCTCCTGGTATGAAGAAATGTCAAAATAGGTCAGGTGCAGGGCCTGTTTTCCTTTAAACTGGATCAGCTTTCCGTACGATTCAATATAAACGATGGTCCCGTCCTTGCGTAAAATTCTGAACCTGTTTGAATTCGGGACATCCTGGCCGTTAATTCTGTCCTGCATCTTTGAAGCCATCGCCATCCTGTCGTCGGGATGAACGAATTCTATCAGATCCCGCACGCCCGAACTGCTAAGCTCTTCAATCGAGAGACCAAGTATTTCGGCAATCATTTTATTTGCAAATACAATTTTATCATCCTGGGTGATAACCATGCCGATGATCGAATTATTAACAACAGTCTGATAAAGAGCCAGGATCTCATCATTTTCACGCTTTCTTGCTTCAAGCAATACCTCCAGCTGCTGCTGGTAAACCAGGTTTTCAATTTCAAGATTTCTTTGATAGGCAGCTATTTCAATGGTCATTTTTGTTTGCTCCATATCGATAGGCTTGAGCAGGTAACCGAATGGTTTGATCTTAAAGGAACGGTCATATATTTCTTTGGAACTCTGACCGGTAAGGAAGATGATAGCGCAATTGAATTTCTCTACCAGCCTTCTCGCCGTTTCAATGCCGTCGATCTCTCCCCTAAGATGAATATCCATCAGCACAATTTCAGGTTCTTTACCGTTAAGGGAAAGCCGTTCTATTTCACTGATGCATTGTTCCCCCTTGGTGCTCGAGCCAAGTATCTCATAACCAAAACTTTGTAACTGCGATTTCAGGCTTGCCGAAATTAACAGCTCGTCTTCCACAATGAAAATGCTTATCGGGCTCATTCTGTTCAGCTAAGGAGGTTCAGGATCTTATCATTTTTAACATATTGACTTCTTGTTCGTCGAGTATCCGCCAATGGCCGCGGGGTAGGTTTTTCTTGGTCAGCCCGGCATAGTAAACCCTGTCAAGCCTGGTGACTTTATATTCCAGGTGCTCAAATATCCTCCTGATTACACGGTTTTTCCCGGAATGCAATTCCACGCCCAGTTCTTTCTTGGATTTGGAATCTTCTATGTATTCAATTTTATCCACTTCAACAAGCCCATCTTCCAGTTCAAGTCCTGCCCTGATCTTTTCGAGGTCATTTTTTGTCAAAGAAGTTTCAAGTTCAACATGATAAATTTTCTTTACTCCGTACTTGGGATGAGTCAGTTTTTTTGCGATAGCTCCGTCGTTTGTGAATAGCAATAATCCCGTTGTGTTCCTGTCGAGACGGCCAACCGGGTAAACCCTTTCCTTGCAGGCTCCCTCTATAAGGCTCATTACGGTTTTTCGTTTTTCCGGATCGTCAACGGTGGTGATATAGCCTTTAGGTTTATTCAGCAGCAGGTATTTTGTTCTCTCCTTGCTGATGGTTTGTTCCTCATATTGTACCTTATCGCCAGGCGAGACTTTACTTCCAAGTTCAGTAACCACTTTACCATTAACCCTGACCACTCCGGCGATTATCAGTTTATCGGCTTCGCGACGGGAACACACTCCCGAATTGGCAATGTATTTGTTCAGCCTGATCAGCTCTTCTTTCGGGGATTCTTTTCGATAGGATTTTGGTTTAGAGTAGTCCCTGGGCTTTTTATCTTCCCAGGGTTTAGATATGGGTTTATCCCGCCTTTCGGGACGATCGCTACGGCTTGTGTCTTCCCTTTTGGGACGGCGTTCGGCCCAGGGCTTGCCTTCGGGTTTGTCCCGCCTTTCGGGACGTTCGCTACGGCCTGAGTCCTCCCTTTTGGGACGGCGTTCG
>Ga0194053_10000019_pt1 | contig 115407 bp, 107 predicted proteins | sample SepL228m_MetaG_FD_161684 | JGI IMG/M metagenome (GOLD analysis project Ga0194053, IMG submission 161684) | Anoxic zone freshwater microbial communities from boreal shield lake in IISD Experimental Lakes Area, Ontario, Canada - Sep2016-L227-8m | ecosystem: Environmental > Aquatic > Freshwater...
GATTGATCCATGCGTACGCTTTTTCGTGCGATTCGAATGAAAAGATCGGGATGGTTATTGTCGCGATATTCTCTTCGACTTGACTCAAACTCACTATATGTGAATCATTCATGATGATGTTCATAATCCATCAATCATGCGTTATCCACAGCTTCAGGGGAACCTATCGACCTTTAGGCTCATTTCCCTGGGAACTCGGAATCATTTGAGGCTCATTATGTATGGGACAAGACTCCACGTAGACGTAACATTTGCCACATGGTAGCATACTGTGTCAGTTCTTTAACTTGGCATGTGGTGTGCCAGGTAAACAAACATTCGGTGAATTATAAAAAGTGAGGAAATTATGACAGAGAAAATAGAGATCTACAAAGACAAAAAAATTCATGTAGAGGACATATATTTCAGTATTAAAGATCGAGTTACGGGCATGAATGATGTCTGGAAAGTGCTAGTCTATAAAGTCGGGGCACCAGGTAAGAATGGTCAGTTAAAAGATATGACTGGCGATCGACTGCGTGAACTTGCCGAAGAACAGTTGGGTACTGAAGGTACGCATGGGATGGTCTCGTACAGTAAGAAAAGGTCCGGACATGGTTCGCGCAGAACGCGCTCCAGCGGTTTGCCGAAATTCCCTTCCTGGAAAGTTGCCCATGATCTTGCACTAGAGTGCCTAGAAGGTCTAGCTCGATACCGCGCAGGGATGGCGGCCGCTCGAGATAGGTCACTAAAACTGCATGCGCGATCAGCCTAGCAGCAACTCAGACTAGGAATCATCCTTACATGAAACACGCTGGATCCTTTCGGATCCAGCTTTTTTATATTTGAATATGAGATTTACGATCTATTTCTGAGCAACTAGCTTCCTCTTGGCCTGCCACTTTTCGAGAGTCACCAGTAACGGAGATCCGATGAAGATAGACGAGTACGTACCAACAGCGATACCGATAATGAGAACCAAAGTAAAATGTGCCGTTGAAGAACCGCCAAAGATATAGAGGATAACCAGAGCCAGGAGAGTAGTCATCGAAGTATTGATGGAACGAACGAACGTCTGACTGATACTCTCACCAACCACGTCACTGAATGATTTGTGCGCGCCACTATTCTTCAGGTTTTCTCGAACGCGGTCAAAAACGACGATAGTATCGTGAACAGAGAAACCTAGAACGACCAGAAGTGCGGTAACGAACAATGTGTCGACTTCATATCCGGCGAAATGTCCGAGTACAGCGAAGACTCCAGCTGGGATGATAACATCATGAGCTAGGGCCACGATCGCGGTCAGACCATATTTCCATGAAGAAACTGGCTCCGAGACTTTCCTGAAGGCAAATGTGATGAAAAGAACGATACCAACCAAGACTAACAATATTGAAATATATGCTTTGCGTAATGCTTCCGATCCTAGAACTGGTCCGATCGAGTCAAAAGCCTTCACGGTAGTAGATGCCGCACCATTCAATGACAATGCCGACATGACACTGGCTTTCTCTGTCTGATCGAGATCCTTCATACGGATGATAAAATCATCATTTCCAGATATACGTATCGATACTGCAGGATCTATGACTCGTAGTTCCGCACTTACGGTCGCGACTTCTGGGCGTGTCCCCGTGCTGTATGCTATATCTATGAGCGAACCACCACTAAAATCTATACCGGGTTTCAACCCCCAGACAAAGAGTGCAACAAAGGATGCGATGACGAGAATAGCTGAGATGGAGTAAAAGATTTTTCGGTATTTTATGACGAACATAATAGTTAATTTAAAATTTAAATTTTGCGAAATCCATTACTGATAAGGAACCTGGAAAACTTCGTGTCCTTGGCTGGCGCTACGGCGTATAGGAGCATCCTCGAAACGCTGATGGCCGTGAACATGGAAACCATCACACCAACGACGAAGACTAGAGCGAAGCCTGTAACAACAGATGTACTACCAACAAAGAAAAGTACGAAGCCTGTTATGAAACTGGATATGTTGGAGTCACGAATAGATGACCAGGCTCTGGAGAATCCTTCGTGCATAGCATCAGGAATACTCCTACCACGGACCAGCTCTTCTTTCATGCGCTCGAATATCAGAATGTTAGCATCTACGGCCATACCGATAGAAAGGATGAATCCAGCGATACCTGTAGCCGTCAATGTTACTGGTGACAAAACTCCATCGATCATCGTCATGAGTCCATAGAAAACGATAGCTGCCAATCCCCAACCCCAGTGATATCTCATCGCCATGAACATGAGAATGATACAAAATATGATCACTATCGGAGAAACACCTAGTTTGAATATCGCCAAGCTCAATGTCACATAGACTGCAAGGGCGATCGTGGCGATGAATCCTGGCAATCTGTACCAAATGATCAAGAATAGGGCAATGATGATGAAGGCCACTATACCAGCCTTGATGCCGCCATTGACCGCTTCCTGACCTAGAGATGGTCCGATCGTCTGTGAAGAAAGCAATGTTATAGGTACTGGCAATGCGCCGAAATTCAGATTGCGCACCAATGACTGGACTTCTTCGATAGTGAAGGTTCCGCTGATCTGTCCTTTGCCGTCCAATATAGCATCTCGTATAACCGGTGCAGATATGAGCTTACCATCTAGGAATATTCCGAGAAAATCACCGATATGTGCCTTGGTAATAGTCGCGAACAGATCTCTTCCGTCTGATGTAAATGTCAGTCCAACTAGTGGCTGATTGGTTGTTTGATTGAACTCTACACTGGCCTTCCCTACCATGCCTCCAGTCAAACCTGTTGACTTGAACAAGGCGAGATATGCAGGACTGGTCGTGATGTCAGTACTCGTACTATTCAGTGCATCCGTCGAAGAAGCGAAGGTTCTCATCTCATCTGCTGTAACTAGTTTGAACTCGAGTAATGGTGTGGCACCTATGGACTTCACAGCGTCATCTACGTTCGTGATGCCTGGCAACTCTACGATCAGCTTGTACGCGTTGCCCTCCGATGACAACGCCTTATCTTGCTCTGTCTGTACTAGTGGTTCACTGACCCCGAATACATTGACGCGTCTCTCCACTAGATCACGGAGTGATGTCATAGCGTCACCAACATCTGTGGCCGCAACCTTGGAAACGTCTGCCTGATAGACTAGGTGTGTTCCTCCTGATAGATCGAGTCCGAGATGGAAAGCGTGCTTCGCATCAGTCCCATTGGACGCATATACGAAATAGCCAACTGCAGCGGCTATGATGAGGACGAAGACTGCTCGGGCTCTATGTTTAAGCATGTGGGTTAGTATAGCTATTTCCAGAAATTCTGCAACTATTTCCCTACCCTCTTCACTAGTATTTGTAATGTACGTAACCCTATCTTTATATCGAGAGCGAGAGATCTATTCTTTATGTAATACAGATCATAAGACAATTTGTCCCTGGTATCTTCTGTATCAACGGCATGATGCGGATGTCGGTCATGATATATCTGCGCCCAACCAGAGAGACCTGGTTTCACTAGATGTCGCGCATTGTAGTAAGGGATCTCCTTTTCATATACATCGACGAGTGAAGGCAGCTCTGACCTAGGTCCGACCAATGACATCTGACCAGTCAGCACGATCCAGAGTTGTGGGAGTTCATCTATACGTGTCGATCGGAGAAACTTACCGACACGAGTCACTACATGTGAAGTCGTTCCTGTCGATCCATATCGTCCCTCATCATTACCCGACATACTACGAAATTTTACCAACTTCACTATTTTACCATTCTTACCGACACGATCTTGGGTGATGAACATCGGCCCCTTATCTTCGAGTTTTATAGCAACGTAAACAAATGGATATACGACGAGCGATATGATGCCCCCGAAGAATGCGATGACGATATCGATGACTCTTTTCAAAGTATCGTAAACTCGCCTATTACCCAATGAAGTTCCAGAGTTCTCCACCAACCACCTTTCCCCAACCATAGACAGCGGGATCCGATCAAAGATATTCTCATACATCTTGCTCGCGTCGATGATCTGTATGCCAGAAAAAACCATCGAGTACAAGAACGGCATGGCGGCTTCGACTACCCTGTCGTGGAAATCAACAACGATGATAGATGAATCTGTCCTCTTCACAGCTTCTGTTATGAGTCTGACTGTCTCTCTGATCGGATTTGCCGACGTCTCCACCGGTTTGACATGCTCTCGAAATACTAGACCATACCTACCATTACCATTCACGTGCGCATAGAGATCATCCGCATCTTCCCCATTACCAACCAATATTGCTGACTGTTTCCTCGAGGAACTCACTACTGGGAACATGACTACGCGCCACAAGAAAAGTGCACTCGTCGCTATTACGAAGTAAATAAATAGATTTGCCTTTGGTGCGATCATACCCGGCGCAAAATAGAAGAATGCTATACCTATAGCGATATTCACTATCTGCACTCGTAGCAATAGACCTTGACTACGATCATGCATGACGGTGAGCTGTTTGTCATAAAGTCCAGCGATAAAATTGATCATGATGAATATCACGATGAGTATCGAGAATGGCAGAATATGCGTAGACAACAGCTGTCTCGATGGGATCTGACCGTAACGAACAGTCAGTGTTAAAACTAGAGAAAATGCGTACGCTATAAGGTCTCCGATAACGAGCATCCCGCCAATTCTGGAATTTGTGACCGATATCATGGTTAGAACGCTAACACGGAATCGAGAATATTTCAATAGTTCAGCTAGCGCTACATGCTGCCTACAAAATCATTATTCCGCCTTATTTCCCAGATATCCCTGAATCGTACGGATATATGTGCTGAAAATTTCTCTCCGCAGATCGAATATTTTTAAATGATGACTTGAATTCTGGAAATGGTATTAGAACGAGTTCTTTCAACTCTTTCAATAATATAGACATTTGTTCCAGCTTTTTTTGAATCAGATTTTTAAGCATATTTTTTCATCATTATTTTCTCACGTAAACGACGAAACTTGGCAGTGTCCACATATTCTTTGAATGCCCTGACCTTGAATCTGATAAACTCATCGTAGTTTCCATCAACAAGTTGACCATTGCGCGCAACTTCAAACTTGAGTAGAGGCGAGGCTGATGATAGATCTACTAGATCGATCTTGTCTTCGTTTATATCAAATTTCTTTGCCAAATATTCAGCAATACCTACCCTTTCTGAAAGAGAATACGGCGCGTCCTTAAGTACACCAAAATCATGATCTGACATGTCGGTCTTTTTGCCGTTGATTTGGGATCCGAAGGCGATGATCAGTGGCGTATTCATGTATAAAATATAACATAGAATGCGCTCAATGAATAGGGCAAGAGCAAATTTGGAATACGGTATGGCGACCATGACTCATGCTATTTCCCTTCTCAGTTATTCCCCCCATCCGTCCTCAAACTCTTTTCCGTAACCGCAGATACCGTGAGTGACTTCGACACTGTGGTGGCTGGTGTAACAGTACTATTTGAACATGTAAGGGTGTAAGTGGTGTTCTGAGAGATCGGTCCCTTCGTGACAGTGGAGATGATAGGTAATGTCTTACTAGATCCTGTATCAGATAGCCAGCAGGAACTAGCATTGGTGGCTGTCCAGGACAGAGTGAATGTTTTGTTGGAACCTATGATCATGTAGGCGTTAGAAGAAGTGAAGGAGGTGATGACCGGAGATGTGGTGACTGGAGCTCCGGCAGCCGTCACAGTCAATGGGATGCTGTTGGACCAGTCGCTAGTAGGCGTTGATATTTTCAATGAATATGTTCCAGCAGGTAAACTGGACGGTATCTTGATCTTTAACTTATTGCCATTCATACTCTGAATAGAGGAAACCTGATACGATTTGTTTCCTGATGTAAATTGGACAAAATTGTCATTATTTGTACTAAATTTTGACCCGCTAACTTCGACATCTGAACCAGTCTTTGCTGAAGGAGTTGAAATGCTACTGGCGGTCGGAGTTTCTTCGGGGCGTACTAAGTCTGGGTTGTATAAGGCATAGACATTATATGTATAACTAGATGTGCCACTACCACTTACAATAGGAGTAACATCTACGAATTGTGGACTCGTTCCAGCAACTATTGAAGATTTGACCACACAGAAGAGTTTGTCTCTTATATCTGACACCCCATTAATATAAATATTACTGCAACGCAGTTCCTCGTCCGAGAAAACTGGAGACCCATCAGATTCATAAGATTTGAGTGCAACTGAATTGGCTGACACTAAATACTTAATTATATATTTCTGACCAGGAATACCTCCGGAGAAAAACAGTGCGGATTTTGACAACGTAGTTTCGGCAACTAGTCGATTATCTATTTTTGTTCTTATACCAGTATCTGGATCAGGTCTACTATAGGTGCTGGTGGTGTATGATCTTGATGCATTTGCTTGCTTTGCCTTACTCAGAAACGTAATTTCTACACCAGAATAAAGTTGTGAGATGTCACCGACACAATTCGTAGTTTTATAAGGAGGAATCAGCCGATAATCATACTCCCAAGAATTGTTATCTGGAAGATCCCGACATTCCCTATTCGGACGTGAGTCGGTATTAGACCAGGAGGCTACAATTTTCATACCAACAGAATCGTGCCCATCTTCAGGATCAGTGAATGTTTTTGTGGACCCGATGATATAGTCGAGAAAATTTGGGATTTTAAATATGAATCTTTCTGTCGTTAAATAGTTGCAGTTACTAGAACAGTTGACTAAAGCAATCTTCATATTTGTTACCTCACTATAATCATATAGCACAACTTCTGCTTTCGCCTTATTATCAACCTTATCCGCAGGATCTGTACCCGTCTCCTCCCCATCCCCCGTCTTCGGTGTAATACCTGTCAACCCAGCCTTGCTACTAGACAACGCCGCCACATTTCTAGACGCCGAGGACTTTGTCGTGAATGCTTGATCTACTGCGGAAGTAAAGAATCCATTACCTACGAGCATGACTAATAATACAACTAGTGCGGCTAATACCGCGAATAGTTGGGGCACAGTATTTTTGTTGTTCATAGAGTTAATAATAATCCAATACGGAACTAATAGAAAGTGCGTTTGGGGATAAGTCCGAGCAAATTTGCGAATCTAGAACGCGAACGAAAGTTCGCAGCGGCAGATGTTCAAGCCAGGGGACATTGCACTGGATCAATGTACAGATTGCCGAAAAACCGCTAAAATGCTAACTTTAAGGTATGAAAATCCTATATGTGATCACCAAATCCAACTGGGGCGGTGCGCAGAGGCATGTATTCGATCTAGCAACGGCTATGAAAGACAAAGGTCATGACGTCTGGGTGGCTGTCGGTGGGAACGGTATATTGATGGACAAGCTAGAGAAAGCTGGTATTTACACATTTTCCATCGCTACTCTAGGTCGCGATATTTCACCTGGCAAAGATGCCGGATCATTCAAGGAGCTATTCACTATCATAAAGAACAAGAGGCCAGATATCCTGCACCTACACAGTCCGAAAGCCGCCGGTCTCGGTGCACTAGCTGGACGGCTACTCCGTGTCAAAAAGATCATCACTACAGTACACGGCTGGACATGGAACGAGAGTCGACCATTCTATGAGCGAGCACCGATAGCATTCTTCTCATGGATCACGATGCTACTATCCAGCACGACGATACTACTTTCGGAGAAAGATCGCTCCCAGGCATTGTATTTCCCATGGGTCAAGAACAAGTTGACACTGATCCCTCTCGGCATCAAACCTCCAACATTCATGTCGGTAGACGGTGCCAAGCAGTTCATCAGTAAACTGATAGGTATGGAGCTAGGTGAATACAACAAGAAGACAGTGATCGGATGTATAGCGGAACTTCATCCCAACAAGGGGTTACCATATCTCGTCGAGGCCATGTCTGTGGTCGTCGAACAAAGAACGAACGCTATCATCGTCATTCTGGGAGACGACCAAGAGAAAGATAGTCTGCAACTAGCTATCAAGGAGCGAAATCTGGAAAAACATATTTTCCTAGGAGGCTTCGTCGACAATGCTTCCGACTATCTCAAAGCCTTCGCTGTATTCGTCCTACCATCTATCAAGGAAGGCTTACCGTACACTATCCTCGAAGCTGGCTGTGCTTCCCTACCTGTCGTAGCGACAACTGTCGGAGGTATTCCCGAGATCGTGGAAGATATGAAGTCTGGCATCTTGATCCAATCAAAGAATTCCCGTGAACTTTCACACGCTCTCTCATTCATGATCGAACATCCCGATGAGCGCAAGAAATACGGCACCGCCCTGAAAGAGAGAGTCACCGTCAAGTTTGGTATAGACAAAATGTTGTGGATGATAGAGGGACTGTATAACTAGAATTTAGTAGTTTATTTGCATACTATTGTGGTCCTATGAACTCATTCTTGGTGAGATCCTTGTGCGCTGTTCTAGAATACTTCCTCATGGCCATCAAGATTCCTAATGAGAGAAACTCCGCTAGCATGTGTGTGCCCCCATAACTCATGAAAGGTAATGGTGTTCCTGTAACTGGTAATAGCTGCATATTCATACCAACATTGATGCCGATATGCACGATGAAATACACCGCTACACCAGCACCAAATAGTATCTCAAAATTCGTCGCACCATTCATGGAGTTCTTGATGATTCGCCAGATGATAATTCCGTAAAGAGTGAACAGAATGACGATACCAACAAACCCCCACTCCTCAGAGAATGCAGCGAAGATAAAGTCCGTCTGATATTCCGGCAAGAATTTTAGTCGTGACTGCGTGCCATATCCGACACCTTTTCCCCATATTTCTCCTGAACCCACAGCGATCGTCGACTGATATGCATTGTAGCCAGTGCCGCGGATGTCTGACAGAGGATGGATGAAACTCCTGATTCGATCCTTTTGGTATTCCTTGAAACCAAAATTCCACAATATAGTGAAGATCAGTACTCCGATAGCGATCATGGCAAAAAGATGCTTCTTGGAAATTCCCGAAACCATAGTCATGCCGAGCCAGACGAATGCGATGATCATGGCTGATCCGAGATCTGGATTAACCAATACCAAGGCAAATATGATGAATGCGTAAAAACCTGATACGAGGATGTGGCGAACATTGGCGATCTCTATGTGTCTCCTAGAAAAGTATTTGGCCAATATGATGATGAGTGCAACCTTCGCAAAGTCTGATGGTTGGATAGAGAATGAACCTATGGAAAACCAGCTCTGCGCTCCATGTGAAACTTTGCCCAAGAAAAATAGCGCCCCCAACAATGAGACTGATGCGATGAACAAAGTAACTGATACCCAGGTCGAGCGCAAGAATCGCATATCGATAAAGCTTATTACAAAAAAGGCAACGAGAGCCACGACGATGCCCACCATCTGGTGTTGTGCGAACGAGTTATCATCCGTGAACGAATGCATAGTTACCAAGCCCGCGGCCAAGATCGGTATGATGGCACAAAAAAGCCACCAATCTATGCGGCTTCGTGACTTTTCGTTCTGCAGGTGGTATTCCGAACTGGCTATCTTATCCATGGAGGTAGTTTACAAGGCAGAGTACTTTAGGACAAGGTCTACCCTTGTCGTGTCTTGTCACGTGCGCCCAGTAATCATGTTCAGAACGCACCGAGGACCTGCTCGAGCGCACCAGAAACATATCTGTAAAAGTTTTTTTACAGATATGTTTCATAAAGCGCGAGTTTCGCAGGTGCGAGAGGAACATGATTACTAGGCGCCCTTATCAGCCACTCATGGCTCCTATTCATTCCCTACTCCTGCACAGGTAGAACATCTATAGAAATAACTTTTCCATCTCTGCTGCGTGGCCATGTGAATGGTGCGACAGATGAACCATTCGCTGGTATCTCATCTATCGAGGTTTTGGAGAAACCGAGAGCATTGCCATCTTTGTTATATAGAACGACGTAGACACTGACATTAGCTAGCGGATAAATATCATTATTCTTCAGAGTGACCATGAGTGACGAACCGCTCGCATCTTCGGTATAATCCTTACTACCTATAGATATTTTGGCTAGTGGATCTACCCTCTTCAGCCAATTCGGCGCTGATGTGAATTCGAATAGAGCCCTGGCCGGTATACGTGCACCGACATTGACTGCACCCTGGAAAGCCAGAGTATTCCTATGTGGTGGTAATGTCACGACGCCAGACTGGTCTGTAATGATCAGGCCATCCTTGTCATACAACATGAACCTGTATGGTGCATTCTTCGCTTCACCAGTGGTGTTCTGATTGACTATATATGCCGCCACATTGTAGAGCGACGGTGCGACTTCTTCGAACCTAGTCCATGCTACATCCGCTGATAGGAAAGAGCTCTGACAAAGTTTGCTGCACGATCCTCCACAGTCAACTCCTTGCTCACTACCATTTCTCACACCATCGAAACATGTCGGTGCTTTGTAATAATGCAAGAATATCGGCAACACTACCACTACTGCCAAAAAGACGATGACGATACCGCCGTAAAGTGATTTTCTATTTTTTGACCAGGAAGACATTGGGTGGTTTAGGGGACGAAGTCTATGTTCCACATCCCCCATTTAATTATGCTCTGACTTACTGAGGCGACGATGTTGCCTGGAGAGTGCTGGTACTCGATGCGGAGGATTGATTCATCTGACCGCGTAGAGTATTCAACCGTGCACGCATCGCCTCATTGTTAACTTGAGTCTGTCCCAAGCCCGCTACAGCGACGACACCGATGAATGGAAGCAAGATGGCGACGAAGATACCCACAACGAGGAAAGCTATTAACCACCTCTTGAATGCTATAGTCGAAACCATCGCCGCGCGGCTGGCCTTGAGTGAGAGGTATAGTTTGTAGTTAAATATGAGAGCCAATGGACCCATCACTACAGTAAGTACCAGATTCAGCGCGAGAGAGATGATGGATGTTGTGGTCGAGGTTTGACCGAAAACAGCTGCCACTGCTAGGTCTATCAAAATAAGGATGGCCATCAATATCAGATAGACCAACGCGAATGACAATATTCTACCAAAAACTCCCCACCACCTTCCCCGAACCAGACTGAAAGATTCTGTAAATGCGGCAAATCCTCTGTGGCCATCGAGAACTCTGGCAAATAGAAACACGCACAGGAAATTACCAATGATGATACTTGGAACGAATACAAATACACTGGAGCCCATGATGATGAGCGCCTGCAAGATTCCGAGACCAACAACAACCCAGAAGAAAGTGAAGCCGATCTTGTACTGTGGCCACAATTTTACACTTCCAGCATTACCGCTATCTATCTTTTGTATAGCATCGATGATCGTTGGTGCCATAGCTATAGAGAACACCACACCCACTAGCAAAACTAACAAACTGACCAAGAGCATACTTTCTCCGGTCATCGCTAATAAAGATCCGGCAACCATGATGATAGAAGGTACAACTGCGAGCGGCATCAAGATGTTCCAATATGCCTTGAAGAAATCCCATGAAGATCTGAGTAATGTGCCGGCTTTTTCGAGAGTTTGGGACGATGCAACTGACTCAAATGAGCTAGGGACATCGATCGGCGGGACACTGATCGGGGCTATAGGAGTAACTGGCGTGATAGGTGCGATAGGTGCGATGACTGGTTCAGAATTGTTTGGTTCCATGATAATTGGATAAAATTAATAAAATAAACATCAGAACTACGGCTAAATAACCAAGCTCGATGAGCTGGTCCAATTATCGCATAAATAGACCTCGAGTACCATCTCGGGATTTAAATGAATTTCCTTATTCGGATCTCGTATCTCTCAGTCGTTTATATACCCACCAGGCAATTCCGGAAATCACGGCAACGATGATCAAGATCACGATCCATAACCAGGCACTGCTCGATCCACTGGCCTCGGCCACGGCCGCTGTCTGCACATTCAGAGCAGGTTTCACTACCGCCTTTGTCGCCACGGCACTTGCCGCCTTTGGAGCCAATGACTTTGTAGTTTCTTCATCAGCTGGATAACGTGAATACCCAGGCTCTATTTCCGTAACAGCCGCAGGCTTCCTATCTGGAGTAACCGTAGGTTCTACTAGCAGATCAGAGGCGGCGATGATCGTGTAATTTCCTCCGACTACCGCTGAGGCAACTGACACACCCTCACCTATAACATCAGTACTGGTCGAAATGACAGAGGCGAGACCGGCGGCCTCGGCCTTGACCGAGACTGACATCAGAGTCTTGATCGATGTGGTGCCTTTCGGGATACCGATCAAAAAATATGGTTTCGAACATGTCGGAACAGACTGACTCATGAGACCCTCTGCTACAGTTATGCTTTGGCAGGACAAGTTTTTGAATACCAATGTACCCTGAACTGCATAAACATTGTTACCTGCGGCATCGAGTCCGAGAGATACCTTGAAAATATCCCCGGCCGACTTCGTGAGACTAGCAGGCGAAACAGAGATCGAAGCCGCCGCAGCAAATACCGTACCAACGATACCGATAGTTGATAGGCAGATGGCCGCTGACAATATGAGTTGTAGTTTGATATTTTTCATGTTTCAGATTTACTTTGTCCAATTAGCCATTAATAATGCGAAGTCATACTCATCAACCTTTCCATCTTTATTGTAATCAGAATTATTCGCCCCCATCTTACCCCAACTGGACATCATCAGAGAAAAATCATACTTATCGAACGTGTAGTCTCCACTGGCAGACGCCAGCTTGGTTACGCCTGGTGTAGTCGTGGCGGTCGTCGTTGCAGTGACCGTTGTAGCGGGTATTTGTGCTGGTGCTGGTGATGGTGATGTCGTTGTCGGATTTCCACCAGATGACATGATCGGAGCCGGAAGAACATTAACTATACGTGTAGCTGTAGCCTTATTATTGGCACTATCAGTTGCCGTATAGGTGATCGTGTAAGCACCCACCGTATTCGTATCAACTGAACCAGTGATAATGACGATAACCGAACCATCTATGTTGTCATTCGCCGTGGCGCCAGGATCGGTGAATGATCCACCGACAGTCAGACTCATCGGATTGGTACCAACGAGAGTGATAATAGGTGGTGTGGTTTCGGGCAGAACTGTTACCGTTACGGTGTAAACTTTCGTAGAGCCGTCAGCGGCAGTGACCGTGTAAGTTACCGGGCCACTAAGATCAACCGCTACACCATTCGCTGGACTGCTCGAAGCTCCCGTAATCCCGATAGTTGGAACGAGAGCAGTGACATTCGTAGCATACGGCACACTGAGGGCGATATTCGTTCCACTGATGACACCTGTAACCTTCGGACTCAATGCTTCGAGATCGAATGAAGTGATATCCTTGGCAGTATTGGAAGCTACCCTTACAGTCACATGATACTCCTTGGTTGTCGAAGCATCCTGGGCTGTAACTGTGTAAATACTAGCCACCCCCTCAACGAATGTTGCATTGCCAGCCATCGGATTTACTGATGCGCCATCTGGAAGTGAGATGGATATTGGAAGATCAGCCAAACCAGAACCGAAAGGTAGAGTCATGGTGATATTATTGCCACTGATGACACCACTAGCTATCGGATTTCTGGAACTAAATGAGAGCATATCTGCCGATGTGTTTGCTCTGACAGAGACCGTCACTGTATAGTTCTTGGTCGAACTATCTGGAGCCGTAACCGTATAGGTGACAGATCCTGTAAAGTCTCTAGCCACTCCACTGGCTGGACTGACAGTACCTGCAGAAATTTCTATAGTAGGAACGAGAGCAGTCAGGACGGTTCCGTAAGCCATAGACACCTCGATATCTGTTCCCGTTATGACACCTGTGCCTTCTGGGAAGCTGAATGCTGTGATTCCTGCCGATCTTACTACCGTCAATGTAAATACTTTCGTCGTAGAAGCAGTCCCCTCACAACTACCGTCACACATCGTCGGGATTCCTACACTGATCGTGGCAGTTAGAGTGACTGTCGTATCTCCCTGTGCGTAGATCGGCCTATTTACCGTCTGACCATCATTACTCACAACTGCCGTACTAGAAGATACCCATGATATGGCCGAGCCATTCGGGCCGGTCACTGGCAATGGATTGGTGAGGGCTACGGTGATATGTGACAAGTCCGCATTCTCCCCTTTTATCAGACTATCTACCAGGGCGATCTTGTCAGCAGCTATGGTGGCATTCGCCACTGTTCCAACTACTGCGTTATATCTATCTACCAAGGCTGTTTTGGCCCCTCCAGCGGCGACTGCGAGTAGAGCTGTATGAGTTGTCGTTGCTGCCGTGATGGCCGCTGTTAGATTCGTTCCGATGGTCAGGTCTGTTGCAACAGCCGTTTCTAATTCCGCTACAGTAGTTGAAGCAGTTGAGAGGGCTGATATCTGGGTGTGAGCGGCCGCCAATACAGCGAAGTTCGTAACTAGTGCTTTCTGTACCCCTGTCAGCGCCGAATATGATGAACTAGCGTTCGCCACAGCCGTACTGTCAGTTAGCACCAAGTTTGCCACTGTCGGTAGAGCAGCGATCTGATCTATTACGGCCTGCGCTATAGCTATATTTCCATCTACTGTCTCCGCGAGCACTATCGATGTAAATATTTTGCTATCAGTGATCAATCCTTTGGTGATCGTTGCGGTCAGGGTCACAGTCACGTCAGAACTACCGAAGACTGGCCTAACGACTGTCTGACCATCATTCGAAATGTAGCTAGTACTACTTGCCGTCCACGTGATCGTAGATGAACTGACAGATCCGACTGCTGGCAATGGATCGGTGAGGGCTACGGTGATATGTGACAAGTCCGCATTCTCCCCTGTTATAAAACTATCATCTAGAGCGTTCTTGTCATTGGCGACGGCGGTAATATCTGGATTCCCAGTTGTGGTTACATTCACTGCATAAGATGTAGTTGAAGTATCCGCCGCAGTAACTGTATATATTACAGAGTTAGTGAAATCTCGAGCTTGATTTGAAAGTGGACTGACGGATGATCCGAAGATCGTAATATTCGGAGCGAGAGTGGAGAGGTCAGTCGCGAATGGCATTATTAAAAGTATTGTATGATCAGCTTCATTGATCGTCGTCGATCCAACCTGACCAGCAATAGCGAATGATGAAATTTCTTTTGAAGCATCGATGGATAGGATCGCCGCATAGGCATTGATCCTTTTTCCAGATACCGTCTTACCGGATAAAGTTGGTAAGCTATCACCTGTTGTCAAAATCGTACTTATAACTCGGGATGGTGTAAGGCTAGAATTGTATCCTATGATCAGGGCGGCGAGACCGGCAACATATGGCGCCGCCATCGATGTACCATTCGAAAAAGTATATGTATCAAAGGAAATGTCACTAGATGTCGACGTTGTGAAGATATCCTTCACTGGAGCGCCAGCATCATTACTAGATGTCGATGTTGTGTAAATATTCGTCCCCGGAGCACCAACATCAACTGAAATTGCACTATAATTTGAAAAAGAAGCTAATGTATCATTCTGATCCGTCGCCGCCACCGAAATGATGTTACCCAAATTGATGTCTGAAGGATATTGGTGAGCAACTTCATTATTACCTGAGTTGTTACCCGCCGCCGCTATGAAAATACCTCCAGAACTCCTAAAACGACTGATTGCATCGAACTCTGATTGTGAAAATACCGTTCCCGTGAAGCTAGCGTTGATGATCTTGGCTCCATTCTGAATAGCGAAATCAATAGCCTTTACCTCACTTGCCACATCAAAACCAAATTTTATCGCCATTATCCTTGCGTTTGGCGCAACACCGATCACACCCTTATTATTCTTAGCAGCGGCAATGATTCCAGCGATCTCGGTTCCATGAGGGGAATATGTAGGAACTGGATCGATATCATTATCCTCAAAATCATAACCATGTTTACAACCTGTCAACGGAGCACCATTCTCATCCTTACAATTCGTACCATCCCACATATTGTTGATCAGATCCGGATGATCGTACTCTACACCAGTATCGATGATCGCTACGATAACCTGAGAGGGGGTCGGAACATCGGTTATCATCCAAGTTTCCGGTGCATCGATATCGGCATCATTCGTTCCCGAAACCCCATTAACCATTTGCCCTGTATTATCAAGTCCCCATAGATTCGCTTTATAAGTATCGTCGTAAGTGTCGTAAGCCCCATTCCCTGTTGGATAACGTAAATAATTTGGCTCAGCATATTCTACGTTCGGATCAGACTTCAATTCTACAACTTTCTCTTCTACCGTTTTCGCATCTTTAATTTTCAAAACGGAAACATTACTTCTTCTCAGGTCTTCTTTATTCTCCAATGATTTCGACGTGACGAGCTTTGAAGCAATAGTTCTACCGGCAGCGGTCTGTAAATCGATCTTACTATTCTTGTATTTTACCAATATCTCTCCGGCCGCATAATTCTCATGTTTAACCCCTGCTTGTTTCAGATTCGCCGCTCTTTTCTCTCTCTTCTGTGTCACTGATGGTGGTGGTGGCGGATCGCTGACCAGAATATTATCAGTATTCTCGAAGGCCAGAGCGGTCGACGAGTTCAGATTCCCCAGAATCATGGAAAGGCACAAACATATCGACAGAAACGTATTGAACTTTTTCATAATGGGAATGATTAGTAATGATAATTAAAAAAAAACACATAATCATAATTGAAGATGTGTCCAAGTCGACGATCGGGAATATTTCTAGTTAAACTAGAATAGAGTTGTTCCATTAAAAAAATGTGGCTTCTGTCCATAAATATTCATACCAATATAACACTATTGCTTGAAGGCGTACAGGGGTAGTTATTCACATGTTATACACATGCTATACACATGTCGGTCATTTGCGTACCAAAAATGACCAGCTTTCGTGAGCTAGTTCGTATATTTTTAAATCTTCTGTTCTGGCGACAAGCTACTTTCGCCCCGAAGGACTATCATCGCCGCAACTACGTTTCACTGCCGTGTTCGGAATGGGAACGGGTGTTTCCATAGCGCCAAATCACCAGAACGCAAGATTCAAACTATTAGTGATTAGTAGCTAGTGCCTAGTGACTAGTAATCACAGAATCTGTGCTACTAACCACTAATCACTAACCACTAGTCCCTAAGTCATCCATATCTCAAATCAAATCGGAATCGCAAACGCGACTCCTATAATGCAATGTAATAAATAAAACACATAGCGACATTCAGAGTTCCTAACGGGATCGACGGATTAGTACTTCACAGCTCAACACCTTACGGTGCGTACACCTAAAGCCTATCAACGTGATCATCTCTCACGGGTCTCAACGATACCTAATCTTGGGGCCGGCTTCCCGCTTATATGCTTTCAGCGGTTATCCGATCCGAACATAGCTGCCCTGCGGTGCCGTTGGCACGACAGCAGGTAGACCAGAGGTTCGTTCATTTCGGTCCTCTCGTACTAGAAACAATTCCCCTCAAGTATCAACGCCTGCAGTAGATAGGAGACCAACCTGTCTCACGCTTGTTATCATGAATTACTTCATGCAATGGACTATAGCTTCTCCGACGGACGTCGGAGGTCGATGTTTAGTCTCTACGGGCCTCCGATGTTCATCGGAGTTCCCTCGGTATTATCCCCTTCTATGAGGACTCCACCGATATAAATCGACTTGTTCCTGCTTCGCCAAAGGCTTCGCAGGACCGCCATGGTTGATTGATCAATTCCTATTCCAACGAGCGAGGATCATGTGCAAATTTTGTTTGCACAATGTCCGAGCGATGTTGGAACAAGGGCATTTGCCCTTATCTTTTTTCACACGAGGCTTAAATGACCTCGCGTAAATTCTAAACAAAAATATTATTCTCAAAGTGATTCAGACTGTAAGAAAGTCGAAAGTCCTTAAGGTTGAAAGTCTGTAAAGTCAACTTGCGCCGACTTTATGGACTTTATGGACTTTTCACTTTTGACTAACTTACGGTCTGAACCCAGCTCGCGTACCACTTTAATTGGCGAACAGCCAAACCTTTGGGAGCTCTTGATTGTTATCTGGGATTTCCCCCAGTATCAGACTATTCCATCGCCGTATTTATCCTATCACTAAGATAAACCTTAGGCGCAAGCCGTGTTACACCGCGCAATTCGCGCGCATGTCTCATGTTGTGACTAAAATCACAACAATCAGTCGTTAGAGGAAACTGGTATTTTGATCATTGAAGCGTAGTTCAGACGCCGATTTTTAGATCGAACGTTAAACTTCGACAATGTATCTGCCAATCGCGCCATCTTTATAAGTCCGTTCTTTGAACTATCCGACAAACCTAATATTTGCCGGGCTATTTCAACTTGCTTTGATTTCGCTTTCGTATGCGGACCGATCAGATTCAAGATTTCATTTACATGAGTCTTATCTCTAATGATCCAATCAAAAGTAGTTCTATTCTTTCTAACTACTCCAATTCCATAAAAGGACTGGAGTAATTTCAGAAGTTCTGACTCTTTTTGAGTGATTTTTACTTCTACACGAACTCGAAACCCGAACTTTTTCTCCTTGTGTCTTTCAATAGTGGCCATAATACAGCCATCTCCATCGATAAGACCCGCAAGATATGCGTGATCAACTTCAACACCAATTTTTCCTACGGCACTAGCATTCATGTTAGATACTATTATAGCATCTGGGACCTGCGAAACTGCAAGTCACATGAAGAAGCCTCTACCGTATTGAGCTTGTTTGTTACCTTGAGGTTTCCCTCAAGGAGAGAAGTTATGTTTTCTCCACCCCCAGGATGTGGTGAGCCGACATCGAGGTGCCGAACTCCGCCGTCGATATGAACTCTTAGGCGGAACTAGCCTGTTATCCCTAGAGTAGCTTTTGTCCGATAATCTTCCGCAGCATCTAATGCTAACGGTCGGTTCACTTGGCTCTGCTTTCGCATCTGCTCGACACGTACGTCTTGCAGTCAAGCCAGCTTGTGCCCATACACTATCGCCATGGTTTCCATTCACGGCTAGCTGACCTTTAGGCTCCTCCGTTACTGTTTTGGCTTTGTGTTACCCATTTTGCTTTGCATCGAAGGTATTTGTGAAGTATATGGTTCGATCAGCTTTCTAAATACTTCGGCTGATTCTGATTTTATATACAATCTCCAATATTTTCCCTTCTGTGCATGAAGACTTGTTTCAATCCCGAATTTCTTTTTCAGAACTTTCTGGACCAATTCAAGATCTTTTTTTGTGTATCCGAGCGTATGTATGATGAATGTTTTGTGATGACTCGATTTCCACGAACCATCATCCATAAACCATACTGCTAACGCTATTGGATCAAGCAATTTTTCTATCAATTCTGGAATGTGTTTAGTACAATCTGTGTAAAATTGTTGACCGTAGAATCTAAATGCGCCATGAGTACATGTATCAAATAATACATATTCGTAGCCATTTTTCTTCACACGTGAACGAATTCCACCAGGTACCCATTCTTTGAATTGATCATAAATCCATTCTAGATAATCCCTTTGAGCTATTTGATGTTCTATCTTGAGGCGATATGTTTTTCCGCCATTTTGTGTTTCAAGATGACCATCACCGAGCAAAGTTCCTACTAGGATAGATCTTTGAACATCATTTAATTCGAGAGTCTTCTTGCTCTCTCTGATTTCTGTTGTGTTCATAGGTTCTTACTAATTAATAGTAAGCTTCATGTCGCCATGAAGATCGGACTATATCATCATCCACTAATATTAATGGATGGCTAGCGTGTAGTCTCTGAGGATCGATCGACTTTGATATTAATATCTACCAGCACCAAATGCTAACAATACAACTAATATTGTCATCACTAGTGGTACAATACCTATTAATAATCCAGTTATTGATAGTATTTTGCCTCTCCTGTTATTCCTACTGCAATCAAATATCGCAAGAATATTAACGACAACTCCAGCAATAAGTAAAAGTGGAATTGTGAACAAGGTCATGCCCACAGAATCGAGATTTGAAAGCAATAAATATCCACCAATTATATTAACAATAGTAATAATTAGACCTACTATTGAATACTTTGAAAATTTTCTTGCTCCATCTTCCATGTGTTTATACTAACATCTAACATTAAGTCAATCAACTTTCCTGCTGATTGTCTGCATGCAAACATTTTCACTCATTCATTTTAATGAGTAGCTTGCATTCTAAGCCATCAAAGGCACAGATGTTCCAGCATATAGCTAACTTTTCGATGACCCTTAAGGATCAAAGTCCCCCTTTTTATATTTTTGTCATTCGGACGAATGACTGTGACGCTTGTAGATCGGTCGCAAAACCAATCTACCAGTTAAGGATAGCGCCCCACTAAAACTGTCCACCAGATACTGTCTCCCTGTGTTTATGCCACAGAGGTTAGAATATACATTTTTAAAGATTGGTGTTTCATCGACGGATCCATCCACCCCGAAAGGTAAACTTCAAATCCTACCAACTACGCTACGCATCAAAAACGTATAGTCAATATCAAGTTACAGTAAAGCTTCTAGGGTCTTTTCGTCTAACTGCAGGTAACCGGCATCTTCACCGGTACTGTATTTTCACCGAGCTGGTCTCCGAGACAGTTCTCCAGTCATTACACTTTTCAACGCGCGGGAACTTACCCCGCAAGGAATTGCGCTATTTTATGTTAGCTACATGTCGCCATGCAGAACGAACTCTATTTTTCCCGATGTTACATCGGGATCTGACGTTTGGTTTCTGAGGATTTCAAAAATTGAGATTTCTTCTTTCTATTCATTTTCTCTACTAATTTGGCTATCTTTTTCATTCCTTTCCTATTTAAATGAATTCCCTTCGACATCAGTAAGATTATTTCAGAAAATATCTGAAAATCATTCTTCTTATATGTCTTGAGCTCATTCCTTACAAAGAACGGAACGATGACCGATTTCAAATCAGAGATAGAGCGTACACAGTATCTATAGAGGTGATCCCTATGATTGTCATATCGCTTGTTAATGAACAAGCTACCACATCCAAAATAATCTTTGATTATTTTAAGTGCTGGTAAGCTTTTGGCCCCTTGGGTGATTACAAATTCTGGAAATATCTGCCATCCAGTTTTTGTAGTCTTATTTTTAATAAAACTAACTGAAAAGCATCCTTCACCATCAGTGAACCCTAGGATCCATGCTTCAATTATTGATCTTTCCTGCTGATTGTCTGCACTCATAGCATTTTTACTATGGTGTAATTATACCATAGTAGCTTGAGATACTCAGATTTTCCAGCATATAGTCAGATATTTTAGGACATCTACTTTTCTGCGTAGATAGGCAGCTTATTTAATTCCTTATAAGTTATTATACGTTCTATATTTATCAAATTAATCTCCTAACGATCCCAGTCCTTCCCGATCCATTAAATTTAATAGACCGGAAACCTTAGGATCGTTATAGTTACGACCGACATTCACGAGGGCTTATAACAGTCACCATGGACAGCACACTAGGGACTAGTAGTTAGTGATTAGTGGTTAGGAATCGCAAGTGCGTTCACTAATCACTAATCACTAGTCACTAACCCCTACTGTGCTGCCCACAACGCCGTTATTTGACCTTCTCGCATTGGTCAAGTGTCACCCCCTATACTTCCTCTTACGAGTTCGCAGGGAGCTGTGTTTTTGATAAACAGTTGCCAGAGATACTTTAGCTGCGGCCCTCTAAATAAATAGAGGGCAAGCCTTATTCCGAAGTTACGGCTGCTTTTTTGCCGAGTTCCTTGGAGACCACTCACTCGTTCGTCTAGGTCTACTCGACCTGATCACCTGTGTCGGTTTGCGGTACGGTTTGCATCTAGATAATCTTAGAAGTTTTTCTTGGAAGTGTGCTTTACCTCATTTCGCCCTTGCGGACATTTTCGCTCTACTTGAGTTCGGCCTTGAAGCCAGCATCCGGATTTGCCAGGACACACCCTTATAGCCCGAACGTTAAATCCAATTATACGCGAGGCATACTACACTTCGTCACTCCATCGATCTAAACGCAAGTTACAGAATATTAACTGTATATCCATCGGGTGCGGCGTTCGCCATCCCCTTAGGACCGACTAACCCTTGGCTGATATACATTGCCAAGGAAACCTTGATCTTTCGACGTGCGGGATTCTCGCCCGCATTGCGGTTACTTGTACCAACATTCTTACTTCGCAACGCTCCAGTGTGGGTCACCCCTTCACCTTCATTGCAGATGCGAATACTCTCCTACCAATGATCCGACGTTACGTCGGATCAGTCCTCAGTTTCGGTACGACATTTTAGCCCCGATTATCTGCGGCGCGAAAATTCTCGATGAGTGAGCTGTTACGCTGTCTTTGAATGGTGGCTGCTTCTAAGCCTACATCCTCATTGTCATAGAATTTTCACTACCTTAAGCGCACTTAATGTCGATTTAGGGACCTTAAATAGAGATCTTGGGCTGTTTCCCTTTTGTCCAATGGAGCTTAGCCCCCACAGACTAACTGCCGGATAATGACTTTACGTATTCGGAGTTTGATAGGTCTCGTGATCTTTCGACCGTTCGAGACCTTCCAGTGCTCTACCCCGTAAAGGTAAATCCGACGCGAACCCAAAAGTTCTTTCGGAGAGAACCAGCTATTACCAGATTCGATTAGCTTATCACTCCTTACCACACGTCATCCGATAGTATTGCACGGCTAAACGGTTCGGGCCTCCATCCTCCTTTCGGAGAACTTCACCCTGCGCGTGGCAAGCTCATCTGGCTTCGGGTCTTTAGCAAACTACGAGCGCCTTTTAAGACTCGGTTTCCCTGTGACTCCGGCCTCTCGGCCTTAGTCAGCAGCTTGCTAAAACTCGTTGGCTCATTCTTCAATAGGCACGCCGTGACGGTCAGCACATTAGGGGCTAGGGATTAGGGGATAGGGGCTAGTAAATCGCAATTGCGATAATACTATACCCTATACCCTAGCGACTATCCCCTACTGTGCTAACCGCTCCGACTCCTTGTAGGCATATGGTTTCAGATCTATTTCACCGCCCTTCCGGGCTGCTTTTCACCTTTCCCTCACGGTACTTGTTCACTATCGGTCTAGAAAAATATTTAGACTTGCCAGTTAGTTCTGGCGGATTCCCCCGAGCTTTTCGTGTCCCGGGGTACTTGAGGATAGAAACAAAGAAGTTCTTTTATTTTCGTTTACAGGGCTATCACCTTCTGGGGCCGATCTTTCCAGATCGTTCGACTAATAAAAGATTTTGTGACTTCTCTGCTATAAATAGCACGTCTCTACCTCGCAACACCGCGCACAGCACACAAGTCATAAAGTCTATATAGTTGATGCAGTTGCGATCGACTTTATAAACTTTATGAACTTTAAGGACTTTTTGACTTGTGTGCTGTGAACGGTTTAGTCTTCTTCGCGTTCGCTCGCCGCTACTGACGAAATGCATGTTTGTTTATTTTCCTTCTGGTACTGAAATGTTTTACTTCCCAGAGTACGCTCGCACACAGCACACTAGTGACTAGTCGTTAGTGATTAGTGGTTAGGAATCGCAGGTGCGCTTCACTAACCACTAGTCACTAGTCACTAACCACTACCGTGCTGTGCACGTCACTAGAGTTCATCTAGTGGGGTTTCCCCATTCGGACATCTTCGGATCAAAGGTTGCTCGGCACCTCCCCGAAGCGTATCGCCGCCACGCCGCGTCCTTCATCGCTTTTTCTAGCCAAGGCATCCACCATACGCCCTTAAAATTCCCATTAGGAATTCTAAAAACCGCTATATACTCTTCATAGCTCGCATTCTGCGAGCGACGTAGAGTTGTGTTAATCCTACTAACCCGGCCTACAAAGACGGATTACTAAGATTCGTCATCTACTCTCGTAGACGACACTTTATTTTATCCCGAAGCTCTTTTACGAGTTCGGGATTCCGACTTTACGTCGGAACCTACATTGCTTTCCGTATATTTCGACCCGAAACATACGAAACGTTCATCATTTTCCTGTACTACAGAAAAACAACGAACAATTTTTTCCGATACTCGCAACGCGAGCATCGGTAATTTGAGATATGAGATTGTCAAATTTCTGTCTTACTGGATTTGCTAAGCTTACGCTTTGCAAAGAAAAACCGCTCTATTAAGCGGCTACACGTCACACTCCATCACTGGGGCGTGGCTATGGCCGCAAGTTAGTGGTGTTTTTCATATTTATCATTCAGTGGTGGTAAGTATACTTATGGCCGTATATATGTCAATAGGTGGGGATAAACTGTGGACATTGAATCACTGTGTTATCGGTTATTGGACATCTAAAACTTTTCTAAAACAAAAAACGGCCTCGATGTTACATCGAGGCCGTTTTTGCACATCGAAATATGTGGTTGCTATTCTTTCTCCATCAAGTGCGCTGTCGTCTTCTCGAGCCATCGTTGTGCAACATCCTTGCCACCGAGACCAAAGGCCAAACCGATAGCGATAGCTGCTCCAGCAAAGACTGCCATAACAACTGTCTGGATCAATGCCGGTGCGACACCGAGATTGTAGAGAGCGGTCAATAGAGCAAATATCCAGATCGACCACTTGGTGATGCGAGCTAGGAGTTCTGCTGACCTTACATGGGCTGCGCGAGCACTTGCCACGACTGTCTTCTGCATAGCATTGGCAACAACGACTGCTACCATAAGTATGAGTACTGCTACGATGACTGATGGAAGATATCCAACAACATCACGTAGGAAGCCATTGACTTGTGAGAGTCCGAGAACCTCGAATGAGGCCATGAGGAACACTATAACGATAAACCACTTGACCAACGCGCCAACAAAAACACCGGAATCGAGAGTGTGACCTGCACGCTTCACAACATCCTCGAAACCTGCACTCTTTAGGGCAGCATCGATCTTGAGTACCTTTAATAGGCTCTCAACAAGCTTCTCTATCAGTGCGGCCAAAACCCATCCGATCGCGAAGATGATGAGTGCTATGATCAAGTTAGGTATGAAACTGATCACACCGATCCACAATCCCTGTAATGATTGGGTAAAAACTTCACCCCAAGTTTGAATGAACATCATAAAATTATATTTAAACTAATAATTAATTCTTGTAATGCATTCATTGTACCATGAAACCCTATACTATATGTAAAGGGTTGGGTGTGGATAGAGAAAAGTGCCCAGGATTTAGGGTTTAGGGTTTAGGGTTTAGGGACGCGTTTTCTATATCCTATACCCTAGTTCCTATACCCTCATTTTATATCTATCCCCAATCTATCTATGAGAGTAACGTGTTGATAGTCCAATATATCGCGTACCAATCGATCATGAATACCATATCTATATTCAAAGTCTTGGGTTTCGAATGCTGAATACGCTATCTCCTTCCCAATGTCTGATTCGATGGTCTTGATAACCGTCTCGATCTTGGCCAGATTCAGATCATCTCCTACTATGAGTAGATCCACCCTAGAATCCCAGTTTTGTATGAATATCCCTGCAGCGACGAGAAGCTTGATCTTGCCAGAATTGGTAAAGCGCTTTGCCAATGTCTCATCAGCGTGCAAACTGGTCACTGTGAGCAGGCTCTTTATAGGGTTCAGATATGGAAACTTCGCATTCAATACATATCCCGATCCCTGGATCTTCTTTATAATGGTCTTTTTTCCCTTAATTACCTGAACTTCCTTGGAAACATTACACTTCTTGATGATTTCTGCCTTTACGAATATATTCAGCTCCTTTTTTACAGCAGAAGAGGCTGATCTGGCACGCACGACAACCTCCTTGGCCAGGAATGGCGTTGTCTCATTGAATAGAAACAACCGGAGAAGTTTTGCTTTTACTGGATTCCCGAATAGGGCGGTGATGGTGTCCATATGTTTATAGGCCGTAGTGTAGCAGAAAACAGCCTTGCAAACAATCAAATTATATGCAATATTTAGCCCAAGGCCAGAGACAGAAGGCAACATTCCTACTTCGTCCGCACAACGGACTTCGAAGGATGAGTAAGACCTTCCGAGGACTAATACCTCTTTTTCGGCCGAAAAGGTCGATTTTTTATTAATTTCAAACGAGTGATTAGTGATTAGTGATTAGTGGTTAGTCATCGCAATAATTGCGATTTACTAGTCACTAGTTACTAATCACTAGTTACTAACATCAAAATGGCTCGCACCAAAGTACAAAAGAAAGAGATCATCGACAAATTGACCAAAGTCATGGACGGAGCAAAATCCATGGTTTTCGTCAATATTCATGGTCTCAAAGTCGCTGATGCCACTATTATGCGCCGCGAACTGACCAAGAACAAAGTTGGTTTCTTCGTTGCCAAGAAGTCCCTCACCGGCATCGCACTAGAGAGCAAGAAATACGCAGGAACAGTTCCAGCGCTGATCGGAGAGTTCGGTCTAGCCTACAGCGAAGACCTGATCGCTCCAGCACGCGGTGTTTACGAGTTCCAGAAGAAATTCAAGGACCAAGTTAACATCGTCGGTGGCGTCTTTGAGAGCAAATACATGTCCAAGGAGGAGATGCTAACGATCGCTAACATCCCACCATTGAATACCTTGTACGGTATGTTCGTCAACGTTATCAATTCCCCTATTCAGGGACTTGTCATAGCATTGAGCGAGATAGGCAAGAAGAAAACAGCATAAATTAAAAGCAAGTAACTAGTTGTTAGTGGCTAGTGGTTAGGAATCGCGTCACTGCCTTACTGATCACTAGTCACTAACGACTAATAACTAATCACTAATAACATGGAACCAACAACAACAGCAGCCCCAGTAGAGATTCCAGCAAAGTTCAAGACCGTCGTCGAGACGATCGAGAAAATGTCTGTATTGGATCTAAACGAACTAGTAAAATTATTGGAAATCAAATTTGGCGTTTCAGCACAGGCTACCGCCGCAGCCGCTCCAGTAGCAGCCGCAGCCGCCGGTGATGAGAAGACAGTCTTTGCCGTTCACTTGAAAGATTCCGGTGCAACCAAGATCGCTGTGATCAAGGTCGTTAAGGAAGTTCTAGGCCTAGGCTTGAAGGAAGCCAAGGATCTCGTCGACAGCGCCCCAGCCCTCATCAAGGAAGGTGTAAAGAAGGAGGATGCTGAAGCTATGAAGAAGCAGATCGAGACAGCAGGTGGTAAAGTAGAATTGAAATAAGTACTGAGCCTTCAAAGTCACGCGCCCAGTGAACATGTTCCGAACGCACCGAGGACCTGCTTGAGCGCACAAGAAACATACCTGTGAAAGAGAAATCTTTCACAGGTATGTTTCATAAAGCGCGAGTTTCGCAGGTGCGTGAGGGACATGTTCACTGGGCGCGTGACTTTGAACTTCCTCACTCAAACTGCTGAATGAATACATCGAACATATCTAACACTTGTTGCCTGTTTGCATCTGTGATCTTATTCCCCTTCATATGCTCCATACGCTTATCGAGCTTCGACGTCAGATCTCTAGCTTTCTTCATTTTCCCTGACCGAATGAGACCTTCGAGTTTATCGATCCTATTCACCAGAGATCTCCCTTTCGGACGGTCACCAGCGATCGTCTGAATAGTTTTCTTGTAATATTTCAAATATGCACTCAGGTCAAATCGGCCGTTTGGGGCGACTTTCATATCCGTCGTTCCATCTCCATCTATGTCAACAGCTAGAGACGGTGTCGTAGACGCTAGAGTGGTACCTGCAAGGCCCGCCGAACCATTCCCACCATCACCACTCTGCACTGTCGTCGAGGCTACAGTCAGAGGCGAAACCGGTACTAGTGGAAACTCTATACTGTCCAATGTCTCGATACCCTTCTTGCGCTCGACATCTAACGTGAACTCACCCACACCTGCACCTTGGATCGACACTGTGTATTTCTTTCCATCATCAGGCAAATATACATAGCTATCTCCTCCGTCTGTTTCAGAATATTGACTTCCAGGAATATTGGCCTCGTATCCCTCATATATATCTGAACCAGCGAGTTCGGGTGGGAGCGGTGCATGCCCTGTGTGATTGCCCAATGCATCATATACGTGCAATTCCACTGGCGAGTGCGTACTTATCACCAATCTGACAGGTTCCACTATGCCAGTTGGCTGGCCGATAGTTACACCCGGTATCGCAGAGAGTGACGACGAGGCATTGCCTTTTATCATGACATCCAATAACTCGAGAGTAGTTCCTGATTCCAATATATTGGAATGTTCGATAGCCATCTTCGCTTCATCGGAAGCCACCTTCAGATCGACTGCAGCTACGACTCCGCCATTGTATGCAGCACTGGTAGCAACCACCGTACCGTCGCCCAATGAAGTGATGATCTTTTCATGAACTGGCTTCACGGGACACGATAGACCAACTAGCGATGCCAGACAATTGTTCTGTGAATATGATACCCCACTTGTCGTATCCTTGTTCCAGCCAACTATCGCCCACCTCGCTATGTTAGCAGGCCAGGAGAATGGATCGATTATACCGTGCAAGATGTTCGCCGCATTCATGAGTAGAGGGTTTCCCTTGATAGCGAGAGCGGTATTCCTCGCCTTCGTACCAGTCGTCGAAGCCGCGAGCCTGCCATTCAGAGAGTCCAAGATGAATGAAGTCTGACCAGAATGGTCCGCGATCGTCCTAGGATATGACCCGTCATTCATACCGATGATCGTCGTACTCGCGAATGCTATGATCGGACCGAACACTTTACCAATGTATTCACTCGATGGTAGTAGTGAATACGCACTAGCCATGTTCACTCCGAGACCCCGCATCACATATTCCTTGACGATGGTCCCGAATCCGATGGACTGATCCGTACCGTGCAGGAGACTCATGATCGCCTGTGGCGTTCCTAGATATGGCACTGCCACAGAGATGACCTTGTCTATGAGATCAGCCTGACCCTGATCGGCCAAAACTTTTGTCAGATACTTGGCGACTAGTCCCCCATTGCTATGCGCGACGATCGTAACCTTACCTGTCTGTGACTGTGCGGCCAGATCCTTTACAACATCCACCAATGACTCTGTCGTCGTAGCGCGAGCCTCTCTACCATTCACCACCTGATCCACAGGTTTACGCCAGTCATAGGCGAACGGCCGCCAACTATTGATCGTGCCGTCCTTGGATAGACCATCCAAGTATTTCGTTAACTTACTATATATACCCTTGATATTGAGCGCGCGGTCAATGATATCAGATGAATATACCGAATGATCCATCGTCGTTCCATCGCTGTTCATGTATAACGACTGGACATCAGTAAACTTGATCGGCTCCCAACTTTTCGCCGTCGTCGAACCTATGACTAGCAAACGTTGAACATTGTACAAGCGACTAGCCTCTAGTCCCGGCAGGAACAAGACACTGGAACAACATGCCACCTTTTCTCTGTCGGCAGGATCTCTCTCCAGCCACGGACTATACAGGACATTACCAACTACCTTGTTTCCTATATTACTCATCACACCCTGCGCCTGACTACTCGTACTCACTGCAGTTGGTCCGTCCTTTGTCCCCCACCAATCATTCCTAGCGATAACTGGTTCAGATCTTTCGTTATATATAGAAGCGACGGAATTGTCCACGATAGCAGAATCGTTAATGATGACGTCGGACGTCGTCGCCTCTGTACCATCTAGGGCATTACCTATACCACCGACACCATTCACAGCCTCATCGCTCTTTACGAGATAGTATATCGGACCGGGATCCTTTACATATACACCGTATCCGTTATCGGAAATACGACTATTCGAGATCTCTACCTTTCCCCTACTCGTTTGTATGCCGTATTTCGTAGAGCTAGCGATCGTCGAGCTTGATATCACAGTCAGACCACCGAATATATCCAAACCTCCACGCATCCTGATGTCTGTGTTGGTAAAACTGGCACTACCATTACCGATAGAAATGACTCCTGAACCACTGATAGATATTCTGTTATTTTCTTGCCCTCTCGTAACCAGTGAACCATTTACATATATGAGCGAATAGCCGTCCACATCAGCAGAACCGATGATCGAAGTTCCCGCCTCTATGATTAGCGACATATCCTTCGGTACAGTCACCGGACTATCGACGATATAAGGACTGCCTGCGGCCGTCCAAACTGCACCACTATTCAGGTATCCATCTGTGATACGTGTTTCGGCGTGCACGATGTGCATCGTAGCAATGATCGACACCAGACTCACCACTCCTGCGGCCAAAAAAAGCTTTGATTTTGTCATTTGATTTTCGCTCGCCTCTAGAGAGACTTTGTGCGATGACTCTCTAAAAAGTACGATAAAATTAAACTAATAATGAAACCAGTCTAACAAATGATCGATCAAGATATGATGAAGATCCGATGAAGAAATGATAAAGAAAGTATCAAATCCTGATGAAGAAAAGATAAAATATTATTTCATCATTTCTGCGCGGCAGCTTCTTGGTTTTCCGTTGAATGAGAATACTGCCCAACGACGTACAATATGCAAAAACTGAATAGTAGGATGCATACAAAGCCTGTAAAGAACTTAAAAAAGTCTCTGTCGAATGGATTGACCATGGGTATAGTATAGCGACAAGTGAGGAATTATGAAAGAGAAGTTTTCGAATACAACATGCAAATATAGTCAAATTGGTGTATATTCTCCATATGTTCGGAGAGCTGATAAAAAGGCACAAGCTAGGCATAGCATTCCTCGGAGACGTGGCCGTCTTTATACTATCTATATTGGCCATATTGTTCATCCGATACGGCGGTGATGACTTCGCATACCAATTCTCCGTTCACCGTGAACCTTTCTTCCTGGTACTCATACTCTGGATCATCATCTTCTATATAGCCAACCAATACACCTTCAAGGCCTTCGGCAACATCATCAATATCACGAAAAGTCTGACAGCTACACTACTCGTCAGCTTCTCTGTCACGATAGGTATATTCTATATATTCAGTAGATACTTTGCACTGACTCCCAAGGCCAACTTGATCATGCTGACTATCGTTTTCTGCATCCTAGATATCACCTGGCGGTATCTACTCCGAAAAGTTTTCCTAGGGAAAGCATACCACTCCAATATCCTCATATTGTCCTCATCTCCCCTAGTAAAGGAAATGATCGATCATGTAAAAAGGAGTCCCCAGCTAGGATATTCCATATACCAGTTCGATGGAGATATAAGTTCGATGAATGACACTATTCAAAGGTATTCTATTACCAAAGTTGTGATAGACGGAAAGTATCTACGTAATAACAAAGTCACGAAGATGCTCTACAGTACCCTGTCGAAACAGATCGAGATATCGACAGTGATCGACTTCTACGAATCTCTCTTTGGTTGTATACCGCTTTCTGAGATAGAGGAGGAGTGGTTCTTGAGAGAGATTACCGAGAACAAGAGTATCTATGAGTCATTGAAGCGTGTCATCGAAATACTGATCATCTGTCTGACTCTACCCATAACCATACCAGTTACTATCATCATCGGAATTCTCGTGGCCTTCACATCCTCTGGACCGATCATCTATAGGCAGGAGAGAATGGGTAAGAATGATGAGCCGTTCACTCTATACAAATTCCGAACGATGAAGATCGGCCAAGACGGCCCTCTGTGGACACGTGAAGGTGATGAGAGAATCACGACCATTGGCAAATTCCTCAGATTCACCCACCTGGATGAGATGCCTCAACTTTTCAATTGCTTGAAGGGTGATATCTCCTTCGTCGGGCCACGACCTGAGAGGACCGAGTTGGTGAAGATATATGAACAAATACCCTATTATGAGATCCGCCACATCATAAAACCAGGCATCATCGGCTGGGCACAACTCAGCTATAGACCGAGTTCATCGCTAGATGAAGCCAAACAAAAATTCCAATTCGATCTGTATTATATGAAGAACAGATCTCTAGCTCTAGACTTATTTATATTCCTAAAGACAGCGAGGATGATGTTTATGAGGAATAGATAGGTCCTGTATTTCAATAAGTAAGGTAAATATGTAATCGCTATTCCTCCAGATACGAACGAGCTCTGCAGAGCTCGTTCTCGGCTTCGAAGATTTCTTGCTAGAAATCTTCTGCAGATGATCTGGAGTAACAGCGATTACATATTTACCTACCATGATCTAATAAACTGCCCCAACTTACCTAGCGGCTTTCTGAAGATAAAGAACGCTGATATCTTCAACCCATTCAACTGGAATGCCCTATAACTACCGATATTTCCCCTTATCCAATTGAACAAGCTCTTGTTGCTCGCCCCGCCGGCACGCATCCTGGTCAATACTTTCGGTATGTAACTCGAGGTTACGGCATTCTTTACTAGCAACCGTAACATCAGTTCGTAGTCTGCATAGGTTGATAAATCTGTTCGAAATAGTCCATATTTTCTATACACGTCCTTTCTGACAAAAAAAGTTGTATGAGGTGGGTGCCAACCTTTCTGAAAACTTCCTGCTACATACGGTGCTGACTTCCAATTCCTGATCACTTTGTCACTATCACTTCTATCGATGATCGAGAGATCACCCCAAAGACATTCAACATTACTCTGTTCGAACCTATCGACTACTGTCTCGATAACATCATTTGACGCATAGAAATCATCAGAATTCAGAATTCCTATGATATCACCTGTCGCCAACTTGATGCCTTTGTTCATAGCGTCATACATACCATTATCTTTCTCTGATACTACTTTGGCGATCTTATGAGCGTATCTATTTATGATACCCAATGTTCCGTCAGTAGATCCGCCGTCGATCACGATGTACTCGATATCTGTATATGACTGATCCACGACACTTTTCAGAGTATCCTCTACGGTCTTTGCGCTATTGTAACAAACTGTGATGATGGTGAGCTTCATAATGGTAATGATACATCTCCTAGTCTTACCCAACTTGAGCAAACTGTCTCGCAAGATCATTCAGTAATTCCTTATATGCCTCATCATATTTGCCGCCCTGACCTTGAAACCCCAAATTTTCCCTCCTGAAAATTCCCTGTAATAACAATAGATTTTCCTCAAGATCCAGTACGAATACGACTCGAAGACCACCCGATTTCCCTTGTTTGCGAGCTTTATCAGGTAATCGTGATACCCAGCATTCAAAGCTAGAATTTCTAAATATACTCACTTGTACATTATGTGGCAGAGCTATGTTCCTAAAATCTTGAAGGGCTTTTTCATAGTAATTAAAATTACTATCGCTTACTTTTTCTTTTTTCCACCACTTATCAAAACTCTCAGTTCTTTGAATTTTCCATGTCATAGTTTGTCTAGTTCTTACGACAGAACTGATCCTTTATCTTTCATAAAGAACTCTATATCATCGGCATTTTTATAATCCAGAGATTTGTTCGCTTCAGAAAAAACCCACGGTGCCTCACTATGTGTCTGTGCGATCATCTGATCAGTATTCCAATCCTTGAAAGTCTTACAAATGTATTTTAGAAGACTTTTTTCATAATCACTGAACACCGAGATATCAGGAGATGTCAATGCTTGATATCTATTTCTCTTTCCAAATTTCATGCTTTCGTCTTCATCTTGAGTTATAAGCTTTTGTTTTTCTGCTTCTCTGATGATCTTGTCTTGTAATTGGGATGCAAACGGACCCATTTGGAGATGGAGATATGTCTCACCAGTCACACTTTCTTTACTGTCACGATAAGAAATAAAATCAAGATAATAAAATAGTTTATTGAGCTTGGTTATTCCCAGCTTTTCATTACTGCAGTGCGAGATAAAGTAAAGCAGAGCATTTATGTATTTTTCCTTCTTTATGGCCATAATGGCATTATATCAAATTTGGCATGAAATCAACATAGCAGCCATCTCCGTGGATTGGCTATGATTCGCTATACACCTATGAACTTTTTCCAGAACTCTGGATCATATCTCAGCCAGGCATGGCAACCAAAAGGAAGTTTCCTACTAGTCATCTCAAATAATTTTTCAGGTTTCTGTTCGAAAGCAAAACGCATTGCCACCTCTCGTGGTGCCACTCTGAACGTTGGATCTATCATTTTCGCCTGAATACTGTAGAACCCATCTTCGTTCCGACCACCTCGTAAAAACTTCTGCAAAATTTCCCTACCCCTCTCTGTACCATCTGTGCCTCCTATATCCAGAACTCTCTTTAAACTAGAAATTTTCCTCAGAGAAAATCCTCCATTCAGTCCAGCATCTAGTAGATGTACTTTGTTTCTCAGGAAATCAAATCTCATCCAAGGTGCACCGACAAAATCGTAACCCTGCTCGCACCAATACTCCAACTGATCTTCAAAGACGTACGCATCCAACTGATAGATCAACATGTATCCGTATTCGCTGAATTTCTCATAAAACGCTCGCTCTAGCATCAGTAGGTTGTATGTCTTCGTACTCTCGAAATACTTATCTGCGAAACGTTGAATACGATATTTCACACCACTACCCTCGAGCACCTTCGTATACTGTGCAACATCGACACTTTCTGGACCAACGATCGAGAAATCATACTTCCCCAATATTTTGCACACCTGAATGAGTGAGGTGGTTTCATGACCCGTGAGATCTTTCTTGTAGATGGGGATGAGAACAGTGGTTTTCATGCGTATTTATACTATAACATAATTATAAAACTGATTATGAATAAAGTAACACCTCCATTCCATTAGAAAATGCTATAATAAAATTAGCAATATATAATACACGGAACAACAAATTGACATGCAATTCTAAAAGAACTACTATTGGTTCGTGATTATGCATATATTCGAGTGATGCTAATATGACTTCAGAAAATAAAAAAGTTCAACAAAAGCTTATTTCCATTGTAACACCATGTTTTAATGAGGAAAAAAACGTCGAGGCCTTATTTTTAGCAGTCGAGAATGTATTTCAAAAACTTCCTGGATATGTATTTGAGCACATTTTTATTGACAACGCTTCAACTGATGACACTGCCAATATTTTGAGGAAAATGGCTAGTACTGATAATAGAATAAAGGTCATCCTTAACAAAAAAAACTTTGGTCATATTCGTTCTCCGTATTACGGATCCCTGCAATCAACTGGTGATGCCATGGTATTATTGGTAGCTGATTTTCAAGATCCCCCCGAGATGATCGCTGACTTTATCGATGAATGGGAAAAGGGTTTTGATATCGTGATTGGCATCAAGAACAAAAGTAAAGAAAATCCACTAATGTTTTTGATGCGAAAATTCTTTTATTGGTTAAGTGATAAAATGTCTGAAACTGAATACATAAAAAACTTCACTGGCTTTGGTCTGTATGACAGCGATTTTATCGATATACTACGAAAGCTCAATGAACCATACCCATACTTCAGAGGATTAGTGGCAAAATTCGGATCGAATATTAAAAGGATCCAATATACACAACCAAGGAGAAGAACTGGAAAGACAAAAAATAATTTCTATACCCTATATGATGTCGCCATGCTTGCTTTTGTGAATCATTCCAAGCTTCCGATCCGACTAGCGAGCTTTATTGGCTTTGGCGGAGCTTTCATCAGTTTTATGTTTGCTATTATTTATCTTATTTATAAGTTGATATATTGGCAGAGTTTTACGGTAGGAATAGCCCCGCTCGTTGTTGGATTTTTCTTCGTTTCATCCATTCAACTGCTATTTATCGGCATAATAGGAGAATACATCGCCTCTATATATACACAGGTAAAGAATGAACCCCTAGTCATTGAGAAAGAAAGAATAAATTTCTAATATTATGTTAAATCAATTGTGGTCGAATAGATTTGTCCGATTTATTGTCATTGGGGTAATCAATACAGTATTCGGATATGCTATTTTTGCCACGTTCCTTTTCCTTGGCTTCAGCTACATACTGGCTATCACGTTCGGAACGATCATAGCAATATTGTTCAATTTCAAAACTATCGGAGTGGTCGTATTCAAGAGTCATAACAACGACCTAATAATCAAATTTTTCGCAGTTTACGGTATCACCTATCTATTTAACCTAGTCGGGCTCAGTATATTCAATCATTATCACATCAGTAATTACGTCGCAGGCGCGATTCTAGTTCTACCCGCTGCGATCATCGGCTTTTTATTAAATAGACGGTTTGTTTTTAAAACAAACCTCGTCAGTAACAACCAATCATAGATCCATAGCGACGCACCCATTAATAAACCTTAATGTTATCAATCAGAACTCCCAACTCTCGCATGTCCTTGCTATCATTTACCTTTGCCGGTACGAATGATTTATTAAGTATTAGCTCTATATTTAGTAATTCATTTCTAGGAATATTTATGCTTATAGTGACGGGCCCACCATCAAAAGAACCCTTGTTGTAGCTATGCTCCACCAGAAGTTTACCTCCGTTACTAATAATCAATAGGAATGAACTCTTATAATCTTTCAAAAAGATATCTGGTGGTACATATATACTCATTGATAATATGCCCTGCTGACCGCTCATTATGCGCATTCTGGCATTTCTACTAATCCAGCCGTCAGAATTCCAACCAGACAATTTCATTATCTTTTCCACAGGTATATCCTCTCGAAAGACACTCAATTTGTACTTTTTTAGAGTAGCAATAGTATCGATTACATACTGACTATTTTTCGCCTGAAACAACACCATGTCATCATTTGAATAAGCATCAATATCTAAGGCCATTAATCTCATTTTATTATAGGCCTCCTTTCTGTATGGGGAAATCAACCATTCTTGTCTAATGGTCAAAGCTTGAGAAAGAATTACAAAAAGTAATGACATGAGTATTAGGAGATTAGTGACAGAATACATCTTGACTTTACTAGTAGAGTGCCGGTTAAAGATAGAATACAGAAAGATAATAATACACCCGATAATGCCCAGCATTGTTGAGGTCGTGTATCGTGATGAGAGACCATATGCAATACCAAAATTAAATCTGCTGATGAAAATCATCCCGACCGTAATAATAGAGTATATTATCATTAACAGTGGCACTATCGTTTGCTTAGACAATTGTGATTTGAAATACAGAAATATCGCATATAAATATATCGAAACGACGATAATACCAATAACAACTCCACCAACGATGCCAATATTCGAATAATTATACAAATCAACCCCAACCGATGTTCCACAAAATGTCAGAAATATAAACTTTAGACTCTCGACTGTATTATTCATGAAAGATGAGAGAATCACACCACCATTCGCTACATTATTATTAAAAACAGAATAGTAAAATACAATATATATTGTTACATTAGCTAAGATTGCAAATATCATATTATATGAATGTAATTTATCAGCTCTATCAAATACTTTTTTTATTACTACTGACACTATAATCGCAGCAATTAACCCAAACGCATACTGACAACCAAATATTACACTTAGTAAAACAATTACTAAATAATAAAGTATGTCATTACGTCCTAGACTCTTACGAATAATAGTATCGAAAAAGAGCATGACCAATATAAATGGTAACAGTCCAATAATTTGTATTGCTCCACCACTGAAAACAATATTTTCCCATTGATTTAAACTAAACACTATTAATAAAATTATTGAAAATAACAGTTGAATAAGTTTACGGCTAGCAATAGGTAGAAATAATTTTCTAACATATTCAAATAATACAACCGAGGTAATACCCATAAATACTAACGATAAAATCATCTCAAACCTAGTATTTAAGCCAAAGAAAACAATATTTGCCAATGTAATGATTAATCCGCCAAAAATGTTAGCTCCATTGTATGTTGCCCACAAATCACCAAATCGCAAACTTCCATCAAAGAAGTGATTGATCAGATTTATATTGACAGGATCCAACATGTCCTGATAAACAATATTCCCTGTAGAGTTGTGAATATAGATCAACATCAAGAGCATCTGCGTAAACAAAAAAGTCAGGAATATTATTCTACTCTGCACATAGTTACAAAATATGCATAATGAAATACGTACCCTATTTACCTCCTCGTTTAGGATATTATGGAAAAGTTTGACTAACATTTTAGTATTAAATAGGATTATCCCCATTTTTCCGCGCACTATCAATTTACGGTAATTTCAGCACAATAGCCTGTCCTGAGGGTATGTACACGACTGCCTCTCTTTTATCATAAAAAAATTCATCAACCGCTTCCTTAGCTCCAGGGCATGATGGCCACCCGTAATCATCAAACACCATGATTCCACCATGAACCATTTTATTATAGAAAAATTCGCAACAATCTTTGACTGATTGATATATATCGACATCAATATGAACAAAACAAAATTTCTTTTTAATAATATCACTAGCTGTTTTAGGAAAGTAACCTTTATAAATTTTGTAATTAGAAAGATCAGATAACAATTTTTCGACCGCCTCTAGACTACAATCGGCAAAATCGCCTTCAGTATGTTTGTCCCTATTTTTATCCGTTATAGGCATTCCATCAAATGTATCAAACAAATAGATATTCTTTTTTTGTCTTGAAAAAATTGAGGTGAGAATTCTAGCGGTACCACCTTTATAAACACCAACCTCAGCAGCTTCTCCGTCCATTTCAGCAAAATTTTTTGCTATTTTGTACAAAAAATAACACCTAGCATGATCAACTAATGTATATTCAACTGTTTTAAAAAGTTCTAAATACTCTTCATCGAAATTCCAAAACTCAATTGGTTTCATGTTTTTTTGCGATTACATAATTTGACCAACCAAACTTCAACCATAACCCATAGGTTGTTATCTCACTGTCTGATTTCTCGTAACCATAAGAAATCAATAAATCTGATAAATAATCATCGGCAATAACTCCTGATCCTAATATTTCAAACTGGCCACCTATCTGAAGGCTGGCAACTAAGTCAATAGTATCATACGCGTTTATATGTGTCACATCATCATGGAAATTCATTGTTGAGCAATAAAACCCGGCATCGATAAAATCCTGCCTCCTTGGAGTCGATAGTGATGCTTTCGCTGGTGACTCTATATATAAAGTCCCACCATTCTTCAATTTTTTATAAATATTTCCAACAAAAAAATTTACATTCTTCAAATGCTCTATAACGTGAGTAGAAAACATCGTATCGAAGAAACCATCTTCATAGGGAAAAGGGTCTTTTTCCAGATTAAAAGCATCGAAATCCTCATATTTATCCGAATAGGTGCCAATCTTCATGTCCATGCCATACATTTTGATATCACTCCTATCTGGACTCTCCCACTGTTTCCAATAAAACAACTCTCCTTCATTCGCACCTATATCAAAAAATAATGAATCTTTCTTACAATTCTTAAAAAAAATAAATCTCGGATGAGACCGCCAATATAAGGATACTAATTCATCTCTGGAATATTTATTCCAATCGTCAGTTATATCAATATCTATCCCTTTTACAATTATTTTTTTCATATTGTGTATTTTGACTCTGCACTTATGCGACAACGTCCCTCTCGTATACCTGTATTCGCAAGACAGCCCCCGGACGTGATTTGCCATAAAAGCCCAATCAATACTTTAGCATATTGCGCGGATTATTACTTCACACAATACATATCACAATTTTACCTCTCTATTCGTGACATTTTTTATCAATGTCCCGACGCCCGCCGCCACTCCGGCCTCGATATCACTATCTTTATCACCTATCAATATCGATCCACTTAAATCGATATCGAGATCCATTGCAGCTTGTAAAAGCATCCCAGGTTTCGGCTTACGACAACTACATTCTCCTGTAAAGTCCGGATGATGTGGACAAAAATAAAATGCGTCGACATGTGCATGTATTTTAGAAAGTAAACTATTTATATGCGAATGCAGTTTATGCATGTCAATTTCCGAGAATATATTCCTTGCAATGCCCGATTGATTCGTCACAACAATGATCTTATAAGACAACTCGTTATATTTCTTTATTAGTTCGGGGGCGCCGACAACAAACTTAAATTCATCAATTTTGTAAGAATACCCTAAATCTACATTGATAGTCCCATCACGATCGAGAAATAAGGCCCTATTCATCTCATTAATTCCTTATTCGCTCTATAATAGTCTTCCGGCACGCCAATATCTATGAAATAGCCATCTGACAGAAAGCCTTTAAATTTACCTTCTGACACGCCTTTTTCCATGTAGTCCTTTTCGAACGAAAAAGTCTTCTCTTTGATACCATCCAGAGTAGTTCTGTTCATGAAATATATTCCGCCATTTATATACCCCTCCGTGACTGGCTTCTTCTCATTGAACTTGGTTATATCATCACCACAGATCTCAATAGTACCATAGCGATCAAAATCCCTCATTTTTTTTAATCCGATAGTTAATCGTGCCCCACTTTTCTCATGGAATACTCTCATCTTATCAAGGTCAACGTCAAAATACGTATCGCCATTTATTATACATATGTCTCGGTCTCGACAAAAACCAAGTGCCTGCTTCAATGCTCCACCAGTCCCCAAAGGTTTATTTTCGACTGAATACACGATTTCCATTGCATTATACTTTTTTCCGAAATACCCTTCTACGACCGCCGACTTATAACCTGTGGCCATTATGACTCTATCGAAATCAAAACGCGATATATATTCTAGAACGTATACGAGAAATGGTACACCTTTGATCGGAGCCATCGGCTTAGGCACATCGGTAACAACGTGTGATAGTCTCTTTCCCAGACCCCCTGCTAATATGATAATTTCCATATATTAATTAATCACCCAGCTTTGCGCCCCTTCAAAGGAGAACTTCACAATAACTGTTCTCCCTGTTTTTGCCTTTAGTGCCCTTATCAATCTCGGACGAGAGAGAGGGTCACAATATATCATCATGAAACCTCCGCCCCCTGCACCAGAAACCTTCGCGGCTCTTGCTCCATTTTTCATTACAAAATCATGAACCCCTTCGATCTCCGAATTGGATATAGTCGAAGCCATCTTCTTTTTTGATACCCATCCATCAGTCAAACACTTCACAAACAGGTTAAAATCTCCTTTCAATATGGCCTCCTTCATAAGTAACGCTGACCTCTTCACCTCGTGCATCGCCCCTATCGCAGACTCGTTATTCTCTGTAGCACCCTTTACCTGCTCATCTATTATCTTTGCACTCTCTCTCGATTTCCCCATGTAATACAGAAGCAGTGAACTTTCCAACTCTGAGACAACCCAATTTCTAATCTTCAGAGGGTTAATGAGGACGTTATCCTTGCCAAACTCCATAAAATTTATACCTCCAAATGCAGCAGAGAATTGATCCTGCTTACCGCCTGCAAGTCCAAGCTGGACCCTCTCGATCTCAAATGCTATATGCGCCAAATCATATTCTCCAAATGATAACTTAAGCCATTCCTGATACGCCTTTAACATTGCCACAACCAGAGTCGATGAAGTCCCCAGCCCAGATCCAATTGGTGAGTCGGCATACGTAGTCATCTTGAGAGATAACGGTTTCCCACTGTTATGATTCTTCACTATATAATTGTATACTCCCTTATGCAATATGAGATTGTCGTCGATAGGTATCTCGGGGATCATACCTACTTCAAAATTCTCTTCTAAATCTGCAGCAACGAAAAAAATCCTATCGTCACTGGTTGGCTCGATCGTGCAATATGCATACATATCTATCGTCATATTAAGTACATATCCACCATGAATATCACTGTAAGGGGATACGTCCGTACCTCCGCCAGCTAATCCAAGCCTAAGTGGTGCCCTTGATCTGATCAACATATGTTTAAAATAATTTGTTAATTTCTTTTGCGGCCGAATCTATTGAATAGTAGTCATCTACAAATGACTTACCCCTGATTGACATGCTATTCAATATATCTGCTTTTGAATAGATAGAATTTATCTCACTCGCAAACTCCATGCTCTCATTTACGATGATCAACATCCTACTCCTATTATCGATCCCTTCAGCACCACAATCAGTAGTTATAACAGGCACACCATGATACATTGATTCTATAATTTTTCCCTTGATCCCCGCACCGTATCGTAATGGTACCACCGACAGCCGAACGTTCTTATAGATGTTGTCAAGTTCCTTTTCATCCACGAACCCCTTAACTATAACACTTTTTGAATTCAATTCCATAATTTCCTTAGTTGGATTTGACCCAACAATATATAAATTTATGTCTGGATTCTTTACTAAAACCTTTGGAAATATCTCTTTACAAAACCATAAAATAGCATCAATATTCGGCGTATGATTGAAACCACCTATAAATAACAGATCCTTTGATTTCACTGCATTATACGCAAATGCTCTATTGTCATACATATAAGCAGTCAACGTCTTCACACTGATCGTCGGATCAATCTTTTTTATCATATCCACTTCTATCTGTGACGGGTACAAACTAACATCTACCTTCCTCATTATACCCAACTCTATTTTCTTCCATCTCTCCGACTCCTCTTGCAGGCTCATATTTTTTGTCAACTCATATTCTCGCCTAATCCGCAAAAAGTGTAGGTCATGACCATAATATATGATTTTTGCTTTGGTATGTTCTATCAGAAAATCAATGTATTTTACAGCGACATGTGGACGATTCACAAAAACAAAATCTATATTCTTTGAACTATTCATTACCCATTTTTTCCAATTTGCATAGTAATATTGACCATACAAAACCTCCACGCCCATTTGCTGTAATGCTGTCGTATATATCTCGTCGTAATAAAAATTGTCTCCTATAAACTTGACGTTGTATCCTAACTCACACAATAGTTTGATATATTGATAAACCGTCCTACTACCAGCATCCTTGTCAAAGGTTGGTGCATAGTGATCGATAACCAATACCGTTTTCCTCCCCTTACTCCTATCTCTCGCCTGAAATACATTGTCCTCAGCATCATCGAGATTCTCCTTTTGCAAAACATCGTGCCATCGTTTAAAAAACTTTTCGCTATTTATACTCTGGTACTTTTTCATGCCTTTTTTCAGATCGTTTCCAGATGTGACGCCTTCGAAATGAAAAAGTTCGGATCTCGGCTGATAGACTGTTCTTAAACCCAATTGTCTGACTCGAAAAGCTAGATCCGTATCCTCGCAATAGCCCGGTGAAAATATTTCGTCAAATCCTCCCAATTTTTCAAAAATCTCCCTTGGCAGCATGATCGACGCACCAGAACAGTAGTCAACATCTTTAAGATAATTGTATTCTGGATCGTTCGGATTCTGATATCGTCCATAATTCCATGCATTCTCATTCTTCCATACTATGCCACCAGCTTCCTGGAGCCTTCCATCTGGATAGATCAGTTTCGAACCAACTAAACCAATATTTTTATTAGACTGAAATGTTTCCAAAAGGGCGGTCAGCCAATGCGTCTTCACGAAAGTATCATTGTTGAGAAAAACTACATACTTTCCTTTTGCTTTTTTTGCACCAGCATTGCATGTCCCGACAAAACCCAGATTTCTCTTATTTTTTACATATACGATATTCTTCACCTTCTTTAGCATATCTACCGTCTCATCAGTTGATCCATCATCTACGATGATCACCTCAAAAGATGTGCCCGTGATATTCTTCAACAATGAATCGAGACAGTTATAGGTATACCGCCACTGATTGAATACTGGAATGATGATGGAAACTACAGGATCACCAGTCTTCACGAATACGATCTCCTTGACCGTCGCTATGTCCAGCTTGCCTATATATTTTATATCATATGTCTCCGGCTTCACTCTATTCTGTTTCCAGACATTCCTCTTATAGATAACATGCTTTTTTACTCGTCGCAACATACTGGGCATACCATCTCTCCTGTATACATACCAAGCTTTTTTTGACAGTTTTACGAACTGCAATACTGGATTTTTGAATTTCTCATAAAATGTTTTAATTTTCCAAAACTTTGATGATTCCATGCGGAGGATCTCTTGATTCCTATTTTGTACTTCCTGGTCCTTAGCAGAAACTTTCTTATTCATTTCTTCAACATTCATCACCAGAGACCGAATCTCTCCATTCTTGCTATTTATTTCAGCATCTCTCAATCCAATAACATGTTCCATGTCTATAATCTTTGACTTTGCAATCTCATGTTCCGTGGTCAATGAAGAAATATCGATCTTCGAAAAGTATGTCGCCCCAGGGTCATGCGGCGAAATGTTTGCACCATTCCCACATACAGCAGTCATATAGATACCGCGTCCCAATTCATCTGATTGGTAATAAAGCCCCACATTTCTAAAATATCTGCTGAGGATTTCCAAGAACTCAGCCTCATTGAATTCCTTGATATGATATTTGTTGCCTTTTGGATAATACTCAGAATTGGGAGTTGAAATGATCAGGACTCCATCATTCGTGAGAATCCTCTTACTTTCAACAAAGAAATCTTTCTGTGATTTTTCATCAACATGTTCTATAGTTTCAAAGGAAACAATGACATCGATAGAATTATTTGCTACTGGAATTTTTTCAACACCTCCAACCATAAATTCTAGGTTCGTGTTCGGATATGTCTTTTTACAATACTCTATCGTCTCAACTGAAATATCGATACCTATAACCCTTCTTGCCCCCGCCTCTAAAAGCTCGTTCGAACCATACCCGCTCCCACATGCTATATCTAGAACCATTTTATCTCTGACGTATTGAGATGCGAACAGATACCTCATCATATGTTCTATATGGATCGCTTGTCCCTTGTTATATTCGGGTATCATCCGTTCACCTGTGAATTTCATCCTATTTCTTTATGATTATCTTATGTTCAAAATCAGAAGTTCCAAATGAATTGTAGTCTCTGTTGATGATATTCAGCTGTTTGAGATTGTCCTTCCAGTCAAAGAATATTTTGGCGGTCACATCAGCGATGGCTGGAGTTATCGAATATGTTCCCGTCGCTAGGCGATTCTTTATTTCAAATACTACTTCCGTTCCACCGACTGGCATTGTGCCGGTCACCATCTTCTTGAACTCAGTATTCGTAACGAACAATTGGACACCATTCAGACTCTTTATTATCACCCCAAATATCGGATCCTTAACTTCTTTATAGAACTTATTCGTCACGACTATATTGATCACCTCCCCCGTCTCAAATACATTCTTAACCTTACCATCTCTGTCCAGAAACTCAACTCCCGTAATCTCCGCGACCTTATTCTTACGTTCCTCTTCCTGTCTTTTCTGCTCTACCGCCTGTCTCGTACGCTCATCTTCCAACGCCTGACCTTTCAGGTTATCTGCGTCCTTCCGGGCATTTACCGCGTCTCTACTTGCCTTTACCTTCGCCGCCTCTTGTTCCTTCACGATCCTCTTCTCCTCATCACTCATATTCTGATATATGTACTCATTCCCCACCTCCTCTGCCGTGCCGATCATAGCCACCTCACCGGCGCGGAGTAGCATCGCGCGGTCACAATACCTCTGCACCGTAGCTATGTCATGCGTGACCAGAATAACCGTCTTGCCCATCTCTTTGTAACGAGCGAACTCGCGGAGGCATTTGGACTGGAAGTTCGAGTCTCCAACAGCTAACACCTCGTCCATGAGGAGGATCTCCCTATTGGCATGTATTGCGACGGAGAAGGCCAACCGAACCTGCATACCACTCGAATAGTTCTTTATCTTCTGATCGATGAACCGCGCGAGTTCAGAAAAAGCCACAATAGAGTCGAACTTGGCATCGATCTCTTTCTCACAGAGTCCGAGGACAGTGGCATTCAGATATATGTTATCACGACCAGACAGTTCAGGGTTGAATCCTATACCGAGCTCGAGGAACGGCGAAACTAGTCCCCCTATCTTCACGGCACCACTACTCGGCGTATATACACCGGCCAGGATCTTGAGGAGGGTTGATTTGCCACTACCATTCCTACCGAGGATGCCGAAGAATTCACCTTTCTTCACCTCGAATGACACGTCCTTCAAGGCATAGAACCGCTCATAGGTATTCTTGCGAAAGATGTTGACGAATGCCCCCTTCAAACTATTGGTCTTTTCATGCGGTATGACGAACTGCTTGGACAAGCTTTTGACAGAAATAGCTGGGGTTCGGGCGGGTGCGGGCGCGATGTGCGCATCTTTCATGGATTTTTGTTCAGGATTGCTCATCCGATAAAGCATAGCAAAAAACGACCCAAAATGACATATTAAACTATCACATGATCGAATAGTAGACGATTGATAGACGCATCATAGACGAATGTCAACAACTATATCATCTCCGCCACGGTCTTTTCATATTTCCTGAACACGAGATAGGCGATGATACACGATAGTCCTATACCGGCCGCCATAGCCACAAAATGCCCCACAGTCGTAAAATTACCATTGATCAGGCCTTGCTTGCCATAGTTCACGATGAAGGCCACAGGATTGAGTAATATGAGCTGCCAATACTTCATCGGTATTATCGACAGAGGATATATGATAGGAGATGCATACATGATGACTGATAATGCCACTTCCCATATCGTCGCAATGTCTCGGAAGCGAACATAGAACGGAGCGGCCAAGAACGAGAAAGCCACGGCGAGAATATATAGAAGTGCCGAATACACCAGGAACATAACTACCCCGGAAAGTGTCGGCGCCTTGTGATATAACACAAAGAAGAATGCGAGAACGATCAGGTTGATACCGTAGCTGAACAAGGTATTCATCGTAGACCCGAGGACTATAGTCCACCTCGGCACATATATCTTCGTGACGAGCTGAGCTTTGGAGACTAGAGATGTGAGACCCGTCATAGTCGCTTCAGAGAAGAATTGGAATAGTAGAAGCGCCGTCAATAGTTCCAGCGGATAGTACGGCGTGCCAGAGTTACGGAAATTGAAGATAGAGGAAAAGACAAAGTTCAAGATCGTGAACATGAGTAGCGGCTTCAAGACGACCCACACATAGCCCAGTACACTCCCGTGGTAACGTAGCTTGAAATCAGTCTTGGCTATACGCATCACTAGCTCTCTGTGGTTTTCGTGGGTTTGGGGCATAAATATTCGAATAATTTACTGAATCTACAGGATTTATTGTTTCTTTCTAGCTTCATTCTTTGCTCGTTCAACCATAAAGTTTACACTCTCACTCATGTTTTCGTCTTCAAGGCGGATATCAGGATGGCGTTCCTGAAAAACACGGTAGATTTCATCAGCAAATGCCTGTCCTACAAGAGGCACATTCTCATAATCAAAAAGGATAACCTTGAATTTATCGAGTCCTACCAAAATTCTGCGTGCTTGCGAGCGTGAGATATGAACTCCGCCTGAAGTAAATAGTTTTACACGAATTTCGGTCTTGTCGAAACCATAATCACTTTCATCGTTTAGATTGGTAAACTTTTTGAAAATATCATTCAGGTGTCGATCGGAATCAGTGTTAATTTTAAAAATGATTCTCGTACCACGTTTAACAGTTGATGTTGTTCGCATAGAAATATCATGGGATAAATTATTTATTACCAACATCTGACCGAAGCTATCTAGTGTAAACATATCCCCCGACTTGGAGGTAAAGAAAATTCCTTCACCAGAATGCGATTTTGGCATAGTCGTAGTCTTGCCTTTGAGTAAATCCTGGATAGCTTCGATCTCCGATTTCAGGTTCCGTTTTTTCATAATGTTACGGAATACACCGACACCTGCATCATTTATGATAAAAGAGAGAAACTTATCTCGCATGGTTACTTCCATAGAGATTATTTTTGATTTGGAATGTTCGATAGCATTGTTAAACATTTCTGAAAAAGCAAATGTAAAAATACTACGCACATTTTCCGGCAACTCTTTGAGCCGAGGTAGCTTGTCTTCTATTTCAAGAAATATTTTATGCTCTTCGAGTGCCTGGTTTACGTATTTTTTCTTGAAGTCATTCGGAACCACATCAGGATGTTCAGCTAAATATTTTTTGGAAACATAAAGAGCATATCGAGTTGATCCAACCTTCATAACCTTATCTTCTCCAACGAGTCCAGAGATGACAAGATTGACATACTGTCTAGATACACCTATATTCTCGATGATTTCTCGAGATGTAACTTTTCCTTGTTTTTCTATTAATGCTAGAATTTTTTCCTTGTTATTCATATAGGTAACTCTATTGTAAACCAAACTGATTTCTATTGTCAAGTCATTGTCAACAAGACAATATTTGATCCCATCCACCTAGACGCATCACTAGCTCTCTGTGGTTTTCGTGGGTTTGGGGCATAAAATAAGATGCGATTTGAAATGGATTATCTACTCATTTGTTTTATCATCGAATCGACACCAACCTTGAGTTCAGGATGAATATTTCCAAGTATGAGTAGCGTCTGGATAGCTTGCTGTACCATTCCTTGGGTATATTCCATCTGTGCCTGAGCAATCACAATATTCGCGTCAGCAGAAACAAATGTAACACCTTTAAATAAGGCAAACAGCTTATTGGGATCATTATTGGCAGCATAGGTCTTTACATTACTCAATGTGGTATTAAACAAAGGATCATCCGAAAGGACAGATCGAGCCTGTGCGTCATTGCTAGTCAATTGGAGCGCGATCGCGTAGGCTTTTGCTGCCTGAACATAATGAGGTGCATAATCATATGTTTCTTTCAATATTGCCAATGCTTCATCATATTTTCTCATGTATATCAGATCAGCTGCCAATTCAAAACTAAATATCTGTCTAGATGGCGATAACTCATGAGCTTTGGAAAGATATTTTTCCGCATCACCGATCTGGCCTATCTGGTTGAGAGATAGACCTATAAGATAATAACCCCTTGCATCGATCGGTGCTGATACTATCTGATCCGCCATTTCTCTTTTTGCCAATTCAGCAAATTCCTGTTTCCTATCTCTAGTAAAGTCAGCGTCCCAATACGCACCAACTAGACATGAATACAACTGTTCACGAACTTCCTGTTCAGTCATATATAAGTTCGTATCGACTGCTCCACGGAACGCTCCAATGTCAACGCTAGTATTGCCACACGTACTAACAGCATTGACCAATTTCACACTAACGATGAACTGTCTCATCGAAAAGAAATACACCGTAACCATGAGTAATACCGCAGATATAGGTATAACGACATAATTAACAAATTCCTCCTTCGCAGGATTTGTGCCAAGACATTTTATAGTTCTTCCAGAGCTAGAGACATCGATGTAAGCAAGCATAGCAAAGAATGGAACATAACTTCCCAGATTATCGAACACGAACAGATTGTTCACTGTGTACGCAACGAGAAGACCACTCAAAACAGACTTTTCAGCAGTGCTCATCGATGATCTCCAAACATAGATACCAAACAATAAATATAATGCCAAATATGATAACAAACCAATGATCCCGGCATTGATCAACCAATCTAGAAAAACATTGTGTGCACGATCGAACCATTGCTCATGACCATACATCGCTGGATTATAATGAGATTGGAAAACATAACTAAAATTCTCTTGTCCCCAACCGAGAATCGGCCGCTCCACGACACCTTCCAAAGCCATCGGCCATATATACAAGCGTGCTTGATTGGATGCATCAGTCAATGATATCGAAGCAAACCGACTCAAGAGAGGACTCTTCTGTATAAAAGTAGCGCTACGATTCAGCCAAAATATTGCTCCGATAAGTAGCATTAGCCCAACTAGACAACCCGCGATCCATCGAGGTTTTTTGGATTCACCATTATTAAAGAATGCGAATATTATAACCGATAGCAATATTCCTATAATTAGACCTAGTATAGCCGCGCGCGTTTGTGTTCCAAACGTGACAACAACGAACGAGACAGCCAGCGCAATATATACCCACCTATATGGTGTTTTTTTTACCATATCTTTCTTTGAAATCGCCGCTTTCGATTTTGTAACAATAAACATGTATATTGCCAGAAAGACACCAAATATCATGTAAACACCCAAATATTCTGCGTTACCGAATGAAGCATCTAACCTGCCGACATCTTTGTGAATATTCGTCCAACCAAACAATTGAAAAATACCATAAACAGCAACGATCGCAGAGACGAAAAGTGAAAAGTTTAACCACTTGTGCCACAATTTTCTCCCTTCCTCACCTTGTCCGAACACGTTCGTCATCACCATATATAATGCCCACAGATGGATGATCGTTATCCAACCTTCCATACGTTCAAGGTTTGACCAAAAACTGCGAAGTGGCTCAACACCGACGATATTCGCAACTAGAGTTATGAGAGCAAACGCACTCACGGCGATAGTGAGAGCTGTCATTTTGGGCCTATATTTTGCATCGAGAAACGCGAGAATCACCCACCCAGTGAAGGCTATGTCAACCAATACTCGAAAATAAAATGCCTTACCCGTGATGAATGGAAACGTAAGCGATCCAAATGCAATCAACGGAAATATCGGTATAAGGAACAAAGCGGCGATCGTTATATATCTTGCGATCTTGTGTGTTTTCATGGATTTGACAGTCTTTTTGAGCTAATACACTACACTCTAGCATGAACTAGATACCCTTGTTCAATAGAGTTCTAGTCGAAGGACCGACTACGCCGACAGCAGCTAAACCATTCTTCTTCTGATATGCCCCTACGGCGGCTTTGGTTTGTGGACCAAAATACCCCGTGACCAGACCAGTAAAGAAGCCACCCGCCTTCAATCTCTGCTGTAGTATAGTAACTTCCGAATCAGAGATACCTGAGTATAGATATTTGGTAAAAGATCCTGAACCAGACAATTGACTAGGAACTCCAACATGACCATTTGAAGTACTAACTGCACTGACAGTGCTTGCCGTCGGAGAGTTTACGGCGGAATTCCCTATCCAAAAGTAACTCTGCCCCACCCTACCAGAAAGATCGGTAAAAGATGCGATTGCCGATAATGGCATCGCTGCGTTTCCAGTCGACCTATATGATACGTAATACAAACCATTACTGCCTTGTGTCACTAATGTTTGTACTCCTGCAATTTTTACTTGAACATTCGTTACTGACACATTGGTGCCAAAATTGATACTGATCGTACTACTCGGACCAAAAAATAACCCGTCTGCATTGTTCGAAGATATGGTGAGAGAAGAAATTTGTGGAGGCTGATCGAAACCTGAGGTAACAGGAGCAAGTATAGTAGCCTGAGTTGGTATAGAACTTCCAGAGCTCAGAGAATTCACCGTAACTGAACCACACGAGTAACCATCCGCGCATATTGATATCGTCGACTTGCCAATAGCGAGCCCTTTCAGGATCAGGTTGGTGCCGTCTATACTGACGGAGATCGCGTCTTTATTCGTATTCGTCAATCCATAGTATGTGCCTGGACCATAGATACTGAAATTCTGGGATGGCTGTCCGGCGATAACATAAATGGGAGATTGACTAAAAGTAATCTTCTGGGTTGGTGCCGTCACTGTAACACTAACAGCGCCACATCCAGCCGTCGGAGCACAAATAGAGACGATCGAAGAACCAACATTCAACCCTGTTATAGATACTGAATTGTTGCTCGACTGAACATACGCTGATGCAACGGATGAATTCGAATTACCTTGGATATATACCGTATTGGCAGTATTCATTGGAAAAATACTGACACTCTGACCAACAACCAATGAGATGCTGTGCTGTGATAGTGACAATGATCCTACCTGTGAAGCTGTACTCGTAGATATTGGCCAAGCAACATGACTAGAACTTGAACCCCCGACTGTCACATATGTAGAGATACCACCACTCAACCCGTAGGAATTTGGTGCAACAGAGACGCTGAATGACCCACTAGAATCTGTCTGGCCGAGATCTAATGATGTGTATGAAACACTCCCCGGGTTACTCACTGATGTATTCGGATAATTGAATGTTACAGTCGCATTATGATCTGCTCCAGTAACAGCGATATTCACAGATGAAGCAGTATTGCTGATAACCAATGTGGGCGTAGCGGCGGCAACTACAAGATTCGTAGATATGAACACTCCCAGAGCACAAACGATCATGATATTGTTTTTCATTGGATTGTTGAAACTACGAATGGCATTGATAAAGGCGACGAACTCTGTCCGTCATTTATATACAGCATATGTGAACCTGCTGGCACAGTAGTAGGAACAGTAAAGACGACTAATGATCCGTCGGGCGATACGTATCTATTCGTTGCCCGAAGACCAGAATAGTTCGAATCAAAATATATATGCGTAGATGGCGTTAATCCCGAACCAAACAACACAAACGAGGTCGAATCATCCGCCAAACCACGCGGCGGAACGATCGAGCTAACAGAGAATTGTGAAGCGATGACCGTGAACCAGCCACTAAGCTGATCCGTGGCAGGGTCGCCTACAGAACTATCACGGAGACGGATGCGGTATGTACCTGCAGGAACAGTTTGATAAGAATTGGACTGAGTCAAGAAAATCTTGCCGACTTTCCATATGTATTGATTTTGATTCGTTCCAGAAAACTGATCATTGGCGATAAACCCCACCCCAGCTCCACCAGGCTGCTCTAGGCTGAGATCATAATTCCCTGTCAATGAGCGACTCCATCTAATAACGGTCGAACTTCCTATGGAGATAACTTGCCCAGTAACAGGTGAAGTTATGGATCCACGAGAAATAGCTGGCAATGAGATCGGCACAGAAACTGACGGTGGTACTGAATTCACTGTAGCGGCAGAAGAACCAACGACAGATGTATTTGACGTACTATAGATACAACTCTTCTGAGTGATCATGGCACGTGTCAGCGGCCCTACATAACCCGTTGATGAAACACTGCCCGATGTCTGAAATGCCTTAACTGCCGATAGAGTTGCCTGACCAAAATAACCTGTCGATGATGCTACTAAATAATTTGAATCTCTCAAGAAACCTTGAAGCTGGGACACTGGTCCGCCAGCAACATTGTCAACTGCACCATAACCTAGATCAGCATTCAAACTGATACACGTGGAAGCGCGGGTATTCGCTACACCCCCAACAACGAACACTATGATCATGATCGCAACGAGAATTGCTATGTTTTTATGATATCTATTTATTTTATTCATTTCAATGTCAATTATACATGCTATTGAGCATTTTGAACAACACAAAAGCCCCGAGATAACTCGGGGCTAAAGTGCTCTCCGGACTTCGTAGCTCTCTGAGCAACGAAGAGCGAAGTAGTCCAACATTGTAACCCGTTGGGAGGATAACCTTAAGCTAGACTACAACTAACTGACCCGACTGGGTTAGAAAGCGAGGTCAGCAGAAAGGCTGTTTGAAATCGTAGGAGCCGATAGAGTACCAGCACCTGTAATTACACCACCAACAAAGTTTGTTCCATACTTGAGGGCAGTTATAGAATATGTTCCATTTACTGCTCCAGGAGAACCAGATACTTTATTGGTAACAGTAAAGGTCTTGGAATTACCTGCATCTACATAGAAGTAACCTGTGTTATCACCTGTAGTGTCGCTATCACGGAAGCTGACGTTCGAAACCGTTCCGCCAGTGACAGTATTAGAGACTGTAACAGCAAGTGGATATGTACTACTAACGTAGATAGGATTGTTACCAGCAGTCAAAGTATAAGTGAACGTAAACGTTTGTGTTGACGATGCACCTGTGTTTGATACTACGTTTCCAATCGTTTTTGCTAGACCACTCTGTGAAATACCAGATGAAGTAAATGTTAGTACATTACTAACTGGTGTTGCTTGATTCACAGCGAGGGTGTTGTAAGAGTTGTCGATCACACTAGGATTGTTTGTTGACAAACCTGCTGAACCGATCGCGGCGAGACTGGTCGAAGCAGACCTATTATTCACTTGACCTGACGTATCAGCATTGACGTTTGCATAAACTGATACTGGAGTCCAAACATCAGCGGCCAACGGGATCACCAAACTGGTGAAATGTGCCACTGTTGAACTTCCAGTTGCATCAGCTGAAGCTGACGTACAGTTTGGAGTTGCTACTGGGCAAAGTAGACTTGCGGAATATGTCTGACCTGCGGCTGAGATAGAGATGGTGCCAAAGATATCAGAGACTCTTCCGTTTGTGGTGACGTTAATAGCCAAGCTCTGTAACTTTGAAGCTACGTTAGCAGACTTGATATCGAATATACCCAATAGAACTTTATTGGTATTAACAGATGTCGAGATCTGCACATTTCCTATCGCTGGCTGAGTACTATCAGCTTTCACGTTGATCTGACCATTGTTTGATCCCTGATATGTGAAAGTGCGAGCACTACCTACGTTTTGTGTATCCGTAACTCCGGTTCCGTCAACTGAGCGAACTGATGCTCCGAGGATAGAAAGTGAGCAAGAATTTGTTGGGCAACGATCTGAACTCGAAAGGAATCCAATGTTAACCGTGACGTACTTGCTCTGTGCGGACTTGACGACAAAACTTGCTGGGACGGTGATGCGATAATCACTACCGGCTGTAATTTCAACAAAACTTGAAGAATTCAAGTTGCTGACTGTACCTACGACAACACCTGCCTCATCCTTGAGGGTGATGGTGTTAGCATATAGCCAGATATAATTGTCGAAATCAAACGTGAAACCAGAAACGGCCATGTCTGAAGCTCCTGCCTGTAGTTTGTAAGATGCAACATCATAAGCCTGACCCTTATAGACTGAAACGCCTGAAGGACTTGACCATAGTGAAGCTGAAAGAATACCTGCTACATTTGGGGTTGTGATTCCTACTGGAGCTGCTGGTACACCTGCTGCTGGAAGTGTGTTACCAGCACCTATTAGAGTACAAATCATGCCTGTAGGACAAACTGTTCCTGCTGCAGGAGTTGCAACTGCACTACCATTCAAAGATGCGAGGGTCAAAGGACCAACGAAACCTGTTGAAGGAATCTTGTTTGCTGTCTGGTAAGCCTGAACTGCTGCCTTTGTCTGAGAACCGAAGTATCCTGGAGCTGCTGTCTTTGCAACAACTGAAGGAATACTGTAACCACTACTAATCAACCATGTCTGAAGAGCAACAACATCAGCGCCAGTAGAACCGACTGTTAGGTTGGTCTTAAAAGCGTAACCTTGTGCTGAAGCGATCATAGCAACTGCCAATACGGCAACGCCTGTCGCGATCATTATTTTTTTCATTTTTTATAATTTTACGCATGCCTCTCCATTTATTTATAATTCGAAGGAAAGATTGATGCGGCTAGTAAGCTAACTGATAATCTAACTCATGCCACTTCTCCCACCTCAACGCTATCGACACGCCGAAGTACGAGATTTTGTGGGTACACTAAATACGAACTTATCTAACTAGATATTATTTAGTTTTCAAAGTTCGTGTCTATCCTACGAAGCTTTCGCGAGGTAGGATCCCCTCTGCTGTTATGCTTTGGGACGAGGGTATTATAAGTACGAAACTTGTAACACACTCGTTGCAAAACATTATAGCTCATAATGTACACACTATGCAAAAGGGTGATGTGTGGATAACATTACTAACTATACTATATTTATTTACTAAAAAAGGCCTCAAATCCATGTTTTCTCATGCTTTTGTGGCTTCGTGTAGTAATAGAGCCATATTAGCTGATTTCGTGCTATTAGTCAATCAAGAGAATGTTCAACGTCCAATGACACAATATTCAGTGGACATTGCGTCATTGCCTCGCCTGCCGGCAGGCAGGAATATTGTTCATTTTAGGGAATATCTACTCCATCTCCTCTCACCGTCTTTCTTGATGATTCCCCTATTTAACAAATCGATAAGTTCGCGTTGTATAGTCTTCTCACTACAGTCCTTGATCACCTTGGCGAAGTCCTTTATCGTCAGATCACTTCGCGTTCCCAGAATATTCAAGATCACCTCCTGTCTATTGGTTTTCTTCTGTTGAATAGAAACGTGGCCTTGAATAGACGTGGCAGTTTTATTGGCAATTGGGTATTGGGTATTGGACATTTGCCCTTTGGAATCTCTCGGCCCATGACCAGTATTTCCTCTATTATCAATCCTGAAACCCGACGCGAACAAATCTGGTGTCTTAAAGAATGACTCTGAGAGAACGTAACCTGCCTTTTCAGCACTCTGTGCTAGTCGATCACGGAGCATACCAACAACGAGATCGATCTCGCGCACCAGAAGCTGGTGATTCATCTCCGAAATAAGGTTGGAAATCTTCGCTACATTCAATAAAGACAAAGTCTCGAGCGCGGCAGTAAAAATCGACTGGATAACTACACTCTTGTCACCAGGAACCGCACTCGACGCCGTAAAGGACGAAGACAATAGGTCTATACCCCTATCACGAAGTTCCCACTTGATCGGCTCATCGTCCTTTAGAAGTCCAGAGACGAGATAGAGCGCGGCGGTAATTTTTTCTGTCTTTTTGAACAGATAGATCAGGTAGTCCTCCGCGGAGAAAAAGCCTAGTGATTTCCAGTTCAAAGGGTTACTGAACGAGTCCTGATTGTTTGTCTCTGAATTGTCCATGATGATATATCGGTGTCCTTTATACTGATTCTGATGTCCTTGATGAAATCTCCTGGCATTTCCCTGTCTTTGATGTGTCCATTATAGTCTTTGAGGTGAGAAAAGCAAGCGCCCCCTTCTCTACATGACAATATTCCATTCCGTAAACATGAATACTGTTTTTCAATGCAGTGACGAAGTACATTTTGAAATTATATGTGCTATTATTTAGACATAAATTAATAAACTACCATCATGGCAAAGAAAAAAGATACCGACCTTGGCAAGAAAATCAGATTCTGGGATGAGATGAGTACTGGCACGGTGCAGGCCATCTCTGCCATCCTCTCGTTCCTAGTAGCTACGATCGCCCTGTTGGCCGCCTTTGGAAAGGCGGGAGTAGTCGGTGATTATGCATTCATATTTCTCTCTAGAATGTTCGGTATCGGCTACTACTTGATACCTCTAGTTTTCGCCATGCTCGGCATAACTTTCCTACAAGGCCTCAAAAGTAAGTTCCAAATATCCAAAGCCCTCGGCGCCCTCCTATTCTTCGTCTCGGGCCTAGGATTGATCCACCTCATCTATACTGGCGCTGGCGGTGTGATCGGTAAGTTCATCGACTATCCATTCCTCAAACTTATCGACTACTTGGCCACATCGATACTGATGACCGCCGTCCTGGTCATATCGATCTTCATGACATTCGATCTACATATCACCTGGGAGATGTTGGCATTCTGGCGCAAGAAAGAAACTGAGGAATCGACAGACGCCAAGATCGCAGCAACAGATGACGAAGACGACATCGACGAGATGGTCGCGGCAGCCAGTGCGAAGAGTGCCGACCAATTGAGTGCACGAGAGATAGAAGCGGCCGCAGCGAAAGCTAGGATGGAAGCATTGCAGAAAGAAAAGAAGAGTAAAGCCAATACCGGACTCGATCTCGGAGATGACGAAGAAGCGAATTTTGCAGCATTGACATCTATGCCGCGCCTCAGACCATTCAATGCTCCTCCTATGTCACTCCTCGAGAAAGATCGTGGTAAACCTGAAACTGGCGACATCAAAGCCAACGCCAATATCATCAAACGCACTCTGCAAAACTTTGGTATCACAGTAGAGATGGACGAGATCTCGATCGGTCCATCTGTCACTCGCTATTCATTGAAACCGGCTGAAGGAGTAAAGTTGTCTAGGATCGTGGGCCTGAACAATGACCTGGCTCTAGCACTAGCAGCACATCCGATACGTATCGAAGCACCGATCCCTGGGAAATCTCTAGTCGGTATCGAAGTTCCCAATACTGCCAAAACAACCGTCGGACTAGCAACCCTCTTATCTGCTGCAGAATTCCAGGAATCAGAAAAGCCTCTACTAGTCTCGCTCGGCAAGGACATCACTGGCAAGGCGCATTTCAGTAACCTTGGCAAAGCACCTCACATGCTGATCGCCGGTGCCACCGGTTCGGGCAAATCCGTCACTATTCACGCCCTGATCGCTTCCCTACTCTACCGCAACTCTGCTGATAGTATGAGATTCATCATGATCGACCCCAAACGCGTAGAATTGACCCTATACAACAAGATTCCTCATTTATTGACTCCTGTTATCACCGACCCAAAGAAAGCTATCCTTGCCTTGAAATGGGCCGCCAAAGAGATGTCCCGCAGGTATGACACGTTGGAAAAGAATACGATCAGGGACATCGACTCGTATCACAAGAACGTTTTGGCGCCAGCTATTGCGTCATTTAATAAGAAGAATCCTGACCGCTTGGAAGGAGGCGACCCAGCGGATGCGAATAAGTCCCTGCCAGAAACCATGCCGTACATCGTCATCATCATCGATGAGTTGGCAGATATCATGCAGAGTTATCCTAGAGAACTAGAGTCCGCTATCGTGAGACTAGCCCAGATGAGTCGCGCTGTCGGTATTCACCTCGTTATCTCCACACAGAGACCGAGCGTGAACGTCATCACCGGTCTCATCAAGGCCAACATCCCTACTCGTGTCGCTCTCCAGGTAGCATCACAGATCGACTCACGTACCATCCTCGATCAGATGGGTGCTGAAAAATTGCTCGGTGCTGGTGACATGCTCTACCTCGGCGGTGAAATGTCCAAACCTGTTCGTCTACAATCCGCATACATCTCTGAGTCAGAGGTTAAGAAAGTAGTAAAGTTCATCTGCGACCAATATATAGACGATATTCCTGAAACTATCGATTTCGCAGCAAAAACTCCTGAAGCAGGTTCAACTTCTGCTTTCGCGGCGATGGATGACGGTGATTCCATAGAAGACGATGACGATATGTACGAACCGGCGAGAGAGGCGGTCATCACCGCCAACAAGGCCTCTACATCATTCATCCAACGCAAACTCGGTATAGGATATTCTCGTGCAGCGAAACTCATAGACATGTTAGAGGAACGCGGCGTGATCGGTCCTGCCAATGGTTCCAAGCCTAGGGAGATCATAGGAGTAGGAGGTGCTACTGCTACGATCAGTATTCCGACCGAAGAAAGTGAACCACCTATCTTTTAGTGATTTACGAATGTAAAATGTAAATATTAAAATGGAAAATGACAATGTAAAATCAAAAAAGCTGGCGTATTTGTGATCTCATTTTGCCTTTTACATTTCCTATGACCCGCACATCCCTTCAACGACTACTCAAACTCATCGGCGTCGGGCTAGTAGCACTCGCCATTGTCGCCTTTGCTGTATGGCGATCACTGAGTTATGTCCGTGGACCATTGATCGTCGTCATCGAACCATCGAACGGCTCCATGATCAACGAAAGATCTGTGATGATCAAAGGTCACATAGAGAGGGCCACCAATCTCCTACTGAATGGCAACAAGACCAATATCGATGAACAAGGTCAATTTTCCGAAGTTGCTATCATCTTCCCCGGCATCAATCTGATCACCCTCAAAGCCGAGGATCAGTTCGGTCGCTCCGTCGAAGACAGGCTCACATTGATCGGATCAGTAGGCAATAATATTGCTACTTCAACAAGTCTTGTCAGATGATCGGATGTGATAATATACAGCTACCTGCCATTTATCAGAACTAACTGACAATATTATGTCTATACAAAAAAATTCTGCCTCCACCAAGATATCGGACGGCAAAAAAAGCAAGAAAGTAGAAGAGACTGCAGAAGAGCAGATCAGTCAACCTGAGGATACAGAGCCAAAGATCGAGAAATCTGATGATGTCGTCAACAAAAAGGAATCCAAGGTGGTGGCGCCGAATTATGGAGCCAATAGCCGATCCGCATCTGATGTGAATGACGCACTCAAGACTATCCGTACGAAATTTGGCGAGGATTCCATCATGAAACTCGGTGACAAGCCGAAGGTAAATGTGAACGCCATCCCGACGGGCTCTCTCGGACTCGACTGGGCACTAGGTATCGGTGGCATGCCACGCGGGCGCATCGTAGAAATATTTGGCCCAGAATCATCCGGAAAGACTACCTTAGCGTTACACGTCGTCGCCGAAGCTCAGAAACGCGGCGGTGTTTGTGCTTACATCGACGCAGAACATGCTATGGATCCTGAGTACGCCAAGAGACTCGGCGTAAAGATAGATGACCTCCTCATTTCCCAACCAGATACAGGTGAACAAGCTCTCGAGATCGTCGACAGTCTGATCCGTACAGGCAAGATGGACGTTGTCGTTATCGACTCTGTTGCCGCTCTCACACCAAAGGCTGAGATCGAAGGCGACATGGGTGCTCATCACATCGGCACACAGGCCAGACTGATGTCACAGGCCCTTCGCAAACTGACTGCCATCGTCGCCAAATCCAAAACCATAGTTATATTCATCAATCAGATCCGCATGCAGATCGGTGTAATGTTCGGCAACCCAGAAACCACTCCCGGAGGAAAAGCTCTCAAATTCTACGCCTCTGTTCGTCTCGACATACGACGTATCGCCCAGATCAAAAAAGGCGAGGAGATCATGGGTGGCCGCGTCAGAGTTAAGGTCGTAAAGAACAAAGTCGCAGCACCATTCAAACAAACAGAATTCGATTTGATGTACAACGAAGGTATCTCTCAGGAAGGCGAGATCATCGCCCTAGGTGAGAAATATGCCATACTACAAAAGTCCGGTTCTTCGTATTCATTCGGCGAGGAAAAGCTGGGCCGCGGCTATGATGCTACTAGACAATTCCTAAAGGAAAATACCAAAGTCCGCACAGAGATTCTAAAGCAGATCAGAGAGAAGTTAAAGGAGTAGATTTATTCACTCCGCGAGCATACGAACGATAGGGAGAGAATTACTATCGATAAGTCCTACCAATATACATGGCTATTGTCGCATGCCAGGTGTCTTGGTCAGACTTGACGGCGTATATACAGGATATATACTGTTATTATTATGACAAGCAAAACAATATTCAACATGAATGCAAAATTAAAAAAAGCAGTCCAAATAAAAGCGAAAAAGGAAGGTCTTACCTTGAGTGATGTCCTGAATTTTTCAGCACGCGCCTATATAGATGGCGATCTGCGAGTTAAACTGATTGATCGAGATACGGCTGAAGCCTTGGATGATATAGCACATGGACGTGTGATTTCTCAGGAAGCATTGTTTAAGAAGCTTGGATTATAACCTCCGAATGGCATGCAAATTTTTTACAGTTCCAAAGCTAACGATCAATTAGCTAGCTTGAGTTCGCAAGACCAAATACGGATAGCAACGAAAATGAGATTCTATGCAATCTTACCTGACCCAATGAGATACTCGAAATATATTGCTATAAGAAAAGCTTTTCGTTTTAGAATTGGAGATTATCGAATATTCTTTCACATCAAGGATAGTACGATCTTTATAAGAACAATTGAGAGAAGAGATAAGGCGTATATGATTTGATGCAACTATATATCCTTGAGCGTTGAGGAAGATTTGTAGCCTTTTGACATCGTTTAGGACTTGATAGATGTCATAGATATCACCGAGCCTTTTCTGTCACAACATCCTTGCGTTCATTTATTGATTTCTGCCTCAATTCGTCCAGCAGAATTTCGATCATCCTACCGAGAGCATTCGTATATATATGTATTCGACACGAAGTGTGATTTGTGCGATGATAATCACATGATAAATACACCCAATACACACTCCCCCAAGAACTGGGGTATGATAACTGCCTTCGCCGTAGTTGCGGCTATCCTTATAAGTGGTGGATATTATGTATATAGTAGACTAACTTCCCTCTCGACGAATATCGCGACCCTGTCGGGTCAGATCAACTCACTAGAAGCGAGAATGTCCTCGACGACAGCTTCTCTACAGAACAACATCTCACAAACTAGCAATTCTCTGAACAATGCTCTCAATCAGCAAATACAAAGTTCTGCAGCTATAGCGCAACAACTCGGCAACTACCAACAGCAAGTCAGCACTGTTTCTACGACGGTTTCCACATTACAAAAACTGAGCAAAACTGACTCCCAGCTCCTAGAAAAATATTCGAAAGTTTTCTTCTTGAATGAATATTATGCTCCAGCACAACTAGTCGCTGTTCCGAATGATTATTCATATAGCGATACCAAGGTTCTAAAACTCCAGAATGAGGTTTGGCCGCACCTGAAACAAATGATCGACGATGCCAAAAGTTCCAGTGTAACTATGTATGTTTTCTCCGCCTATCGTTCATTCAATGAACAGAGTGCCCTGAAGAGTGACTACAAGATCACCTACGGTGCCGGTACAGCCAACTCATTCTCAGCTGACCAAGGATACTCCGAACATCAGCTAGGTACGACGATCGACATGATCGCCCCGGGTTTGGGTGGCATATTGGATAATTTTGGAGATACGAAACAATACACCTGGCTCATCAACAATGCATACCGATACGGCTTCGTGATCTCGTATCCCAAGAACAATACCTTCTATGTCTATGAACCGTGGCACTGGAGATTCGTCGGGATCAAGCTCGCTACCGATCTCCACAACCAAGGCAAGAACTTCTATGACCTAGACCAGAGAACGATAGATACCTATCTGGTGAATTTCTTTGACGCACAGTAGATTTTGCTTTTAGCGTAAAACCGTGTAGAATGCCACGGTGATGTTTTAACAGTTATTCAGACCGATTCTCTACCAAAATATGAATCTTTGAATATATAATTTCCAACCATCTATGTCACTACTCGAATACAACGAAATAACCGAGAAGAAATACATCGTCCTAGACGGAGCACCCTATGAAGTCATCTCATCGCACGTTTTCCGCAAACAACAGAGGAAACCTGTGAACGCCACGAAGCTCAAAAACCTCATGTCTGGCAAGGTTACGGAGTATTCATTTCATCAGTCCGAAAAGATCGAACAAGCCGAGATCGACGAGCGTGAGGTCAAATATCTCTACAACAATCGTGGCGAATGGTGGTTCTCGGAAGCCACAGACTCATCAAAGAGATTCAAGGTCACCGAGGAACAAGTCGGCCCACAAGGCAAATTCTTGAAGCCGAACACCGAAGTAACCCAGCTTTTGTTCCAGGAACAACCAATGGGATTCAAGATGCCGATCACTGCCGAGCTCCGTGTCGTTGAGGCGCCACCGAATATCAAGGGCGACTCGGCTGCTGGTGGCAACAAAGTGATCAAACTCGAAACTGGCGCAACGATCAACGCCCCCCTATTCGTGAATGAGGGAGATGTCATACGTATAAATACCGAAACTGGTGAATATCGTGAGAGAGTGAACAAATAGCAAAAAAGAGGACAAGGGACGATCTGATGCGTTTCCCGAGTCCTCTTTTTTGATACCTAGCTAGCGACGTAAGGTAATAGGCCCATGAACCTAGCACGCTTCACTGCAACAGCGAGTTGGCGTTGGTATTTGGCTCCGATGCCACTGCGCTTCCTACCCAAGATACGTCCGTGAGGATTCAAAAACTTACGGAGAATCTCTGTGTCCTTGTAATCGATAAATTTTATATTGTGTTGGCTAAAGTAACATTGCTTTTTCATATTTGTAATTTTATTAGTTTAATTGTTTAGAATGGTATATCGTCTGGATTGATCTCTTCTTGTGGATAATCGATCTTGTCCTTTTCTGCTGGTGGTTGATTTGTATCACCTTCTTTTCCGGCGTCTGTCGCCTTACTAGAAGTGTTCGCCGCGCTCGATGGTGCTCCGCTAGGACCACTACCGCCAGCCTTGAATCCGAACTGGATATTGTCTGCGATGATCTCTGTACGATACCTCTTCTCTCCGGCCGCTGTATCCCATGACCTCGTCTGCAATCTACCCTCGATCAGTGCCTGCTGGCCCTTCTTCAGATATTGACCAGCCAATTCTCCGAGTTTGGAGAAAGCGACAATATTGTGAAACTCGCTCGTCTCTTTGCGCTCACCGTCTTTGTCTTTGTATGTGCGACTGGTAGCAACTGAAAAGTTGCAAACTTTGACGCCTGACGGCAAGGCCTTGACCTCAGGATCTCTGGTCAAGTTTCCTATGATATATGCTTTGTTTAGGTACATGATAGTTAATGAAAAATGTAAATATCAAAATTCAAAATAATAACACTCAAACTGTGTACAGTTTACAATGGATCATTTGCAATTTTGAATTGTAATTTTCCATTTGGATTTTTAATTTTTAAATTACTATCTACTTCACTTCCTTAACCATATCATCGATACTCTTGTCCATATCTTCGATAGATATTGGAGCGATATCCTTCTTGTCATCTATGATAGGACCAACACCCAAACCTGGTTCAATCGCCTTTTTCGGCATGATAGTTGCGGCGATCTGGGAAGCTCTCTTTCCTAGGTATGTATTCTCCTTGGTAGTAGAGATCAGGATCATGCGCAAAACTGTTGGCACGAGTTCTACGGTCTTCTTTATAGACTCAACCACACTGGAACTGACCTCGAACTTGATCCAACCAAAATAGGCTTTGTCATATTTCTCATATGACCCAGACACTGTCTTTACCCTCATGGTATAGGCTAGTTGTTCTAGGTGTGGTGCTTCGTCTGCTAGGACTGATGCACCGGCCTTGGTAATAATACTCTTCACCTTCTCTTCCTCCTCGGAGACTTTCTCCGGAGTGACAGACCCGGCGATCAGGTATCCTATCTCATAGACCGATATGCGGTCATCAATATTGTTTTCGTTCATATATTGGTTTACGAACAGTGACCCGTCAACTGGGATCCTCTCTGCTTTCGGCTTCGAGGAACTGGTCGCGATTACTTATAATGTAATACGAGACTACCACAGGTTTCGCTCCTCTGCAAGGGCGTTATTTCCCTCCTCGAGGATGGGAAATAGACGTGTATGGAAGAGGTAATAGAACGATATCACAGTGAAGATAAAATCCTGATAAATTTTTGATGAAGATCTGATAAAGAAATGATCAAGAACCGATGGTAGGCCTGGTCGTAAACCACCCATATATCATCTATCTATTTCTGTAGTCCAAAGAAATTTCGTGCGTTGGCAAGGACTCGTTCGGCGACTTTATCAGCACTTTCACCACGAATCTCGGCTATCTTTTTTACAACTTCGATAACATAGGATGGTTCGTTCCTCTTGCCTCGATATGGTATCGGTGCCACGAATGGGCAATCAGTCTCTGTCATTATCTTGTCGGCTGGTGCCGATCGGATAAGTTCGTCGTAATTCCGTGCGAAAGTGACCACGCCAGTAAATGAAATGCTGCAGCCCATCGACAACGCCTCATTCATATCCTCCATCGTACCCGCAAAGAAATGAAAATTTGCAGGAACTTTCGCATACGTGCGCAATATTTGGATAGCTTCCTGGTAGGCATTACCGCCCGCTTCTGTCAGTGGCGCACCCTTTTGGGAGGAGTAGCTTCCTCCCTCAAACCCGTAAAGGGAATCGGGAGGAACCTCTCCTCCCAAGCGGGTGCGAGTATTTGCAGTAGCATTCCTGACATGCAACATGAGAGGTTTCCTGACAGTATTCGCCAACGCTATATGCTGAATAAAAACGTTCTTCTGACTCTCCATGTCCCCTGGTTCAGAATGAAAATAGTCTAGTCCACATTCACCGATAGCGACAACCTTCGGGTGCCGTGCCAACTCCGTGAATGCAGCAATGTCGAATGAACTATCTATGTGTGGACCATCACCCCTCGATCCGGCCGCTTCCGTAGGATGCATACCTATGATGGCCCACATGTCATCGTGTTTCTCTGCCAATGCCACGCACGCCCTTGAGGACACGAGATCTGTCCCCACCGTGATGATGCCGACACCAGCATCATGTGCGCGCTTTATAACTTCTTCCCTATCTGCGTCATATTCAGGAAAGTTTATATGACCGTGAATATCTATGTAGTTCATTTATTTTCTAACGAACAATGGTGCGGCTGGCATCTTGTTCTCTCTGATACATGTCGATATCTTGTGAGCTGTCTCAGGCAGGAATGGTTGCAACATGACCGCAACTTCTCCGAGTGCCGCGACCAGTTCACTGATGAGAGTCGTACCCTTCTCCTTATCAGTCTTTACCAGAGCAAAGGGTTGCTCTTTCTGTATTCGCTGGTCCAACACAGCGATCTTCTCCCAGATGACATTCATCGCTTTCTGCAAATTGAAACTGTCTATAGCGCCGAAAAATTCTGGGTTTTGAATGCTTGCAAATTTATCCATGACCGCACCATTTTCATTTTCTTGAACATTGGATATTGGATATTGGATATTATCCTGTGCCATCTTCATGATACGCGACGTCAGATTGCCGAGGCCGTTGGCCAGCCCAGCATTATAAGTCTCTTTGAATTTCTCTATCGTGAACGGACTATCTTCAAATGGATGTAGTTCTTTGGTGACGAAATAGCGGAAAGCATCCGTGCCAAACTCATTTATAACATCGATCGGACTGACTGTATTTCCTAGAGATTTGGACATCTTGACCCCACCTGCACCTGTCACGAAACCGTTCACAACTATGACCTTGGACGGAGTGAGACCTACAGCCATGAGCATCGCCTGCCACATCGCTGACTGCTGGCGGAGATTGTCTTTGCCGCAGTATTGGACTGCGCCACCAGTTTCCTTCCACCATTTACCAAATGACTGCTCATCATCTGGCCAACCGATCGTGGAAATATAGTTTACTAGAGCATCGAACCAGACGTACATGACATGTGTTGTGTCTCCCGGAACTGGTATACCCCAGGGCATCTTGCTAGAGAGTCTCGTGACACTGAAATCCTCTATTCCCCTCTCCACGAATGCACGGATCTCATTCAGCCTAGAGTTAGGAATAACGAAAGAATTCTGATTCTCTGCATTCGATGTTGAGGCCGAGCCGCGTTCATATAGATCCATGAGCGGTTTCTGATATAGGCTGAATCGGAAAAAGTAGTTCTCTTCCTCGATGATCTCGATCTCTTGCAATGCATGTAGCGGGCACTTTCCGTCCACTAGCTCAGACTCGGTTTTTTCTAACTCACAACCATTACAATATTTTATAGCGTAATTTTTCTTGTAAATCAGACCATTCTTGTCGGCCATCTTCCAGAAGGCTTGGGCTGCCATGATATGGTGCGGATCAGTCGTGCGAGTAAACTTTATATCCGAACTGATCCCGAGGATCGGTAGGAGTTCTTTGAACTTTGCCGCGGCATCATCTACATATTTCTGTGGGTCGACGTGCGCTTGCACTGCTTTTTGATAAACCTTCACTCCATGCTCATCTGTGCCAGTATTGAAAAAAACATCGAAACCCATAAGTTTCTTGTACCTAGCGATGACGTCGGCACGAATGAACTCCAGTGCGTGACCAACATGCGGCTCGGCATTTACATACGGCAATGTGGTGGTGATATAGAACGGTCTTTTTGCCACAGATCCTGGGGCAGGCTTCTGTGCCGCATTACTGGCGGCTTTGGTCGTTGCTTTTGACATATGGAACTAGTGTACAGGTAAAGAAATCCCACGACAAGGCCTTCGGAAGGTTAATTTTTTCGTCTTTGTTTCTGGAATTGCTGCAGATATTGTCTTCCATTTGATATTTTACAAATTGCAAAGGTGTAAATAATGATATTTAACATTATAAATACTGAAGATTTCTGTCATTCTGTGATCAGTTAGATTTTCATCAGATCTTCATCTGGATTTGATCATTTCTTTATCAGATCTTCATCAGAACTTCACCAGATCTTTATCGCTCATTTGCTAGGGTTATCAGATGACAGAGAATCAAATAGATTTGTATGACATCAGACTTCAGGAAGCCAAAAAGCAATATTTTGATATTAGTAGATTGATTTGCCCGTGCCTAGATAATCAATACGTCAACTTCAATCAGCAGGGATTTAGACATCTTCTCAGAAAAGGCAAAACTATCCGACCGATTAACGATCAACTGCGCAGATTTGCGCTACTAAAATTTATCGAAACAGTTATATGCTCGAATAAAACTGAGATACTCAACGTTCGGGAGGGACGAACCAGCTGCTTATATGCCATAGCTCTACGAATAGATTCCGGTCAAAATATAAGGATTATAATTATGAAGAATATAGAAGGCAAATATTATTTCATAAGTATAATGAATCAGTAGACACCAACAAAAATAGCGGCCTATCCGCTATTTTCGACTCGCCGTCAGCTATTTTGCCGAACAGTACCAGCTTGGTTCCACCAATGGCCGCGAGAATTTATGAACCAATGATATCAAAACGATTAGGAATGTCAACAAAAACCGATTTACCAACTATTCCTCATCAAACCCTCTCCTTCCCCACCTTCTCTAGAGATGCCCTCTCGGCCCTCTCGGCGTTCTTGTATTTCTCGATGTCATGAATATATTCCATGAGTGCGGCAGAGAGTGGCACAGCGATAAGTGCCCCCAAAACTCCAGCGAGCTTGGCACCGATCACCAAAGCGAGGATAACGACGATCGGAGAAATACCAACGATCTTCCGAACTACCAGAGGATAGAAGACCTGACTCTCGAGCTGATAGATGATGAGATATAGACCCAGGAGGAGCAGACCAACACTGAAACCACGGTCAGTAAAAGCGAGCAGTATTGGCGGGATAGATGATATGATCGGGCCGAATATCGGGATGATTTCCAAGATCGCCGCGAGTAATGCGAAGAGTAATGCATGCTCGATACCGACAGACTTTAGCAGGATATAAACCAGAACACCGACAACGATACCGAGAATGATCTGACCCTGTAACCACAGTGCGATCTTGCGTTGTGATCTCTTCCAGAGATCTATGATGTATTCATGATGCTTGACCGGTGCAACGATGCGCAAGAAATCATCCACACCGTCCTCCTTTACCGCCAGATAGAATGACAGCACGACGATCAGGATAAAACTCAACAACCCACCGAATATCGCGCCCAAAGTTTGGAATAACGTGTCAGTGTTGCCGGCGATCAATGATCGCAACTGATTGACGATATCTGTGAGCGACAGTGTATGTTCTCCGAAACTATACGATGAGCCAAAGTTGAGTCCGATGTTACTGATAGGGCTCCAGAGCTCTTGGAATGAAACCGTTTTTGGTAGAGTCGCTAGGAAATTGGTAGCATCACTGACGAGTAGAGGCATGAAGAAAACTAGAACGGCCGCAAGGAGCAATGACAATACGATATATATCGTGATCACGCTCGCCACCCTATGGATCTTGCGCCTCTTTAATCTCCGAACTAATGGCTCTATGGCCGAAGCGATAACTATCGCGGCTACCATGACGACCACAACATCTGACAAGTAGTATATCGCACCCATGAGGAGGAGAACGAGAAAGAAGCGAATGATCGTGCCCGTATTTATAGATATTTTGGCAATTGGATTTTGATCTGTCATGGTATTTATAATTATAATTATATGAATATTGATTTATAAATCAAATTTGAAATACGACTCGAATCCGTCCCCAGACTGGAATTTCCCTATTATGGCCATATTGAGACCCTTATCTACGAAGATCTGACGAGCGAGTTTTTGGATATCATCCGCGGTAACAGCACTGACCTTGGACATGAACTCCTCCGGCGTATCTATGCGCTTCTTCAATATTTCCTGCACACCACAATATTCCGCGCGCGATTCTGAGGTTTCCAGTTCGAGTAGAGTCGTTCCTGAGATGTAGTCTTTGACCTTCTTGAGTTCCGCCGGGCTGACGAGGTCATTCTTCAGATTCACACATTGCTTCAATATTTCTCTCACTGCTTCCTCAACTCTCACATTATCAACTCCCGCTGATATAGAGATTTCACCATGATCAGTTGACGCATCATGCGACGCGCGAATGTAATAACATATACCGAGCTCATCTCTCATCTTGGAAAATAGCCTCGAGCTCATTCCCCCTCCCAAGATAGTGGTCAAAACTGCCATGGTCGGTATCCTCGGATCAGTTATCGAAAATGTTCTGGCGGCGATAACTAGGTGTGTCTGATCTGTTTCTTTGAAAAAAGTCTTGATGGCAGGTAACTGTTGTTCCTCAGTGACGGCGAGTTTGGCTTTCTTTGGATCAGCAACAACACTAGAGAACGCTTTCTCGATCTTCGATATCGTCTCCCCTTCATCAAATGAACCGGCAACGAGAACTGTCGTGGCCGAACTCACGTAATTGTCCTTCCTATATTTGGTAAAATCTTCACGACTGAATGCGCGAATGTTTTCTTCCGAACCAAGGACACTCCATCCTGCCGGCTGATCGCCGAACATGAGTTCTCCGAGGATCTCGTGGACGCGACGCTGAGGTAGATCATTGTACATACGTACTTCTTCGATGATCACACCCTTTTCCTTGGTTATCTCCGCTTCATCGAATAGTGGATTCATGTACATATCACTCACTATATCTATGAGACTATCTAGACTGCGTGATGCTGCCTTGGCGTAATACCCAGTGAATTCCTGTGTCGTAAAGGCATTGTAATGAGCGCCCAACGAATCTAGCTCACGAGAGATGTCACTTGCCTTCGGTCGTCGTGGCGTTCCCTTGAAGACCATGTGTTCCAGAAAATGTGATATGCCGTTCTGCTTCTTTGTTTCATATTTCGATCCCGCCTCTACCATTACCAAGATAGTTACAGAAGGATTGTCTGTCATCGGAACAGTGATGATGCGCAAGCCATTATTTAGAACTGTCTTTGTGAATTTCATATATTAAATGTAGCACATAAGTATAATCTTGGTAACAGAGAAATTAGTAACCCACTCATACCTCTTTTCAGAGTCCAGACGACACGATTCTGCTGAATCGTCTGCGGCTTTGTTTCCAATATACCAGCACTGGTATATTGGTCACAAAATATCCTCGAGACTCAAGAGGCATGAGTGGGTTACAGAACGTATCAATTCTACTTCACCTCAATCTTATCCTTCAAATATTTTAGCAGATCACCTTCCGCCACTCTCTCCTGCTTCCCAGAATCACGGTCGCGAACTGTGACACCATTACCTTTTTCTATTGTTTCGAAATCGATGGTGACGCAGAATGGTGTTCCGATCTCATCCTGGCGGCGATAGCGCTTGCCGACATTACCATTGTCATCATAGTCAGTCATCGGAATGTCTTTCTGAATAGTAGCGAACACTTCCTCAGCTTTCTTCACGAGCTCAGGTTTATTGCGGAGTAGTGGAAAGACTGCAACTTTGTAAGGTGCCACGGAAGGATGTAGCTTGAGATATATCCTCTTGTCACCTCCCATATCATCCTCAGTATACGCGTCACAGAGTATCGCCAATACCGATCGATCCAATCCGAACGAAGGTTCGATGCAATGCGGCACGAATCTCTCCTTTTTCTCCTCATCATAATATGACAGATCGACTTTACTGAACTCCGAGTGCTGTCTCAGATCAAAGTCACCTCGATACGCGAGACCATACAACTCCTTCCTGCCAAATGGGAAATCATACTCAAAGTCTATCGTTCTCTTGGAATAATGTGCACGATCACTCTCTGGTATTTCCAGTTCATGAATCTTGGTGGCACTGAGGCCGATATCAGACATAAAGGCATTCATCTCCGCACGGAAATACTCGAATGACTTTTCCCAATCCTTTGGATCAACGAAGTATTCTATCTCCATCTGTTCGAATTCTCTCGAGCGAAAGAGGAAATCTCGTGGTGCGATCTCGTTCCTGAAGGCCTTGCCGATCTGTGCCATACCGAACGGTAGTCGAGGATGTTCAGTATCTAGAATATTTTTGAAATTCACAAACATACCCTGAGCTGTCTCTGGTCGCAGATATGAGATAGATGATGCATCCTGCACAGCTCCGACATGTGTCTCGAACATCATATTGAACTGTCTCTGAGCTCCGAGTTCCCCACCACAATCAGGGCATTTCCCTTTTTCCGAATCAGCAGCGGTTATCTGATCAGCACGAAATCTATGCTTGCACTTCTTACATTCTACCAACGGATCAGCGAAACCGGCCGCATGACCACTGGCCTGCCAAACTTTCTGATTCATGAGGATAGCGGCGTTCACTTTGAACATATTCCCTTTGCCCCAGACAAAGCGCCTCAACCACACTGATTGGACGTTCCATTTCAAGGCCTCGCCCAAAGGTCCATAATCCCACGTTCCCGCCAATCCGCCATATATTTCGGACCCCTGGAACACGAAACCTCGTCGCTTACATAGAGCAACTATTGCGTCCATCTTGTCTTCTATTTTATTCATACTGATATTCTACACTTAAAAAGGTCTTGGAGGCAATGGTCTATTTGACTTTATGGACTTTATGGACTTTACTCCACATTCCCATCTCCATCCTTGTAAGCAGGATCGGTACTGAATCTACTCGTCATATTACCTTGGGTACTAGTAAGCTTCGCGCCAGTAAATGAATCGAGACCCGTGAGTGTAGCCGTATCTATCAACATGATCGTCTGACCGATGAGATCAACTCCCGGCATCACCGACACCTGGAATGCCACCTCCCGCCTCTTGTTCGTATTCAATGTATAGGTGCCGATATTACCTACTTGCCAAGTGATCTTGCCAGTATTGGAATCATAAGTAACATTCTCGCTACTAGGACTGACATTCTTCATCCATTTCACATTTGTCGGCAGTATAGCTGTAACCTCAGCATTACCGACAGGATTCGAAGTGTTATCAACATCCCAGATCACGGTGAACGTCGTCACCTTCTCCGCCTTGAGTGGTACAGGACCAGTGTTCGTGAATGGGCCGACTGTGCGCACGACCCTACCAGACAGACTGACATTCGAAGCGACACGGATCGTCCTAGTCGCCGCCGCAGACAAACTACTCGATACACCTGTTTCCTGTGTGCGATTTCCAGAGACGGTTACCGAAGTCAGTATTTGTGGATTGGTGACGGAACTATTAACAGTACTAGTACTCTTTGGGATGAGACTGAACGAAACCACACCAGTCGCACCTGCCGCAACTGACGCCAGGTCAGGATTGGTTTGTTGATTCCAGACGATCTGATCTGATATTGATTGGAAACTTCCTAAACGAGGTTGAACGTTCAGCTTGTCGTACGCAGTACCAGATAGCTTGGCAGTTATAACCATATTGGAAACAAAAACGGGCAGATTGTTTACCCAGTCAATCTCGATATTGTTACTAGATCCTGATTGGCCTATATAGTCAGTACTGGTCTCGTCACCATTTATCGATACTGCCAATGAGATGAACGGCTTCTGCACAGTCACATCATGCTCTACCGCCATGTATTGCGTCCCGATATTTTTCTGATCCGTTGAACTCTGTGCCCCAACTGCGAATCTGAAAACTCGGAGTTCACTGTCTTCACCAGTTAGCTTTCCATGAATAATGATATTCCTCGCTCCACCTGGAGGTATGTCACCTATTTTCCAAGTCGCGTTGTCTGTGAGTGGCTTGATATCAGCAGAGATGAATGCGTAACCTGGTGGATACTGTGCTTTCATAACAATACTCTTCAATGTGTCCTGAGAATTGGATTTGAGGCCCACCTTCATATCGAACTCCTGACCAGATGCGACCTCCTTGAATGTATCTACTGTGACACTGATCGGCGAAGAACTGATGAGGACGTCATACGTAGTATTTTTCGTAAAAAGTGAATTGGAGCCTTTGACTTTGTAAGCGACTGTTACAACGATACTTCTCTGAGTATTTTCTTCTCCGAACATGATAGCTTTCACAGTCTTCTCTGCGGCGCTCCCTGCTGATATATCCCCTAACAATTCTTGAAACTTCTTCAATTCTTTGGTCGAATCAACCGGATCTGTTGTACCTGCGGGAAATTCTACGGCGAGGTCTGCTGTCTGTAGATCAACATTGTTCTTGTTGGTTACAACGATATCGAACGCCACTGGTGTTCCACCTGGAACAGAGACTGGGGCATTCACCGTGATCGTGATGTTATCAGCAGAGATCAGGTTTGATCCATTGAAAAATAGGTATGCCCCTGTACCTAGAGCGATAACGCAGAAGATCGCGGAGCCGATCAGTATCTTTGTAAAATATGACATGGAATTATCTTCGTAGTGCTGATTCAGAGTTGGGTCAACAACGACTTCCTTCGGTTCTTCCCAACTAGTCTGAACTTCCGGAGTTCTATCTATGAAACGCAACTTGCGACGAGTACGCACATCAGGCGCTCCTCTCGAATATAGAGACTTCTTCAACTCTTCAATGTAACTTTTATCTTCTGGCTGCGTCACCGCTACATTTTACAACTAAATGGATCAAATGACCATTGACCAACGAAAAAGTCGCTACCAACTAGGCAGCGACTGTGAATTTCTGTACTTGGAATTGCATTCATGACACTATTCGAGAATGACAGATCATTGGAAACGAGTTCTGAGCCATCGAACGAACCTCGAGGACCAATGATCGCGCTTGGCTTTCATGGTGGCGATAAGTTCCAGTTTTCGCTCCCTGTTCGATACCGTATGGGCTGGCGTTCTCCAGATGTCTGTCGGCCTCAATCTGTCATAGAGTGCAGCTTCCTGCCTATTCATTTTTGCGTGCATACTGAGTACGATACTAACACGAATAGAGGTCCGAGAACATCTGACCTCTCGGACCGCGGCTCGGCGACCAATATCTCATATTTCACACTGGATCACTCACAGCATCGACTCCTTCAGTGCCCTATTGATATGTTGATTCAATAATGTCCTCTTGCTATGAAGTTCGACTAACAATACCCGATCGATATCTTTCGATTGCAAGATACTATCGATCCCCGAGATATTTCCAATATAGCCCAATGTAAATAGCATCCTAGCTACTATCAATGATTCCAGAGTTATTATCTCTTCCGCCTGTCCTGAAACATTCGCCAAATAATTCATCTCCAGAAACTTGGCGCACGCGATGATGTAATCGAACAATTCTGGGTGTGCCTCTTCACCATGGAGAAGTCTACGCAGGAGTAGGGCTATCCTAGCAACGATCTCCTGTGCATCTAGTCTCAGATCTCCCAGTTTTGCTCGTAAACTTACTGGCCCTGAGATTGCCGACAAGTCACATCGTATATCTGTACTGGCACTAACGATCCTCCAATACTCCCTTCCTCTCACCAGCGAATATGTGCCGAATGAATAATCTTGGATATGATATCGGAGTTTCGACTTTTCCAATCGTATTCCCTGCGCCGTAGCGTAGATGAGTCCAAATTCGCGCGTAAATATATTCAATATTTTACCCGCATCTCCATAAGGACGCGAACCAACGATGAATCCAGCTGTAGTGTGAATAGTATGCATATCGACAAGGCCTCGCCTCGTCATCATTATATGACCACTATCGATCTATTCATATCCTTGACAAACATAGTGATCATGCTATGCTCGTTTCAGATAAGTTGACGCGAGTCGCGACTTTGCCGGAAAGCCATACCCCGGTTAGGTCGCTCGACACAAAGCCCCGCCATGTCACCACCGGCCGCGGATGGATACCTCCAACCACCGCCGCAGGTTTTCCGGGGCACACGTCAACCTTGCTCCCTCCTCCAATGCAAACTGTTCCTGTATGCATCGGGAGCTCACTGGGCGTACGACTTGCTTCCTGTCGTGCGCCCTTTTTCATATCTCACTGAGTATCTGCCTACTAGATTCCCAATTTTACCGACATATCACCGACCATTTGCGTCTCCCCCTCAACACCGGTATATAGAATGACATTCAGTGAAGTTGCTCCAATTATTGCTGGCTCATTCCTTTCGACGAACTTCCGACCTTCGTCATCGACTTCGATTTTCAAATCTACCTTGTCATTCAGTGTCAGTCCCTTCTCTTTACGCAGATCCTGAATCATGCGGATAAGTTCACGGACCATGCCTTCTTCTTTGAGTTCCGCAGAGATCACGATATCGAGATCTATTCTCACGCCACCAGAATCTATAAATAGATGGTTGTCCTTTTCTACAACTTTAGATTTCGCGTCACTGGACGACGGCTCTAGAGCTGTCGATCCCATAACAACCTTCTCTGACACGACACACTTTACATTCAATTTTTCTTTGATGATGTCACGAAAACCCTCTGAGATATCTGCCACAGGCTTTTCTGAAGACACTTTCCCTTCATTGGTAACACCAACACCGAGATCATATACCAATCTCGCCAATGGCTGTCGAACACCTATCTTCTTGTGTGAACGTAGTGATAATGCCACTTCGACGATCTTTCGCGTCGTTCCCATCTGAGCGAGCAACTTCTCATCTATCTTGTGTGCGGTCGGCCAATTCTCTAGATGCACACTCTCGAGCTCGCCTCCTACCTCTCCATAAACGTGATCCGCGAAAAATGGTGCCATAGGTGCCATGACCTTCGAAAGCGTCATGAGGACATAGCGTAGAGTCATGAGCGCCTCAGACTTCTCTGTGGCACTACCCTTGAAACGATCCCTGGAACTCTGCAAATACCACTGAGAAAGATCGGCGATAAAATCTCTGATCGCTCTAGTTGGTTCTAGGAATTTGTAAGCATCTAGATTTTCCGTAACAGTCTGAATGAGCTGATCCAGGCGATTCAATATCCATCGATCGAGGACATTCGAGAGACTAGAGTTCCAACCTTCACCAAGATTTCGGCTGGTGGATACCGTGTAAGATATGGAGTGATCGGCATACAATTTATAGAATGACAAAACATTCTCCACCATATTGAATACTTTCTTGACCATCTCATCAACGGTCTTCTCGTCAAAGTTTTTGGAATCGCCAGGTTGATTGACCGAATACATCCACAGACGCAATGCGTCAACTCCGTATTTATCCATCATTTCCCATGGACTAACGACATTACCTATCGATTTGCTCATCTTCTTGCCCTTCACATCTAGAACGTGCCCGAGACAAATAACATTCTTGTAGGCCGCTCCTTTGCCCATGATCGTACCGATCGCATGCAATGTGTAGAACCACCCCCTTGTCTGATCGATCGCCTCAGAGATGAAATCCGCCGGATATGGCATCTTCTCATTCTTTGCACCCAAGATATGATCTTGCGCAAAAGGCATAGATCCAGAATCGAACCAGACGTCCATAACCTCCTTGGCACGGTTCATCGGACTACCACAATCACAGACCAATTTCACAGCATCTATGAATGGTCGGTGTAGATCGAGTTCATAGTTGGCATCATGTGGCACCTTGGAAAAGTCTACTTTTCTAACCTCGGCATTCCCGATAAAGTCTCCGGTTTTTCTCAGGCTCTTGGCACTCTCTATATCTATGCCCGCGGCCGCTGCACACAATAACATTGCAGGAGTCTCATGAGTGATGATCAGTATATTCTTTCCTTCGTATTTGCTATCAATATCATAGAGGAATTCACCTGTTCTTTTCTTTATATCCATATAATCCTCTCCCCCTTCTGGTCTCCAGAACCATCTATCTTGACCGACATGAGCATGACCGAGTTCAGAAACTGGCTTACCCTCGAAAACTCCAGTGCTATATTCTCCGACACGTTTATCGACGATCACCTGTGACGCATCCAACCCTAGTGCAGGCGCCACGATCCTGGCGGTTTCCAATGTTCGTAATACTGGTGAGACGTATATGAGATCGATCTTCAATGACTTCAGTTGCTTCATCGCGGTCTCGATCTGCGTCCTACCTTTCATGGTCAGATGATTCGTCGTCGTGATGCTACTGTCGAGAATGCCCAAGATATTATTATCAGCCTCACCATGTCGCATGACATAATATGTATTCCTCGGTTTCTCGGTGATCTCAGCAACAGAGCCGATCACCCTGTTAGCATGACAAGAGTGACATGTCCATACCGGTAACGGCGTTCCCCAGTATCTCTCACGCGATATTGCCCAATCTTTGACTTCACGAAGCCACTCACCAAACCTCCCTTCTTTGGTATGGTCTGGCTCCCAATGAATGCTCTCATTTTCCTTGACCAACTTTTTGCGAAGTTCTGACATCCGGATGTACCAGCTGTCACGTGCAAAATATATGAGTGGTGTGTGACAGCGCCAACAGAATGGATATGTATGCTCGTATTTTTCCTTGGCAAACAAAAGTCCGCGGCCTGCCAGGTCCCTGATGATGGTCACGTCGGTGTTAGGATCTTTGACAAAGGCACCAGCCAAGAATCCAGCCTCCTTCTTGAATGTCCCGTCCTCATGAACCAGATGATATTTTGGCAAACCAACCTTTGTACCGAGTTCAAAGTCATCCTGACCATACATGACCGCCGTATGCACTATGCCTGTACCATCAGAGGTGGTGACAAAGTCTGCGGCATATACTTTGTACGCTTTCCCTAATTTTTCCTTTTCAGCACCTGATATATGGTCTTTGAGAAATGGGTAAAGTGGCTCGTACTCTACTCCGACGAGGGCAGAACCTTTGATGGTTTCGACTATTTCTGGTTCGGTGAACTGACCTTTGATCACCTCGTATCTGTCTTTGGCGACGATATAGACACTACCTGCACTCTGAACCTTCACATAATCAATCTTTGGATTCACAGCCAAACCAACATTGCCTGGCAATGTCCACGGAGTAGTTGTCCAGGCCAATAAGTATGTAGGCGATGTCTGATTTTGAATTTTGGATTTTGGATTTGTTTCGGATTTTGGATTTGGAATTTTGAATTTGACTGTCAACGAGAGGTCTTTCACAGTCTGATATCCTTGTGCCAATTCGTGTGATGATAATGCCGTACCACATCTCGGGCACCATGGCACTACCTTATAATCTTTATAGAGCAATTCTTTGTCATCCGCAGTTTTTATAACATTCCAAACTGCCTCGATATATTTGGGCTTGTATGTGATGTATGGATCCTTGAGGTCTACCCAATAGCCGATCCTCTCCGTGAACTCTGTCCATTCATTTACATATCTCCAAACACTCTCTTTGCATTTGTCATTGAATGCACCGATACCATAAGAATCGATCTCTTTCTTGGACTTCAATCCTAGCTCTTTCTCCACTTGCAGTTCGACTGGCAGTCCATGAGTATCCCAACCTCCCTTCCTTCGCACATGATAACCGCGCATAGTTTTGTAGCGTGGAATGGCGTCCTTGAATGCACGCGCCTCGAGGTGGTGAATACCTGGATGCCCATTGGCTGTCGGTGGTCCTTCATAGAAAACGAACTCCCCTTTTGGAGCCTTGCCAGCTGGCCACTTCTCCAATGTTTTTTCGAAAATACCCTTCTCTTTCCATCGTGCCAAAATCTTCTCCTCACGAAGCGCGTGAGTGCTTTTCGGGATCTTGACTCCTTCGGGCTTTGTGTTGTCTATCTGATCAGCCATTTTGTTTGTAGGCCTATTCTAGCACCAAGGATAGATCCTGTCAGTAAATCTACATCCTCTTCGGTACCTTGATTCCGAGCAACCACAATCCTTCTGTCATCGTCCTCAAGAACGCCCTGGTAACGAGCAGTCGATAGACCGACAACGGGTCATGGATGTCTATGATAGTTTGTGTCGCATAAAATGCATTGAATGCGCCGGCGAGCTGCACGAGGTAGTTCGCCACACCCTGTGGTGCATATTCATCTCCTGCGCGCCCCGCGATATCAGTGAATCGGATGATCAGTCTCTCGAGCAGGCCGACTGTCTCTGGCAACATTACTTCCCCCTTGTCCAGACCCTTTATACCCTCCTTGAGCGCTTTGTCCAATATCGACTGCGCCCTAACCGCTGAATACTGCAGATATGGCCCAGAATCTCCTTCGAAGGATATAGATGCCGCAGAGTCAAAAACGACATTGCCACCGATCGCCTGGCGGAGGATGGTGTATTTGATAGCACCGATCGAGATCATATCTGCGATCTCGTCCGCCTCATCGACATCGAATGCTTTATCGGCGATCTTTTCCATGACCATCTTCTTCATATCTCCGATCAATGACTCGGCAGTTATCACATTGCCTGTTCTAGATGACATCTTGCCAGTGGCAAACCTGAGCATACCGTGTCCGATATGTATGGTCTTTGAACCGTTCTTCTCATCGATCAAAGAAAGTACTTTCGTAAGCACTTTGAAATATTCATTCTGCTCGTTGGCTGTGATGATGATGGACTTTGTGGCATCTGGATATTTCTGAAATTTTGTTACGTTCAATCCAACATCCTTCGTCTCATATGTCGGCAGTCCGCGACTATTCACGAATACGCGAGTATGTAGACCGTGATCTTCACCTTTGAATACTATCGCTCCATCACTCTCTTCGAATACACCGATATTCGCACCCGAATCTGTCGATTTTGTATCATCCGATCTTTCGGCTTGTTCACCTTTCATATGCTCCCTCACCACCTTCATGCCTACCGGAGCCATCTCACTCTCGAATATTTGCCGGTCGAACTTCGTACCCAACAATTGGTAAAGCATATCGAAATGTTCCAAACTCCATGCCCTGCCCTTTTCATAGAGATCATTCACCGCTTCATCAGACTCATCGTAGACTGCCTGGTTCAATTCATCTATCTCATTCTTCGCCGACGGGTCAGTGTCATAGATATTGGTACCTTCGACATACATCTTGCCCAGAAATGCCGTCCTCTCTGCTATAGGTGCCGCTTCACTCGGTATCTCACCTAGGTGCAGTTGCATCGCCCAGATCGCCTTGGCGATATGCAGACCGATATCCGACGGATAGCAGATTCTCACAACTTTCGCGCCACCAAATTCTATCAACCTAGAAATGGATTCCCCGATAGTATTCGACATGACATGCCCGATGTGAAATGCCTTGAACGTATTGGGGTCTGTGTATTCGATGAGAACGGTGTTCCCTTTTCCGTCCTTTTGGGAGGAGTAGCTTCCTCCCTCCTGCCGGCCGGCAGGCACGGCAAACCCGTAAAAGGAATTGGGAGAAACCTCTCCTCCCAAGCGGGCAGATTTACTAATCTTAACAACATCCTCCGCAAAAACCTTATCCTCAATTTTAAAATTTATGAATCCCGGTCCAGCCATAGAAATATCTCGTATTCCCAATCCTTCAATCTTTGAATTCTTCAATCTTTCAATGATTTTCTCCGCCAACTCCTTCGGAGCCATCTGCAATTGCTTGGCATATGAGAGTGCGACGTTCGTCGAAAAGTCTCCGTGGTCCAGATTTTCCGGATAATCTATCTTTACCAGTGGCTCGGAGATGCCGAGATCTATGAGAACAGTCCTCAATGCGTCGATGATGTATTGCTTCATACATCAATATTACCAGAGATGAGACATATGGCGCATATTGACAATCTCGATAAAAGGAGTATAGTGCAAAATGGCTAGGAGAGACGAAGGTTGAATCTCCTGCACCCGCTTCGTTCGCGAACACCACTTAGAAGTACCGAACGGGCCCGTGCGAACCAATGGGAAAGCTAGGTTCCTCACCGACGCGGTAGATATAGTAAGCCAACGCTGGTTAAATTCCTTGACAGCGACCTATCTACTGACGATCCCACGCAACCAGCGCAGCAGCCATTCGCCATATATCTGTGATGATGATTTCATCCAATCTCATAGACAGTGTCTGCCGAATCGGCCGCGATCGCGAGTGATCCTTTGGGACTTCGCGATTTTTTATATATGAATACCAGACCTACGAAACTCACCGACCTACGCAGCCTTCAGTATCTTATCGATCCTCATCGCGATCTTTTTGAAATCTTTCTCTTTACCGCCACGAGTCGTCTCCGCAGCCGTACCCAGACGTATACCCGAAGGATCTGCTGGTGGGCGCGTATCGAATGGGATGGCGTTCTTGTTCACGATGATACCCTGTGCTTCTAGTCTGTTACTAGCATCCTTACCGGAAACTCCGCCGGCACCGCTATCATTCTTCGTGCCTCCGTGCCACGTATCGACGAGGATAAGGTGACTGTCTGTCCCCTCTGAGATGATCCTCCAGCCCAGCTTCTTCAATTCGGCCGCTAGTACTGCGGCATTCTTCACTACCTGCTTTGCATATTTCGCAAACTTCGGACTAGCCGCTTCACGTAGAGCTACTGCCACCGCGGCAATCTGATTCATATGCGGGCCACCTTGAAGACCTGGGAAAATAGCTTTGTCTATCTTCTTGTCCAACTCTCGTGCATCACGCCTCACGAAGATGAGTGCCGCTCTAGGACCACGAAGCGTCTTGTGAGTCGTTGTGGTCACAATATCTGCATATGGGAATGGTGAAGGATACACTCCCCCAGCAACGAGCCCTGCGATATGTGACATATCTACCATGAGCAGAGATTTTGCCGCATCGGCAACCTCTCTCATGCGCGCCCACTCTATGATCCTCGGGTACGCCGTATAACCACTGACGATGAGCGCAGGCTTTTCTCGAACGGCCATCTCGCGAAGCTGGTCGTAGTTCAGTATCTCCGTAGCTTGATCAACTCCATATGGGATCTGAGTCCAGAATTTCCCAGACGCCGTAACTTTCTGACCATGAGTGAGATGTCCTCCCTGGTCCAGTGCCATTCCCATGATTTTAGGAGTAGCTTGCACAACCGGAGGAACAGACTGATCCGCAGTAGCAGTATCCCCTTTTACATGTGTTGCGCCGAGTACTCCCATATATACTGCCAGATTTGCCGGCGATCCAGACAAGGCTTGCACATTTACATGCCACTCCTTGGGATCTAGTCCGAACAACTTCAATGCTCGTTCCTTGCAGAGCTCCTCGATCTTGTCCACGATCTCATTACCACCATAATACCTCTTGCCTGGATAGCCCTCGGCATATTTATTGGTCAGCTCTGATCCGAGCGCTTCCATGACGTCTTTTGAAACATAGTTCTCGGAAGCGATCAGGTTCACAACTTTCTTTTGTCGCTTCTTTTCGTTTCCGATCAATTTCCTTATTTGTGTATCTTTCATAGTTTTTTTAATTTAATATTGTCTACGACAAACCGCATTGTAACATGAAAAAGGAGGTGTCACGACTGTGCGACACCTCCTACCTATGCAAGACACTACACCAAACCAAACCAAACCAACTCAGCATACTATTCAGTATACAATGAAAGACCTCGTTCAAAACTACGAACAGCGTAGCTCCCCTCACCGAGGACAGAAGGGAAAAATGGAGACCGAGTAATAATTGGAACATGATGAACCTCAACTACGGTCTCAGTTTGGTTTCCCAGTTGATGAATTCGCGAATGAATAAAAAGTCCAGAACTTCACGTTTTCACAAACCAGTTGACCTTAGCACCGAATTAGTGCCTCTGGTGTATTAGATTACTCCTATCATAAATATATTGCAAGGTAGTTATACACAGGGTGCTTCGAGGAGATCTGCCCTAGTCAAAAAAAGGCCCGTCACAGCAACTTGCCATGACGAGCCATGCAGATCACTTCCCTGTACTGCCGAATCTCCCCTCTCCTCGTTTCGTCTCTGACAATTTCTGAACTTCCACGAGCTCGGCTATGGCAACTGGGAACACCACGATCTGCGCCAGTTTGTCACCCTTACTGATCTTGTATATTTTCTTCCCTAGATTGATCAAGTTCACATTGTACTCGCCACGATATCCCGCATCAAAGACACCACCCATCGTATGGATGCCGGCGTTCTTGGGTAAGCTTCCTTTATCCTTGATGATCGCCGCATAGCCAACGGGAAACTCCATAGCAAAACCAACATCGAATATCTGTCTCTGGCCAGGCTTGAGAACATGATCACTCAGGGCAAATACATCCATGCCCACATCACCTGGATGAGCGTAGCTCGGCATTTTCGCGTCTTTATGGAGTTTTTTGATTTTGATTTTCAGAAATTTATATTAACATAAAAACTGAGCTCATCGGAACGTTGCAAAAGTTCGCAACGAAATGTAGTGTAAGTCTAGAATAGTCAACACAAGATAAAAACAGTACAATTCACAATATGAGATCACCCAATGAACGCACACCAGACAGCCAGTACCGTGATGTTCTAGAGAAGATCCTCCGAACAGGTCGCGAGGTCAAACCGATCCATGGTGAGAAAGCTCGCATGTTGATCGGCCTACAACTCCGATATGACCTCAGCAACGGTTTCCCCCTCATTCCTGACAGAGACCTTGGAACACTCATGAAGGGTGCCCTATCTGAACACTTCGCTTTCCTCCATGGTGCCAGGACGCAAAAGGAGCTCGAGGCATGGGGTTGCAAGTGGTGGAGTCGCTGGGTCACACCAGAGAAATGTGCCGCCTTTGGCCTCGAAACTGGAGACCTAGGTCCCGGTTCATACGGACCTGCATGGGCAGCCTTCCCTACTGCCGAAGGTAAACCTTTCAACCAGATCCTCGAAGTTGTTCGTCAGATCAAGGAGCGGCCATATCTCCGTACTCATGTGATCACACCATGGATACCACAATATGCCATCCAACATTCAGGACTGACTCGCAAAGTCGTTGTTGCTCCATGTCATGGATACATCCATGTCCTAGCCTTCCCGGAAACCAAGGAAGTCAGTGTTCACCATTTCCAGAGGAGCGGAGACATGCCAGTCGGTGTTCCATTCAACATCATTCAGTATGCGGCTTTTACACTGATGATCGCTCAGATCATCGGCTATACACCACGTGAATATGTGCACACCATCTCCGATGCGCACATATACGAGAGCCAATACGCCCTAGTCGAGGAACTGTTGAAACGTGAACCTCGGAAATTGCCGACAGTTACACTGAACCCATCTATCATGGATATCATGGACTTCAGGCCTGAACACTTCACTCTCTCCGACTACGATCCACATCCGTCAATGAAGATCCCAACACCTGTATGAGTAAGGGTTTCGTCAACCAAGAGAATACGCACTCGAGACCAGATGGCGCTTATGGTGAAGTCATCAGAAAGATCGCTACAGATGGCGTTTGCCCGTTTTGTCGAGAACATCTCACGGAATACCACAAACATCCATTGGACGAACGTAAGTTCTGGTGGGTCACAGACAATATGTGGCCATACAAACCATCACTTCAGCACAAACTAGTGATACACAAGGAGCATGTGAGTCATGTAAATGAACTCTCCAACGATGCCTGGGTGGAGCTTCTAGAAATTCAAAAGGAGTTGTCAGCCAAGCTGAACATAGTCGGCGGAACATTGGTGATGCGTTTCGGTGAGACACACTTTACCGGTGCCTCGGTCTCTCATCTTCATACCAATCTCGTCCAGTCCGATCCAGAGGACCCGTCCTACGATCCCAAAAAAGGTTTGGTGACACGTATCGGATAGGTAGTACTCACACATCTTCACTCGTCAGAATGAACGGCAACGCCGAGATTCACTGCACCAATATCACCTCGACCCCAAAATGGTCGAGGATTTTTTCTGCATCGAGCAGTGAATAACCTTTTGAATAATAGACTTTCTTCACACCAGCGGTACCTATGAGTCGTGCGCAGTTAGGGCAAGGGAATGTCGTGGAGTAGAATGTTGTCCCCTTCAATGATATCCCCTTCTTGGCGGCGATAGCTATAGCCTCAGCCTCGGCATGTATCGAGGTATAGACCTCCTGATGTTGGCCAGCATCAAAGTTACTCCTAGGGTCTCCATTCATTGCCAGATGGAAATCTGTCGGCAGGTGATGATTGTATGTGGAGATAACCACTTTCCCACTCTTCATAACCAAACAAGATATCTGCCTCCACCAGTCACTGCTCTTTTGTGCCAGTGTAAAAGCCTTGTCTATCACCTTCCTATGAAATACTTCCTCAGTGATCTTCCTGCCTTCTGATACGACATTCTCTTTCAATGTTATCACCCTGTTCCAACGCAAGAAGACGGAAACGAATGATAGCTCTTTGTTCTTCAGATATTTTATGGCGATATCTCGGCACACCTCATCATCGGGCATGATGATGTGACCGTATCTGAATGATGCTAGCTGCTTCTTACCAACTGTCGCGATCTTCCTGTTTGTGAGAACCGACTTCAGCGCCGTCGTAATCTTTCTGGCCGGTAATAGTCGGAGATCGCGCGTCAGATGAACGTAACTTTGTACCAACTCATCATCGAGGACCAGTATATCTCCGTCATTCTTATTGAAAAAATCCACGTACCCAGAATGAATAACGGGCACGAAAGCCAGGATCGCAGATTTATTCTTCTTCGACATCATTTTTGAATTCATTTATTTCTTCCTTACTCGATCGAGAAATCTCTTTGTTAAACTGGAAACTTCTCGGGCGAGCTTCTCTGCACCCTCCATAGTCAGATTGCGGATCCTGGCGGACGTCGTCGTCGTAGCCTGAGGCGGCAAAGTAATGATCTCCTTACAAACGCCCCGATATTCCTCTGCCATCGCTCGAGTAAAATCCGTCGTTGACTGGGAAACGACCAATACATCCGGCCGCACTAGTCTGATGAGATCGCCGATACCGTGGTTAGCCTGGCGCAATGTGACGACATCCACATGGCGCAGATGTACCAACATTTTCAGTCTCTCCGTTTCTGGGACGATCGGCCTATCTGGACCCTTCCTCTTGCGTGTAAGTTCATCAGAATCAACACCGACGATCAGAATATCTCCATAGGACTTTGCATTCTCGAGATATGCCGCATGGCCCTCATGGATGAGATCGTAAACACCTTGTGTCAGGACTACCTTGTATCCCATCTCCTTGAATGTCTTCACTATCTTCTCCAGATCCTTGTAATCAGGAACATACCTCTGGGCCAGATTCGATCCTAGGGAAATGATGTGCTTGATAGTCGTCTTTGTACCATTCGTCGAGACCTTGGGTATGTCTCTCACGTTAGTTATCTTTATTCCGTTCGCTTCCTTTGAGGACTTTTTCATTCACCAAGTATAATCTAGTGAATCGGAAAAGCAATACATGACAATGCTCGATTCTTGTATCAGAATATTCACCAGCAAATATACAATGCTATAATCATACACATGAAAGTATTCATTATCTCCTGCCTCACGGCAGACGGCTATATAGGTAAACATTCGACGCATGCCGCGATGTGGACCAGCAAAGAGGACAAGAAGCGCTTTATCGAGATCACCAAACGTGCCGGTGTCATCGTTATGGGCCAGAACACCTGGACGACTCTAGGTGGCAAGCCGCTCAAGGACAGACTGAATATCGTCTACTCCCCCACTCCACTGCCGACCATCGAAGGAATGGAAGTCACTACGAAAAGTCCTACTGATCTCATAGCCGATCTAGAATCTCGCGGTTTCAAAGAAGTTGCCATCTGCGGCGGCTCACAGATATACACGATGTTCATGAAGGCTGGCCTAGTAGATACCCTATATCTCACCATCGAACCTGTCGTATTCGGAGATGGTATGAGGTTGTTCAAAGAAGACATGGACTACAAACTGACTTTGGCAGAATGTACGAAGACTGATACGGGTACGCTCTTGCTGACATACAGTGTTAGTAGATGAAGCACCAAGTATTCCTTCATGGGGTAATTCCCTCCGTCGTCTGCGGGCGCTGATCGCTGGCTACCCGTCCTCGACGCACTACGGAAATTACCCCATGGAGGGAAATTCTCTCAAACTACAAAAAAATCGCACACCCTATAAATAGGATGTGCGATGTGAAAAAGATGACGAGTCACAAAAGATCAGTAAGCTGACGCCATTACCTTCTGCCGGATCGGGCTTCGCGTGGACCTATCGCAAATGTCGGCAGCACACGGCACGATCTCGCCGAGATCGTTATAGAGTCGGAAATGGACTCTATTACTAGGTTCGAGATGATCGACCCCGAACTTTCTGAGAGCGGCCTTGGCCGTATCGAGTCCGAAAAATTTGTCGATCTGAACACAGATGAGAACCGGCTTCCCCAGTCGTACAGAGGAGAGAGCTTGGGCGAGACAGCGTAGAGACATCCCGTTGTGAACCCAGACCAGGATATCCGCCTCGGCAGCGGGATCTAGATCATGGATGGCATCATACTTATCATCACGCTCGAGAGCTGTTACTGGCAATTCCTTACTGGTGATATCGACACCCTGAACCTGCCTAAAAAGCTCTTGTAATCTAGGCATATCGTGCTTGAGGAATTCCTCGGATACGCCGGACATTGGGTAAGTTAAGTGGATTTTCATAGTTTCAATCTGACGAAATCCTACCATCTGAAAGGAATCTGGCAAGTACATGTCGCCGTCAAATAAAATAAGGCCTCTACAGCCTCATTTTATTCTGACAAGCGAAGATGTGTGAATATTTTTATATTCACAACATCTGAGTCGAAGTCAGAACAAACGAGTAAATACTCCGCAGCTTGCTGCGTAAAGAAGCAGAGCTTCCACTTAATACCTCGCCAGCTTGCTGCGAGGTAGTTTATTTTACACTTCTAATATTGTATTATTTGACGTCCACACCCATAGATCTAGCTGTACCAGCGATGATCTTGGCGGCCTGATCGATCGTATTGGCATTGAGATCCGCCATCTTCCTTTCCGCGATCTCACGAGCTTGCGCCTTGGTGATAGTGCCGATCTTCTTGGTATTTGGCTTCCCAGATCCTTTTTCCATCTTCAGCGCTTTCAAGATGAGACTTGAAGCCGGTGGAGATTTGAGCTTGAAATCATATGTACGATCTTCGTAAACAGTGATGAGTACTGGTATCATGTCCCCCATCATTCCCTTTGTCGCCTCGTTGAACTTCTTGGTAAAATCACCAATGTTAACACCAGCTTGACCTAGTGTAGGTCCCAAAGGAGGCGCAGGAGTGGCCTTCCCAGCAGGAGCGATGACTTTGACTTTCTTTATGATTTTCTTTGCCATGGTTGTGGTACTTTACATCAAGTTAATCGAATAAGCAAGATTTACACCTTCTTCACCTGCAAGAAGTCGAGTTCTACTGGCGTCTCTCGTCCGAACATAGAAACCAAGACTTTGATCTTGCCTCTCTGTGTATCTACTTCCGCGACCTTACCTTCGAAGTCCTTGAATGGTCCGTCAGAAACTTTGACGAGGTCACCAGTCACGAGATCGATAGAATGTTCGGTATTACCTTTCTGCATACGTGCAAATAGGGTTTCGACTTCCTTGGCTTCCAATGGAACTGGTGAAACTCCTGCCCCGACGAAACCAGTCACGCGTGGTGTATTGCGAACTATATACCAGGAATCATCCGTAACTATCATCTCCACGAGAACGTAACCAGGATAGATCTTTTCCTCCTCTTCTATCCTCTTGCCAGCTTTGACTTTGATCTTCTTCTCTGTAGGCACGATAACATTGAAGATCTTGTCCTCCATACCGAGCGACTCGATACGTTGTTTCAAGTTTCGTGCGACCGCGTTCTCATAGCCCGCGTATGTATGTATCGCGTACCAATTCCTCTCTCCTGTTATGTGTTGTTTTGTCATGGTAAATGTAAGATTAGAACAGCAATGTTAGCAATCTAGAAAATACAAAGTCCGAAAGTCCGAGGATTGCTGCCGTAGCGATCGACACCAAGATAACGAGAGTCGTGAATCGTATCGTCTGTTGTCGAGTTGGCCAATTGACATGAGCCATCTCTGCGCGTGTATCTTTGATGTAATTTGTGATTCTCATGTGATTTTGAGCCCTTTTACGGAGCAGATTGATATTTTTATTAAAAAACCCCGCCTGGGGATAACATATGTATATTATACCCTTTGAAGCGTCAAGTCAATGGCGCCCAGTGAATGTGTTCCGAACGCACTTGCGTCCACTCACCTCATAACAATGAATGGTGCAGGGGTACGGATATTTTCCATGCCCTGCCTGCCGGCAGGCAGGTGGAAAATTCCTCGTGCTCTCACCAGTGCTCGCAAGCCCCCTTCACCCTTCATTGTTATTCGGCTCAGTGTGTAGTAATACCTACTTTATCTCATACGTAACTGAGACACTACTCGTCACCTTCTGTTCGCCAACAGATACCTCTGGAGCAGCTGATGCTGTTGCTGCCATCATCTTGGCAGAATTATCCATGTTATACATCATCGGTCGTGGCGAATTACTGCTTTCTGAGAAACTGACGACGCGTACGAGACTGACACCGAGCTGTTTGGCCAACTCCTTGGCCTTCGACTGCGCATTGGCTATAGCAACACCGCGTGCCTCAGCCTGTACAGACTCTGGCTTATCAACAGAGAAATTTAGACCGTTGACATTCTGAACTCCTATAGAGCCGATCGCGGCGAACAGTGTGCCCGCTTTACTCAAGTCACGAACCTTGATCTGTGTACTCTGACTAACATCGTAACCAGTGAGAACTGATCTGGATGGTGGGCAACTATTCGCAGTACATGGACTACTCTGATATTCATAATGCGGGTTGATATTGTATGAAGTCGTTTGGATATCCTTGTCTACAACTCCGCCACTACGAACCGCCTTGAGAGCAGCATTCACTTTGTTGGTAGCTTTTGTCTGAGCATCGACGACGGCCGCTGATGTCTCTGTCACAGTAAAGGAAAATGTGGCGACATCCGGTATCGCTACAGCATCCCCTGTTCCTTCGACAGAAATAGTATTGACGACTTGATCACTCTTGCCGACATAACCGATGGATTTCAATTCTTTCACAGACACAACAACGAGGAATATAGTTAGTAAAACCAATGCGCCGACAGCTGTTTTCCAAAAGTTTTGTGGAATATTCATTTGATTAATTGTAATTATTGTAATTGTTAATACTTCAATGATATACGAATCTACGAATATTACAAATATGCGAATGATTACGAATGTTATCTAGCCTACTCATGTGGATTCGTATCCATTCGCATATTCGCACCATTCGTAGATTCGTATCCTATCGACACAAATCTATCAAATTTTCAAATAACGCCAATACCGTCATCGCCCCTACCCCACCAGGAACTGGCGAGATGGCTTTCACGATCTGCGAAACAGATTCAAAATCAACATCACCAACCAACCTCTCCTCACCTATACGCGAGATGCCAACATCTATCACCACCTGGCCACCATTCACATGCTTCGCCGTGATCAGGCCAGGCTTACCAACAGCAACGATGAGAATATCTGCGTCCTTCGTTCCTGATATCAGATCCGTCGTCTGGCTATGACAAACAGTCACGTGAGCACCTGCATTCTGGCACATGACGGCGATCGGCCTACCGACGAGGTCAGACCGACCAACTACGGTCACTTTCTTGCCTAGAATTTCGATACCATAGAACCTGAGCAGCTCTCTCACTCCCCTTGCTGTCGCTGGCATTATTCCCTTTCCCTTGGTCCAGCTACCGATACTCGTAGTCGTCAGAGCATCGACATCCTTCCCTGGTGCGATAGTATCGATAACCTTCGTTCGGTCGATATGTCCCGGCAATGGCAATTGGACGATGATGCCGTGAATACTCTCATCATCATTCAACATCTCGATATGTTTCAATATTTCCGTTTGCGTGATCGTCTCCGCGAATAGTTCGTGCACGACTTCTACACCGATCTTGGCTGCAAAAAGTTTCTTTGCGCGAATATATGAAGTCGAATCAGACCTATCACCAACTTGGATGATCGCCAACTTTGGTATACACGGGAGCGCCTTCACCTTGGCGATGAGTTCTCCAGTATGCGCCTCACGAGTTTTGCGGCCGTCTATGATGATAGCTGACATAGTAAATCCAGCATAACACATATATATGATTTACTAAATTATTACCCTCATTTTGCACTCCACCTGGCATAGATACCAGCCGGTAGCAATCTCATTCCTTCCTCCTTCCTTCCCTCTCCTATCGCGAGCTCCCCTATCTCTATATGTCCACCAAATTTTTCCACGAGTGGTAGCAAATTATTTTCATAAGCCACCGCCGAGTAACCGGCCGAATAACCATTGATGAGGAAAAATAGCGGCCGATCTTTCAATAATGTTATACATTGATCGATGAGTGGCAAAAAATGTTCTTCTATCTTCCAAAGCTCACTATCCGGTCCATGACCGAATGCTGGCGGATCCATGATGATACCGTCGTATCTATTACCCCTTTTCAATTCCCTGCGTACGAATTCCCTGGCATCATCCATGATCCAGCGAACAGGTTTGTCTTTGAGACCAGATAACTCCGCATTGTCTCGCGCCCAGGTCATCGCGGTTTTCGATGAGTCGACGTGCACAACATTCGCACCAGATTGTGAGCACGCTAGAGTCGCTCCGCCCGTGTAACCGAATAAATTTAGAATATTTATAGTATCGTTTTCTGTCTGAGAAGATTGAACGGGCACGGATATTTTCTTGCTAGAAAATTCCTCGTGCTCGCCCCGTCGGGCTCGCAAGCCCCCTTCACTCTTCTCAGACAGAAAGCTTTGAATGATATTTCGTAACCAATCCCAATTCGCTGATTGCTCTGGGAAAATACCGACGTGCTTGAAAGATGAAGGTTTCACCCACAACTTGAGTCCGCCAAATTCTATCGGCCATCTATCGAGTTTGCCGTTTTTCATCGTCCATTTGCCGTCACTACCATCACGAGAAAAGTGTCCGTCCGCCTTGGCCCATTCAGTTTGTGCCAATGACTTGTGCCACAATGCCTGTGGATCTGGCCTAGAGAGAACCACCGTACCAAAACGTTCGAGTCTCTCTCCTTCTCCAGAGTCGATCAACTCATAATCGGCACTCGACTCGGTTACCAAGATGTTAGATATTTTATTCAGATTTGACATGATTTTTTATTCAAATTATGACCCCCCTAGCCACTAATCACTAGTCACTACACTATACTTCTTAAACACCGCCAACGTTAGAATAAAGAGGATCGTAGTGATCGCCGCCGACGTTAAACAATACTGACAATATGCGTGAAGGACGAATGCCTGCAATGCTGTGAACCAGATCGATGCCAGGAATCCTGGAACCGTCAGGAATAGACTGAGCCGCAGTATTTCAGAATTGTGTTTCTCCAGCTTGGTGATGTGTTTCGATTCCAACAGAATGACGCTACCGATGACGATGAGGAGATAGTATATAGCACCAACTAGAGAGACTGGTATACCGAGCACGGCCGAGTACGGGCTAGTCAATACAGTTTCGCATCCACCTGTAACCGAGCACGGTGGTACGACTCCGCGGAAATACTCGACAGACAGAAATGTAGCATCCGCAAACCCGATCAGAGCGATGATCAGAATGGCGATAACTAGACTACTTGGTAGCTGCCGAAGCGGCCTCGTCAACAGTTTTTTTAATTTCTTCATAGGTTGCAAAGTTGGTCTCCTTACCATTAACGAAATATGTCGGGGTATGATCGATACCGATCTTTCTAGATTCCGTTTCTCCTGCCATTATTATAGCAGCCGTAGTGCTAGACACTAGGTCCGCCTTGAATTTCGTTATGTCCAATCCGAGAGTCGTGGCATATCCTTCAAAGATGGATTCGGCATCAGCATGTGGTTTCTCTGACCAATCATTCTGGTTGGCATAGAGCAAACTATACATCCCCCAGAACTTGCCCTGAGTAGCCGCGGCCTCAGACGCTTCCGCTGCTGGTATAGCGTTAGCATGTTGGGTCAATGGGAAATGTCTGAAAACGAGTCGCATCGTAGTCGAGGATTCGTTGAATAATTTCTCCATCACTGGGAAATATGTGGCACAGGCTGGGCACTGGAAATCCTCATACTCGATAACTGTTACTGGTGCATTTGGATTGCCTCGAATATGATCTGCGGCAGTAACTGGTCCTGGTACGATATTGGACAAGTTCCTACGTGGCAACTTATTCATAGAAGCTATCAACCCCCAAACTATCAGAGCCAAAATGATGATAAATGATGCCCAAAAAATGATTCTTTTTGTATTCATAGGTTTTCAGTATACATATTTAATAGACGATCAACAAGTGTCATACCAAAGCCCTCACCTTGTCACTTGTCACATCCCCTCCGTGAGCGAAACGATCTTGTACCCCTTCCCCTCGATCGTCGTAAACACATCATCCAATATTCTACCTGTGATGTCATTGCCAACATGCATGAGATAGATACTCCCTGGCATAATATTGGAAATGATCCTATCTGTAACCTCTGCATCTGTAACTTTCTCTGGACCCTTCCAATCATACGCATCCGTAGTCCAGTATACTGACTCATACCCATCTCGATAAGCGGCCTTCAGAACCCTCTCATTGCGATCGCCATATGGTGCCCTGAAGTACGGCCTAGTGGAAACGCTGGGAGCAGAAGCCATGCCTCTGGTAATTTTAGCCAGAGCAACATCCATCTCATTCAATTCATTAACAACATCGACACTAGCGATCGATGTCAGGTAAGGATGGTTATAGCTATGATTGAATATTTCGTGTCCCGCGGAAACGACTTCCCTAACAAAGTCAGGATACGCCTCTACGAATCTCCCCGTCATGAAGAATGTCCCCTTCACGTGATGCTCAGCGAGGACCGACAAAATTTTCTGACCAGACTGTATACCACTCCCAGCATCGAATGTAAATATGACCTGCTGCTTGGTCGTATCACCACGACTGATCTCATCTATAGAATGTGCTCGGATGCTGGCAGATGGTGAGACTACCGTAGCTGGGTGCGGTTTCTTTTCGGTCGATATGTAGACCGCCCCCAAGATCAACAAGATGCAAAAACCTATCATTGACTGCGTCCAATGCCTCTTTGTTATTGGTCCATTATTCATGATGTAAAATAGTATTCACCGTTCTGAAATGATCGACAGATACTTACCAAGGCATCATCTCTCCATTGAACCAGAAATATCCTGAGTCTGGTCTAGAGATCGCCAATTTGTAAATATTGGCGGCCGCTTCATCTGGCGTAATATTCGCTCCTGCCCCACCCATCTGCGTTTGCACCCATCCTGGATGTACAGAAGAAACAGTTACCTGATCCTTCAACCTGAGAGCCAGAGTTCGTGTGTACATATTGAGCGCGGCCTTGGAGATCTTGTAGCTAGGATAATGACCGAGGAAATGACTATGATGTCCCGTTTCTTCCAACGAGCCGGCAGATGATGATACGTTCACGATGTGCCCTCCTATATCTAACATCGGTATGAGTCTCTCTGTGAGATCTATCGTGCCTATCAAGTTGACCTCCAGGGTTTTGCGAAGTTTCTCTATGACGATGACCGTCTCATCCTCATCAAAGATCGCCCCGGCGTTATTGATATGAATATTTATCTTCTTGCCGAGCTTGTTCGCGCCATCTACACAGTCTTCGATACTTTTTGACGAAGAGAGATCGAGCGTCAGAACTTTCAGATCGGTATTTTCGATATCAACCTCGCCAGAAGTAGACGTGCCGATGACGAAATAGCCTTCATTCAAGAATTTCATAGCTAGAGCCTTCCCTATCCCCTTGGAAACACCTGATATAAATACTGTATTCATGGCTGGATTATATCAGCATTCTCACAAAATGTCCTCGGAATTGGAGGTTACCGTACCCGAACAATCCGGAACTATATTATCGAAGGAGAAGTAGCTGGAGCAGGTGCAGCTGTGTTCATAAAATACGTCTTGTAAATGATGATGCCAGCAACCACGACTAGGGCGATGACGAGAGTGATGAGGACCGCCTCGAGGATTCTCGACGTGGACCTTTTGTCCTGACCCAGAGCATGCTGCATATTCATATTCGTAAAGTCTACCTTGCCGACACCTGTTCCGCTGGCTTCTGCAGTATTCTGAACTGGGTTTTTTTGCTGTGTCATACCGAACGGTGACCTAGGAATATTATTAACGGGCGGTGGTGTCATCTGCCCCGGTACACTACTCGACAACACAGACGGCCTAGGTGCATACATAGTAGTCACGACTGGAATAGTTTGCGGCGTGATCGGTAACTGACCCGGTGACTGTGGGGTTAGCACTTTGTTGATCGTTGCAGATGAAGCAAAAGCCGGCGTCGGAGCCACGACTGGAGAGATGTACGGAACCGGAACTACGGGCGGGAGCGGCGCTGGAATCGGAAATGGAACAGAAGCTGAGATAGGAGCTGTCGCCGAAGCAGCAACTAGTACTGGAGCTGACACAGGAGACGGCGATGGAAATGGTGCTGGTGCTGTCGCCGACACTGGAGATTTTGCAGCCGAGAACATCGCCTCAAAGTCAGGCGCCACTGGTTTCATGGAAACAGTTGGAGTTGGTGTGATGACTGGAGTTGGTGTAGGTAAAATAGGTGGTATCGGTGCCGCAGGTGCCGGCGGTGGCGTGGGCAAAGTAGGCGGTTTCATAGATAGATACGCTTCATCAACATCGAATGATGTCCAACCTTCGCTCATCAACATTTTTGTAATAGCTTCACGAGTCATACCTTGACTCATCTGACCATTAATAAAATCTAGCATTGGTTTTGTAATCATATATGTAGTCAAATTATAACACATTGCACCGCTATGTATGCAAGCAACGTACTATATGCACGCAGTGGTGCGAGGATGAATGTCGGCATCCTTCGTGATTACAAAGGCGTTAAAGCGAAGCATCATTGTGACCATTATTTATTAGGGTAATTATTCTAAAGATCATAGTTGATACCCATTATTAATCTAAATACAATATGAAATTAACATACGCAAAATATCTAGGCGCTATCGCCATTACAGGGGCGTTAGTTGCTATAACAACACTTCCAGCATTCGCAGCAACCAATAGCAACAAAAATGACGACCGAGACGAAAGGTCGTCTATCGCCTCATCTACATATCGAGGTCCAGGAATGATGAATGGTCGGTATGGTAACGCTACAACAACGAGAATGATGTACAACAGGGCGGATACTGAGAGGTCGGATAACGAGAGAACTGCTACCAGCACCAGAATGATGAATGGTCGGTATGGTAACGCTACAACAACGAGAATGATGTACGACAGATCTGATTCTGATAAAAATAGAACTGGTACAAGCACCAGAATGATGAATGGTCGCTGGAATGCAACCTCCACCAATGAAAACCAGATTCCACTGATCACCGGCAACGGACGACCAGTGGTCGCCGGAACAGTTTCATCTGTGATTGGTATGACAGTCACGATCACGACCGCCAGTAACATTAGTTACACCGTGGATGTCTCCAGTTCAACAGTGAATCGCAACAAACTATCCAGTACCGCTTCTGCCATCGTGGTCGGTGATTACGTCATCGTCCAAGGAACAGTGAACGGTAATTCTGTTGTGGCTTCATCTGTTATAGATAGCTCTGTAGTTCCTCCAAATACTATTCCACCAGGCGGTCCAGGAAACATGGGCTTCCTAGGTTCTGTAGGAGGATTCTTTAGACACCTATTCGGCTTCTGATCTAGAGAGGTCAACACATCTTCACTTATTAGCAACTAAAAACAGAGGCTTATGACCTCTGTTTTTTGTTAAAAAAAGCCCACCGTTTGACGGTAGGCCTGTTACGCGTTGTTGTACGCAAGGAAGATGATATCTCTATTGTGCAGCCGTGTGGGGCGAAACAGTCGCTATCCATCACGAACGAAGGGAGAGTCGCAGTTGACGGTACTAAACGCATCTAGAATCACGTTTTCCCGTTTGTCGACCGTCCATAGAGTCATCTCGTGTGATACCACTGAATATATGATCTAGCTAGCAGACCTCAGTATAGCAGAATATTGAATTTTTGTGGGATAATAGTATACTTATCATATGAATATCGAAAATTTCAATCAAAATAATGACATTCCAGCCTCAGAAGAAAATGAAGGAAACAAGTCATCAGGCAACAATAATTTGAAAAGAACAACCCAGGCGGCCTTGGCCGCTTCTATGATAGCGATGGGTGCCGTAGGTTGTGATACACATCCAAACAATACGGGCAATGAAACAGAAAAACCGGACCGCTTCGAAAAACAAAGTGACCTGGCCGATACTCTACGAGAGGATGAGAAAAGACCAGTTCTAGATCAAGAGAAACTCGATGTGTATTTTAGTTCTATAAAAGCGGGTAACTTTGGAAAGGACTTTTATAAACTTACCAGGTGTAGAGCTATCGACCTGGCTATAAAAAATGGTATGCATGTGACCACAGATAGCGACGTTGTATTCAAGGCGATCGGTGGTATACCGGTCGAGACAACGATAGATGGAAGACCTGTGCCTGTTAGCGCGGATGATTATACACCGGAGGAATTGGCAATAGTCCGAATGAGCCGATCAGCGGCTGGTCTCCTACATGAGTCCCCTACCACGAACGAGCCTGCATCAGAGAGCAAAACAAATCCTGATCTCAAAGATTTTTTGTAGAAATATGTAATATATAGTAGACATAAGAAACCGCAGATTACTCTGCGGTTTGTTGAATATTGGAGTCCGTCAGTTCGAACTGCGGACATGTGTTACTACTGGAACATTTGGAAGCATCTACCACTTTATCTCGATGGCACTCATAGGTGTGAGACGCTTGTACTGTGCAGGAACCTTGAGATCTCTGCGTGTTTGCGCACTTATCTCTATGTCTCCAGACAAGATGTAGAGTTTTACCACGTTATTTGAAGCCATATCCTTTTCCTGCTTCAGAAAACCACTACCACTCTCTCCGTTCATGTTTTCATACAACATGAGGTAAAAGGCGTTCGTGACAGTATTGACCATCTCGCCGATAATTTCGAAACTCTCACCCGTCGTGATCGAAGTAACCTTGAAAGGGGTGACCGGACTCAGACTGAACTCTTGTCGCGACGGAGATGCTGCAGAAACGAGAACCGCCGATGTTCTCGAGATCAGACTAGCATCACCCATATAACATAGCGCCACATCCTGTATCCCCTCCACTGTAGGCGACGTCCTCAAACTATCGAGGACAACACTAGAGAGATGCCCTTGTGAAGTGAACCCGCTCGGCCCTAGAACATGATAATCATAGAGATCGGAACCAGGCTCAGTATTCGAGAATAGATGACTGGCAGTGACGATGAATGACGGCTGACCATCTTTACCGATCACCATCGTGCCACATGCCGCAGCGTATTTACCTTTGCTAAAATACACCGCTCGAAGCCGTGGATGAATGTTGGTCGGTGATCGATGACCCAAGTTATAGTCATATCTCTCCTGCAGTTCTCTCAGTGAATGTTCTACCGTGATCGGCTCTTTCATAGTCCAGAGTGATACCGATACCACCCCAGCAACGACGATAGTCAAGACGATCCCCCAGCGATAACTGACTGTCTTCTTTTTATTTTTCTTCATGCATACCCTTCTCTGTCATTGGTTATATATGTGTATGTACAAAATACATCATATCTATATCACTATTTATATCTCCTGTCAAGGCGAGTATAGGTAAACCTGATATCCCTATCTTTTCAAGTAACTCTCAACTCTCTTCGCGACATTCTCTTTCAAATTGAAATAGTAAAATGGATAATCATAACTATGATATATTCCAGGGCCGAATCCTAACTGCATTTTACTCTCATCGGCAACACTACAAACCAGAACTCCTTTCACCTTGTCGACACGAGCGTCAGCATAATTCTTCACTGACAAAAACTTTCCATCAGCCCCCAGCGTGACTGCGCCGGTTTTGTCTAGGATGATCGATCCCGCATTCTCCGTAGCCTTAGCCAAGGTCTCTTCCCTCGTCCAGGTGATGGGGTTGATAGCGAGCGCACCTGGTAAAACAACAGGATTTTTCTTTCCTATCACCGGAGCCTCGGTATTATATGAAATGATGACACCAGTATCAGACGAGCCATCGGCGAATTTCAAATGTGGATTGGCTTTGAGATAGCTATCAGTTACCGAATATCCGATGACATACGCAGCGATCATTCTCTTGTAAACATCTGGATTTTTCTTCATATAATCAGATAACAAATATACCAATAAGTTCGAACCCTGAGAATGTCCCGCCAACATAAATGGCCGACCCTTATTAAAATTCTTTATGTAATAGTCAAAAGCGGCGAAAGCATCCTCCCTAGGAATACCTCCAACGACTTTATCTTGTTCAGCCAGAGGCAATGACAAAGTGTACAAGGCATCTGCCTGTCTATAATATGGAGCATATATATTGGCAACATCATTAAATATAGTGGCTTGTCTATCGAAAGCTAGCTTGGAACCTTTTAGCATGATCGGGTTATCAATATTGCAAATATTCGGATCAGACTGAGCAACCTTCTGCCAGGCTGTCGGATATAGATAGAAGACGTCGACTTTCTTATCTGCACTCTCAGGTAGAGATAGCCAATGCTCAGATTTCGAATAATCAGTTGCCCTATTTACCGCCTTGTCATTGGACAACAAGAAATAGCAAGCCAAAGCGACGATGAACAGAGCGACGATGAATATTTTTATTTTCATATTTATATTTGTATTAATTTACTAATATGTTTGGTGATTGTAAAAATATATCTACACGCGCCGCAGTCTATACCAGGGCAAAATCCAGCATTCTCCTATCTATGTCAGCACCTTTGACTTGGAACTTGACCGTGTCTCCTAGGGTGAATTTTTTACCAGTCTTTTCTCCGATGATGGAATATGTCTTCTCATCGAATGAGAAATAGTCCTCTCCCAAACTAGAGATGTGGATCATGCCTTCAGACATAGTTTTTGACTCAGCGACATATATCCCCCACTTCGCCACTCCGGTGATCGTACCGTCGAAACTCTCCCCGACACGAGTGCTCATATACTCGACTTGCTTCAGTTTCTTCGAAGCCCGTTCAGCTTCGGATGCGGATATCTCTCTACTAGTCGAGCTGTCGGCGATCTTCTGAAAGACCACGATATCACGATCTCCGAATGCTTCATTGTTCAAATGCTTGGCCAAAACTCGATGAACCAATAGGTCCGGGTATCGACGAATAGGTGAGGTGAAATGAGTGTAGAAACTAAATGCCAACCCAAAGTGGCCGATATTTTTCGTGGAATATACTGCTTTCTGCATAGATCTGATCGTGGCTGTTCTGATCAATGACTCATGTGGAGTATCTTCGATCTGATCTAGGAGATCATTCAGGCTCTGACCAGTGACTACTCCGTCATCTGATTTCAATGTATACCCCAACGCCTTTACGAACGTCACGAGATTCATGATCTTGTCCTTATCTGGAATGTCATGAATGCGATATATCGCTCCAGTATCCCTGGTACCTTTCTTCTTTATAGAATCAAAAATGAATTTGGCCACTTCGCGGTTAGCTAGGAGCATGAACTCCTCTACTAGCTTATGTGTATCCAGGCGCATGGTTTTATTGATACCGATAGGTTTGCCAGACTGGTCCAACTGGAACTTGATCTCATCTTGCTCGAACTCCACGGCACCTTTGGAAAATTTCTCTTTCTTCAGAATCTTGGCCAATCTATTTAGCTCTATCAGAGATTCACGATATTTCATCCCGGCTTCGGCCGATGCCGTGGTCTGAATACCGCTAGAGTACTTTACAACTAGAGATGAGTCCCCCATGATCGCTGCCTCTGCTGTCTCATAAGTAAATCGATGTGTAGAGTTCATGATCGTCTTGCCGAACCATCGTGAGCGGACATGAGCGTTACTATCCATCACGAATATAGTCGAGAAAGATAACTTGTCTTCATTTGGATTCAAACTACAAACATCATTCGACAGTACCTCTGGAAGCATTGGGATCGTCCTATCTACCAGATATACTGAACAGCCGCGCTTCACCGCCTCCTTGTCGAGCGCAGATCCCTCACGAACATAATGAGAAACGTCAGCGATATGGACACCGATTTCGAACAAACCATCTGGAAGTTTCTTTATGGAAATAGCATCATCGAAATCCTTGGCGTCGAATGGATCTATGGTGAACGTCGGAGTCCCGCGGATATCACGGCGTTTGGCGATCTCCTCAGCTCCGATAGTTTTCTCCTGTCCCACCTTCCGCGCTTCGCTCTCGACATTATGTGGAAAATCAACTTCGAATCCTTTTTCGAGCACGATAGACTCCATCTCAACATTGTTGTTGCCCTTTTCCCCCAACACCTTGATGACCGCACCAGTAGGTAATTTTGCTGGATCAGTCCAGTCCGACAGTTTGACGAAAACTTTTTGATCATTCCTCAATCCTTTGGAATTTTGCGCGGAAATAGAGATGTTCACATACATTTTCTTGTCATCAGGAACGACGACACAGTTACCCATCTTTTCGAAAGACACGGTACCAACGAATGAATCTTTGGCGCGTTCGACAACTTTCGTGACTATTCCCTTTTTCTCGATCTTTCCTCTAACTCTGGTGTCACTGACCGCCACTTCGACTTTGTCGCCATCGAGAGCTGTATTCAGATGACCAGGTTCGACATACACTGACTCCTTCTTTGGATCAGCATCGTCGATATAACCAGCCCCTTTCATGGTCGTTCTGATCTGGCCAACTATAACGGTTTTCTGGGATTTGTGTCCTTTCACGAATTTACTATAGCACAATAGGTCCTAATGTCCCTCCGCTTGCCACTCCTTTATCTCCTGACTCGGATACACGAGCTGAAGTACATTCAATGTCAGATTGTCCCTGACCCACCAGAGTGCACCTAGTTCAAAGACGAGGATGAGTACGATCACGATCCACACCTTCGAGAAACGAGCGACCAAGAAGCCTATAGCCATCATACCAACATCGCAAACAGAATTGAGAACAGAATCACCAGTGTATCCGAGAGCTATAGTGGCGGTGCGGTATCGATCGATGATGATCGGCGAATTTTCCAACAACTCCCAACCCCCCTCGATGAGGAGCGCGACCAAGAACCACCATTTACGTGGGAACTTTTCTTTGAGCCTTGGTGGTAATTTGCTCCAGATGAGATATAGGAAGCCATAGAACAGCATCCCGTGAATGATATGTGAAAATGAATACACATCCGCGACGCGTTGCGAAGTTTCGTTACCCCAAATATCGTTGTCCCACCAACCGAATCGTCCATCAGGACCCAGAAGCGAACGACCAGAGGCGTATTCGGTGATGCCGACGATAGCAAAAACAATGATGGTACTGATGATGATAAAACGATGCTTTTTGATAAATTCCCAGGAACTTGAAATGAATTTCATGAGGACATTATAACACCAAAATGGCGGCCGAGGTCCCGCGTTCATGCGCAACGAACTGTTCGCCTATGTGAACGAGGTCACGTGCAATGACTTCAGCTACTTTGTCGGTAAGGAGAGGATATTTAGTCTCTGTTCCAAACAATTACTCGGCTATCATTGGTATCACGGGATGAATCTGATGGAAGATTCCTAGAACTCATCCACTACATTCACGGGTGCATCAGAAATGATGCACTTTTTCTTTCCTCATCCCCTTTTCAACTCTCTCAATCTCATATAGTTATTTCAATAGCTGCTCGAAGGCCTCTGGCTGAAAGCCTACTAGAATAGTTCCATCAATATCTATTACTGGCACACCCCTCTGACCACTCTTCGTAACCATTTCTTGAACTCTTGCCCTGTCCTTTGATACATCGACATCTTCGAATGCAACATTATTTTCTCTAAAATAGTCCTTCGCATATATACAGTACGGGCAAGTTGGTGTTGAGTAGACGATGACTTTGTGATCTTTATTCATGAATTTTATATTATTTAATTACTAATTATTAAATTACTAATTGATAAATTATCTATACTTGCAAACGAACTTCTTCAGATCTTTTACGAACTGATCCTCAGGAAGCACATAGCAAACCATTTTTCCCTCGCGCACAGGTATCACCAATTTTTCTTTTGACATAACCTGGAGATGATGAGATACGATAGCTACACTCATACCCAGTTCCTTGGCGATGTCTGATACGCATACTTTTTTCCTGCCGTAGATAATACACAGGATTCTCAACCTGCTCTCGTCTCCTGCTGTACGCATCAGTTTTGCCAATTCATTCAAACGCATATTTGAATGATATACTATAGAAATACAGAAGTCAAACATTTGTACAGTTAACTTTATAAGGTGACAGATGTGATAGATCTTAGTCACTATTAGATAAACAAATAGACCAGTTATTTGAGTCAGTAACATCAACAAAACTAGATTGAAGATCAATTTACTTCAAAAAACCGCGTTCTCTCAATATTTTCTCAGCCTGCTGTTTGCTAGATTCTTGAACGTAGATAATGTATGGCTGCGTTAATCTCACTGTCAGCTGCACATATCTGAATCATGGTCAGAGTATATCCCAGTGAGAGGGGGAATGATGAATTGACGAGTAAGTTTTTTCTCGTGGAGGGCGAAGTAGGTCGCCTGAAGAGCAAATTCAGAACTCTAAATTGGAGAGCTTTTGCTACTGTATCTCCTTAAGTAGCCAATCAATAGGTTGCGGTCTCGGTAAAAGGGTCATTCGCTCATGAACAGCAATCTTACTTACATCCTGTTCCTTTGGATAATTCTCAACAGCTTCCTTGATTGCCATTTCAAGCGGTATAGCAGGAACGAAGCCGATGTCCTGTTGCAAATCTGAAGTATCATAAACATGAGGCAAGGTAGTAAGTTGCCATCCCCTATTTTCATCCCAGACTTCTTGAATTGGCTTACTATTGATCCTTACCTGCTTATCCAACACTTTACCAATTATTTCAAAGTAATCTTTACCCAATATCTGCTTTGGATTTACTGCATTGTAAGCCTTACCAAAAGTAACAGGATTTCCGACCGCCTTTAATACAATACGGGCTATATCAGTAGGATGAATGTAATTCAGAATAACATTACCTCCATTACACAGATTTAGAGGCTCATCATTCATAATGCTTTCAAGAAGTTTAGGGTCTCGATTGTGGTCTGGCAAATATCCAAGTAACGAACCCGCACCAACAATGTGATATGGACGCAATATAGTCCAATTAACATCCTTTACTGATTGCCAAAATTGCTCTAACTCTAACTTATGGTCTACATAACCGCCCATCATCCCCCTTTGTGCCAATGGATGATTAGTTTTTATTGGGACATATAGAGGAGTACTTCTATCATACACAAGGGTCGTGCTTACAATAAAAATATGTTTTGTATTCTCTTTGAAGGCTTTATAAGTCTCTTTTGCATCATCACCCGTAAGGTTAAATACATCAAAAACTACATCCCAAATTTTTCCCTTATTTATTTCAGCTAACGTATTTTGGTACTGTTCATATTGAGTTCTATCAGCAATCACCTGATTTACTTGAGTGGGCAAAGTCAGGTCTTTTTTAATACCAATTGTAGTAACAGAATATCCTTCTTTAAAGGCTTCGACGATAGTGGCTTTACCGATTATGCCAGTGCCACCAATTATTAAGATGCTTCTTTTATTGTTTTGCATATATTTGCCCTACTGCCACATGTTCCCGACGAACATTATTAAAAAACGTACTGAACATAAAAGTAAATTCTTTCTTGATACTCAAACCCTTTTTCTTAAGTTCTTTTTTAACAATGACAGGATTGTGATAATAGATGTTACCTTCATGTGTATAGGATTTATTGGACTCAACTTCATTTGAGTCATAAATCCATACCAGACATAAATTCTTCGCTATCGAAGTCAGTCCCGCCAAATAAGTATCGAGCCTATCAGTTGAAATTTGATGTAAATTGAGCCAATCGAATACGTTCACATCGTGGATATTTTCTTTTGAACCAACTTCTTGTGTTGAAGCTACCTTAAATGTAATGCCAGGAAACCTCTTTTGGGCTTTCTCAATTGCAACTGATGAAATATCCGTACCAATAACATTCTTAAAACCTTTGGTATGCACAATTTTTACTGTATCGCCGACACCACATCCTGTTATAACCATTAGGTCACCCTTATTGAGTTGTTGTAGGAAATCCTCAACTTCTACTGGAATATCTAGGCCAAACCAAGGCAACTCTTCTGGGTTGCGTGTATAAACCTCATTCCATTTCGTTTTTTCTACATCAATTAAGTCTTGTGTCATATTTAATTCTGGTTCATGACCATTGGCCATTAGCTCCATCTGTTTTTGAAACCATCTCAATTGCTCCATCACAGGTAATGACTCACCATAAAACCTTGGAATACTATCCAATTCTCCTGACAGTAATTTCTTTGGAGCGTCAGGCATACCAGCTAATGGTCGACCCATTCCAATTACCTGTACTATACCGCTTTCAATAATATCTGCCATAACTTCAGCGCTCCTCATCCCAGCTGTAAGCATAATGGGAATTGATGGTGCAAGTGTTCTTACATTTTTTGCATACTCAAGAAAGAATGCCTCTCTACGTTCTGCGAAGTTCTCAATATCTTGAGGGCCAAGCATCGGTGTAGCTTCATAAGAACCACCAGAGATTTCCAAAAAATCCACTCCCCCTTTTTCAAGTGCCGAACAAACTTGTACTGACTCATCCTCTGTCCATCCACCAGAATGGTTGAACCCATCTGATGAATTAAGCTTAACCGCAATAGGATAACCTGTACCAACAGCTTTACGAACAGCTTTTACTATTTCTAATAAAAGCCTCATTCTATTCTTTAATGAACCACCCCATTCATCAGTTCGAGTATTTGTTAAAGGAGATAGAAACTGATTGAGTAAAAATTGATGTGCTGAATGGATTTCGATACCTGCAAATCCACACTCTTTCGCAACGGAAGCCGCATGTACAAACCTTTGAATGACATCTTTAATGTCTTTTTGTGTCATGGGATTCGGCTTTGGAAATGTTCTAACCCTTCCAATGTGCTGTATACCCGATGGCGATAATGAATTTTCAGATATAGACAGACCACCAGCATGTCCAATCTGCATCCACAATTGACCACCATTTTCTTTAACTGTATCAGCCCATATCTTAAAACGTTGTGTCGACTGATCATAATCAAGTACAACATTACCTATTCCCTCAAGGCTTCCTTTGTCTACCATCACGTTACCCGTCAGTAAAAACGATGCGCCACTCTTTGCCCAACGTTTATATAAAGTGAAATGGCGTTCATTGGGTAACCCTGTCGAATCAGCAAGATGTTCTGTCATAGCTGCTTTTGCAATACGATTACTGACCTCATAACCGCAAGGCAATTTAAATGGATTATTTAATACACCTATCTGTTCTTTTATATTCATACTGTTGTTTGCCAGATATTAAATGGCATTTGCATTATGACATGAATTACTAAGTAAGTCTATCAAAATCAAAAGCCGGGTCAGATATTCCAATATTCCCAAAGTCGAGTATTCCCGTTACAACACCTTTTTCAGGATCAACAAGAATGTGCTTACTAATCAACAACCCGCGCCCCAAGGGGTGGGGTATGACTTCTCGCGCATGGCTTAGTTTAGTAGCTTGAGCTGTACTGACTCGCTCGTCTTTTCCTGGTTTTGGATGTATTGCTTTACTACGTTCCAATTACCCCGCTCGCCTACTGTGGCCATATAGAATCCATCTGACCAGAATTGGCCTTTCCATAGGTCTCTTTTTAGTTGAGGAAATCGCCTGAACAGCTCCTTGGCTGTGATGCTTTTGAAGATTCCAACAACCTCTGAGGTGCTTAATGAGGGTTTGAAACTTAATAGAAGGTGGACGTGATTAACATCACAGCCGATCTTCTCGAACTCGATGTCGTAGCGTTCACTGATTTCCTTGGCGATTTCGGGAATGGCGAGCGTCACATCCCCGGTCAGCAATGCTTTTCTGTATTTAACGGGAAAGACTATGTGGTAGTGAGCATCGTGTGTTGAGTGGTTAGCTGATTGCGCCATGCACTCAGTATATGCGAAAACCGAGGGTTTTCACACTTTCCTACAAGGATACCCGCGCGGCAAGCCGCGGGGAATTGAGTATTAAATTCCTTCTCCCCTCGCATTGATATTCCCCCTTGTGTCTCTTTACCGTATGTAGCTGAAGTGATTATCGGTTTCGGTTGGATACTTTCATCATTAAGGGCTTTACTTGAAACAAAGACGTGCATGAGCGAGGCATAATCATTTTCAGTATTCTTCTTTTTAATACTGAAACCCAAATTACCATCAACAAATGGCGTGATACCAGTAAAGCCTTCTTTCTCAAGATTAAAGGCTTCGATAAAATCATTGTTCAGTTTATTCTCCATAGATTTATTCTGTAAGTTTCCCTAGTTGCCATGCTTCAACAAAAGTACCGATATCAGGGGTGAATGTGTTATCTGTGGGCCAAATTTTAATGCTATCAAGCAATCTAAACCCTGCTGCAGTGAGTTGATTGTGTGCGAATTCTCTTGAAACCTTATATTCAAAATCATCACTCTCTGCTGTTTGATTCAAAAACTTCTCGAGTTCAGAGGTTCGGACACGAGGTGGAATCGCCTTAAGAAGATGCTCGTAATAAGCCAAAGTTGTTTCTTTACTTGGGCTATATATCTCACCCAATAAAAGAATTCCTCCGACTTTCAAAGCATCTTTGGCTACCTCAATATATTTTGTCTTATCTTGGTTAGGGACATGATGATAAGCAAACATTGAGATTACTAAGTCGTGTTCTGATTTAAACTTACCCTTAAAATATCTGACTGAACCGCAACTATCTCTACGGCATGAATATCCGATTTTGCTGCTATATCCAGAAATTGCTTATTAATATCTATGAGTGTAGCTTTCTTGATAGGAAACTTCTGTGAGAGTAAATGAGTATTGTTACCAGTACCACAGCAAAAGTCTGCCGTATATAGTTCCCCTTTTAGGTGGATCGTTGCGAGATCAAGAAAAGCCTTGCGAGCATAGACGTAATCAGGTCGCTTCTCTTGAAGTTGCTCGTACTTATCAGCTGATTGTTCATAGAGATCGATATCGTTCATAATTATTTATCAGCAAAAATATCTACATATTTCTTGTATATGTATGATTGTCCATATTTCTTGTCCTTGTCCTTGGGCATGAGAATACCTTTATCAATAAAGCGATTGATCACAGCCTGAGCACCTACACGAGAAAAGCCAGTCCACTTTTGGACTGTGGCGACATTCACGATTGGCTGTTCATATAGCTTGGGCAACACAAGAGCCGCGCTTTCTGAAGCACGTTTGCCAAGCGTTTGTATCTTCAACACATCTTTCTCACGTAATACTGTGATTTTACTGACAATATCAATAGCCTCATTAGCAATTTCAATAACTCCATCAAGGAAGAAGTCTACCCATTCCGAAACACTTCCGAAGTGATAACCGAACAGTCTTTCGTAATAAACTTTCTGATGCTTCTTAAAGAATGAGGATAGAAACAATACAGGCTTCTCGAGATACTGCTCTTTCCAAAGATAGAAAGTAATAAGCATACGTCCTGTTCGGCCATTACCATCGAGAAATGGGTGGATAGTCTCAAATTGAGCATGAATGAGAGCTGCTTTGATAAGAGTGAGTGTCTCATCATTTTTATGCATGAATTTTTCTAGATCATCCAATGCAGCCTTCATCTCCTCAACCGGAGGAGGTACGAAACGAGCATTATCAGGCTTTGTACCGCCAATCCAGTTCTGAGACTTTCTAAACTCTCCAGGATCAGCATGATGGGTTGTACGTGCCTTATCCATCAATTGCTTGTGAAGTTCACGAATAAAACGAAGTGCTAGAGGAAAGTCATCTTGCTGCACTCGCTTCATACCGTAATTAAGAGCCTTGATGTAATGCAAAATATCATCTACATCTTGTGGAATATTTGCACTTGGTTGCACCTCCGCTTCAATAGCATCAATCATTGTTGCCATTGTTCCCTCGATCTGACTCGAAGATGCTGCATCCTTGCGAAGATACATACGCAAAAAATAATCGACATCAGGTAGAAGTTTTGTAATACCATCAAGTTTACCGAGTAGTCGAGTAGCCTCGTCACTCTTCTTTAGGATTTTGGCATCAAATTCAAAGCCAACCTTTGGAGGAAAAGGTCCTGGAATGAAAGCTTTGAAGCCTTCAGACTGCTGTTTGAGTTGTCCAATTTCTACGCTTTTCATGTTTGTTTACATCTTTTTTTGAATGTAAGCAAAGTCTATACCTTTGTTTACATCGTGTCAAGCAATGTAAACAAACTTAAAATGTGGATATTCAAATGAGTTAATTTATATTGAAAGCACCCTCCGGCCGAAGCGGGAGGGTGCGAGAATCGTACGCGGTACGGACACTACGAGTCAGATACATTTGTATCTCCGAAGAAATTGAAGGTAAAGGACAGCGGTGCGATCACCTGTGAGAAGAAGTCCAAATTAATCATCGGAAGGAAGATACCCAACATGAAACCAGCGTCGATGAAGCGAGCTATGAGGTCGATTGGAAAGGAGGTTAATATGAAGACCACGGCGATGGACAGAGGTATCGAGAATACAAAGCATGAAGAATGGGGCGTGGACGCATACTGCTGCGACCCATCGTCTCCATGGCAGAAACCACTCGTGGAAGGGACTATTGGACTCCTGCGCAGGTGGTTTTGGCCTAAAGGCACTGATCTCTCAAAAGTGAGCAGTTACATGTTTAAAAAGAATATTAGGATCATAAACAACAAATACAGAAAATCACTCCGTCACAGGAGTGCCTTGGAAGTAGCCGAGGAGCATGGCATACTTAAATCATTAACAGGAGAAGTTACATTTCACTAGAAAATTTACCAATGAGCTTACTATAGAATTATACTACTATTGACTACACATGTCAATACCGTCGGGGGTCCCTATCCAAGCGGTATTATAAGTTTGTTAGAATCTAAGAATTACACCGGATCGTTATATGCTAGCTTTGTAGCCATTAAATCGGAGTTGGTTGGCACATACAGGGTGTGAATTAGTTTAACTGTATAGATTGTCGTCAATAAATTTTTGAGTGCTGATCAATCTTTTCAAACTCCAACACTTCAGAATTTCGTATCAAAATAGTCTTATTAGTTGTATAGGAAATACCCTTGTTCGGGTTAACTTCGAATCCTAAACATACACAAGAAACGCCTCTATCTTTTGCTTCTTTGATCGCTGGTTGTAAATCAGAATCAGAACTACATAATATTATCTCCTTGACTTTCTTGTCACATGAAAGACTGACCATATCTACAGCTATCTTTACATCAACTCCCTTTTCTCTGAAGATGAGTACACTTTTTCCGCCCTGACTTTCTTCCATTTGACCACGTACTCTACCACTCATGATAACTTTGAACCCCTGCTTCTCAAGATGAGTCTTCAACTGGCGTTGTTCTTCGATCAGTTGTCGAGATTTGATCTTACTTTTTTCATGTTCTTTTATCCTAGCAAAATAGAATACTGTTTCATCGATATTGAATCCTTTTAGTACTCGATCAAAAAGCCCCTTGAAATCATACTTATTCCAAATAGGCTTGTCTTTTCCAGCATCTTCAAAGACAGTTTTTAGTTTGCCTTTGAGATTCTCTCCATCAATTATCAATAAAGTCTTCATCATGCCATTTTAACATAGATAACAAAAACCCCAGCGGACCTTTCGGCTGGCTGGAGCGTTTATGTGATAATCGTACTCTCTTGTGAGAAAAAGTCAAGGTCCCCTATTGGATTGATTTGGAACCTGTTTGGTGTAAGAAAAGAGCCCACAAGGTGAGTTGTGGGACTCTCCTCGTGGGCCAAATAAATAAATTTATTCTTCGAAGACCGCAGCCATCGTTGGTCGGCAACACCGGCGATTCCAATCGGCAAATTGAAACGTAATTCCCCAATCCCAGTTGATTTCGTGCCACCGAAGATACCGAATATGCCATTCGCCGGCAAAATGATATTTCGTGCCAAAGAAGTACACATCGAACTCTTTCCAACCTTCTGGGGTCAAACGAGGAAATCTTAGTAAGTAATCCAGAATATTGGCGTTACAAACTGGTTTGCCAGCGAATTCCTCCGCAACCTGCCAAAGCTCTGGGTAATCCTTATTACCCCTTGGCACGCAAGCCGACGGACTCAGTTTGATTTTCGACGCATCCCACCTGAACGATCCGCCACGAATATGTTCAGCGAGTTCATACTGCCTAGGTATATACGGGTCTTCCCGACAATCGATGACATGGGGGAATGTTTCCCAACAAGGTTGCTTGCGGAGAAACCTGTTAAGTTGCGACTCGTACTCTGGACCATCTTCCCCAGTGACTTTGATCATCAGGTCAGTATGCGGTACGCGCCAGAATTTGCGGAGCGTTTCTGGATTTCCGAGTATGTTGGTAGACATAGTCAGTTCCTTTCTTTTCTATTTGTTTATGTTGCTGGACTCTTCGCCACAGCAGAGATGTCAAAACCTCTACATCACATACTATAATGTATTTCCGAATCTGTCAAATTGGGTGCCGTCGTAGAGGTTATTAGAACTATTTTTGAGAGAAGGGATGATGCGACGATCTATATTCCTACGGTCTATATATTATCTACTAGATACCCTACCGACTTATGAACTGGCATTCGCTCTGCAACTGCTTTTTTATGAGAAGGCTACATTTTTCAATTGGCATTTTCGGGATTACATAGACATCTTCGCCGATCACAAAGCTCTTAGTCGTATATTCTTGTTCGTACATTATATTATGTGAACTCATGAACGATTCAAACTGCCACGGACAATATGGTAATCTACCCGCATCACTGGGTTTATCACAGACGGGGGCACCTACTGAAATTTGAGACAACCAAGACAAGAATGGTATTTTGAGATGAATCGAAATTGGAAAGGAATAGCTTCCGTCGTCTTCAGAAATAACACTTTGGAACCATTTTGGTCTTTGAGACTCTCCTCCAGGATTTAGAACCATATTTGTTGTTAAATATACTCGCATTACTTCTATATTAGAAATGGGATTACCATCTAAAGCGTTCAAAACTTTTCCTGACTTGGGCAAAGAAATATCTACCGCTGAATATGCAAGTGACAATATGATTACAACTAGTGCGACCAAGTACCACCTTTTTCTCTTTTTAAAATAAAGAATGCTAAAAATGAGAACCGCAATAATGGCAAGTACCAGACACGATGCTCCAATCATATAAATTGGAAGTAAAAGAATATAAAATATAATCATGAAATAAGTATACCACTATTTCAAACTGTTTAAACAGCTCAAACAAATGGCATTTTCAGTATAAATCTCGTTTGGGGTGGCTATCCGGTTATGCTCCGGATCTAAGGGCTCCACAAGCCCATGTGCTACTATTACACCATAGCCACCATATTGCGTCACTGATTTAACAACTTATTAAATCGTTGCTTTTCTAGCTTATCATGATGAACGAGGTAATGGCAATTGTGACAAAGCCAGACCAAATTACTTAGACCTGTATTTGAGTGATCATGATCAATATGATGTACTGATAATATTCGCAAATCCGCCTTGAAACACATGACGCACTGCTGTATTCTTTCGCTCATTTGTAACATCTTTCGATACCGCGAATATCCCCCTTTCCAGCCAGAATGCCTCGTTCCACTGTATTCGGCATTTCTCCATTTGGTCTGACATGATTTTCCACAAAAATGCTTTCCACTTTTTGAATGTTCGATTTGTGAAGTCGTCTTGTATGTTAATCTCCCACAAACATAGCATCCGACAGGTTTATTGTTCGATGTTCCGACGAATTTACATTTTCTAGAACAATAAACTACCTCGCAGCAAGCTGGCGAGGTATTAAGTGGAAGCTCTGCTTCTTTACGCAGCAAGCTGCGGAGTATTTACTCGTTTGTTCTGACTTCGACTCAGATGTTGTGAATATAAAAATATTCACACATCTTCGCTTGTCAGAATAAAACAGCCCTCCCTTTGATTTCAAAATATCCCTATTCTTTTTATATACATTTTTACTACAAATATGGCATGTAAACATTCTTCCTTTCATACTACCTGCACGATGACACGTAACGGAGAAGAAATGTTTCTTTGCCAGCAAGATTTGCGATCTCTTTCTAAGAAAAGAACGCCTGCATTATGGGTGACACGGAGTAAATACTACATGCTCTGGATTTTATAACTAATATCCCGGCGCTACCTCCTTTATACCAGATTTATGGTTAGTTAGTCGAGCCATGGCATATAACAGCGAAGATAGCCTGTTCAGGAACGCTAACGTCGCCACGGACACTTTCACTTCCCCACTCTCCATACTGGCGACCACACGACGCTCTGCTTTGCGCGCCAGTGTCCTCGAAACATCGAGAAGTGCCGCTAACTCTGTGCCACCAGAAACAAAAAATGTTTTTATCGGCGGCATCTCCTTTTCTATACCATCAACGATCGACTCCATCTCCGTGACTTTGTCGATAACGATAGTCTTGTTTGCACCAGCTACTTCTGCCTGCACGATAAAGAGACTATTCTGCACCCACTCTATGATCTCTGAAAACGGCCGAGCATTCACTGTCCACGACATACTCGCGGCCTTCACCTTCACCAGCCCCAGAAATGAGTTGAGCTCGTCTAACGCTCCCAGTGTTTCTGTCTGGCATGAACTTTTGGACATGCGCGCACCAGGACCAGAATCAAAGACTTTGGTTGTGCCATCATCACCTTTTCGGGTATAAAGCATATACTTGATACGATACAAAATTCACTTTGTGCGCGGGAGAGGAATTGCACCTCCACGCCTTACGGCACACGCACCTCAAGCGTGCTCGGCTACTAGTTACGACACCCGCGCATTATCAATTTCTTCAATAATAGCTAAAGATTCAGTTATTTTCAATCTTTTCCTATTTAAACACGTACACCCTTCACTATACATTCTTTTGAATAATTTAACAGCATTAGTCTCGTCCCATACATAATGAGCCTCAAATGATTCCGAGTTCCCAGGGAAATGAGCCTAAAGGTCGATAGGTTCCCCTTGAACTGTGGATAACGCATGATTGATGGAATATGAACATCATCATGAATGATTCTCACATAGTGAGTTTAAGCCAAGTCGAGGAGAATATCGCGACAATAACCATTCCGATCTTTTCATTCGAATCACACGAAAAAGCATACGCCTGGGTCGATGCAATATTGGACAGATTCAGCTACCACGCGAAAGGTCGAAAAAGGTTGTCGAAGAAAGAAAAGATGTCAGTCAGGAAGTACATCCGGATGTATACAACCTACTCAAGATCGCAAATCACTCGACTGATCAGGGAGAAGGACAAGAACCATACATTGAAATATGGCAAGGGTAAGAAAAGGAATACCTTCAAAAAGATCTACACCAAAGAAGATGCCGAGCTCTTGGCGGAGGCTGACAATGCATACAGACGGATGTCTGGGAACGCCATGAGGCAGACATTCAAAGATGAATTTGAGTTGTATGGAAAGAAAGATTACAAACGATTGGCGAACATATCTCATGGACATTTCTACCGTTTGAGAAGTTCCGATACCTACAAGGAAAAGTCGATAACAATCGGCAGAACCATCTCCGTATCACGAGCAATCGGAATACGGAAGAAACCTCAACCTGACGGGAAACCAGGCTACATAAGGGCGGATACGGTGCATCAGGGCGATTTGGAGGGTGTGAAGGGTGTCTACCACATCAATCTGGTGGATGAAGTAACTCAATGGGAGATACTCTTCTGCGTTGAATCAATTACCGAAGGATCCATGGCATACGTGGTTGAACAAGCACTGAAACTTTTCCCGTTTGTTGTCATTGGTTTTCATTCCGACAATGGAGGAGAAAACATCAACGGGAGTGTTAGCGAGGTCTTGCAAAAACAATTCATTGAACAGACGAAGTCGAGGTCAGGCAGATGTAATGACAACGCACTCATAGAATGCAAGAATGGAGCAGTCGTCCGAAAGCACATGGGACGCTGGCATCTGCCAAAATTTGAGGCGAGAAAGATCCAGGCATTCTTCAGAGACTTCTTCAATGAGTTCCTGAACTTCCATC